>ERZ772986.24-NODE-24-length-108499-cov-5.380288_pt1 | contig 108499 bp, 80 predicted proteins | sample MGYA00511898_ERZ772986 | MGnify/ENA primary metagenome ERZ772986 (study PRJEB29015, sample SAMEA2737934) | human oral metagenome | biome: human oral; feature: human-associated habitat; material: dental | place: China | collected 2148 ... | reverse complement strand
CCTACCGCTTGTAGGCAGACGGGTTCAGGGTCTATTGCACTCCTCTGTTCGAGGTTCTTTTCACCTTTCCCTCACGGTACTGGTTCACTATCGGTCTCTCGGGAGTATTTAGCCTTACGGGATGGGCCCCGCAGATTCACACAGGATTTCACGTGTCCCGCGCTACTCAGGATACCTCTAAGTCTAACGAAGATTTTCGGATACACAGCTTTCATGCTCTATGGCCGGCCTTTCCAGACCGTTCTCCTAATCTTGTCTTCCTATATCGAGGTCCTACAACCCCAGACTTGCCGAAACAAGTCTGGTTTGGGCTAGTCCCCGTTCGCTCGCCACTACTAAGGGAATCACTTTTGTTTTCTTCTCCTATGGGTACTTAGATGTTTCAGTTCCCCACGTTCGCTCACCGCTCTGCGGTGTGACATGTCTTCTACATGCCGGGTTGCCCCATTCGGAAATCTACGGATCAAATCGTATGTGCCGATCCCCGTAGCTTATCGCAGCTTATCACGTCCTTCGTCGCCTCCGAGAGCCTAGGCATCCACCGTCTGCCCTTATCTGTTTTTGCGCCTAACGTACCCCAATATTGCTACCGGAAATACGCAGGTTGTATACTAACTTATTATATATGCTCTACGTTGTTTTCTCGTTTGTTTTTATCAAGTATGTCAATGATCGCTAGCGAAGGTTCTGCCGAAGCTTTCACCTTCCGTTGCCTTAATCAAGAGCGGTTAGCTCTTAAAGAAGTTCATCGCTCTCGAGGATTTCTTTCGACCCAAGTCAGCTCGCTTGCTTTCCGTCGGGGTCGCCGTTTCTCGTTTGCGGTTGCAAAGATAGAGCAAAATATAAATACCAACCAAATCAGTAGGCGAAATATTTCATTTACACCCGTCCTGAGTTGCCTTCACTTGCCCATGAATTAGGCACTTACAAAGGGTAAAAAAAAATTCACCCCTACCGTAGAATCCGACCCCTCCCCCAAAGAGAAGCGACCGCTTTCCACCGCTCATCCGACTCCTTCACCCTCGTCTTCCTTCCCCCACCCTTTCTACCCAAAGAAACCCTCCTCTTCTGTACCCCCCAAAAACGGCCTACCGTAGGTCGCCCCAAAAACCTACTGTAGGTCGTCAAGACGACCCACGGTAGGTCGCTTCGACGACCTACCGTGGATCCCTTTTTCACTCCACCGAGCATAGTTCTAAAGAGCCTCGGGAAAGAACAGAAAAGCCACGAGGCTACATCCCAAAGGAATGCAGCCTCGTGGCTATACTATATAATAAGGGAGACGACCAGTGTACCAGGCGTGCTGGAGAGGTCGGGGTTACTTCAGCTGGACGGAGGCAGCATTGACGAACTCCTTCGTCGAGGCGTCGAGGAGGATGGCGATCACCTCGCAGTCCTTGGGGACGATCGCCATAGAGCCGGGATAGCGTGCCTGCTCCAGCTTGAAGGTCGCAGAGAAGTCTGCCCCGTAGCTGTAGGTACTGCCCCAGAACCATTGACCGGGGTCTAACCTATTCTGACGATTATTGAGACCTCGGCGGAGGACGTGCTGATGGCTATAGGTCTCGGACACGTTGATCTGGAAGGCGACCATATTGCTCTGCACGAGGAGGAAGAGTATCCGCACCTCGGGGGGAGGCGTCATCCCGTTGTTGGGGAGGGCCTTGAAGTGGACGGTGACCTCAGTAGCGGTGTTGGTGGCGGAGAAGCGGATCTTCGCCTGAGGCTTCTGGGCTATTAGGGCCCGGGCACGCTCTTCGAGATAAGCGTGGTAGACCTTCTCCTTATTGTTCCCTATGAAGATATTCGGATAGCCAGTAGGCTTGTAGAATCCCCGATACATCTCGAAGTCCTCCGAGAGAAGATCCGAGCCCTTGTTGTAGCCACGAGACTGGATGGCTACGGGGAGGAAGTACTCGCCGAGGGAGCGCTTTGCACTAGCTACACTCCCCAGAGCTGCAGCGCAATAGCCACAATACTGCCCCGTGAAGTCGAAGGCGACGACATGGGTCTTCAGCGCCTCGGGGATATCGTCATTCCCTCCTGGGGGCGTCGGGTCAGGGGTGGGGTCGGGCTTAGGATCGGGCGTAGGGGGCTTAGGCTCGGCGGGAGGATCCGCCTCCTTAGCGAAGTCCTTGGCCGTAATGGTGAAGCGATAGGTAAGCGAGGCGAGCGTCTTGCCCGACTGCTTTAGGTAAAGCTTCACCTCATAAGTACCCTCCTTGCGGGTAAAGGCCTTCTTCAGCCCGTAGTGGATGCCTATGAGGTCGGTGGGCTGAGGCTTGTAGCCTCTGTGGGAGAAGGAGGTGGAGAGGGTCTCCAGCGTACGGCAAGACTCGAGGCAGATACCACGGAGGCCGTGGGAGTCAGCCCCCGCCCCACTGCTGGTGGTCTGAACTTCGATATCGAAGGGGCCCTGCTGACCCTTGGGGAGAAGCAGGCGCACATAGGGGGAAGCGACCTCAGCGATCCCGTCCAGGAGCTCTAAGGGGCGCTCGGGCTGACAAGCTATGAGCGAGCCCGAGGGAATGGGCTTGCTGGTGGTAGCATCGACAAAGGTCGGCTCCTTCACCTCATCCCCTGGCTGATCCTCGCTGGGATCCTTAGGTTGCTTGGGCTGGGAAGAGGAGGCCTCGGGGACAGGCTGTAGGCGTGCCTCGAGGATACGCTCGGTCTTCGTGTCGGAGACGAAGGCGATGATCTTGGCCTTGGTCTTGTCTTTCAGTTCGGAGGGGATAGCGAAGGTCTCGGTGAAGGGTTTGCCTAGCTCAAGGGGTACCTTCGCTAGTTCGCTCCTGAGGACATTGTGGTGGAGGAAGGAGGGATTCTTCCCGCTCGCCGTCTGCTGGGGAGCGATGACATCCTCGACGAGCCAGAGGGTGAGCTGGTAGCTCCCCTCCCGTGGTGAAGCAGAGCTGGCGGGCTTAGCCTCGACACGGCAGGACCAAGCCTTCCCCTCGTCCGCCGACTGTAGTGCTAGGGTCAGAGTCAGAGAGGCAGGAGCCTTGAGAGCGCTGAGTATCTCACTCGTCCAGCGGGCGGAGGAAGTGGAATACATCTCCCCGCTGGAGAAGGGGCGACGATCCAGCATAATGCCTGGGATCGCCCGCTGTATGTGGAAGGCCTTAGCATAGCTGTCGGCCACGGGGGAGCGAAGCTCAGGGAGCGTCTGCCCCGTGTAGGCTGCGTGCATCGAGACGACGATGAGGCGATCGGGGTGGGAGGCTTGTAGCCCCTCGAGGAGCGAGGCTGCCGTGGGGCAGTTGACACACTCCTGCCCCGTGTACTTCTCTAGCAGAAGCTGATGGGTAGTGGTAGTCTCCGGCTCAGAGCCCCGACCTCGCCAGCGGTCCGACTCCGAGGGAGCCTTGGCACAGCTAGCGAGGGCAAGCAGGCTGAGGAGGAAGAGGTAAATGCGGTACATACTACAGGGTCAATTGGTAGGAAAGGTAGAGCCCGTGGGTCTCGGGCATGAAGCGACAGATCCCGCCCGAGCAATTGATGCCGGCACGGGTACGTCCGTAGGAGAGGCGCACGCTGTGGCGTGTCCAGCTCCCCGAGGCAGCGAGCATATAGTAGTGGGTGCGCGAAGTGCCCACATTCCACAGATCGCTTGCCGAGAGGATGAAGTGAGGGAGGATGGAGCATTCGACGCCCCCGTAGAGCCAGTCCCCTTCGGCCTGGCGTGTCTGGAGGTACTGAAGCTCGGTACGTAGGGTCACTCGCCGAGAGAGGCGGTGCCGTCCATCATATATAAATATGTGGGAGTGGATGATATCGCCACGGGTGGCATGTCCCTCGATGAGGCGCTGGTTGTAGGCTTGGTTGATGTAGCTCGCCACGAAGCTATAGCTCGAGGAGACCCGACGGGAGACTTCGATGCCGACCTCTCGGAAGAGGAGGTCCTTCATCCCGAAGAAGTCCGTGGTGTAGCCGTCGCTCCCCATGAGCTGAGGCGCTAAGGGATCGGTCGCCCCCTCGGGTACTAGCCAGGAGCGACGAAGCCCCATAGCGAGCGAGCCGTAGAGCTTGATGTTCGTCCTCTTCGCCTTTCGTCCCGCCGAAGGGTCAGCGATGGAGGTGTCGAGCGAGCCCTGGAAGGTCCACTCGCCACCAGCCTGCGAAGCGTAGGGATAGAGAGCAGCGAGGGTGTAGGTCTGTTGCTTGGTGAAGGGCTGGAGGAAGTTGAGTCGTAGGGCATTGCCCTCAGCGAGGCGGTCGGAGCGGAAGTCAAAGTTCTCACTCCGTCGAGCTCCCACGAAGAGGCTACTCTGCCCCCAGAGGTAGGAGGCGGTGAGCATCGCTGCCGAGCCAGGGCGGAAGATGAAGCCGTTGGTGCGGTTGGGGTCGTAGTCCTTGTGCGCATACTCCAGCTGAAGACTGAAGGTGGGGAGACTGAGTCCTCCACGGGCCGACCAAGCGGAAGTCCCTACAGGCTGACGAAGGTCATAGAGCCCTCCAGCACGCTGGCTCGTGAGGGCGTCCTCCGCCTCGTGCTTGTAGAGGTAGCCTGCTCCCAGCTGGAGACTTCCCCCGACAGAGGTGAGGGAGGGCACGAACTGCTCCAAGCTCAGCTCTAGGTCGCCACCCGCCAAGTAGCCTCGGTCTCGGGCGAAAAGTCGTGCACCTCGATCGAAGAAGTGGCGCTGCTGACCAACGAGGCTCTTCAGGCGAAGCAGTTCGCCATAGGTATAATTGACCCGAGCGCCTCGCACGGCGTTGTCCAGCCCCAGGAAGCGGTCTTCGTAGGAGCGGAAGAGCAGACCACTACCGAACTGCTCATAGATGTCCCCCAGGGTAAGGTCCAGGCCTGCATACCTGCCCCGAAGGTAGAAGTACGGGAGTCCCCAGCCTTTCTCCTCCTCCCTACCTGGCAGGGGACGTCGCTTCTCCTCGAGTCGTAGCCCGACCTCGAAGAGCTTGGAGCGAAGGACGCCGTCCAGGTAGGTGATGCCGGAGAGCGGGCTTGCCGAGCCCTGCTTCTTCTCGGAGAGATGCCAGTCGGTCTGTAGGGAGAAGTTCGTCGTCCAGCGACGCTCGCCCTCCCGCTTCTCCTCGTGCTGGGTGGAGGCGGAGAGCGAGGAGGCTCCGGAGAAGGGAAGGAGCGTAGAGAGGAGGAGGGAGAGGGGGAGGTATCGTGTCTTCATGAGGGTGCGTGGGAGCTTACTTCTTGGGGGCAGAGGCTACGGCCTCCCGTAGGATCTGGAGGATCTGACCTTCGCTCCCCTCTACGTAGCCCGTGCGTCGGTCCAGTAGCGTACCCGAGCCGTCGAAGATGAAGAGGGCGGGGACAGCCGAGACATTCATCGCCCGCTTGAGGTCAGAGTTGGTATCGGTGAGGACGACAAACTCCCAGCCGTGGGCATGTACTGTGGGGCGTACCTTCTGGATGTCGGGGCCCTCGTCGATGCTGATGGCGTAGAGGGTGACACCCGTCTCCCGCTGCCAGTCGGCATAGACCTCCTGGATAGCGTCAAGCTCACGGAGGCAGGGCTTGCACCATGTGCCGAAGAAAGTCACGATGAAGGGCTTGCCCGACTGGAGGAAGGTGGAGGTCTCGACGGGCTTACCGCTGAGGTCTCGCACGGTAGCTTGGGGGAGATCCTGAGCGTAGCAGAGTGTCGTCATGAGTAGAGCCAGGAGGCTCAGAAGCGTTCTTTTCATAGGGAGTCGATAATATGGAGCCTTGGTGCTGGCTCGGTCGGTGATCACTACAGCAAAGGTAATGAGAAGTCCGAAAAACCTCAATACCCCTCCCCCACTTCTACAGGAGCAAGGAGCGCCCCAACGCTCAAGCTCACCCTCTCCCACCCTAACCCCCTGAGCAGAAGGCTCTTCGTCGAAGCCCGAGAGGCGCTACTAGCGCCACCCCAGAGGCACCAATAGAAATCCCCCAGAGGCACCAGTGGTGCCTCTGGGGGATCAAAAGGATAGCCTCCAGGGAGACTTAGGAAGCGGAGCGCTCGAGCTCCTTGAGGTTCTCCAGCTTCTTGCGCTGCATAAACTCGTAGATACCTTCGAGGTGCTCGGTGACCTTTCCACCCCCGAACTCGTAGACCTTGCTCACTAGCCCGTCGAGGAAGTCACGGTCGTGACTGACGAGGATGAGCGTGCCGTCGTAGTGGAGGAGCGCCTGCTTGAGCACTTCCTTGGTCTTCATGTCGAGGTGGTTGGTGGGCTCGTCGAGGATCAGGAGGTTGTAGGGCTCAAGGAGGAGCTTCAGCAGGGCCAGGCGTGTGCGCTCCCCCCCACTGAGTACCTTGACCTTCTTCGTGGAAGCCTCTCCCCCGAACATAAATGCCCCCAAAAGGTCCTTGATCTTCGTACGGATCTCTCCCTCGGCGACATCGTCGATCGTCTGAAATACCGTGCGGTTCTCGTCCTCGATGGCCGCCTGATTCTGGGCGAAGTAGCCGATGGAGACATTGTGCCCTAGGGTCAACTCCCCTTCATGCTCGAGCTCCTTCATGATGCAGCGTACCAGCGTACTCTTCCCTTCCCCGTTCTTGCCGACGAAGGCGATCTTGTCCCCTCGCTCGATGGTGAGGTCTACACCGGAGAAGATCTGCTTCGCTCCGAAGGCCTTGCCGACACCGGACATCTGGACGGGGTAGTTACCCGAGCGGGGAGCAGGCGGGAAGCGTAGTCGGATGGCGGAGGTATCGATCTCGTCGACCTCTACCAGCTCGAGCTTCTCGAGCATGCGCACGCGACTCTGCACCTGATTGGTCTTGGAGTAAGTGCCCTTGAAGCGCTCGATGAAGTCGGTCGTCTCTGCGATGAACTTCTGCTGCTCCTCGTAGGCCTTCTGTTGCTGCTCCCGGCGCTCCGCCCTGAGACGTTGATACTCGGTGTAGTTGACTTTATAGTCGTAGATCTTGCCCATCGTGATCTCTAGCGTGCGGGTAGTGATATGGTCGACGAAGGCCCGGTCGTGACTGATGACCACTACCGTCTGCCCCGTCTCGATGAGGAAGTCCTCGAGCCACTGGATCGACTCGATATCTAGGTGGTTCGTCGGCTCATCGAGGAGAAGGACGTCGGGCTGACGAAGGAGAAGCTTCGCTAGCTCTATGCGCATACGCCAGCCACCACTGAACTCGCTCGTCTGACGGGTGAAGTCACTGCGCTTGAAGCCTAGCCCTAGGAGGGTGAGCTCGACCTGCTTGTCGTAGTTGATCTCCTCTATGGCATAGTACTTCTCGCCGAGCGTAGAGACTTCCTCGATGATCGCCATGTACTCGGGGCTGTCATAGTCGGTGCGGGTATTGAGTGCCTCGTTGAGCTCCTCCATACGTGCCGCCATCTCGTGGATGTGGCTGAAGGCTTGCTCGGCCTCCTCGAAGACCGTGCGCCCGTCCTCGGTGAGCAGGTGCTGAGGGAGGTAGGCCACACGCACGCCCGAGGGGACGTTGACCTTGCCACGGGTAGCCTCACGTGTGCCACTGAGGATCTTGAGCAAGGTGCTCTTGCCCGCCCCGTTCTTGCCCATCAGGGCGATACGATCCTTGGGGTTGATGACGAAGGAAATATCGGAGAAGAGAGGAGCCCCACCTATCTCTACGGTGAGACCATCGACTGAAATCATAGACGAGTATGAAGGAGAATGGATCAGGAATGCAAAGCTCCCTTCGCAGGGAGCTTCATACTAAAGGGGATGGAAGGGATAGGGGCTCAGCCACTCTTTCGCAAGAGGAGGGCCCCCCGAGGCAGGACTACTGCCCGATCTGAAGGAGCGTAAAGCCCGCCTCTACAGGAGCGGTGTCGAAGACATTGCGTCCATCGATAAGCAGGGGCGTACGTACCGAGCGTGCGAGCACCTCCCAAGCAGGCATGCGGAAGGCCTTCCACTCGGTGACATGGAAGATAGCATCTACGTCTAGCGCCGCATCGTAGATATCACGGGCATAGCGGACGCTCTCCCCGAGATGGCGCTTCGCCTCCGTCATCGCCACGGGGTCGTAGACAGCGACCTGACACCCGGCCTCCAGTAAGGCACGGATCAGGATGAGCGAGGGGGCCTGTCGCATATCATCCGTCTCGGGCTTGAAGGCAAGCCCCCAGACAGCCACCCGACGCCCCCGTATATCTCCGGAGAAGAAACGCTCGAACTTATCGAAGAGGATGTGCTTCTGTGCCTCATTCACCGCCTCTACAGCCTCGAGCACACGCATAGGGCAGCCGTGCTCGTGGGCCGTACGGATGAAGGCCTGTACATCCTTCGGGAAGCAGGACCCACCGTAACCACAGCCGGCGTAGAGGAACTTGCTCCCTATACGAGCGTCGCTACCGATACCCCGACGCACCATAGAGACGTTCGCCCCTACAGCGTCACATAGGTTCGCCACCTCGTTCATGAAGCTGATACGAGTGGCGAGCATAGCGTTCGCCGCATACTTCGTCATTTCTGCCGAAGTGATGTCCATGAAGAGGACTCGGAAGTTGTTTAAGAGGATAGGCTTGTAGAGCCGTGTCAGTAGGTCTCGGGCACGATCACTGTCGACACCGACGACGACACGGTCGGGACGCATGAAGTCATCGATAGCGCTTCCCTCCTTGAGGAACTCAGGATTGGAGGCGACATCGAAGGGGATCTCTACCCCTCGCTTCCTCTGCTCCTCTTCGATGACCTCCCGTACCCGACGGTAGGTACCTACGGGGACGGTGCTCTTAGTCACGACGAGACAGTAGTCCGTCATCGCTGCTCCTATGGAGCGGGCGACAGCGAGCACATGCGAGAGGTCCGCTGAGCCGTCTTCGTCGGGAGGAGTACCGACAGCACTGAAGATGATCTCTACATGGGGGAGGACTTCCGCAATCGAGGTGCGGAAGTGCAAGCGCCCAGCCTCTCGGCCTCGGCGTACTAAGGTATCTAGACCAGGCTCGTAGATGGGGATCTCGCCCTGCTGTAGACGCTGGATCTTCGCCTCGTCTACATCGACACAGTAGACCTCAGCTCCGAGATCGGCAAAGCAGGCGGCACTGACCAGACCGACATAGCCGATCCCGACGATAGCGATACGCATGATGGACTCCTAAGATGAAGGGATGAGGTAAGAGACGAGCACTAGAGGCGGGCAGCACGTAGCGAGGCCGCTATCTGCTCCATCTCCTCAGCGGGGAGCTGGAGCTTGTGCTTGAGATCGATGTCCCCTTCGGTATTGATGGGGACGAGGTGGATGTGGGCATGGTTGACCTCGAGGCCTAGCACGAGGACGGCGACCTTACGGCAGTGGGTCACAGACTGTATCTGCTTCGCCACCCCTTGCGCAAAGGCCATCATCCGACCGAGCTCATCAGCTCCGAGATCGAAGAGGTAGTCGACCTCCCGACGAGGCACTACGAGCGTGTGCCCTGGCTGTACGGGGTTGATGTCGAGGAAGGCGTAGAACTCGCTATCCTCCGCTACCTTGTACGAAGGGATCTCCCCTTCGATGATGCGTGTGAAGAGTGTAGCCATCTAGATGGAGATATTGAGTATCTCGAAGTGCAGGAGACCACCAGGGGTCTGTACCTCGACGATATCCCCTACCTTGCGGCCCATGAGCCCCTTTGCGATGGGGGTGTTGACGGAGATCTTCTTCTCCTTGAGGTTAGCCTCCGAGTCAGAGACGAGCGTGTAGGTCAGCTCGGCACCGGTCTTGGTGTTGCGGATGGTGACCTTGTTGAGGATCTGTACACTATCCGTCGAGAGCTTGGATTCGTCGATAATACGAGCGTTACTCACCAGCGCCTTGAGCTGGGCTATCTTCCCCTCGAGGAGACCCTGGGCTTCCTTAGCGGCGTCGTACTCGGCGTTCTCTGATAAGTCGCCCTTGTCACGCGCTTCGGCTATCTGGCGGGAGATCTCGGGACGCTGTACCGACTCCAGTTCGTTGATCTCGGCTATGAGCTTGTCGTAGCCGGCTTGTGTCATATAGTTATATGCCATAGTCATGAAGGTCGAGTCTAGGACTCTATGCTTTAGGGTGCGGTCGGATACCGCAGGTAAATACAATAGCGAACCCTACTCCAGCATGTCAGCTGTCGTAGGGTTCTCCTGCAAAGGTACGAATTAATTACTCATCGGGACTATGAGTGCCTCCCCCTAATCGAAGACGATGGGCCTACCCTCGGCGTCCACTAAGGGCAACCACTGCGGTACCCACATCCCCGGACGCTGCTCTTCAGGGGGATTGGAGAGGGAGAGCCCGAGCAGACGGATCGGTTTAGCCGAGTAGTCCAGCCCCCGGAGAAGCCTGAGCCCAAGGCGGAGGATCTCCTCGAGCGAAGAGATCGCTTCTATATCCGAAGTGGAGCGGGTAATACTAGTGAAATCAGAGAACTTCACCTTCAGCGTCAAGGTACGCCCTACGAAGCCCTTCCGCTCGAGACGCCTTTGGAGCTCCTCGGCGACTAAGCGGAGGCGGGCTTCAACTTCTAAGGGTTCGGAAGAGTCTTCATCGAAGGTATGTTCGCACCCGAAGCTCTTGCGCACCCATTCACTTACCACAGGGCGATCATCTATGCCACGAGCGAAGTCGTAGAAGACTTGCCCAGCCTTACCGAAGCGTCGCCTTAGCTCCTCCAGACTCCGCTCCCTTAGATCCGCCCCAGTGGAGATACCGAGCTCATGCATCCGCTTAGCCGTTGCCCTCCCCACACCCCAGAAGGCTTCGATCGGGAGAGTAGCGATGAAGTCCAAGGCTTGATCTGGGTGTACCGTGCAGAGGCCATCGGGCTTGCGTGCATCGGAGGCTACCTTGGCGAGGAACTTATTGTACGATACCCCCGCCGAAGCCGTTAGCCCGAGTTCGTCTCGGATGCGCCGACGGATCTGTCGGGCTATCTCCATGGCTAAGGGCTCCCCGATCTTATTCTCCGTGACATCGAGAAAGGCTTCATCCAGCGAGATCGGCTCTATGCAGTCCGTATAGTCGTGGAAGATAGCGTGGATGGCCTGGGACACCTCCTTGTAGCGGGGAAAGCGTGGTGCTACGAAGGTGATATGAGGGCAGCGCTTTCGAGCCAGCGCCCCCGTCATCGCCGAGCGCACACCGAAGCGTCGCGCCTCGTAGCTAGCAGCACAAACCACTCCCCTATGCTCCGTCCCCCCGACGGCAATAGGCTTGCCTCGCAGCTCCGGGTGATCGTGCTGCTCCACCGACGCATAGAAGGCATCCATGTCGATGTGTATGATCTTGCGCATGACGAAGGATAGGAGTGGGAGAGCGGTTTAGGAAGAAGCCATTACTTCCTCGGGCGCTGGGGGATTGGGCGTGTATAGGCCCAAGCCCATGCGATGAGAGGAAGCTGGAGTGGCAGGCGTACTAAGGCAAAGGTCAGACGGGGATCCGCCGTGGCCTTCATATTGAGATAGGTCTGGATATTCGCAGGGAAAACTGCTATGAGTAGCAAGACAATACCCCACGCTGCCCATACACGCAAGCGAGTCTTCGGGCGAAGAACAAGAGCTACCCCCAGCACGATCTCGATGACCCCACTCAGGGCAACGAGTGCTTCGTGAGCGGGGAGATAGGGTGGCATCGTGCGCAGGTACATCTGGGCATTCACGAAATGATTCACCCCTGCAGCGATGTAGAGGAGGGCGCAGAGATAGAGCCCGACGAAGTAAAGACGATAGCGAAGCATCGGAAAGAATAGAGGAAGGGTTATAAAAGCACTAGCCCCCTAGCGCGGGAGCGTTAGGGGGCCAGGGAGACCTGCCCTAAGCGGGCAAGCATAGTACTTGAGACTATTCCGCTTTTAGCGTCACACGCTTGAAGGCAGTCACCGTGAGGCTCTTGCTCTGAGCCTGGAGGTACTGAGCGATGGTAAGCTTGTTGTCCTTGACGAAGAGCTGATCGAGGAGGGTATTCTCCTTGTAGTACTTCTTCAGAGCACCCTGAGCGATGTGATCGACGAGGTTCTCGGGCTTACCAGCTTCACGAGCCTTTTCACGAGCGAGGTTGAGTTCACGCTCCTTGACGTCAGCGGGGACATCTTCTTCGGTGATACCGACAGGAGCCATAGCAGCGATCTGCATAGCCACGTCACGAGCGACCTGAGCATCGGTAGCTTCGTTGAAGGCTACGATCGTAGCAAGCATGTTCCCTGGGTGGATGTAGGAAGTCGTGAAGACACCCTGGACGAACTCGTAGACACCGAGCTCCATCTTTTCGCCTGAGACACCGCTGCGCTCAGTGATGTGATCCTGTACGCTACGGCCGTCAGCCATAGGAGCTGCGAGGAGTTCTTCCTTAGAAGCACCCTTCTTAGCCTTAGCTACTTCAAGGATAGAGGAGACGAGCTTGATGAAGTCTTCGTTCTTAGCGACGAAGTCCGTTTCGCACTTGACGCCTACCATGACAGCATAGTCGCCTTCGTGGGCAGCGAGGATGCAGCCTTCTTCAGCTTCGTGGTCGCCACGCTTAGCAGCGATAGCCTGACCACGCTTACGGATGAGTTCAATAGCCTTGTCGAGGTCGCCAGCAGCTTCTTCGATAGCCTTCTTGACATCGGAGAGGCCAGCGCCAGTGAGGGCACGGAGCTTCTTGATGTCTTCCAACAGTTTACTCATGATGGTATCTTGTATTGAGTTAGAGTTCTTGTGATTTGGTAGATAAGACCCGAGGACGAGCAGTATATACTCGCTCATCCTCGGACTTATCCTGTGGATCTACTCCCCTAGAGGTAGAGGAGCTGTCGACAGTTCGTATGAAGCTAGAGAGCTTAAGCCTCTTCGGAGGTAGCCTCAGCCTTACGGCGGGTGCGACTACCCTTCTGTACGAGCTTAGCGCCACCTTCACCTTCGCCCTTCTCCTGGCCCTTACCTTCGGCCTTGCGTTCCTGCAGGCCTTCGGAGATAGCGCCACAGATAGCGGAGACGATGACTTCTACGGCAGCCGTAGAGTCGTCGTTAGCTGGGATGACGTAGTCGACATTCGTAGGATCGCTATTGGTGTCCACAATAGCGAAGACGGGGATACCCAGGCGCTGAGCTTCGGCTACTGCGATGTGCTCCTTCATGACGTCTACGACGAAGAGGGCATTAGGCAGCTTGGTCATATCAGCGATAGAGCCGAGGGTGAGCTCGAGCTTAGCACGCTGACGAGAGATCTGAAGCTTCTCACGCTTGGAGAGGTTATCAAAGGTACCATCAGCAGTCATCTTATCGATCTCGGTCATCTTCTTGACGGCCTTGCGGATCGTAGCGAAGTTGGTGAGCATACCACCGGGCCAGCGCTCCGTGACGTAAGGCATACCTACTGCCTTAGCCAGCTCAGCGACAGCGCCCTTGAGCTGCTTCTTCGTAGCTACGAAGAGGATCTTCTTGCCAGCCTTTGCCAGGCCCTTGGCGACTTCTGCTGCTTCGTCGACCTTAACAACAGTCTTGTGAAGGTCGATGATGTGGATGTCGTTACGCTCCATGAAGATGTATGGAGCCATAGCTGCATTCCACTTACGGGTGAGGTGACCGAAGTGGGCACCTGCTTCTATGAGTTGGTCAAATGAAACTCTTGACATGATTTCGTTTACGTTCTATAAAGTGTAACAGAATTACTTTCAACTGCTTGGTAGGACGAGCCTGCTTCTGGGGCGAGGCCCATAGCTCTAAGCAATTTAGATACTAAACGCGAGATAACATCCCTCAGGCGACAAGCCTGAGCGTGGATATTAACGCTTGCTGAACTGGAAGCGCTTGCGTGCCTTGGGGCGACCTGGCTTCTTACGTTCGACGACACGAGAGTCGCGGGTGAGGAAGCCTTCGGCACGGAGTGCTGGCTTGTCCTCTTCGTTGATCTTCACGAGAGCACGAGCGATCGCCAGACGAGCTGCTTCGCTCTGTCCCTTGAAGCCCCCACCCTTGAGGTTGATCTTGATGTCGTACTTCTCAGCGACGTCCAGGGTAGCCAGAGGCTGGCGTACGATGTACTGGAGGATCGAAGAAGGGAAGTACGTAGAGATGTCACGCTTGTTGATCGTGATCTTCCCGCTACCTGCTGCTACATATACACGGGCTACTGCGGCCTTACGACGGCCAATGGCATTGATGAATTCCATACGGCGTATATTACTTGAGCTTAGTGAGGTCTACGAGACGGGGCTGCTGTGCTTCGTGCTTGTGCTCTGCGCCATCGTAGACGTAGAGGTTGTCAAGGATAGCAGCACCGAGGCGGTTCTTAGGGAGCATACCCTTCACTACCTTACGGAAGAGGCGATCCGAACCCTTTGCCTGGAGGAAGCGAGGGCTGAAGCTACGCTGTCCACCGGGGTAGCCGGAGAACTTGAGATACACACGGTCGTCCCACTTCTTACCAGTGAGGACTACCTTGTCGGCGTTGATTACGATCACGTTGTCCCCGCAGTCTACGTGGGGCGTGAAGTTGGGCTTGTACTTACCGCGAAGGAGCTTAGCGATCTTGGAGCATACACGACCCAAGCTCTCTCCTGCTGCATCCACGACCACCCACTCCTTGGTGACGGTAGCCTTGTTTGCAGAGACGGTCTTGAAACTTAAAGTGTCCATTCCTTCTGTCTTGTTGTTAATGAATTCGACGAAAAGCGAGCCTTCGTATAGAGACGTCGTCTTGGGAGGCCTTACCCTATAAGTATTGGACACAGGCAAAGCGCACACTACTCTCCCAGTACTGGGCGATAAGACTCTGTCAATCCTCTAGACTCGCTGGGGTACTATTTGATAAACAGCGCACAAAGATACAAAAAAACAAGAGACAAGCTACCGACACCCTCGGCGGGTACATTATTATATAGGTATACGTCTCTCGGAAGGAGCTCTAGGGAATGGGCTGTCGCACCTTCGTCAAAGCGCTCCGACTTAGCTCAAGGAAAAAGCGGGCAAAGCACGGGGACTTTTCGCCCACGAATATGGAGACCTTTTCATGGGAAGAACTACCCCTTAAACTGGGGGCGAAGGGGAGGGGCAAAAAACGACCTACGGTAGGTCACCGAAAAAACCTATAGTAGGTCGTCGAGACGACCTACCATGGGTCGCTAAGACGACCTACCGTAGATCCCATTTGGGCTCCTTCAGAGGGGCGAATCTAGAGGACCTTGACCGACCGCCTTCACTCCTCAAGTAGCCTCGCCTCGGAAGCCTTGTTCCTTGCCCTCTAAAATCTTGGGGGCGGGAAGGGTGCTACACCATGTTAAGAAGAGGACTACACCATAACATAATAGGAAGCCCCCTCACCTGATCCCCAGCGAAGGGACAAGGCGAGGGGGCTTGGAACTCGGGCGAAGCTCTACGAGCGAACTACAGCGCTAGGATGTAGCGAAGCACGAGGAGCATCGAGACGATGGAGAGGGTGATGGAGACCTGACGATACTGCCCGCTCAGGAGCTTGACCAGCGTGTAGGAGATCAGGCCAAGAGCCATCCCTTCAGCGATGTTGTAGGTGAGGACCATCGTCAGCACCGTGATGAAGCTCGGGAGGGCTTCGGAGATGTCCATGAGGTCGATGTCCTGGATCGAACTAAGCATCAGCACCCCTACGAGCACCAGCGCACCCGTGGTCGCTGCCGAGGGGATCAAGAGGAAGAGCGGAGCGAAGAAGAGGGCTAGAAGGAAGAGCACCGCCGTAGAGAGTGCCGTCAGACCCGTACGCCCACCTTCGGCGATCCCCGCACTGCTCTCGACGAAGGTCGTCACGGTAGACGTCCCACAGACAGCACCAATCGAGGTAGCGAGTGCATCTGCCATCATCGCCTGCTTGATATTCTTGACATTGCCCTCGGAGTCCATCATCTCCGTCTTAGCCGCTGCGCCTATGAGCGTGCCGACGGTATTGAAGATATCCATGAAGACCAGGGCGAAGATCGTCAGCGCCATATCCATGTTCAGGAGCGCCTTGAAGTCAAACTGCAAGAAGGTCGGCGCTAGAGAGCGAGGCAAGGACACAGGCACGAAGCTATCGGGGATCTGAGTCACTCCCAGAGGAATGCCCACTAGCGTGCAGGCGATGATACTATAGAAGAGCGCTCCACGTACCCTTAGGGTCATCAGCACCCCACTCAGTATGATCCCGATGACGGCAAGAATAGAGACGGGGGTGAAAGCACCGAGGGCAACGAAGGTGGCTTCATTAGCCACGATCACCCCAGCGTTCTTTAGCCCTATGAAGGCGATGAAGAAGCCAATCCCTGCCGAGATAGCGAAGCGAAGGTTCTTAGGGATACAGCGGACGATCTGTTCACGGATATTGAAGGCCGTCAGGAGGATGAAGATGATCCCCTCGACAAAGACCGCAGAGAGAGCAGCCTGCCAGCTATAGCCCATCCCCATGACGAGCGTGAAGGCGAAGAAGGCGTTGATACCCATGCTCGGAGCCTGAGCAAAGGGAAGCTTCGCTAGGAAGGCTATAAGGAGCGTCCCGACGGCAGACGCTAGAGCGGTAGCCGTGAAGACGGCTCCCTTGTCCATGCCGGTAGTGCTGAGGATGTCGGGGTTGACCGCTAAGATGTAGCTCATCGTCAGGAAGGTCGTGACCCCTGCGAGAAGCTCCGTACGAAGCTTGTGCCGAGAGGGATCAAATCCCACTAGGCGGTAGAGTGCTTGCATGTGAAGAGTGATACGTGGATGGAATATGAGGTGAAGGATGTGGAGCGAAGCCCCTAGATAGGGTAAGCGGGAAAGGCTAGTTCAGCTAAGGGAAAGACCCTTGACTCAGGAGAGCATGCCCCTTAGATACGGTAGGGAGAAGCCCTCGGTCTGGATGGGGTACAGCCCTTAGTCTAGAAGGTCCACTTCAAGGCCAGAGTCGGGTTGACGACCGTTTTGTCCAGGACGGCGAAGTTACTGCTGATCTCCCACTCTGTGCCTATGCTTAGGTTGAACTTAGGGTCGATGCCGGCGAACTTGTTCAAGTTGAGCCACAGCTGAGGCTCCGTGATGAAGATGAGGTTGTTCTTACCAGTGACGAGGTGGCGGTCCCCCCAGAGATCGGCAAAGCCTTGGAAGGAAACCCGTCCCCCGGCAAGGTGCAGGTACCAGGTCGTCGTCAGTTGGAAGGAGTGGGGACGATCCTGCCTAGCCAGATACTTGTACATGGGGGTGAAGGTGATACCCGCCGAGTAGTCCGCCTGATTCCAAGCATAGGTAAGACCAGCCAAGTAGGCATTCTTGTAGGAGAACTGATTGCTTAGTCCCCCGTTGTACTCGACGTGTAGCGAGAGGGGCGTCTTCCCGAGGCTAAACTCCCGAGAGATCTCCCAGTAAGCCGAGGTGACACCCTCGCGTCGGTAGTCCATATCTACGAAGAAGAAGGTACTACCCCAGCTGTCGGGACGGAAGAGCTCTACTGTGGTCGTCAGACGGGGGCGCTGAGGCTCGTCGGTGCTATAGAGCGAGCGGCCGAAGTCGTAGTGGAGCTGGACATTCTGTGCACGAAGACCTACCAGCGCCACGAGGGTGGTAAGGGCAAGGAGATAAAACTTACGCATGTGAGAGTAGCGAATTTAGTGTACGTGCTCGGAGGTGGAAGTACCCTGCTTATCCTCGGCACGCTCGGGGAGAAGGAGGTTGAGAAGGACGGCTATGAGCGCCGAGAGCCCGATACCCGAGAGGGAGAAGGAGCCGAAGGAGAGAACAGCCCCGCCTATGCCTGTGGTGAGGGTGACGGAGATGATGACGATGTTGCGTGAGGAGGCTAGATTGACCCGACTCTGTAGTAGGCTGGAGATCCCCGCACCAGCGATCGTGCCGAAGAGGAGAAGCATGATCCCCCCGAGGATCGCTTGGTCTATGCTCCGGAGCAGAGCACTGACCTTCCCCACGAGGGAGAAGATGATCCCCGTCACCGCCGCTATGCGGAAGACGGCGGGGTCGGTGATCTTCGTCAGAGACATGGCCCCTGTGACCTCGGAGTAGGTCGTCACGGGAGGTCCGCCGACGAGAGAAGCGAAGAGGCAGGCGAGGCCATCCCCCAACATCGTCCGATGCAGGCCTGGCTCCTTGACGAAGTTCTTACCAGCGACATTATTGACTACATACACGTCCCCGATATGCTCGATCACGGGTGCGATGGCCACGGGGATCATGAAGAGGATGGGCTGCCATGAGAAGGTCTCGGGGAGCGTCACCTGAGGAAGCGAGAACCAAGGAGCAGAGGCGATAGGAGCGAGGTCTACCTCGAAGAAGAGGAGGTCTGCGATATAGCCTATGATGATGCCTAAGAAGATAGGGATGAGTCGTGCTATGCCTCGGGCGTAGAGGGTGACGATGATCGCCGTCGAGAGGGAGACCACTGCTAGGAGCCAATTAGACTGGGCCATCTTGACGGCTGAGCCCGAGAGCGACAGCCCAATGAGCATGATGATCGGCCCGATGACGACAGGGGGGAAGAGGCGGGAGATGAAGCGCAGACCAAAGAGACGTATCAGTAGCGACATCACGAGGTACACGGCGCTCACCCCGAGGCATCCAAAGAGTGCGCCACTGAGCCCATAGAGCTCAGTGGCACTGATGATGGGTGCTATGAAGGCGAAGCTACTCCCGAGGAAGATAGGCACTTTACCCTTAGTCACTAGATGGAAGATGAGGGTGCCGACACCGGCGGAGAAGAGGGCGGTCGAGGGATCGAGCCCTACGAGCAGAGGGACGAGGACGGTAGCCCCGAAGGCGACGAAGAGGTACTGGACTCCAGCGATCCCTTTGCGCAACGGGGTGAGAGGTGTAGCGTCTGTAGTCATGCTTTTATTAGATGTATTCAACCGCCATAAAGGTAGCTATTCTCCCCCACTCTCCTAGAGCTCGGGGGCTCGGCACTACGTGAAGTACACTCGCCTCAGTGAGCCTCCCTAGCGCTCGGTACGCAGGCCTTCGCTAGCACCTGAGCCGAGGCGCTCGTCGGTGAGGCGGCGCTCTCTCCCCTGGCGGGTTTTAGTCGCCCGACGGCCCCAGCTGTAGGAGATACCGAGGGCTATGCGTGGGCTATACCACTCTCGGGAGAAACTGAACGCATAGGGGTAGCCCCGATAGTCACCCCGAGCCACATTCGTATTGAAGAGGTCGTAGGCAGAGAGGCTCAGACGCCAGGAGCCCAAGCGTCGACTCACCGATGCCTCCGTCCACCACTGGGGGCTCATCTCGAAGAGGCCGTAGTAGAGGGAGCTATAGGCCGTCACTCCTAGCTGTAGGTGCCAGTCCCCGGGGAGATCAAGGTCATGGGTATGCCGGAGATAGCCTGCCGTGAAGGCCTTGCTATAGAGGACTCCGTCGAGGTACCCTCGGTCCCACTGTCGCTGTCCTGCTAGATAAGTCGTCGCATACCACTTAAGCTCCTTCGACTGGATGAGCGGTAGCGGTAGGCTCAGGAGAAGACGTAGATAGCGAGAGTAGTCGAGGTTAACCCCCTGTAGCCCCACGACCATAGGTCCGCCTATGGGGAGCATGATGCGGTCGACGATGGGGCGCTGGGTATCGGAGTAGGAGAGCTCCAGTAGAGCAGCCTCCCGATAGGTGTAGGCTAGACGAAGGAGGTAGCTGTACGAGGTACGTAGACGGAGGTTCGCCTCTCGGGCGATGGACTCGGTCGTCCGATGGCTTCCCCCGACGACATCCCGGAAGGCGGGGCGTCGGTAGCTCGAGCTCAGCCCAAGGGTCAGATCCTGATAGCGCCCGAGGTGATAGCGGAGCGAGCCGTAGGGCAGGAGGAGGGTCTCCCCACGTGAGGCATCGGGGTACTTGGTCTTCCACTGCTCTTGCTTTCGGCTCTGCTCATCCCTCTGGAGCACTAGGCCGAGGCGAGCGGAGAAGGGTCGTGTCTGGTAGTTCAGCCCCAGGTAGCCCCGTAGGCTGGACTCGGTGAGCTCGTAGTGGAGGTCTCCTCGGGGCGAGGAGCCTCGATAGCTCAGTCCGTAGCCCAGAGCACCGAGGTCAAGTGACCAGAGGCTCCCTAGGGGAAGCGAAGCATCGAGCCCTACCTGCCCCGAGCGCTTGGTATCGGCGTAGTGCACGGCTTCGGCTCGCACAAGGCGGTCCTGACTCAGTGAAGCGTAGCTCCCCTCGAGCATAAGCTTGAGGGTGAAGCCTTCGGTGCGCCAGTCATGCCAGAGTGTGCCGTAGAGGCTCTCGGTACGGGTGTCGCTGGTACTCTGCCAGCCGTTCTGGAGGTGCTCCTTCGCTAGTGTCCCGATGAGGCTAGCCCCGAGGGTGCTGGCAGGGGAGAGCTGGATGTTCGTCCCGAGGGTGAAGCGGTGGGTGCGCCGAGGACGAAGTAGGAGGCTATCCTTCACTTTCTCAAAGAGCGTGGTGGTCTCTTCGCTACGCTTCTCCGAGAGCTGATAGGACAGGTGCGTCTGGGTCTTGCCCTCGGTATAGGTCAGGCGGGAGCCTAGGAGCCAAGAGAGACTGCGCCGTGTGACCAGCTCCCCGTAGCTATAGCCCTGCAGACCCGAAGCCCCCGAGCGACGAAGGCGGATATTGAGGACAGGGGAGGTGACGCCCGCATAGCGCCCGCTAGGCTCACGTATCAGTTCGACCGAGGCCAGAGCATCGAGCGGGATGGACTGGAGGTAGGTAAGCTGCTCCTCTCGGCTCATGCGCAAGGGGCGGTCATCGACATAGACGAGGAGGGCGGAGAAGCCGTAGAGCACAAGTTGCTCATCCCCTCGTAGCTGGACACCAGGGATGAAGCGAAGTCCATCGAGGAGGTTCCCGCCCTTGGCTGGAGCGAGTGAGCTGGGTGTGAAGACTTGGTTAGTGCCCTCGTAGCGCACGTGCAGGGCGGGCGCCTTGACCTCGACCCCTGGGAGCTCCTTGGTGAGATCAAAGAGGATCGGTTCGAGCTTCACAGGCTTCCCCTCGAGGGTCAGCACGGAGCGGACGACCCGACGAAGCCCTTGGTAGGAGATCTCGAGGCGATAGCTTCCCTCGGGAGCGTAGAGGGAGAAGTAGCCCCCGTCGCTCGTCAAGGTCTGGTAGGGGGAAGATGGATTAGACTGATCCGTCGGAAATAGGGTCACGACGAGGCCAGCAAGGGGCGTGCGATCGGGGCTCATCAGGAGCGTCCCCTCGACGAAGACCGAAGCAGGGCGCTGAGCGTAACTCCCGAGGCTCAAGAGGAGGAAGGCGAGGGTAAGTAGGAGTCGTCTCATGGAGTGGAAGGACTAGATAGTATGCGAGGTGTAGATCTTAGAAGAGAGGTATCTCTGAAGCAAAAGTAGCGATTTTTTGGTCAGAGAAATAGCACCTTGTCGTAGGCTCAAGGAGGCCTCTCTCGGAGCGGTATTTTCACCACCCGAGAGGCACTAGTAGTCCCACCCTCGGGGCACCAGTAGTGCCTCGGGGGAGGGAGCAGTAGCGCCACTAGTTGGGATCAATTGGTGAGGCTGATCCGGAGCGAGACGCCGAAGGAAGTGGTAGCTATGGGGAAGGAGTAGGTGCTCACCAGAGGCACATTGCGACTGTACTCGTAGTAAGCACTTAGCCCGAGCAGGCGACTCAGGTCGTACTCGGCACTGAGCCTGAGACGCTGGTCTACGAGGCCCGCCGTAGCCTGGGCATAGCCCTCCTGGATCCTGCGGATGAGGGTCAGGGTACGGCGGTAGCTGTATTCGCCTCTTAGGGTCAGACCTCGGGCGCTGGTGGAGGCTTCGCTGGGCTTCGTGCTCCGTCGCCGACGGCGGGGCTGAGGACGAAGGAGTTGAGCGAGGTCGGCGATCTTATAGTTCAGCCCGAGGGTGAACTCGTTGGACGAGGATTCGATGAGGCTGGAGGCCGGGAGGTTGAGCACGAGGCCTCGGCTACGGCGCCACTGAGCAGACATCCCGAGACCATTATGCCAGATGAGGTCGAGGCCCGCTAGGGGGAAGAAGCTCTCCTGCAGGGCTACCGAAGGGATATCATAGGCATAGCTGAGGCGGGAGGAGGCGGGGGAAGAGCCATCCGAAGCAGGTGTCTCCACGAGACCGAGCCCCTCGGGGTCGGAGCCCTGCCAGCCGGTGAAGGAGGAGAAGTCGCCCACGGTATACGTCGCCCGATAGATATGTCGGAGGGTCACGGAGCGGAAGTACTTCTTGAGGGCAGGCAGGCGGGAGAGCCCCGTGTAGCTGACGGACCAGTTCGGGAGCATCCCCAGTAGTGAGGGCAGGGCTCGGAGACTGACACTGGAGGCATCGCCCGCTTGGGTATAAGCCATACGGAAGGCGGGTATGAGGACGGCGGGAGCATTCTCCTGAAGAGATGCCCCCCCTAGTGAGGCGAAGCTACGACGCTGGCGCTCGGCGATCTCAGAGCGAGCCGAGAGGAAGCGGTCGAACGAGGCCGAGGCATAACCCTCGGTAGCACCGAGGGGAGCGAAGAAGCCCCTCAGGCCGATGGTCGTCATCGTGAAGTCTCCGCCGTAGAGCCGAGGGCGCCCTGGATACATATATTGTACCTCGGTGCGGTCGGTACGGGTATGGTTAGCCGAGAGGGTGATGGAGAGATCCCTCAGGGGCTGTAGTGTCGCCCGCACATCCACCGTACGGGTCTCGGTGAAGACGCCTGGGGTGAGATGCTCCGTCGTCATCAAGAGATCTCCCCGCTCGGCGAGCCTGTCGATGAAGTCGGCGTCACTGAGGCCAAAGGCAAAGGCGAGCCCTGGAGAGAGCATTCCACCCGAACGTCCCTGCCCTCCCACGGCACGTATCGAGGGGAGGAAGCCTCCGAGGATCGTGCTCCTCGTGTCCCGATAGGTCAGCGCCAGATCCTTCACCATCAGGAGGGTATAGACGAGCCGGTCAAGAGCCTCTTGCCCCCATGGCTCAGGGCGAGGGTGGGAGCCCTTCTTCTTGGAGGAGGTGAGCGAGGCTGAGGGGGTGCTGGCGAACTTCCTCTCCAGACGAGCCAGATAGGGGATCTTCTGGTAGAGCTGCCTCAGCTGGAGCTGGGAGGTAGACTCGAGGCTCCCTTGGCTGGAGAGGCTGTGCGCCACGGGGAGCGACACGTCAGGCACCCGAGCGCCACGATCCCAAGTATAGGCACTGCTGTAGGTGAGCTGGGAGGTCACGAACGAGAGCGGGGCGATGAGGGCGGTAGGGAGCTGATAGGTGAGGCTCGCATTCTGCCCGTAGTGCACGGGTGTGCCTCCCTCACGGATACTACGCCTGACGGAGTCCTGCCAGATACGCCAGCCATCGGGGTTGAGCGCTCGGTTTACCTGCCGATGAGGCTCCTCGATACGAGCATCGGTGCCCGAGGCGTAGGTGAGGGTGAGCGACGTCGTCGGCGACCAGGTGAGGCTGAGCTTGCGGTGCCAGAGGAACTGCTGGGCGAAGGTCGCCGGCAGACGCTCGCCCTCCAGCGCACCTCCGAGGCTACGCATCTGCTCCTCGTCATAGCGCCGGAGCATCGAGGTCTCTAGATGTAGGCGGGCAGGCCACGGGGTGAAGCTCCACCCGCGGAGCCAGCTTGCCCACGGACTCTTCCCTTGTATCCGTCCGAAGGGAGTGAGGGGGCGGAAGGTGGGGGCGTAGTCGTAGCGCACCGAGGCCTGCCAGTCTAGATGACGGCTGTACTCGATGTCGGGGGTCTCGTCGAGGGAGGTATTCCGCTCGTAGGAGAACGATAGGTTCGCCGGGTCGTAGGGCATAGGCGTCCGAGAGCGGATACCTAGGGAAGCATTGGAGATCGCTAGGCCTTGGCTTCGGCGATGGGTGATGGTGCGAGCTCGGAGCGAATCTCGCTGCTCCCGTCTCGGGAGCGAACGTAGGGCGTCGGAGAGACGCACGTCTTCGTCCAGCGGGTTGTACTCGGGTGTGAGGACTTCGTCCGAGAGTGAGTAGTAGAGAGGAAGACTGACCTTAGCCTGGGAGGGAAGGAGTTGCCCCAGCTCTGCATTCGAGGAGAAGTGCACCGAGCGACGACTCTCCATCGTCCGCCCCGAGAGAGGCACATCGATCGCCCCGAAGCCTGCTGACATGTACTGAGCTCTGAGGCTCGCCGTACCGAGCTCCGCTAACTGGAGGGTCGACTGCACCTGTCCTGCCCAGCCTGACTCTTCGTGGTAGTCACCGACACGGAGCTCGTTGACCCAGACCTCGACACTGCGGGTCACGCCCGAGCTATTACGCACGCCGATGAGCAGGGTGCGCACGTTGGAGAGCGAGGGATTCCCCAGCACCGAGAGCTTCCTCTGAGGCTCGTCGGCGTCGGGGCGGGAGAAGAGGCGGTAGAGGGAAGCGCTCCCGCCACCGAGAGCCAGAGCAGTATTGCGCTCTCGCTTGAGGGAGACGAGCTTGTCGAGGGCAAGATCAAGGTAATTCTCCGTCGGCCAGACACGGGTGCGATCACTGGGGCTATGGGTGCTGTAGCGTCCAGCGGGCGTGAGGACGAGGGGAAGGGAGTACTCGTAGTAGTGCTGCGTCGCATCTGATCCCAGGCGAACGAAGAGCGTGAAGTCACCATCCTTCACCCCAGCGAGATCCCCCAGGAGCTCCTCGGCATGGGCGAAGAGCTGAAGCCTGCGGTAGCGACGGAGGTCGTACTGTACTAGGCGATAGACAGCACGGGCGTCTCCCGAGGGGAGTGAGGTGAGCCGGAGGGAGAGCGCCTGTTCATTCTGCTGGAGACTTTGCCCGCCTTCGGCATCGAGGCTACGAGATACCCCTGGGGGGACGACATAGCTCACGGGGGTGCGGTCAGCGTGCTCCTCGATATTGACCGACGAGACAGAGAGCTCCGTCTCAGGCGAGGGTGCGGGGCTCGTCTCATCCAGCGCCCCTTCGTAGGCTCGCCAGTCGCCCCGCACCAGACGGAGCGAGCCGAAGCGGAGCTGGGTCTCCCTATCGAAGTCGGTGAGGTAGAGGCGCATGAAGCGGACACTCCTCAGGTCTGCCCCACCCCCGACACGGGCGGAGAAGGAGCGGAGAGGTACCTTGAACTGGTACCACGTCACAGGGGAAGTCTTCCCATTCCTCAGGCGTGCCTCCACCCGACGCTCACTGACGATGAAGTTGCGCCCCGCCTTGAGATCCTCGGGACGAAGCGAGATCCGATACTCGAGGTAGCGGTTGAGCTCATTGAGACTATAGTCGCCATTGACATCCTCGACATCAGGGCTGACGGTAGAGGCCAGACTATAGCCATCGCCCCCTGTCTGCTCGGATGAATTGCCTTCGGTACCGTTGTACCGCTTGTAGCGCTCCAGTATCGGGAGCTGGGCAGCATCGTAGTCCGCCCCCCGATAGTGGTGGTAGTCGTCCCCTGCTGGATCATTCAGCGGGCTGAAGGGATCCGCCTGCCAGCGTGCCCGAGTCTCCGGTGCTAATCGGGCCGTAAGCGCACTGACGAAGGTCGAATAGCTCGGGTGGCGCTTCTCCTCCTCCGTCGATAGCCCGTTGAGGCCGACATCCTGCTTCTCCCGAGCCCCTGCTGCGTTGTCGAAGGAATAGCCTACACTAGGCCTTCGAGGGACTCGCCCCCAGGGCGTCTCCTCCACCGCCCCCGCAGATGGCGTCAGGGGAAGACCATTCTCGTAGAACTTCTTCCCGTCTCGTAGGATATCTTCAGATATATCGCCGAGGTTGATGAACAAGTCGCCCCCCCGCAGACCTTCCCTCGATAGTTCGTCGGCGAAAGGATCCATGAGCCAGAACTCGATGTACTCAATGTTCGCTGCTTCGAAGTCTGCTTGATCGATCCTACGCATGATACCGCCCCAGCTTCGTCTCGGGTCTTGGATGCGTCCCGTCGGCAGTAGCGAAGCGGCATTGAGGTTATAGGGGCCGAGCTCCTCGGGGTAGTAGCTCAGCGAAAGGGTCGGCAGGTAGCTCGGCTGGCTGACATTGATATCCCTATAGGGGTAGAGCTCCGATGAAGGGATCTCACGCACCAGGTGTCGGCTCACCAGATCAGGACTATTGCGTATGTAGGCGGGGGTATAGGCACTGCGCTCTCGAGTAAAGAGCGGATCGATGGTGAACCAAGCTAGACGTGCCCTTCGCTCCCCATAGCGGAGGTAGTCCGTCGCAGTAGCGCCTTCGGGGAAGAGCGACTGGGGCGTCGAAGCCAGGTGCCAGCCAAAGGGACTCAGGAGATCAATGGAGCTACGAGAGGACTCAAAGTCATCTAGGTAGCTATTACCACGGGTATAGCGATTCTCGTAGTGTCCCGGCAGGAGCTGAGCTACCTCTGCTGCGAGGCTGAAGGAAGCAGGCTGACTGAGGTCGAGGAAGGGGAGCTTGTTCAGGAGGCGTGTCAGTGCTGGGGACTTGGTCTGATAGCTGAGGCTAGCTCCCCACATGGTGTTCTTCATGCTCTCCTCTCCTAGGGCTACCTTCGTCGAGAGAGGGAGCTCGGAGAGGTGCATCAGCGTCGCTCCTAGACGGAAGTCCTTAGTGAAGCTATAGCCGAGGTCCACACCGATCATCGTCTTACGTTGTAGGTGTGCCCCTGCCCCACCCTGCAGGCTGACGTCGATGGGTGTACGGGTAGAGAGGAGTTGCTGGTTCAGTATCTTCACCTTCCCAGCGAGATAGTCGACACTGTAGTCTGAGCCTTCGGTCAGGAGCGTACCACCAGCGGTGACCCGCACGGATCCAGGGGTGACATTCACCGTACCGAGCGAGATCTCCCCGGCGGAGGTAGCCCTGTACTGCCCTCGGAGGTAGTACTTGTTCTTCTCGGTGTGCTTCGTGGCTTCGATGAGGGTAGAGCTATAGAGTTCGGGGAAGGCGTAGCGAGCCTGCCATGAGCCTGCTCCCAGGGCTTCGGCGAGGGTAGCACCAAAGGGCTCGACGGTGGGGAAGAAGAGGAGCCCTTCACTTGAGCGTATGGTATAGCCTTCGACGAAGTCAAAGCGTCCATCAGCACGCTGCTCTTGGTGGCTGTCCAGACGATCCAGTCCAAGCACCGAGAGGAGAGGCTTGCCCTTGAGCGGACCTTCTGGTAGATAAGGCAGGGCTCTCCCCACAGCGTCGTCTCGGTAGAGCACGTCGAGACGGAAGCCTTCGGCCCGTACATCCCGCACACCAGCACCGAGGCGATAGACATTGCGCATCATCAGCGACCAAGCGGGAGCTACAGGGGTCATATCCGTCCCTTTGAGGAGCTTGACGAAGAGGACGGACGAGGCTGCCTCGGGGCGATCAGAGGAGAATTCGCCCACCCGATACACCTTGCCCTCGTAGGTGAACTCATAGGCTACGGCGAGGACTTCATCAGAGGCAAGGGGAGCGGAGAGGCTGATGTACCCGAGGGCACTATTCAGGGTATAGTCGGTGGGAGCTAAGCGTCGAGCGCTCTCGATCTTCTCGTAGTCCAGGGCAGGACGTAGCGGGTGTACTCCCCCGGAGAAGGCAGTGATCCCGGAGGTGATCCCAGCGCTCTGCCTGAGGCTTGGTAGCGCACTCAGCTCTTGGTAGAGGCTATTGGCATTGTTCTCGGGGACAGGGCGCTGAGGGGAGGCAAGACGTATACCTCCATTGTGCACCCTACGGGGCTCCCCCAGATCCACGAGCGCTAGTAGATCTCGGGCATCATCGAAGCGCCCCCTTCGGTTCGTCACCCACACCTCCAGCCGAGTGATCTGTACGGAGGAGCGGACATAAGGCAGGGTGCTGAGGGCTCGGTCATATTGCCCTCGGAAGAAGTCTCCTAGGAAAAAGTGTCGGTGAGCATCGTAGTTCGACGCCGAGAACTCAAACTGCTCCGTCTGCTCCCCTCCCCTACTCGTAGCCCGGCGACTCTCGGTGCGCTGCTGGCTGACCACCAGGTCCGCCTCGAGGCGACCTAGCTGGAGCTTCGTGTGGACACCAAAGAGTGCTCCCCCGCCACTGACAAGGGTATTCTTAGGATTGAGCGACACTTGTCCCGCCTCGATCAGCTTGATGATATCGTCTTCGCCCCCCTCGAAGGTCAGGCGGAGCTTCTTCGCATCGAAGTCAAAGGTAGAAGCGGTGTTGTAGTTCATGTCGAAGTGTAGCTTCGTCCCGAGCGAAGCCTGTACTCCGGCCTGGATCTTCTCGTCGAAGTCGAAGAAGGTGTGCCTACGCGCCCGCTGGGGGAGTGCGGGATTGTCCGAGCGGGTAGACTTGAGGCCTGCCGAGAGCTCTGCCGTGCCCTGCAGGCGAAGCTTCAGTCCTCCCGGACCGAAGAGACGGGCGCCGATCCCTCGCTCCTCCCGAGGGTCAAGGGAGGCAAGGCGCCTACCTTCCCCCGCCTCTTTATTTATGGTATAGAGCTGATCCCAGTAGTGGCTCTGCTGACGCCCCTCTTGGTAGCGCAGGTACTCGGCGTAGGTATAAGGGATGGGCGTCCCTAGGGGTTTGCCCCCGACGAAGGTAGTACGAAGGTAGAGCCCTGTACGAGGGTCGTAGACGAAGCGGATCTCTAGGGGCGAAGCGCTTAGCCCCACGGAGTCGGTGAGGGAGGGAGCGTGGAGCCTCTGAGCAAGGAGCGGTGAGGCGAAGGACAGAGCGAGGAGCAAACTCCCCACCCAGACCCCTAGTCTGGTGCGCACGCCTCCCCTGCTCACGGCTTCTAAAGGAGCTTGAGGCTCTGCTTGATCAAGTCCTCGACCCGGATCGTGGGGTCTGAGGCGATGAGCTGACGGACGACCTTGAGTGCGGCCGCCTCAGGGTAGCCGAGCATCTTCAGAGCGCTCACTGCTTCGTCGGGCGTAGCTGTATCGAGGGGCTGTACACGGCCTCGGGTCGTCGAGGTCGGAAGAGCTGTGGTGACGTCGCCCGTTTCCTCGAGGGGAGGGAGCTTCCCCCTCAGGTCAACGAGGATGCGCTGAGCAGTCTTGAGTCCAATACCCTTAATAGCCTTGAGGGGCTCGATCTGCCCCAGCGTGATGATGCTATTCAGCTCATGTGGGGGGTACGAACTGAGGATGATCCGTGCCGTATTGGGCCCAACACCCGAGACGGTCATCAGGTGGCGGAAGAGCTCCTGCTCGGCACGCGTAGCGAAGCCATAGAGCAGGTGAGCATCCTCACGAATCACCTCGGTGATGAGGATCTTGCCCTCTTTCTGCCCCGTCAGGGCGGTATAGGTCGTCAGGGAGATAGCCACGGCATAGCCCACGCCGGCACACTCGACGAGCACGGCGGTGGGGGTCAGTTCAGTATAGGCACCTCGGAGGTAAGCAATCATCTAGATAGAATTTGAGTTTTGGAGGTCGTGGTACAAAGTTAGCCAAAAGGCGCTACTAGCGGGCTCTCGGCGCCTCTCAGGGAAGGGAGCGAAAAAAACCTACGGTAGGTCGCCTGACCGACCCACGGTAGGTCGTCGATGCGACCTACAGTAGGTTTTTTCGGCGACCTACCGTAGGTCGCAAAATCCCCCCTCGGAAGGCGCTCCCCAAGCGGTATCTGGAAGTGGGGGGATGAGGGATAGGGAGTGAACTTCGGACGGCTCTGAGGCTGAGGGACAAACATAGGGGCTAAAAATGTATCTTTGTACCGTTTTTTGAACTAAATTGAGGGTGGAGTATTCGGTGCCCTTCACCGCCTCCCCCTTGATACGAATATATAAGATAGGTACGCTGTATGAGCCACAAGTTCCCTGAATACGATAGCCTTCAGCTCTCGGGAATCAATCAGAAGGTCCTAGACCAATGGCAGGAGGAAGACCTCTTCGCCCGTAGCCTTGCCCTGCGTGAAGGTGCACCCTCCTTCGTCTTCTACGAAGGCCCTCCCTCCGCCAATGGGATGCCAGGTATTCACCACGTCATGGCACGCTCGATCAAGGATATCTTCTGTCGGTACAAGACGATGAAGGGCTTCCGTGTCGACCGCAAGGCCGGCTGGGATACTCATGGTCTGCCTGTAGAGCTCGGTGTCGAGAAATCCCTCGGTATCACCAAGGAGGACATCGGCAAGAAGATCAGCGTCGACGAATACAACGCCGCCTGTCGTCGTGAGGTGATGAAGTACACCCACGAGTGGGAGCAGCTCACTCGCCTCATGGGGTACTGGGTGGACATGGAGCACCCCTATATCACCTACGACAACCGCTATATAGAGACCCTGTGGTATCTGCTCAGCCAGATCTACAAGAAGGGACTCCTCTACAAGGGATACACCATACAGCCCTATTCCCCCGCCGCAGGGACGGGACTCAGCACCCACGAGCTCAACCAGCCCGGATGCTATAGAGATGTCAAGGATACGACCTGTGTGGCACAGTTCCGCATCCTCGAGCCTAAGGCCGAACTCCTAGGGCACGGCGAACCCGTCTTCCTCGCTTGGACGACCACCCCTTGGACGCTCCCCTCGAACACCGCCCTCTGTGTCGGCCCTGAGATCGACTACGTGGCTGTCCGCTCCTTCAACCCCTACACCGGAAGCCCCATCACCGCTGTCGTAGCTCGTGCACTACTACACACCCTCTTCAGCAAGGACCACGAAGGCCAGGAAGCACTCGAGGCATATCAGCCTGGGGACAAGAAGCTCCCTTACCTCATCGTCGCCGAATGGAAGGGGAAGGAACTCGTGGGTATGCGCTACGAGCAACTCCTGCCCTGGATGCGCCCCGACGGTGATGCTTTCCGTGTCATCGCAGGGGACTTCGTCACCACTGTCGACGGTACGGGGATCGTACATATAGCCCCGACCTTCGGGGCGGACGACAATAAGGTCGCCAAGGCAAGCGGTATCGCTGGGCTCACCGTCCTAGATAAGGATGGCAACCTTCGTCCTATGGTCGACATGACGGGACGTCTCTTCCGTCTGGAGGACTTAGACCCTAGCTTCGTCAAGGACTTCGTCGATACGGAGCGCTACGGAGCCTATGCAGGTCGCTACGTGAAGAACGCTTACGACGATAGCCTTACCGAGGCAGATGAGACCCTCGACGTAACAATAGCTATGCAGCTCAAGCAGGAGGGTCGTGCCTTCAAGATAGAGAAGTACGTCCACTCCTACCCCCACTGCTGGCGTACCGACAAGCCTGTACTTTACTACCCGCTCGACAGCTGGTTCATCCGCACCACCGCTTGTCGTGAGGAGATGATGCGCCTGAACGATACGATCAATTGGAAGCCTGAGAGCACCGGTACAGGACGCTTCGGTAAGTGGCTGGAGAACCTACAGGACTGGAATCTCTCCCGTAGTCGCTACTGGGGGACACCACTGCCCATCTGGCGCACCGAGGACGGTCGTGAGGAGCTCTGTATATCGTCGGTCGAAGAGCTCTACCAGGCGATCGAACAGTCCGTCAGTGCAGGGCTGATGAAGGAGAACCCTTGGAAGGACTTCACCCCTGGGCTCTACACTAAGGAGAACTACGATAAGATCGATCTGCACCGCCCCTATGTAGATGATATCATCTTAGTCTCGCCCTCGGGTAAGCCGATGTACCGTGAGACGGACCTGATCGACGTGTGGTTCGACTCCGGAGCTATGCCGTTCGCTCAGCTCCACTACCCCTTCGAGAATAAGGAACTTCTCGATAGTGGTCGTGCCTTCCCAGCAGACTTCATCGCCGAGGGGGTAGACCAGACAAGAGGATGGTTCTTCACGCTTCATGCCATCGCCACGATGGTACGAGGGACGAACAGCTTCAAGGCAGTCATCTCTAACGGCCTTGTGCTGGATAAGAACGGGAACAAGATGAGCAAGCGCCTCGGCAACGCTGTCGATCCCTTCGACACCATACAGAAGTATGGCTCCGATCCCCTGCGCTGGTACATGATCAGCAACTCGTCACCTTGGGACAATCTCAAGTTCGACGTCGAGGGCATCGACGAGGTACGTCGTAAGTTCTTCGCTACGCTCTACAATACCTATCAGTTCTTCGCCCTCTATGCCAACCTCGATGCTTTCGACCCGACGGCAAGCGAAGAGATCCCCTACCAGGAGCGACCAGAGATCGACCGCTGGATCCTCTCTACCCTCAATAGCCTCATACTGGAGGTCGACAGCGACCTAGAGGACTACGAGCCTACTCGTGCTGCTCGTGCTATCGGGGACTTTGTCTCGGAGCAACTGAGCAACTGGTACGTGCGTCTCTCCCGTCGCCGCTTCTGGGCCGGAGAGATGACTACAGATAAGCTCTCTGCCTACCAGACGCTCTACCGCTGTCTGGTCACCGTGGCTAAGCTCATGGCTCCGATTGCGCCCTTCTATGCCGACCAGCTCTACCGAGATCTCGTAAGCCGTGGGACTAACGCTACCGAGTACTCAGTGCATCTGGCGGACTTCCCCCAAGCGGACCGCAGTGAGATCAACGAGTCTCTGGAGCGGAGTATGCACCTGGCACAGAGCATCTGCTCTATGGTCCTTGCCCTGAGACGTAAGGTGAACATCAAGGTACGTCAGCCTCTGCAACGCCTCATGATCCCTGTGACAAGTGAAGAGGATCATCAGGCTATCCTACCCGTCGTACCGCTGATCCTCAGTGAGGTGAACCTCAAGGAACTGCAGTTCGTCACCGACGGCGAAGGCATCCTCGTCAAGCGTATCAAGCCCGACTTCAAGAAGCTCGGCCCCCGCTATGGCAAGATCATGAAGTCCATCGCATCAGTAGTAGCAGAGCTGTCCCAGGATGAGATCGCTACCATCGAGCGTACAGGGCAGATCGACCTCACTGTAGAGGGTAGCCCCGTGACCATCCTCAGGGATGACGTCGAGATCTACTCAGAGGATATCCCAGGCTGGCTGGTCGCTAACGAAGGCACCCTGACCATAGCGCTCGACATCACCATCACCGACGAACTCCGTCTCGAAGGTATGGCTCGTGAGCTGGTCAACCGCATACAGAATCTGCGCAAGCAGTCGGGCTTCGAGGTCAGCGACAAGGTACGCCTCACCCTGCCCGAAGACGAGGAACTCCATCGAGTCCTCACGGTATATGGCTCCTACATAGCTAAGGAAGTGCAGGCCGTCTCCATCGAGGAGAAGAGTGCCTTCACCCCGACGCTGGAGCTGGATCTGGACGAGCGCCTGATCCCCGTTTATATCGAGAAAGCTATCTAATCACACGGTGTAGGGCGGATGTACACCGCCCTACACTCTTACATGACTACTATACAATGAGTAACCAGAAAACCTCCTACACGGACGAAGAGCTACAGGAGTTCCGCGACTTGATCTTGCACAAGCTCGACCAGGCTATTCGCGATTATGACCTCCTGAGAGAAAGCGCTACAGACCGTGCAAGCAACGATGTATCCGACACCCAGCCTACCTTTAAAGCTGTTCATGAAGGCGCTGCTGCCCTCTCCAAGGGAGAAGCTGGTCGTATGGCCGAGCGACTACTGAAGTTCATCCACAACCTCCAGGCGGCACTGCGTCGCATCGAGAATAAGACCTACGGCATCTGCCGAGAGACAGGTAAGCTCATCCCCAAGGAGCGCCTGCGTGCCGTCCCCCATGCTACTCTCTCCATCGAAGCTAAGCTCCAGGAGAAGAAGTAAGCCTACCGCAAGCGAAGAAGCAAGCCCACAGACTGATGACAAGAAGCACTAAGACAGCGCTCCTCACTGGAGGCTTCGTCCTCCTACTGCTCCTCATAGACCAGGTGACGAAGATCTGGGTCAAGACCTCGATGGTAGAGGGGGAGATGCACCAGATCACCTCGTGGTTCAAGATCTACTTTGTCGAGAACGAAGGGATGGCCTATGGCATCACGTTCGGGAGCAAGCTCCTCTTGACCCTCTTCCGCATCATCGCTATGGGAGCAGGGGTCTATTACCTAGTGCGCCTGATCCGGACGGGTCGCTTCTCCCTGGGCTTCTTCCTTACCCTCGGGCTCGTAATAGCTGGGGGGCTGGGCAACGTCATCGACTGCCTCTTCTACGGGGAGATCTTCACCTCCAGCCACGGGGCAGTAGCACAGCTAGTCCCCTGGGGTGAGGGCTACGGCTCCTTCTTCCACGGCAAGGTCGTCGACATGCTCTACTTCCCACTCATCGAGACGACCTACCCTGAGTGGAGTCCCTTCTACGCTGGAGAGCCCTTCATCTTCTTCAGCCCCATCTTCAACTTCGCTGACTCCTGCATCTCCGTGGGAGTAGCACTTCTCCTCCTGTGCTATCGGCATACCTTCGCCCAGGCCCTAGAGCTCATCTCCCCGGGGCAGAAGTCGGACCAAGATGAAGCGTCCGAAGGTGACCGTTAGCTCCCCCTACGCTTAGCGCTCATGTGTCACTACTGGAAGTCCTCCCGAGGCGCTACTGGTGCCTCTCTGATGGCGCTACTGGTGCTTCTCCTTAGTCTCGGAGCCTGCTCTGGGCGAAGGGCTAAGTGGGAGAAGATCGACCTAAAGACGATGCAGCGACTGATGCCCGAGATGCTCGTGGCTGAAGCCGCCTTCGCTCAGCGCTCCCTAGACGACAGCCTACGTATCCTCGGCTACCAAGCCATCCTCAGTCGCCACGGCTATACACTGGCCGACTGGGATAGCTCGCTCGTCTGGTACGGGCGGTATCGTATCGAGGAGTACAGTAAGATCTACGAGTACGCCGCAGCGACACTGACGCCTCAGCAGAAGGAGCTTCGCCGAAGGGCCGATAGCCTCGAGCTCCTCGAGATGCGACGAAACGCTTGGCTCTCGGGGAATGTAGACTCGGTGAACCTCCTCAGAGACAGTGTCTCCTACCATACGTCAGGGAGCTATCTGGAGCGGAGCTTCACCCTAGAGCCCAGCTCCGGCTATAGTGCAGGCACGGAACTTCGCTTCCTGGTGCGTCTCCACGGCGCCCAGGGGAGACTCCCCTCCGGTAGCCTAGCGATGCAGCTCCATCTCCTCTACAGCGACTCTACTCAGAGCGTCCAGACTCTTGGCTCGCTCCAGTCGGGCCTCAATCGCCTCTCCATCACCATCCCCGAGGGGAAGACGATGCATTCGGCTGTCGGGCTCCTCAGGGGACGCCTTCCCCGCACGAAGTCTAAGGTCTTCGTCGTAGACAGCTTCAGCGTCGTCCGTTACTCGGGGTCGCACAGTCCCGCCACCTCGCCCGCCTCGGATGAAGAGCCAGCGGAAGAGCTCACCTCCGCCCCCGAGGTCGAGGACGAAGGCGGACGTTAGCCCTAGCCGATGGATACAGCTCCCATACCTCGCTATGCGAGTCACTACCTCCGCCTCGGGCGCTATATCGCCCGCTCGGTGCTGGTCGAGTCTCTGGGATCGGGGCGCTATCGCTTAGCCCCCTTCAGCGCTGAGCTCGAGCGGACGATCTTCCTCTCGGGGACGCTCCGTCTGGAGTGCGCTACTTGCCCCCTCTCAGAGGAAGGGACTCCCGAGGAGGTCACATGGCGAGAGCTCCAGAGCCTCCTAGATGAGCACGAAGGCTGGACACTCCTCCTTCCTCGGGATCGAGGCTACTAAGATCACTAAGGTTTCACCATAATTCATATACCCTACCCCATCATGTCAGATCGTAAAGTACGGGTTCGCTTTGCCCCCAGCCCCACGGGTGCCCTCCATATCGGAGGCGTGCGGACGGCTCTATATAACTACCTGTTTGCCAAGGCACATGGCGGTGAACTCCTCCTCCGTATAGAGGACACAGACAGTCAGCGCTTCGTGCCTGGTGCCGAGGCGTACATCATAGAGGCGCTTCAGTGGCTTGGTATTCACTTCGACGAAGGAGTAAGCTACGGAGGAGACTGTGGCCCCTACCGCCAGAGCGAACGTAGAGATATCTACCGCAAGTACGTACAGCAGCTCCTCGATGCTAGCCGTGCTTATATCGCCTTCGACACACCCGAAGAGCTGGAGGAGAAGCGCAAGACGATCCCCAACTTCCAGTACGATGCTACTACCCGTGGATCGATGCGCAACTCCCTCGTCCTGCCTAAGGAAGAGGTCGAGGCACTTATAGCACAGGGTACGCAGTATGTCGTCCGCTTCCTCGTCACCCCGAACCTCGAAGTCGAGGTCGACGATATGATACGTGGACGTGTGTCCTTCAACAGCTCCGTCCTCGACGACAAAGTACTCTACAAGAGCGCTGACGACTTACCCACCTATCATCTGGCTAATATCGTCGACGACCACCTGATGCAGATCTCCCACGTCATCCGTGGGGAAGAGTGGCTGCCGAGTGCACCGCTCCATGTCCTGCTGTACGAAGCCTTCGGCTGGAGAGACACCATGCCTCGCTTTGCGCACCTAGCCCTGCTCCTCAAGCCCGAGGGCAATGGTAAGCTGAGTAAGCGAGACGGCGATCGTCTAGGCTTCCCCGTCTTCCCCCTCCGTTGGGTTGACCCTAAGACCAGCGAAGTATCCTCGGGCTACCGGGAGAGTGGCTACCTGCCTGAGGCGGTGGTCAACTTCGTAGCACTCCTGGGGTGGAACCCCGGCAACGAGCACGAAGAAGTCATGTCGATGGAAGACCTCATCAAGTACTTCCGCATCGAGAAGTGCAGTAAGGCTGGAGCGAAGTTCGACTACGAAAAGGGGAAGTGGTTCAACCACCACTACATCCAGGTCTCCGATGACAAGCGCCTGGCCGAGCTCCTTCGTCCTCAGCTGGAGGCCAAGGGCATCGCCTACGACGAGAGCTATGTAGCTCAGGCCGTCGCCCTAGTGAAGGAGCGTGCCCAGACCCTCGTGGAGCTGGAGGAGCAGATCGAGTACTTCTTCACCGCTCCTACAAGCTATGAGGAGAAGACGGTCAAGAAGCGCTGGAAGGAAGACAGCGCTGCTCAGCTCACCGAACTAGCGGCACTGCTTAGCTCCCAGCCCGAGGCGCTCCCCAGCGAAGCCACCGAGGCTGTCGTCAAGGCGTGGATCGAGGAGAAGGGCTATGGTCTTGGGGCGGTAATGAACTGCTTCCGCCTCGCTCTCGTCGGGGCAGCAAAGGGGCCACACCTCTTCGACATCACGGCGCTCCTAGGTCGTAGCGAGACGCTTCGTCGCCTCGAGCGTGCGATAGCAGTCCTGGGCTAAGACCCCTCGAGACCCACTACATGAATCCTCTATATAGCTTAGCAGGGATACTCGCTTCGGCAGGGCTACATCTAGCGGCCTGCTTCCATGACAAGGCTCGGCTCATCGTCCGAGGGCGCAGGGAGACTCCCGAGCGACTACGCCGTCTGGAGAAGGGACGGCGGGTCGTGTGGTTCCATGCCTCTTCGCTGGGAGAGTTCGAGCAAGGACGCCCGCTGATGGAGGCCTGGCGAGAGGCGCACCCCGATTGGCAGATCCTGCTCTCCTTCTTCAGCCCCTCAGGCTACACGGTACGCCACGACTACGCTGGCGCTGATGTCGTCGTCTACCTGCCCTCCGACCGAGAGCCCTCGGTGAGTCGCTTCCTGCGCCTAGCTCACCCCGACGTCGCTATCTTCATCAAGTACGACTTCTGGCCGACGATGCTCTGGGAGCTTGCCCGAAGGGAAGTGCCTACCTACCTCATCTCTGCCATCTTCCGAGAAGACCAGCTCTTCTTCCGCTGGTACGGGGGCTGGTACCTGAGACTGCTCAAGCTCTTCCGTCACCTCTACGTACAGGATACCCATTCGGAGGAGCTCCTCCTCCAGCATGGCGTCACTGAGGTCAGTGTCACGGGGGATACCCGCTTCGACCGTGTCGAGGCCATCGCCAGAGCTGCCAAGGAGGTACCAGAGGTGAAGGCGCTGGACCGAGGGCGACTCCTCATCGCAGGAAGTACTTGGCCCGAAGACGAAGCGATCCTCATCCCGTACTTCAACCAAGCCAAGGACAACTTCACCCTCGTGCTCGCTCCGCATGAGATCCACGAGGAGCACCTCCGAGCCATCGAGGCTCAGCTCACCCGACCAGCTGTACGGCTCTCCCAATGTCGGGCGGGTCAGCCCCTCCCCGAGGGTACGGCTTGCCTGATCATCGATAGCTTTGGCCTACTCTCCTCCGTCTACCGCTATGGCACTTGGGCCTATGTCGGTGGAGGCTTCGGCAAGAGCGTGCACAATACGCTGGAGGCCGCCGTCTACGGCATCCCCGTCTTCTTCGGGCCTGAGATCCACAAGCACAGGGAAGTGCGGGAGCTCGTTGCCCGCTCCTCGGGCTTCATCCTCCACGATCAGGCCGAACTAGCACAGCTACTCGACCGCTTCTCTTCGCTTGAGGAATGCCAAGCACTCCGCACGCGTACCGAGGCCTACTTTGCCGAGGAGCGAGGAGCGACTGAGGCGATCCTCTACGACCTCTTCCCAGAGGAATAGGCCGAAGTCCATTCGATACCACCACAGACGAGCCTCCGAGGGTCATCCCTCGGAGGCTTGTTGCTTTCTTGGAGGAAGCGCTCCTAGCCCTTATTCTAAAGGGGAAATAGCACGTGCTAGGAGGCAACAGTAGCGCTTCTGGAGAAGGAGCAGTAGCGCCTCCTCGGTGGCAACAGTAGTGCCTCGAGGCAGGCGACGAGTGTAGCTACTCGTAAAAGGCAATAGCCCCCGAAGAGCATCGACCCTTTTCCTTGAAGGACGGGGAGCTTGACACCTCGAAGGCTGAAGCGAAGGAAAGAGCACGTAGAAACAAGGCAAAGGAGCGTCGACCTCCCCCTGTCCCCTCAATCGACTCAGCTTCAGTCCTTCTCACACCGAAGCGAAGGAGGCATTTCCCGCTCAACAAGCCTTCTACCTTCGCCTGAAACCGCCACTGCTTATCCCCTCAGTAAGCCCAACACCTTCCCTCCTCTTAGCCCGCCCGCATTCCCTTCATAAGAAAGCCTCCTTCCCTTAGCCAGAAAGCAAAAGAGAATGCTTATATTTGTGATAGAGGGATGACTTACGTTCATCCGAAATCACATCTGCTCCCCTATGGAACGAATCTTTCCCCATGTAACCAATGAGACGGCTCGACTGAAAGCCGTCGTCTTAGGCCTGCCCGACAGTCTAGGGCCAGTACCTACCCTCGAAGAGACTTACGACGCTAAGAGCTACGAAGCTGTCCAGCGAGGCATCTTCCCCCGAGAAGAGGATGTTCGCCACGAGATGCAGTGCGTCCTGGATGTACTCACCCGCTACGGTGTCCAGGTGCTACGCCCAGCGCCTCTCCAGGACTACAATCAGGTCTTTGCCCGTGACGTCGCCTTCACCATCGATGACACACTCTTTATCTCCAACCTCATCCCCGACCGTGAGCGGGAGACCGAAGCCTTCGCTAGTTCGATCTTCCCGCTGATAGACCCAGCGCACATCGAGCGCTTGCCCGAGGCGGTGCATACCGAGGGGGGCGACATCCTGCTCTACGATGATATCCTCTTCGTCGGCACTTACTTCGGGGAAGACTATTCAAGCTTCAAGACGGCCCGTACGAACCGCTACGCCATAGACTTCTTCCGTGAGCGCTTCCCCCACAAGCGCATTGTGCCGATCGAGCTGAAGAAGCACGACCACGAGCCTGCTAAGTCTGTGCTCCATCTCGACTGTGCCTTCCAGCCGGTGAGCCGTGGCCGAGCCATCATCTACCGAGAAGGCTTCCTCAACGCCCACGACGTAGCCCTAGTGGAAGAGATCTTCGGCCGAGACAACCTCTTCGGTGTCACCCCTGAAGAAGCCTACCATATGAGCACCAATGTCGTCTCGCTCTCGCCCGAAGCGCTCATCAGTGACAAGCACTTCGTCCGCCTCAATGCCTTCCTGCGTGATGAGTGGGGGATGACGGTAGAGGAAGTCCCCTATCAAGAGATCTCGAAGATGGGCGGACTACTGCGTTGCTCCACGATGCCCCTGATACGCGAGTAAGCGAAGGGGTAGCTCTGCCTCACTCTTAGGGACGATATCCACCTGCCCCCAGCAGTGAAGAGTAACGCCCCGAGGCGATGCTAGGAGAATGGTCGAAGCAGTACGAGCCAAACTCTAGAGGCTATACCTGGAGGATGAGCAAGGCTGTACTTCTCAAAAGGCTAACGCAGTACTCATCCGATACCCCAAGCAACAGGACTTAAACAAAAGAATTAGGCGAGGTCAGTGACACCTAGTGTCACTGACCTCGCCCTTTCATTACCCCTAAAAAGTAAGCCACCCTAGCCCGTCTCCCTCTGAGGGAGGAGCTAGGGTGGCTCGTTGGTTTGTAGCTTAGCGCCGCTCTTGTCGGAGGCTTACTCAGAGTCTCTCAGAAGCCTTGACGCCAGGATACCTGAAGCATTAGCACTGGAGAGCCTAAAGCCTTAGCGCCGGGAGACCTGAAGCATTAGCGCTGGGGAGCCTAAGGACTTAGCATCGGGATGTCTGAAGCCTTGTCTCGGACCGACAGCGGGCTTAGCGAGAGAAGGGAGGCTTTAGTCCTTCTTGTACTTCGACCAGTCTACATTCCGCATGTCGCCAGAAGTAGCGACCTCACGGTGGAAGGCGAAGCAAGCGTCTAGATTCTGTGGGGTCTGTCCCTTGACACCAAGCTCAAGATAATCACGGAGGAGCTGCTTGTAGTCGGGGTGGACACACTTCTCTATGATCTCCTCGGCACGCTGGCGAGGACTCTTGCCTCTCAAGTCTGCGATGCCATACTCCGTAATAATGACCTTCACCGAGTGCTCACTGTGATCGAGGTGGGAGACCATAGGGACAAAGGCCGAGATCTTACCGTCCTTCGCCGTGGAGGGAGTAGTGAAGATGGAGAGGTAGCCATTACGGGCAAAGTCTCCCGAGCCCCCTATCCCGTTCATCATACGGGTACCGTTGACGTGGGTGGAGTTGATGTTGCCGAAGATGTCCGCTTCTAGTGCTGTGTTGATGGTGATGACACCGAGACGACGGACGATCTCAGGGTTGTTAGAGTACTCCTGTGGGCGTAGTAGTAGCTTGTCCTTAAAGAAGTCAAGGTTACCGTAGATCTCCTGGATCACGGGGCGAGTCACCGATAGCGAGCAGCCGCTGGCGAACTTGACACGACCCTTCTTCATCAACTCGATCACTGCATCCTGGATCACTTCTGTGTAGATCTCGAAAGCAGGGATCTGCTTGTTGTCTCCGAGTGCTCCTAGGACGGCGTTAGCGACGTTGCCCACACCGCTCTGCAGAGGGAGGAACTCCTTAGGAAGGCGTCCTGCCTCCATCTCGGCGACGAGGAACTTAGCTACGTTGTCCCCGATGGCCTTCGTCACATCATCCAGGGGTGCGAAGGCACCTTCATCATTGGGCTCGCTAGTGTGGACCACCCCTACGATCTTCTTAGGATCTACTTGGATGAAGGGCTGACCTACACGGTCGCTAGGAGAGTAGATAGGCATGTCCCGGCGGTGAGGCGGGTCTAGTGGCTCGGCGAGGTCATGCATACCGCGGATCTCCTTGGGGTGCTTATCATTGAGCTCGACGATAATCTTGTCGGCAAGGCGGCAGATAGTGGGAAGGATACCTACACCCGAGGTAGGTACGATCTGACCATCCTCGGTGACGTCAGCGGCTTCGACTATGGCTACATCGATCTTACCGAGGAAGCCATAACGGAGTTCCTGAGCCAGCATCGATAGATGCATATCGAAGTAAGGGTTGGTCCCAGCATTGATCCCTGTACGCATGTCCTTATTGGACTGGTAGGGCGTGCGGAACTTCACTGCCTCGGCACGAGCAAGGGCGCCATCGAGACGATCCCCCGTGCTCGCTCCTGTGAACATCCCTATCTTGAAGGGACGACCAGCAGCGTGCTCAGCTTCGGCACGCTTAGCAATAGCCCCTGGGACTACCTTAGGACAACCTGCGGGGGTAAAACCGCTAAAGCCAACATTGTCGCCGTGCTGCACTAGGGCAGCAGCTTCGTCGGCTGTGATAAACTTCAAAGCCATAATTCTCTATGTCTATAGTGTGTGCTATTAGTTAGCGCTAGGTGGGGAAGGAGGAGAGCGCTAGGGCTCGGGCGCACGAGGGCACACTGCTAGCTAGCTCCTAAGACCTATCCTAAGGCAAATTTAGGCATTATTTAGCTATTTCCCTCGGCCTACGTGCTTGGCATAGAGATCAGGACGCAAACGCTTGGTTCGCTCCAGTGCACAGTCCATCTTCCAAGCCTCGATGCGTGCTGCGTGGCCACTGAGGAGGATGTCCGGTACCCGCCAGCCTTTGTACTCGGCGGGACGCGTGTAGATAGGCGGGGCGAGGAGGTCGTCCTGGAAGGTATCCGACAGGGCACTCTCCGCATCACCTATGACGCCGGGGAGGAGGCGTACCACGGCATCGACCATGATCGCCGCCGGTAGCTCTCCGCCGGTGAGGACATAGTCGCCGATAGAGATCTCCCGAGTGATCAAGTGCTCTCGAATGCGGTGGTCTATCCCCTTGTAATGCCCGCAGAGGATGATGAGGTTCTCCTGCAGGCTCATCTGATTGGCTATGCCCTGGTCGAAGGTCTCCCCATCGGGCGAGGTATAGATCACCTCATCGTAGTGGCGCTGACTCTTCAGGTCTGAGATAGCTCTGTCTATGGGCTCGATCTGAAGGATCATCCCTGCTTCTCCGCCGAAGGGATAGTCGTCGACACGACGCCATTTGTTCGTCGAGTAGTCACGGATATTATGGACATGAAGCTCGAGGAAGCCTTGCTCCTGGGCTCGGCCTACTATAGAGTGCTTGAGGGGACTATCGAGGAGCTCGGGGACTACGGTGAGGAGGTCTATACGCACGTCTGATACTGGGGATGCTGGATGGATAATGGGGAGGAAGGGATCTACTTGAAGTAGGTGTAGGAGATGGTGCAGCTGTAGGTCGTCTTGACCTTCGCTACGCCCTGCTCGATGGTGACATCAAGCTGTGTGGGGAAGCCTTCGTTATTGGGACGGGAATACTTCCCCTCGTAGAAGTAGCGGTCGACGAGCTTGAGGTAAGTGAGCTTATGCTGAGGGTCCTTGTCTAGCTCCTCCTGAGAGCGCCGGCCATGCGCCTCCCTGAGTTCTACGGCGACATCACCCATAGCGCCATAGCGCCATGTAGAGACGGTCGCCCCGAGGGGTTTCTTCAGATCCTGCTGACCGGCAGGCTGGGTCGTGTCGTAGGAGAGCACCTCTTCATAGACCTTACGCCCATAGTAGTCGGTGCGGAAGGTAGCCTGCTTGTGCCAGAGGGCGATCTCCTGCTGCGGATTCTTTGGATTAGGTACGAGCTGGAAGGTGCGACCCACGATGAGGGCACTGATGAAGTCGTAGCTCGTCCTGAGGACGACCTTCGGCTTCTGTGCCCCTCCTTCGTAGGAGTAGGTAGTCTCGATCTCTCGCTGCAGGCGACTACCCTCTAGTTCGTACGCCGTGCTCTTGACGAGGCGATCCTGAGTGTCGTACTCGTCGATACGGCTCACATAGCTCACTGAAGGGGAGAAGGCACGATAAGTGTACTTCAGACGGGTGCGCTCGGTCTGCCCGCCCTCCTTGGTCACTTCATGCTCCTGGATGAGTCTATTACCTTGCTCATCGTAGGTATTGGTCAGCCTGTCGGTGACCTTCAGTGTCCCGTCGGAGGCCTTAGTATAGGTCAGCTTGGATAGGAGCCCCCCGCTCTTGCGGAAGGTTTCCTCGATGCGACTCTCCTCCTTGAGGTTGGCATCCAGGCGGGTGGTGGTACGCTTCTCTACCTTGCCCGTGAGGGTGGAGATGGGAGGAATCTGTGGGTTAAGTGGCGTGTTTTTTCCCTTACCGAGGCAACTGGGGAGCAGGAATAGGACCGCTGCCGAGAGTGCCGCTGTTAGACTGATTGTTCTCTTCATAAGTCGGGGTTAGTTTAGGGTGGTAAGATGACTGCGAACGCTGGATACTGGAGCAACGCTCACAGCTGGCTCTGCAAAGCTAAGATAAAATAGACAGATGGGCGCCACACTCGCTTCGTCCCCTTCGGCGGGGGAAGCGCCTCGGGCGTAGCGCCTAGCAAAGATAACTATTCCCCACGGGGCATTTTCCTCCCCAGTGCCCGCACTCCCCCACTCCCAGCACGCTTAGCACTTCAGAAGGGGTACCAGTAGCGCCTCCTCGGTGGCACTACTGGTGCTTCCCGAGAGGTGCTACTGCTCCTACTAGTTAGGGGGAAGGCACCCTGCTTGAGCACCAAGCAAGGCGCCGAAAGCGGGGAAAAAGAAGTAACAGAAAAGTGGAAAAGATTTGACTGCCCATTTATCAAGAATTGAGCAAATAACCATTAACTAACTGAACACCAACACTAGCATAAATAGCAACAATTGAATTTTATCAGAAAAAGAATTGAATCGGCGCTATGGGACGAACTTGGTCTACTCTAGTAGAAAGAAGTTAGCCTACCCCACTAAACGTAGGGTAGGCTAAGCCGTGCGAGGCGATCGAAGCACTACTCGAGATTGCCCAGGAAGCCCTCGCGTGAGAGCATCTTCATAATGTGGGCAGTCAGCGCATTTTGCGTTAGGCGAAGGATGTACTTACGCTTGCTGTCGGGAGCCATGACGAGGAACTTCCCCTCCAGCAGGGCACGTATCTTCTTCGAGATAGCGGAGTCAGAGAGGCTCGGGAAGAGCTCCTTGAGATCCCGATTCTGTATCACCTGTAGCTCGATCGCACGCATGAGGATACGAGCTTCGTCGACAGAGAGGTCCTTCTGCTTCAGCGCCGACTCTACCGCAGGGCGCAGGATCGTAGAGGCCAGGTAGCGGTGCTCGGCGAGCCGGTCTACCTTCCCGATCTCTTCGTGAAGCCCTTCGAGCACGTAGGTACACCAGTTCTCCAGTCCTTCATCCGTCCCCTTATCCGCCTCCATGAGCGTGTCGTAGTAGCGCTGGCGGTCATTGCAGAAGACGGCTGTAGGGTTGAGAATACGCTCGGCCGTGGCTACACGGAAGCCGTACTTCATCAGGAGCGCATACGTGAAGAGTCGCACCGTACGGCCATTGCCGTTGTGGAAGGGGTGTATCCACACAAAGCGGTGATGTGCTAGGGCTATCTTGATCAGGTCGTACTGGGGGCCATCCTCCCGCTGCACGAACTCCAGCAGTTCATCTATATAGCCTTCCACCGCCAGAGCATCAGGGGGGAGGTGATCGGACTTAGTGATCTGCGCCTGCCCACTCCTAAAGGATCCTGGCGTGGGGTCACCACCCTCCCCGGGGCCCGTGGGCAAGCCTTCCACCACCCGACGATGAAGCTCGAGGAGGTAGCCCTTGTTTAGGGGATAGTCGAGGATCGTCTCTTCTATGAAGCGCAGGGCACGCTCGATATTGTCGATCTCTTGCGGGCTTGAGGGGGCGACGTCGATAGGGAGGCCTCGCTGGGAGTCCAGATAGTCGACGACCGTCGTATGATTGCCTTCGATGCGGGCGGAGGCGACGCTCTCGACGATGTGGAAGAGGCGCTTCACCCCTTGGAAGAGCTCGGGATGCGTCGTCAGCTCGACACGCTTCTTCCTCAGCTCTTCTAAGGCTAAGATCAGCGGGACGATCCTAGAGTCAAAGGAAGGATGGATAAGCCTGAGGTCATAATGTCTAAACTGTGCCATTGTCTTAGTCGCTATTTGAAGCGAAACAAAGGTAAAGATTTTACTCCACCTAAGGCAACAATTGAAATTTAAGACGCTAACCAACTGAATATCAAAGCTAGTTAAAATAGCAAGAATTGAGTTTTAGCAAAAGAAGAATTGAATAAGAGTTGATGCTGAGGGCTTCACCTTCGTGAGGAAGATACTCCAGCGGAGTGCCTTCTCCCTCGCCTATACTAATATGGAGTAGACGATCGAAGCACCCTTAGTTAAGGACCAGTAAGAGCCATTGTGGCCCGATAAGGGCAGAAATGGTACGATTAGGGTCTCAGCCCGCTTGCCCTACCTCTACCTTTGCTCCTGTCAAACGAAGGGTGCTAAGCCCCAAGGGAGACACCGAACAGTTTATTCACTCTTTATTCAAACCAAGCACCATGCTACAATTTGAAATCAAGAAAGCCGAGATGAAGATCGGCAAACACAAGGGTACGACTATGTACTTCGCCCACCAGACGACACACCACTGTCTGACCACTACCGCTCTAGAGTACCGCATCGAACGCATGACGTCACTGACCCGTGCCGACGTGCGAGCCGCGATCATCGCCCTGAGCGCCATCGTCCAGGAAGAACTCTCGCAAGGACGCTCTGTGGACTTAGGCGAACTAGGGACTTTCAAGATCGCCGCCACCGGCAAGCGCGTGCTCTCTGCTAAGGAGGTGACACCGGAGACGATCCGCCGTCCCCACGTGCGCTTCTACGCCAAGCGCCCTATGCGTCTGGCGGCACGAAGCGTAGCCGTGGAGATCGTGCACCCCGAGAAATCCGCTTCCGCTAAGCCTAAGAAGCCCAAGGGAGGAGGCAGTCAGGGTGGTAGCGAAGGCGGTGGGCACGTAGGTGCTTAACCCTCGCTCCCCGGAGAGGGGAAGCACCGCCCCCGCCTCCAGAGCACCAGCTCTCGGATGCCCGAAACGACACGAGCCCCCGAAGGCTAGTTCCTTCGAGGGCTCGTGCCCTTATATCATATATAGAGAGGGGTAGTTTAACGGAAAAGTGCTTCGGGGAGCGGGGTCAGCTCCAGCAGACGGAGCCCGTGTCCTTCGAGGGAGAAACTAAGGGGCGCCCAAGGGGTGAGGGCTAAGTAATCCACTTCCCCCGTCAGTTTATCCACGACGCCAAAGGCCGTACCCTCAGACCAGGGGATCGCCTGGAAGAAGTCTTCCGACAGCGGTAGAAGTGCCTCAGCAGGATGCTCGGAGAAGTTCGCTAGGACCAAGTAGAGCTTCTCCGACGAGTAGCGTACGAAGGCGATGACACTTGCCTTATCCACACCCGTGGAGGGCAAGCCGTAGTAGCCTCCTGTGGCTATCTCTGCTTCCGACGAGAGAGCACCGAGGGTACGGTAGTCGCTGAGGAGGCGCTGCTCCTCAGGCGTCAGGCCTGCCCCCGTGTAAGCACCACCCTCGAGGCGCTGGAGCTTGTCTAGGCTCCAGTAGTCGAAGATCGAGGTACGTCCGTCCCTACCGCTAAAGCCTTCTTCATCCATTCCCTGCTCGCCAAGCTCTTGCCCGAAGTATAGCAAGAAAGGATTAGCGCCACTGAGGGCGGAGACGGCTGAGGCGAGGAAACCCAAGCGAGGCGACGAGAATACCTGCTCAGAGGCAAGACGCTGCTCGTCATGGTTCTCCATGAAGTAGCACATCTGAGGCTGCAGTGCTCCCACGGCATCACGGACACCGGTGAAGGCTGTGGCGCTGGCCTGTCCCTTCCCTAGAGCTACTAGGTAATCGTACACCCCGACCTTATCGTAGAGGTAATCGAAGCCCGCCTGCAAGTACCCTGCATAGCGGTGAGGCTGATAGATCTCCGCCAGAAAGCATACCTCTGGATACTGAGCCTTGATCTCAGGGATGGCCCACGCCCAGAACTCCGGCGGGACGAGCTCTGTCATGTCACAGCGGAAGCCATCGATACCTCGGCCGGCCCAGTAGAGGAGGATATCTCGCATCTTCACCCATGTATCGGGCAGGGGATCAGCGTGAAGACCTCCGTCGCCACAGTAGTCCACCCCATAGTTGAGCTTCACCGTCTCGTACCAATCGCAGATAGTGGGACGAGGGGAGAAGCAGTCATTCCCCGTGGCACGTGCTGGGCGCTCCTCGTATGGGGAAGAACTAGTGGATAAGGGTAGGATAAGTGTTGATTCGGGGAGGTAATAGAAGTTGTTCCTTGGGGAGAAGGCTTGGCTCGAGTCATCCGTCGCCCCTAGATCTACCGTCCCCTCAGGACAAGCGTCCGAATGGTAGGAGCGAGCTACATGGTTGGGGATAAAGTCCATTACCACCTGGAGACCAGCCTCGTGTGTTCGGTGGATAAGAGCGTCTAGCTCCTCCTGCCTTCTCAGTGGATCGTCCGCCAGATCAGGATCGACGTCGTAGTAGTCTTTCACAGCGTAAGGCGATCCTGCTTGCCCCTTCACCGTGTCGGGATGATCAGGGGTGATACCATAGGCGCTGTAGTCGGTCTTGGTCGCATGCTCCAGTAGACCGATAAACCAGACATGCGTAGCGCCTAGGGAGCGGATATACTGGAGCGCCTCAGGAGTGAACGCTGAGAGCTTCCCTGCGCCGTTCTCAGTGAGAGTACCGTGGGGGACTCGCTTCGTAGAGGGATTGCCCCATAGACGTGTGAGGACGGAGTAGATGATGAGTTTCTTGGACATGTGGGGATCAGTGGATAGGAGCGATAAGGGGGGTGAGTTCACGGCGAGCGAGCTCGTAGCCTACCTGCATCAGTGTCGACGCCGCACTGACTTCGAACATACCATACTTGGTTACCTCTGTAGTCTCCAGGAGGAAGTCGCAGGCTTCTCGGTCGGGGGCAGTATTCTGCCGGAATACCAGTTCCCATGATCGTGAGGCGATAGCTCTAATAGTCTTAGGGATCTCTTCGCTTTGTACCGGGCCTAGGTTCATACCGATGACTCTCTGGCAGTCCTCTCGGATCACCGTCACAGGGAAGTTGCGAAACAGCCCGCCGTCGACATAGTCTCTTCCCCCGATTTCCACGGGGCAAAAGAGGATAGGCACACTGCTTGACGCCAGGATGATCCTAGCGAGTGGTCCCTCGGTGAAGACGTGCTGCTCGCCTGCACTTAGGTCTGTAGCTACGATACGCATAGGCAGGGGAAGATCCTCGAGGCGACGGTAGCGCAGGTTATTCTTCAGCAGGCGAAAGAAGTTCGTCGTACTAAAGAGACCTCCACCGCTTGTCGTCAGGCGCGTCATCTGCATGAAGCCTGTATTCGAGAAGATCTCAAAGATTTCCTCGGGAGCGTAGCCCGAGGCGTAAAAGGCTCCCATGATCGAGCCAGCACTGGTACCGGCGATGATATCGGGGGAGAGCCCTACCTCGTCTAGGTACTTCAGGACGCCTAGGTGTGCGAAGCCTTTGATACTACCGCCACTGAGGGCAAGGCCCAGCTTGTACTGGGGAGCTACGGGGATTTCTGCCATCGTGTGAGTTCTAATATTTGTACAAATATACGGATCTAGGAAGTATCCCGATCACGCCCCTAGCGCTTCTTCGGCGGGAGCCCGCTCCCCGTAAGGGAAACGCCACCGCCTCCAGGGGGCCAGCGAAACAGCCTCAATCAAGCAGGCACTCCCTGAGCTAAGACAGAGACGACAGCACTGCCTCCGATGAAGCAACAGTACCGCCTCCGACGAAGCAACAGTACCGCCTCAGGAGGAGCGACACCACTACTACAGGACAGGTACTACCGCCTCCGTGAGGGAGGGCATAGAAGCAGTAAAGCCCCGGCCAGCAGGCCGGGGCTTTACCTTTTTAAGGGGTCTCGCTGAGGAGGCTATTACTCTGCGCTCATCAGGACGATACGGTTCCATACATTCTCTGCATAGGGCTGTACCGTGTCACCCTTCCAGTCTATCTTGATCCGGTCTCTAGAGATGCCGTACTTCTTGACAAGCATATCTGCGACGGCTTCAGCACGGCGCTTGGAGAGGGCGAGGTTATAGGCAGGGTTACCTGTCTGGCGGTCTGCGTAGCCGACGAGGGTGATGGTCTCGGTATTGCTCTTAGCGTACTCAGCGATGTTGTAGACATTTATCACCTGGTTCTTGTCAATAACGGCGCTATTGATGCGGAAGTAGATGACATTGCCTACGATCTTCGTCATAGGTGCGGGGATCTCTACATCGGGGCAATTGACGGGGCGCTTAGCGAGCTCGGCATTCTCTGCACGTAGGGCATTGATCTCGTCGTTGAGGCTAGCTATGAGGGCGGGATCATTGGGGGTGATGGGCTCGAAGGCCTTCTGCCCGAGGTGGAAGGTCAGTGATGCCCCTGCCTGAGCGATGAAGTCGGTACCAGCCTTGACGTGGTCGGTCTGCGAAGGGAGATTCAGGTCTGAAGCGGTGACCTTACCCTCGAGGTTGAAGTCCACACAGCGGGTGAGACGGAACTTCAGCTGTAGGCCTGCGTCAACCAGAGGACTGTAGGCGTGCTCCTGGTCCTTCACGCTTGCCGAGGCCGTCTGATGCTTGTAGCCTAGACCGACGCCCACGAAGGGAATGAGGTGGAAGACACGGTTCTCCCGATAGGGGGTGAAGAAGTTCACCACATCGAAGAGGAAGTCATACTGGGCGAAGCCATAAGTGATCTCATGACGGAGGAGCCCACCGACAGAGGGAAGCGCTGCAAAGGCTCCCTGGGGGCGAGCATAGTCGAAGAACTTACCGCCCTGGAGCTGTAGGCGCATCCCGAAGGACGGTGTAGACCAGCGACCAAGAGCGAGGCTGGGGTTGAGCAGGCTCACTCGGTCAGTGAAGTGTACATCCCTGTTGTTTGCTGCCAGGCTAATAAGGGCAGCGTCCCCTACTTCTAGGAACCAATGAGCCTTCCCATCCTTGACAAAGGCCGTCTTGTATGCAGGCGTCTGAGCTACGTCCTGAGCCTGCAGAGCACTCGTAGCCGCTAGGGCTGCTAGTGCGAGCGTCATTATTCTCGTCTTCATTATTGATCTCTTGACACGTGATTAGGGGATTACTTAGAGCGGATGATCACGACGCGGTTCCAGCCCTGCTGAGCGGTACCGTAGGGGGCATCGCCTGCCTCCTTCCACTCGACGGTGATCTTGTCTGGTGAGACGCCATACTTCTCGGTGAGGAGGGTAGCCACGGCCTTAGCACGCTGCTCGGCGAGCGCCTTGTATCGGCTTTCGTTCTTAGCAGTGTAGCCGGTGACGACGATCCCTTGGGAAGCTTCCTTAGCGAACTCTGCTGCGTCGAAGACGGTGATGAGCTGATCCTTGCTGACGGAAGCCTTGCCCTGGGCGAAGAGGATCGACTTATCTGCCACGAAGCGATTCTCGGTGACGAGAGGGGCGGGAGCCTCTACATCGGGGCAGTTCACTGGGCGCTTCGAGAGCTCGGCATTCTCAGCGCGTAGGGCGTTGATCTGAGCCTGCAGGCCATCGAGATACTCCTGATCTAGGGGCTCGACAGCAGTGAAGCCCTGACGACCGATATTGAAGGAAAGACCTGCCAGAGCCGATAGACGCAGAGCGTTGGAGTAAGCAGGAGCGTAGTGGTAGCGGAGGTTAAGCCCGCTGTAGGTCACTTCGGCTTCGGCAAAGATATTGACACGGGGAGCGACGTGCAGGGAGAGCTGTAGCCCGCCATTAGCCGTCACGGAGTGCGTGCCACGCAGAGCCTTGTCGGTGTGGTTGAACTTATGTTCATACCCCACCCCGACGTACGGGATCAGGTGGAAGACACGGCTAGGGTTGTAGGGAGCGAAGTAGTTCACTACATCCAGCATAAAGTCTAGGTGTCCCCCGACGAAGTAGTTATCGTTACGGAGACCGCTGAGGTTGTGGTAGGTGTAGGTCTCACCTCCGACAAGCTTCAGGCGATTAGCGTAGTAGGGATTGTGCCACTTCCCTAGCGAAAGGGCAGCCGTCCACGAGAGACGATCCATGAGGGCAGGCTTATTGTTCCCCTCGAGGAACATAGCCCCCACCCCTCCAGAGAGCGAGAGGAAGTAGTTGGCACCTGGCTTGTTGGTGAGAGCCACTCGGTGAGCAGGCGCCTCTGAGGCCATCGATTGCGCCGTCTGAGCATTAGCCGAGAGAGAGCCGATCCCGACTAAGGCAAGCAGCGTGTACTTTAGTTTCATAATCAAACCTATTCTTATTAGCAAATTAGCATCATTTAGGTAAAGCAAAGTTAATCTATTTTCCCCTGAAACTGGACTTCTAGAGCGGGGGGAAGCGGTATTTTAACACTTCGCCTACCCCTTCCCCATCATGCAAGGAGCTCCCTCGGGAGCGTTAGTAGGGTAGGCACGGGGCGAACCCCGCTCTTTGCCTTATCTTTGCACTCCATATTCATACGTAATAGAATCATCCTCATGAAGCATTTTGCAGCGCTCCTGCTACTCCTCTTCCTTGGGCTAGGCCTCAGCTCTTGCTCCTCTGAGCCCAAGAACACGAAAGACCTCCTCACAGGCACTGTCTGGGGGCTCTCCGATCTCAACTACCGTGGTGGTAACTCCAGCACGACCATTGCCATACGAGCGACCTTCCTTCGCAAAGGCCAGGTACTCCTCGATGTCGGCTTCGGCAAGCTCGTAGAGGAATCCAACAACGGGGGGACTAAGAAGTACAAGCGTAGTAACTCGGTGTCGGTCACCTCGACCTACACCTACCGCAACGGCGTCGTCCACTTCAACCGCCCCCAGCTCTCAGCGGACAATGGATCAATCATCCAAGGTACAGAGGCTGAACTCATCCTCGGTCAGATCGCTACCGATGCCGTACTCAGTATGGAGCAGGGCACGATGGTCTTCTATCCCACGGATGCTAAGAAGACCTTCGTCCTCACCCGTCAGAGCTAGTACGACCTTCACTCAAGATACGCACCCCTCGAGCGAGCTTCGATGCTTGCCCGAGGGGTGTTTCTTTTTCAGCGTCCCGCCTCACCCTCCTTCTCCTCCGGACTCAGCGCTACCCTACCCGCCCCTTCAGCACCGCCACAGCTTCCTCCTTAATCTACCGCTAGAGGGAGCAGTAGCGCCTCCCTCGTGGCACCAGTAGCGCCACCCGAGAGGCACTACTGCTTCCTCCCCAGGGTCAAGCGAAGGCAAGCGACAAGCAGGCTAGGCTCGAGCTCCTCGGCTTACCCCGAGTCTTCGGGGGCCAGCACCTTCGGAGATACGCCCCCAGCGACGACTGACATTCTGTCGGATCAACCCTTCTCCCTGGGACAAATTGTCGTAGCTATATGACTAAAAGTCTGATAGTTACCCCCACGGCACGCCCTTTGCTCCTCCTCAGGTGTGAGCAACGGAGCTCACCGAAGAAAACCAAGTGAAGATGAACATCAATAAGTATACAATCAAATCCCAGGAAGCCCTGCAGAGCGCCGTCGAGCTGGCTCGTAAGGGCGGGAATCAGGCCATCGAGCCTGCCCACCTGCTGGAGAGCCTCCTCTCCCTGGGGGATAGTCTCACCGACTTCCTCCTCTCCAAGCTCGCCATCCAGCGCCCCCGCCTGGAGGATGCTGTGAAGAAGCAACTCTCCAGCCTCCCCAAGGTCAGCGGTGGCGAACCCTACCTAAGCCAAGAGACGAATAAGATCCTCGACAAGGCAGAGGACCTCGCTACCGAGATGAAGGATGAGTACGTCGCCTTGGAGCACCTCTTCCTCGCCCTCGTAGAAGTGGACAATCCTATGGCACGCCTCCTGAAGAGTGACTTCGGTCTCCAGGTAGCCGAGCTACGTAAGGCCATCGAGGAGCTACGCAAGGGTGGACGAGTCACTTCACAGCACGCCGAGGAGCAGTACAATGCGCTTAGCAAGTATGCGATCAACCTGTGCCAGCGAGCCCGTGAAGGGAAGCTCGACCCCGTCATCGGCCGTGATGAAGAGATCCGCCGAGTACTGCAGATCCTCTCCCGACGCACGAAGAACAACCCGATCCTCATCGGGGAGCCTGGGGTCGGTAAGACCGCTATCGCCGAAGGCCTGGCCTACCGTATCGTACGAGGCGACGTGCCCGAGAACCTCCGCAGCAAGCAAGTCTATTCCCTCGACATGGGAGCACTGATCGCAGGAGCCAAGTACAAGGGTGAATTCGAAGAGCGACTCAAGTCTGTCGTTGGCGAGGTGACGAAGAGCGAAGGGGAGATCATCCTCTTCATTGACGAGATCCATACCCTCGTAGGTGCAGGCAAGAGCGACGGGGCAATGGATGCCGCTAATATCCTCAAGCCCGCCCTAGCTCGTGGGGAACTTCGTGCCATAGGAGCGACGACGCTCGATGAGTATCAAAAGTACTTCGAGAAGGATAAGGCCCTGGAGCGCCGCTTCCAGATGGTACTCGTAGATGAGCCCGACGAAGCTAGCTCCATCTCCATCCTCCGTGGGCTGAAGGAGAAGTATGAGAACCACCACAAGGTGCGCATCAAGGACGATGCGATCATCGCAGCCGTTCGCCTCTCGGACCGCTATATCACCGACCGCTTCCTCCCCGACAAGGCTATTGACCTGATGGACGAAGCAGCAGCTCGACTGAGGATGCAGATCGATTCCCTCCCCGAAGATCTAGATGAAATAGGACGACGGATCACTCAGCTCGAGATCGAGCGTGAAGCTATACGTCGGGAGAACGACGAAGCCAAACTCGAGGAACTTAACCGTGAGATCGCTACCCTCAAGGAAGAGGAAGCCGGCGACAAGGCTAAGTGGATGCGCGAGCAGGAGCTCATCAATCGTATCCAGCAGTGCAAGATAGAAGTCGAACAGCTGAAGTTCGAGGCCGAGCAAGCCGAGCACGCTGGTGATTACGGCCGAGTAGCAGAGATCCGCTATGGCCGGCTCAAGGAGAAGGAGGCTGAGATCGCTACTATCCAGACCGAGCTGAATGAAGCACAGGGAGATAGTGCGCTCATCCGTGAAGAGGTAGGTGCCGAAGATATCGCCGATATCGTATCACGCTGGACGGGTATCCCCGTGGGCAAGATGCTCCAGAGTGAGCGCGACAAGCTTCTTCACCTCGAGGAAGAACTGCATAAGCGAGTCATCGGCCAGAAGCAAGCCATCCGTGCCGTCGCTGATGCCGTGCGCCGAAGCCGAGCAGGGCTACAAGACCCGAAGCGACCTATCGGCTCCTTCATCTTCCTCGGTACTACCGGGGTGGGGAAGACGGAGCTAGCGAAGGCGCTGGCGGAGGTCCTCTTCGACGACGAGACTATGCTCACCCGTATAGATATGAGTGAGTATCAGGAGAAGTTCTCCGCTACACGCCTGATCGGCGCCCCTCCTGGATACGTAGGATATGACGAAGGTGGACAGCTGACGGAGGCTATACGCCGCAAGCCTTACTCCGTCGTTCTCTTCGACGAGATAGAGAAGGCGCATCCTGACGTCTTCAACGTGCTCCTCCAGGTACTCGACGATGGTCGCCTGACCGACAATAAAGGGCGAGTGGTGAACTTCAAGAACACCATCATCATCATGACGAGCAATATGGGCTCCGACCTGATACGCGAGCGTCTCTCCTCGATCCCCGCAGGGGAAGAGCAGCGTGCTATCGATGAGACTCGTGAAGTGGTACTAGATCTGCTCAAGCGGACGATCCGACCAGAGTTCCTCAATCGTATCGATGAGACCATCGTCTTCACACCCCTGAGAAGGGAAGAGATCGACCAGATCGTACGCATGCAGCTCGATACTACTGCTCGACTCCTTGCCACGAATGGTATCGAACTGAGCTACACGCCTGAGGCTGTCGAGTGGATAGGCGAAGCAGGCTACGACCCCGAGTTCGGCGCCCGTCCTGTCCGCCGTGTCATCCAGCACACGGTACTGAATGAACTCTCCAAGAGTATCCTCTCGGGAGCCGTCGATCGCTCCAGTGTCATCACCATCGACGTAGCGGATGGGAAGCTCATCTTCCGCTAAGCACGACGTGCGAAGTTGATTGTTGTTAGTTAAGTTGTTAGATGGGTACTCCCCCGAGGCCAGGACTGCTAGTCAGACCTGCCTCGGGGGAGTGTCTTTTGTAGCCCTCCGCTAGGGGAAGGGGCTCGGAAGGAGGAAGGCTACCACAGAGGGAGCAAGCGACCTTACCTAGAGGAAGAAGCAGGCCTTCACGAGAGAAGAAGGAGGCTTCCCACGAGGCTAGGACAAGGGGGTATTTACTCGTACATCCTCCGAATCACGCCAAGTAAATGTATCTTTGCAGGACTAGTCACCCCAGTACCGCCTCCTCCGTAGGGGTACGCTCGGGGTCTAGGTTGCCTCAAGCAAACGTGATGAAGAAAATCTATTCTCTAGCCTCGCTCCTTCTATTCCTTGGCCTCTTCCTTTGCCTCGGGAGCTACGGCTGTACCTCCACTGGAGGAAAGGGAACGGCTGACTCGACAAGCCTCCAGACGCTCTGGAGTAACCCCGCCCAATGGGACTCTATTGACATCTCTGAGACATACTTTGATTTCCCTCAGACGAAGACAGGGTCCTCCGTAGATGTCACCATTCACTTCCTCTATCCTAAGACCGATACTACCCTCCAGCAACTCTTCTGCAAGACCTTCTTCGGCGAAGACTATGCCCGCCTCCTGCCTAGCGAGGCTATGAAGCGCTACTTAGAGGAGGTCAAGTCAGAGTATCTCTTCGGGGGAGACTCCCTCGGCTTCACGTCTGGCGAGCTAGCGGAGATGAAGAGTGCACTATCCCTACAGAATAAGATCCACTACAGCGATAGCCTTGTACTAGCCATCGAAAAGAATCTCTACACCCATTCCGCCGGTGCTATCCACGGACTGCAAGGCCTAGGCTACTACAATATCGGGCTACAGGGCAAGGAGATACTGAGCGAAGGGGATATCTTCGTCGACGGATACGTACCCGAGCTCACCAAGATCATCCAGAGCCACCTCCTGAAGACCTATGGTAAGCAGACCGCACAAGAGCTAGAGGAGAGTGAGGGGATCTACATCAGCGACTTGACTCCCAACGATAACTTCGCCATCGGACCCAAAGGGCTCACCTACTGCTACAACCCCTATGAGATCGCTCCCTACGCAGTGGGGATCATCCAGATATTCATCCCGTACGAAGCCCTGACGGAGCTACTTCGCCCAGGCTCCATCCTCCATCACTACATACCTCAGTAAGCCCTATGGACTCCGTAGACCTCATATCGAAGTACTTCCCCAGTCTCACTCAGGAGCAGCTGGATCGCTTCACTAAGCTGGGAGAGCTGTACCCCCACTGGAACGCTCAGATCAACGTCATCTCCCGCAAGGACATAGACTCGCTCTATGAGCACCATATTCTTCACTCCCTGGGGATCGCACAGATGATTCGCTTCAAGCCGGGGACGAGCCTCCTGGACTTCGGTACCGGTGGGGGCTTCCCAGGCATTCCGCTGGCGATCCTCTTCCCCGAGTGCCAGTTCCTCCTGGTCGACAGCATCGGCAAGAAGGTCAAGGTAGCAGGCGCCATCGCTGAGGCTCTAGGCTTGGAGAACGTGCGTACACTCCATGCTCGTGGCGAAGAGATACAGGAGCGCTTCGACTTCGTCGTCAGTCGTGCCGTCATGCGCTTAGACGAACTGGTAGGCTTCACGCGCAAGCTCGTCCACCACGAGCACCGCAATGGTATGCCCAACGGACTCATCTGCCTCAAGGGAGGGGAGCTCCAGGCGGAGATCCGCCCCTACAAGCGTATCGTCGAGGTACACGAGCTATATCCGACCTTCAGCGAGGAGTTCTTCAAGACCAAGAAGGTCGTCTATCTTCCCCTCTAGGAGGCGGTACTAGCGCCTCCTCCCTAGTAGTACTAGTGCCTCCTGCCTAGCAGCAATAGAGCCTCCATCCTAGTAGCAGTAGCGCCTCTAGCCTATTCGTACTAGCCTCACCAAGCTCACAGCCACAGGGCCGAGGAGCGAGTACACACGACGGGCCCTTCCCTCAGCCGAGGTAAGGGCCCGTCTTATGTTAGGCGTAGGGTGATCAGCTAAGCCTCAGAGCTCTCCTTGGGGAGCTCAGGCATAGGCTCGGCATTGATCCCTACATAGATCGTACAGGTACCAGGGAAGATGCTGTGGTAGAAGGCATCGGTGAAGCCTGCTTCCTGCAGTATCGCCACCATCTTCTCCCGCTGGGGCATCACAGCGATGGACTCGGGGAGATAGGTGTAGGCTTCCTTGTCCTTGGCGATGATACTACCGATACGTGGGAGGATATGGCCGGCGTAGAGCTTGTAGGCCAAGCGCAGTAGCTTATTGGTCGGCTCAGTAAGCTCGGCGATGACCAAGACCCCCGAGGGACGCAGGATACGATGTAGCTCTCGTGCGGCGGCGGGGATATCAGAGAAGTTGCGGATCCCAAAGGCAATGGTCGCTGCATCAAACGAGCCATCGGCGAAGGTCGTAGCCGTGGAGTCTTGGCGCTCGAAGTGGATGCGCTGGTCGAGTCCCGCCAGACGTACCTTCTCCGCTCCGACCCGCATCATCTCCTCGGAGATATCGATACCGACGATCTGCTCTACCGAGGGGATCGTCCGCATCATCTCTAGGGCTAAGTCCCCCGTGCCGGTAGCTACGTCCAGCACCTTCTTCGGTGCATAAGGGGCGAGCATATGCAGGGCGGTCCTACGCCAGGAGCGGTCGAGCCCCAGAGAGATGATCTTGTTTAGCTGGTCGTACTTAGGAGCGATGCGATTGAACATGCGGCGGATCTGATCCACCTTTGGCTCTGCGCTGTCCTTATAGGGAGTAAGCATGATCTGAGTCTTGTGAAGATAATAGGGATAAAGGGGTGTGGCTACCGCCGTGAGAAGTACAGCGAGAAGCCTTGTCTCAGGGAAGAACCCTCGGGACGAACGGAGGCGATATAGAGCCCTTCGGGCAGAAGCGCAACGGGAATGGAGGCCCTTCCCCCACCAGGGGCAATGGTCTGTCGTAGATGAAGCCTTCCCGTCAGATCAAAGATCTCTAGGAGGCACGTCTTATAGCGGAGGTCTTCCCCCTCTACGTTGATGTAGTCCGCATAATAATAGGCATTTAGCTTGGGAGAAGCACTGCCGTCGGGAGTCAAGGGGCGTATATCTCGGTCGGTCTCCACCAGCAGGTCGATCCAGTAGGCACCACCGGGGACTTGGGTACTTCGCATCCAGCCACTGGTGGGATGATGTATCCATGCCGACCAGCCACGAAGCCTATTCGAAGGGCCATCGTAGGCTAGCAGAGGGAGCTGCATCTCTACGCCATCCTTCGTCGAGCAAGAGAGGAAGTACTCTCCTCGCTCTAGGCTCAGCAGTAAGCCGTCAGGCGCAGGGAAGAAGAGCTCGATGGTATCGCTCCGGAGCGTTCGTGTCCCTGTCGTGAGCTTCCCTGCTTCATCGTAGCGAGCGAAGGAGCCTAAGGAGGTGGATTCGAACTCCATCACCTTCGCTCCGAAGATCTTCTCCTCAGTGAAGGGACGTAGGGAGACCCGTAGCTGGGGGAGCTTCTCCGCTGAGAGCTTGCTACTGGACTTAAAGACGACATAGGCGCCGAGCACCTTCACCCCGCTGAGCTTCGGCAGGTGAAGCTGGTTCGCTAGACCATCGATGCCTCCCTGGGGCTGGTGGTGCTGATTGGGATAGACCGGCTCTATAGACGAAGCATTGGGATCAGGGTAGATCGCACTCCAGCGCACGACCTGCTTCGGGCTAAGCGGATCGTATCCTGGGCAGGTCTTCTTACCGCTATTGCGAGGGTCGAGCCAGGGCTTGAGGGAAGACGTATTACCGCCTCCTACCGACCAAGCCCTATTGACCGACCAGTAGCTATCACTCTCGGGAGTGGAGCACGAAGAAGCGCCTCCCGTCAGAGCTCCGATAATAAGGCCATCCTTGTCGAAGAGCGGTGATCCCGACGAACCAGGAGCGGTGACTCCGATGGCCCAGCGAGGGACGAACCAGTGCTTATCCCTCCAGGAGATGAACTGCGTGCTACCTTGGTTATCGAGGTAAGAGAGCTCGTAGTCGTGGATCTTGAGCTGGGCATCCTCCGTCTGGTTATACCGCTTGGTCGACCCACCGGGGTGATGGATCCCGACGAAGGGTCCAACGGGAGAAGCCTCGGCATTCCACCCAGCGAAGTAGGGCTGGTAGGACGCTGGGATCGGCCCGGGTTGCCCGTTCTTCTGCTTCGGTAAGCCTTGGATACGCAGCAGGGCCATCTCTGTAGACTCGTTGTAGGCAGTGAGCGTAGCTCCGCTCAGGCTCTGCTCTTCGGTCGCTCGGATATTCCCTCGCTGTAGGGGGCTCTGAAAACCAAAGAAGAAGACCGTCGTCGCTACATTGCGTCGGATGGCAGGATAGTTACCGATGAGGCGGAAGAGGTTGTTGACGCAGTGTGCTGAGGTCAGTACATAGGGCGTACCATCAGAGGTAGCGTTGTTGATCAAGGCTCCTGTGCTGGCGGTCGTACCCCCGACGACAAGGAGGAGGGTACTACGGCTCTGTCGCCAGGCCTCTGGGTAAGCTAGGACATTGGGAGTACAGGCCAGGGAAGCCAGGGACGCTCGGGGATGATTGTAGAAGGGCTCCCCTGGTTGGGCGAAGTCAGCCTCTCTAGCATCACGGAAGTCCCGGAAGCCGTAGAAGACCGCTTCTATACGGAAGGGAAGGCCGAGAGTCTCGGGGCTAGTCCCCTGGGGATACTCGTACTCGAGGACTAGAGCCTCGGCATCTATGGGGGCGATCTGCAGGAGGCTGTCGGGGCTGTTGTTCTGGCTCGTCAGGGCACCACGTGCTGTAGATCCCTTGGCTTTGACGAAGAGCGCTCCTCCCTCGGGCAGGGCATACTTCCCCAGTCGAAGGCCTATGTTCTTCGCTCGAGGAGCCCTGATCTCAGCCCGCCAGACATAGTCGCCCGACGGGTCTTGTAGCAGTTCGCCGAGGGTCTCCGTTGCCCTAGTCACGGGGCGCTCCACAGCGAAGGTATAGGCACGAAGCCCCCGAGTAGAGAGCTCGGCCACACGAAGCTCTTCGTCCGTAGGTGGCACTACCGAGAGAGGGGAGGAGACGGCAGATACGGCGAGTCTCGCCCCGTGGGAGCGGTCGGCAGGGCGCAGGGGAGCTTCCTCGGAGCGAGGGGTCAAGGGGAGGCGGTACTGAGCCTTCATCTGGAGGGGGAAGGATAGTAGTAGACCGCCCACGATGAGGAGGCAAAGGGTATGGAGGGAGCGTAGTGGCGACATAGACGCAGCGAGTCGGTGGGAGGGACTAACTAAAGGAAACGAAGCCCAGTTGCTCAAGTAGCTTTCGCTCCTCGGCACGGGCACCTTGGACGGTGAAGGCCGAAGCCTCACGAGGGAAGCGATAGGCACGACGCAGGGCATCGAAGGCGTAGGGTTCGGCCTGAAGCCTACGGGTCGTCTCCGTGAGGCTACAGGTATGGAGCTGAGCTCTCAGCAGGCGCTCCCCATCGGGGAAGGCCGATAGGTCGATGAGCGGATGATCGGGGGTGTAGAGGACGGACTCATCCCAGAGACCCTCGGGGAGCGGTAGCTGTAGCTCTCGGCACACAGCCTCGAGTGCCATCTGAGAGCCTCGCCACTTCCCGTCGGCTGTCCACCCTGCTACGTGGGGCGTAGCGATGAAGGTACGCTGGGGGAGGTCGGGGTGAATCTCAGGTTCGCCCTCCCAGCAGTCGAGGATGAGATCAGCGATCTGTCCCCGCTCGAGGGCACGAAGGAGAGGGGCACTGGGCGACACTGGACCTCGGCAGGCATTGATGAGTAAGGGGCGACGTACACACGCCTTGAGGAAGGCTTCATCCACCATCCCTACCGTCGGGTAGGCACCTGTCATCGCGAGGGGGACGTGCAGGGTGATGATGTCGCTCGAGTGCTGGATCTCCTCGAGGGAGACAAAGCCTTCGCTCCCCTCTCGCTCAGCACGAGGCGGGTCGCAGAGCAGTGGGCGAAGGCCAAGAGCTGAGACACGCTCGGCGAGCTTACCGCCCACGTGTCCCACGCCGACGATCCCGATGGTCTTCCCCTGAAGCGAGACACCTCGCTCGAGCGACCAACTAGTCAGTGCCGAGAGGACGTACTGCACGACGCCCCCGGCATTGCACCCCGGAGCGCTGTACCAAGCCACCCCGCGGGAGGCGCAGTAGTCAGCGTCGATATGATCGTAGCCCGCCGTAGCGGTAGCGACCACACGCACACGGCTTCCCTCGAGGAGGGCACGGTCAGCCTGGACGACACTTCGTATCAGGAGCGCATCAGCCTGGCGCACTCGCTCGGGGGTGAAGTCACGGCTGGGGAGGCGCTGGACCTGGGCAACCTGATCCACGAGCCCCTCGAGGTAAGGGAGCGATGCATCTACGACGAAGAGTGGCTTTCGCATTGGTTCTTGTCTAGGTATTAACGAAGCTATCCCGACCACTGTCCAGCTTCACAAAGCGGGCGGTCAGGATAGAGGCTTCGTCCCCCAAGCTCGGCATGAGCCCGGGGGTGAGTACTTATATTAGTTGGCTCCGACCTCGGTGACGCCGTCTTCGGGGAGATCGATCTTGCCGTATTCGTGCTCAAAGCCCTGCAGGTGCTGCTCGAGCAGACGTATCAGACGCTTGGCATTGTCGGGAGTCAAGATCTGACGGCTGTGGACACGAGCCGACTGCTGCCCAGGGAGCAGGCGGACGAAGTCGAGGATGAATTCGCTCTGCGAGTGTAGGACGACTGCGAGGTTAGCGTACTGACCTTGTCCCACTTCTTCGGGGAGCTCGATGTTGAACTGTGGAGATTCCTGTTCTGCCATTGTTTATTCGTTTCTATGCTTTCGTTAGTAGAGACGGAGGGCCTCTCTTCGTGCTCCTCCTTTCATCAAAGATACACAAAAGCGCCGAATCCAGGGGCAAAGCACAGGGCCTCTCCCACCCTCATCTCTGGCCCTCTCGAGAGCCCGCTCCACCAGCGGACTTGCGGAGGGTCAAAAAACGACCTACCGTAGGTCGTCATTAAAACCTACTGTGGGTCGTCTCACCGACCTACGGTAGGTCGCATCGACGACCTACCGTGAATCCCTTTTTGGAGGTCTAAGGGAGGCGAAAAAGAGGGAGGGAAGGAGGGCGGTTTTTAGAGCGAATAAATTCCATCTCGGAGGACGGGGATCTTCCACGCTATCTCCCTAGATGATAAATATTTTGTACCTTTGCGACGCTTTGCGTAATCTCTGTCAGGAAGTATCTAATTGAGTGTGGCCTGTTACATTGCGTTTAGTGTAGTACTAATCAAATAAGCTAAAGGACAATATGGACTTTATTAAGATCGTCAACGAAGCGTTCGCTACCGGCAAGGAGCACCCTTCTTTCCGCAGTGGTGACACGATCACCGTTGACTACCGCATCAGCGAAGGTGGCAAGGAACGTATCCAGCGCTACCGTGGTGTCGTCATCCGCATCAGCGGTCACGGCGACAAGAAGCGCTTCACCGTACGCAAGATCTCTGAAGGTGTAGGTGTAGAGCGTATCTTCTCCATCGAAAGCCCCTTCATCGAGAAGATCACCGTCGAAAAGTATGGTAAGGTACGTCGCGCTAAGCTCTACTACCTCCGTGCTCTCACCGGTAAGAAGGCTCGTATCAAGGAGCGTCGCTTCGTCGCTGACAAGTAGGAAGACCTTCGGGCACACCTTCCGTCCTAGGATGAAGGATGAGCCCAAGCCTTCTATCCAAGCATACAGCCCCATCGCCGACACGCTCGGTGGTGGGGCTGATGTTTGCTCACCCATGAGTTACCTGGGGTGAGTATCCACACATTTATTTATCCCCTATCGATGAATAGACAATTTATCTCTCTAGCTCTCCTCCTCGCCTCCCTAGCGCTCGGCTCCTGCGATGATCCTATCGCTGTGAAGGAACGTAGCCTACAGGAGCGACGCCTCAAGGAGGGTGTGCTCACCACGAGCCAGACCTTCGACTTCACCCGATGGATCGAGGTAAGTAAGGGCGCCTACCGACTGCCCTCGATCAGCCCCGACGAAGATGCGAAGAACACCTACTGGTCCTCCGCCAGCAATCAGGGCTATACCATGCTCTCCTCCAAGCCCACGGACTTCCCCGTCATCCCTCTAGAGGAGGACGGCGCTCCTCGGGGAGCAATCATCCGCTCCATCAAGGGCTTTTACTTCTTCGGCTTTGGTACGAACGTCATCGCTGGTGCGCTGTATTCGGGCCAAGTCGATGCTAGTTCGCTAGTCAGCAAGCCCCTGCAGTCGACCCTCTTCGGACAGCCCTATTCGAGCGGTATCCCTGAGGTGGTGAAGTTCACCTACCAGTACAAGGCAGGTGAGAAGGTCATCCACGGACAGGGCAAGAGTGTAGAGCTCCCCAGCCAAGACCGAGCTTCGGTCTCGGCCGTCTTCTACGAGATCACCGAGGACGAAAGTTACCTCAATGGCCTCACCCTACAGACGGATGCTCGTATCGTAGCCAAGGGCTATGTCGAACTCGAACCCACGACTCCAGAGGGTGAGTGGCAGACCTACTCCCTACGCCTCTCCCCCGTAGATCAGGCCCGCTACGATGCCGTGGACTTCACCACGAAGAAGTACCGCCTCGCCCTCGTCTTCTCCTCCAGCTATCGAGGCGCCGAATATATAGGTGCCGTAGGTAGCGAGCTGCGCCTCAGACAGGTGACGCTCCAGGATCGCATCAAGCCCCACCACTAGACTTCGAGCAAATGATGATATCGGTTAGATCCCTTCTTCTCGGCCTTTCGCTAGGCCTAGTTACCCTGCCTGCCCTCGCCGGTGAGACAGGCGAAGATACCCCTTCCCGCCTTGGGGTCGGGGTGCACCTTGGCTTCAATATCGGCGGAGCCCTTCCCCCCACCGTCCCCCAGCCCGTCAAGAAGGTCACGGCCTTCAAGCCTGGGGGTACGCCCAACGTCGGACTGGACTTCTCCTACCGCCTCACCCCTACAAGCCCCTTCTCCCTCCTGATGGGTGTGGAGTACGACATCCGTAGCTTCAGCTCCACGGTGCTTGCAGAGAACATGCCCATCCGCTACCAGAGTGAAGACCACAGAGAGCAGCACTTCTCGGGCTATCAGCGTGTAGAGATGGACACCCGCTACCTGGTGCTTCCCGTCGGGGTGAGCTATACCCTCCCTCGTAGCTCCTTCCGCCTCATGGCTGGAGGCTACTATGCCTATGCGCTCAAGCGTAAGTTCACCGCCAAGCTCGACGGCGATGGACTCATGGATGGACGCACCTATCAGGAGGGCTCGATCCTGAGCTTCTCTCTGGGGGACTTCCTCGTGCGCAATGATGTGGGGGTACGCTTCGGAGCGGACTATCAGATCGATCCTCACTGGGGGCTCACCGCACGGATGAATGTCGGTCTCCCTAAGATCTTCGACAAGGACTTCGAGGTAATGCCCTACTCGCTCCGTCACGTCTTCCTCAACCTCGGCGTCAGCTACCGCATCAACCGCTAGCACCCCGCCTCTACCTAATTAAATACCCCACCGCCCCGCTACGCTCTCCCTAGGGAGAGAGGTAGCGGAGCGGTGGGGTGTTTTATTGGGAGAAACAGGGAGTGAAAAAACGACCTACGGTAGGTCGTCTTTAAAACCTACTGTGGGTCGTCTCACCGACCTACCGTGGGTCGCAAAGGCGACCTACCGTAGGTTTCTTTTTCGCCCCTCCGCAGGGCGCTCATTCGAGCCTCGCACAGAGGGCGGGGAAAGGCTACTGCAGGAGGCGGATCTTCTCCTCGAGACGCTGGAGCTCGTTGCGCAGGCGGGCCGCTTCGATGAAGTCTAGCTCCTTGGCTGCGGCCATCATCTCGGCTCGCTTCGACTCCATGAGGCTACGAAGTTGGTCAGGCGAGAGTAGCTGCTCGATCGGATCTTCTACAGGGGCGTCGGGGGCAGCCTCGATATATGCCTGGGGTTCGCCAGTGGACTTCTTGTCGGGGAAGACTGCTGAGCTATTCTTAACGATCTGCTGGGGTGTCAAGCCGTGCTCCTCGTTGTAGGCGATCTGCTTGGCTCGTCGTCGGGCGGTCTCATCGATGGTGAGGCGCATGCTTTCCGTCACCTTGTCGGCATAGAAGATCACGCGCCCGTTGACATTACGAGCAGCACGCCCTGCCGTCTGAGTCAGGGAGCGGTGCGATCGAAGGAACCCTTCCTTGTCAGCGTCGAGTACAGCGACAAGGGCTACCTCGGGTAAGTCTAGTCCTTCACGAAGGAGATTGACGCCGATGAGGACGTCATAGGTGCCCTTGCGTAGATCCTCCATGATCTGCACACGGGTGAGGGTATCGACATCGCTATGGATGTAGCTACAGGATACCCCATGACGTAGCAGGTATTCCGAGAGCTCCTCGGCCATACGCTTGGTGAGGGTCGTCACCAGTACACGCTCCCCACGCTCTATGGCTATCTGGATCTCATGCTCGAGGTCATCCACCTGATGCAGCGTGGGTCGCACCTCGATGGGCGGGTCAAGAAGCCCCGTAGGGCGTATAAGTTGCTCGACCACGACACCCTCGCTCTTCATCAGTTCGTACTCGGCGGGCGTGGCGCTGATATACAGGATGCGGTCGGTGAGACTATCGAACTCGTCGAAGGTCAGGGGACGATTGTCCAAGGCTGCCGGCAAGCGAAATCCGTGCTCCACGAGACTGATCTTACGAGAGCGGTCGCCCCCGTACATCGCATGGATCTGCGGTACTGTCACGTGGCTCTCGTCGATGATAAGGAGGAAGTCCTTGGGGAAGTAGTCCAGGAGGCAGAAGGGGCGTTCTCCGGGTCGGCGACCATCGAAGTAACGAGAGTAGTTCTCGATACCGGAGCAGTAGCCTAGCTCCCGTATCATCTCCAGATCATACGTAGTACGTTCGTAGAGGCGCTTAGCCTCGTAAGGCTTGCCTTCTGCCTCTAGTTCGGCCACCCGAGCACCGAGGTCGACGTCGATCTCGCTCACTGCCCGATTGACCTGATCCTGCGTCGTGACGAAGAGGTTAGCAGGATGGATGATAAGGCGGGACATAGGTCCGTACTCCCTCCCCGACGCTGGGTCAAAGGAGGCGATACGCTCAATCTCGTCGTCCCAGAAGGTCACTCGGTAAGCCACTCCTTCGAACCCTTCTACGGCGGGGAAGATATCGAGGGTATCCCCCTTGACTCTGAAGTAGCCCGGGGAGAAGGTGATCCGGTCATTGACGTAGTGGTTGAGCACGAGTTCCCGCTTGAGTTGCTCCTGGCTGTAGCGCTGACCTTCCTCTAGGCGAATGATCTTCTCTTCAAAGGCCTTCGGGTCGGCCATACCGTAGAGACAGGAGACCGAGGATATGACGATGACATCCTCTCGCCCCGAGAGCAAGGAGGCCGTCGCCCTTAGTCGAAGCTTCTCGATCTCAGCGTTGATCGCCATATCCTTCTCTATGTAGGTATCGGAGGCAGCGATATAGGCTTCGGGCTGGTAGTAGTCGTAGTAGGAGACGAAGTACTCGACAGCGTTGTCAGGGAAGAACGCCTTGAACTCCGCATAGAGCTGTGCTGCCAGCGTCTTGTTGTGACTAAGCACCAGCGTCGGCTTCCCTAGGCGGGCGATGACATTCGCGGCGGTGAAGGTCTTCCCCGAGCCCGTGACCCCGAGGAGGGTCTGGAAGGGTACTCCCCCACGGAAGCCTGCGACAAGTTCGTCGATGGCCTGAGGCTGGTCGCCCGTAGGTCGGAAGCGTGAAGTGAGCTTGAAGGACATAGTACGTACGGGCTACTTCCCCTGATGAATGGTGAGCTGAGGGAAGGGGAAGCCGATGCCCTTAGCATTGAAGTCGGCGTAGACCCGCTCATTGAAGTTCCAGAAGACATTCCATACATCTCCCGAGGCAACCCAAGCACGGACAAGGATGTCTACCGAAGAGCTATTCAGATTGTGCAGCACGACTAGGGGTTCGGGTGTAGTACGGATACGTTCGTCCTGGGCCAGTAGGTCAAGGATCACCTGACGTACGCGCTCGAAGTCCTCGTCATACTCGATACCGATGGTCCATTCCACTCGGCGAAGGTCTTCATGAGAGAAGTTCGTCACGAGGTTACTGCTTAGGATACTGTTGGGGATGAAGACCGCCTTATTGTCTGGCGTCAGCACCTCTGTGTGGAAGAGACGTACAGCACGTACAGTCCCGTCGATACCCTGAGCAGAGATGAAGTCCCCTATGCCAAAGGGCTTGGTGACCATGATGATCACACCACCGGCCATATTCTGTAGCTGGCCACTGAGCGCCATACCTACCGCTAGACCCATAGAAGCTAAGACGGCGGCGAAGGACACGGACTTCACCCCGAGGACACTTGCGAGGATGATCCCGAGTGCCACGTAGAGCAGGGCCGTGAAGAGCGAGTCTAAGAGGGTGACAGCGACCCCGTCGAAGGAGCGTCGGCGGAGGAACTTATCGAAGAGACCCCTTACCCATCGGATGACGATCCTACCGAGCCAAAAGAGGACGAGGACTAAGAGCACCCGCACTCCGAAGTTAATTGCTCCGTTGATCCAGCTCTCAAGCTGAGCACGACCGAACCAGTGGTGGTAATCCAAATCCAGGGGCTGTGTCGCCGAGCCCAAGGCACTACGTACGCCCGAAGTCTGCGCTGAGTCTACGGGCAAGATATCTGCTAGAAGAAACATAGGATAAGCGTAAGATAAACGTGTGATCAGTGAGTGAGGGCTTCAGCCTCCCGCTCCGCCTGTGTACGCCGTCGCCAGCGCAGGAAGAAGAAGAGCATAGTGAGCCCTTTGAGTATCGAGGAGATAGAGATGGCCCACCAGACAGCCTGTATGCCCCAGCCCCAGGAGGCGAAGAGGAAGACCATAGGGATGCGCAGGTAGGTACCCACGATGCTCACCGCAGCTGGCAGGTAGGTACGCCCGAGGCCGTAGAAGAGCCCTTCGGCGGTGATCTCCAGCATCATGAAGGCTTGGGAGAGGCCGACGATACCGAGGTAGACAGCACCGGCCTTGTAGGCAGCCTCCTCGGGGACGATGAGGGCGAAGATCTCCTCGCCCCAGAAGACAAAGAGGAGCGTACCCAGTACCCCGACAATGAGGGTGAAGCTGAGGGCTCGGCAGAAGGCTCGGTAGACACGGCGGAGCTTACCCGCTGCGAAGTTCTGCCCGACGATCGTAGTGAGGGCCTCGGTGACCCCCGTGGCGGTATTCCACGTGAGCGACTCTATCTGCGCCCCCGTAGTCATAGTAGCCACGCCGATGTAGCCTCCTAGTGCCGACACCTGCCTACCTATATAGATACTCACCAGAGCGAAGAGCACCTGTAGCGATGCTGGGGGTACTCCTATCTGGAGGATACGGCGTACGTACTGCCAGCGGAGGCGTACTAGGAAGGGGAAGCCCCCGAAGAGCCTATCCCGCCTGACCTGCCCAAGGAAGAGCAGGAGCACCAGCGCCTGGCTCACGACGGTAGCGAGCGCTGCCCCCGAGCTACCCCAGCCAAGGGTGAAGATGAAGAGGGGATCGAGGAGCATATTAGCACCGAGCCCGAGGATGGAGATACGGAAGGGCGTCCTACTATCCCCAATAGCATTGTAGAGCCCTGTCAGCGAGGCCGCCAGATAGATACTAGGGAAGCCCAGGAGCGAGAGGTAGAGGTAGCTCAACCCTTCAGCACGTACACTCGGCGTCAGGGCATAGAGGTCAAGGAAGAAGCCCGACCCTAGGAGATAGACCACCAGCATCACTAGGCTCACGAGGAGACTCATACATACGTTCTGCGAGGCATAAGCCTTAGCTTCGTCTCGCCGTCCCGCCCCGATCCCCTGGGAGATCGTCACTTCGCTCCCGACCTTGTTGATGAGGGCGAAGGAGGCGGCGATCCAGAGGAAGACGGAGGCTGCACCCACGGCTGCTAGAGCCTGGGCACTAAGCCTACCGAGCCAGATCATATCGGTGAAGTTGTAAGCGATCTGCACGAAGCTCGTCCCCATGATCGGTAGGGCGATGCGGTAGAGATGGCCTGTGATGTCGCCTCGGGTGAGGTCTTTGATCTTATCTTCCATCCGTGAGGGTCGAGGGGTGGGATTAGCGCTCAGGGTGGAGCTCGGTGAGCTTGTTGTACTTCATGCGCCAGGCGTAGTCCTGCAGGTAAGCCTTCAGGCGTGGGAGCATGGAGGAGAGCGGTGTCCCGGGTTGGTCTTTGAGGTCGTGACGCTGCTGGGGATCAGTCTTGAGGTTGTAGAGCGCCGTCACCTTCTGCCCATCGAAATGCAGGGCATAGTCCCCCTCGAGCATCTGGTAGATCCCATCCATGTCCTGTACTACGAAGCGAGGATGAGCTGTGTCGAAGGGATTGCCTCCGAAGGTGACCATCGGTCGCTGATCCCCTACGAGGTCGAGGATCGTAGGATAGAGGTCGGCCTGGCAGGCTAAGTGCTCCGAGTCTCGACCGACCAGTTCGCCTCGGGGGTCGAAGATGATAATCGGGATACGGAAGGTCCCTACGGAAGTCTTGTACTGGGGCAGTGCTCCCGGCACAGCGTGGTCAGCGACGATCACGAAGAGGGTATTGTCGTACCAGGGTTGCTTACTCGCTGTCTCGAAGAACTTCCTAAGCGCCATATCGGTATAGGCCACCGCCTGATGCATCGGGATCGTCCCCTTGGGCAAGACCTGCTTGTACTCATCGGGCACGATGAAGGGGTGGTGCGAGGAGAGGGTGAACTCCGCAGCGAAGAAGGGCTGAGGGAGCTTACCTAGCTCACGAGCTACGTACTGTAGGAACTTCTCATCCCAGATACCCCAGTGTCCGTCGTAGTCCTTGTCATTAGCGTACTCCGTCTTGCCGTAATACTCCTTGATACCAGCCTGCATGACGAAGGCATTGAAGCCCATGGATCCATTGGGAGCACCATGGAAGAAGGCCGTGGAGTAGCCCATCGAATCCAGTCGGGCCGGCAGGGAAGGTATCGTATTGCCCGAATAGATCGAGAGGACGAAGGGCACATGGGGCTTGATGACCGAAGAGAATATCGACGGCATAGCATCGATAGACTTCACTCCGTTGGCGTAGGCGTTGGCGAAGACATAGGAGCGCTTCATCAGCGAGTCGATGAAGGGCGTGAAGCCTCGGTAGCCGGGGATGTCCTGATTCAGTCCCCCGACCCATTCACGGGCGAAGCTCTCCCAGATGATGAGGACGACGTTGCGCCCCTTGTACTTACCCGAGACGGGCGTGGTACCGGGAGTGTAGACCGAGTTGAAATGCGTCGGGACTTCTGCGAAGGGCATGTACTGGTACTCGGGCAGACTCGCCTTGCCGATCGTGCGTATCAGGCAGAAGGGAGTATTGAGCACCAGTGCTCTTTGCTGAGGGCGACGGATGTAGATATTCGCGTTGCTCAGCGTGATGGGGCGTGTCTCACCGGTGAAGCCCCCACGGGCGCCGACGATGGAGAGGTAGATGCTCCCCACCAGCAGGACGAGGGATGTGAGGGAGAGCGTCCACAGCCTCTCCGTAGGGCGTCGCCGTGGGCGAGGGAGCTTCCCCTCAATGATGCAGAAGGCGACGATGAAGGCGATCCCCAGAAGTGTCCCCCCCCAATAATCGATGAAGAAGCGGAGGAAGTTGAACGGATTCTCCTCGCCAAACTCCTCGAAGACAGCCATCGTCGTACGCTTGAGCGTGAAGCGGTAGTAGACGACATCCCCTAGGTTCAGCACGATCGCCACAGCAGTGATGACCCGATAGAGGCCCGTGAGCATACGCTGGTAGCCACGGCTGTAAGCCAGAGGCAGGGGCAAGAGGCTCAGCACCGTCAGCAGAAGGCCCGTGTAGAGGATGGCAGTGAGGTCGAAGCGCAGGCCTCCCCAGAACATCAGCGCCACCTGCCCCGCTGTACCGACCTCCAGGAGGTCCTGATTGTACAGGCAGAAGATCAGTCGGCAGATGCTGTAGACGACGAAGGAAAGGAGGAAGCGCAAGAGGAGGAGACGGACCTGAGCACCCAGAGGCGCAAGGGCCGAAGCAAAAGACTTAGAAGTCATCGATATATACTACGTAATTATTTGGCTACAAAGGTACAAATCTTAGCCCAAGCCCGTGGCGAGGAGTTTGTCGCAGAGGGCCTTAGTCGATCACTGAAGCGAGCTGTCACCAGCCCGACAGACAGAAGCATCTCTCCCCCAGAGGAAGTCGAAGTAGACCCATCACTAAGCTAGGGCTCTGTAGGGACGAACGAAGGGACTAAGACAAGGGACTACTGAGGCGTCTCACAGCGCCCCAAATATACCCGCAAAAGCAGGGACAAAGGTACAACATCTTCCCTAGAGTCGGGTGAGGCGAGGCAGGGCGCTTACCCCTCCTATAGGGCAAGCGAAGGAGCCCCGAGCGAAGGGCCATTCGCCCTACTTCTGGGGCGCTACTTCTACTACCTCGAAGGCACTACTGGTGCCCCGAAGGAAGCGCTAGTAGCGCCTCGACAGAGGCAGCAGTAGAGGCTCCCGAGCGAAGACGAGCCCCACGCCTTCCCCTAGCCCCCAGTGAGCCCGAGACGACACCGAGGCGATGCGACCTTCGCCACACCGCCTCGGAGTACACAGAGTATGAAGAAAATTAGAAGGGGGGAGGCCCTGGAGGGCCCTGACGCTTCAGGTCGCTTCGGCTCGCTCCACCACTGAAGCTATCGAAGCGGTAGATGAAGTGAAGCATAGCATAGCGCCCTAGCGTATTCGATTCCTCGAGCGTGCTGGACATAGCCGTGATGCTCTGGTAGATGCTTCGACGACTATTCAGTAGGTCGTAGCCCTTGAGCCTGATGGTAGCCTTCTTTCCCGCTAGGAAGCTGTAGGAGAGCCCTACGTTCAGGAGGAGCTGATCTTGATTGTATCCAGCAGCGTAGCCCCGAGAGGTCGTGTAGGTTGCGTCGCCTTCGAAGGCAAAGTCCAGAGGCAGGGTGAGGTTAGTCGTGTAGCCGAGGGAATAGTCCTTCGTCGCTGGGGTGACGGCCGAGGGCAGGCTATTGGAGGCATTGTAGTAGCCGAAGCCTCCCTTGAGCGTCATATCGATGCCGGTGGTGCGGAAGTTCAGTCCCAGCTCCTCACGCAGACGAAGGGAGATGCTACGGTTCTTCTCCCCGTTGATGTAGGTGTGGCTACGTGCTAGATCGTTGAAGGACGCTAGGCGCAGGGAGAACTTCTTCCCTGGTAGCGTCTGCGTGAGGAAACCGCCGAGACCCAGGGAGGCATTCCCGTCCACGTTGGTATAGTCTACTGTACGCTTCCCGCTGGTGACATCGTAGAGGGAGCGCTGGATGATGTCGTGCTGGACTACCTGCGCCCGTCCAAAGAGGGAGAGGGAAGTCTGGCTCTTCGTCCAGTACTTACTGAAGCGCCCGAAGAGATTGTGCTGGAATCCCGGGAGCAGATCTTGATTACCGACGTAGGAGATGAGCGGGTTGGTCACGTCCTGTACGGGCGATAGCTGCTCGTTGGTAGGAGCGAAGCTACGACCGAAGTAGTCTAGGCGGAGCTCCGTACCACGCTGAGGCTTGAAGGAGAGGCGGAGCGTAGGGGAGAAGTTGAGCGTCGTGCGTGTCAGTGGCGTGGCGGAGACCCCAGCGACGACGGAGTGGCTACTGATGCGCGAGGACTCTACATTCACCCCTGCGGTGAGGTCGTAGCCCGTGCCCTTGCGCTTGAGTGCTAGGCCTACCTGATGGGTGAGGTAGTCGGAGCGGAACTCATTGCTATAGGTGGCATTGTGTACCGTATACGCACCCGTCAGGTCGGCGTCATAGGCGTCACGGGAGCTCCTGCTCTCTGATCCCTTGATCTGGTAGGTAAGCTGGGAGAAGAAGCCTTTACCTAGGGGCTCCACCCACCCAAGGCGTGCCTGATAGCTCAGACCACGCGTACGGCTATCGATCCGTTGGTCTACGTCCTGGCTTGCTGCCGACGTGCGGTCGTAGAGGCTGTAGATATACTTGCCATCGCCGTCTTCATTCTCTAGCCCCAAGCGTGCCGACAGGGTCAGCGTTCGCCCCGAAGCACTGAGGCGACGACTCCCATCGAGTCGGAGCGTCCCATTGATATTATCTAGGAGCGTCTGCTGGGTGAGCGTGCTGGAGTTGATGAGTGTAGACGTGGCATCCTCCAGCGTCTTCGCTGTAGAGGAGTAGGCGCCCCTACTGTGGCCGTAGCGGAGTTCGGGGGAGATAATGATCTCCGTCAGCGAGTCTGGCTTCCACTCCATGCGAATATTAGCACCGTAGGCATCCTTGTCGCTCCGCTCCGTACTCTTGCCTGTCTCGGTGGTCGAGCCAGTAGTGAGATAGTTCTGCTGCCAGCGGTCGGTGAGCTTATTCGTCGTATTGCGTCCCCCGAGGGCGTTAGCGTTGATCTGGAACTTAGAGGAGAGTGTATGATTGATATTACCACCAAGCATCTTGGAGGTCAAGATCCCGTTGGCATCACGGCGAGGCGGGCCTCCTGCCCCCCCACGGTTACCACGGCGCCCGGCTCCCATCCCCATCAGGAAGCCCATCTGGTTACCTTCGCTGGAGATGTCGGTGAAGCCTGCATTGTTCGTATTGTTGAGCCCGCCGATGACGGTGAACTGATTGTCGTCAGCGAAGCGACTTAGCGTTAGGTTCGCCTCGTAGCGCTTACTGGTGCCGGCACCGGCGTAGGCAGTGCCGAAGAGTCCCTTCTTCTTGCCCGCCTTGATGGTGAGATTGATGACGGTCTCCTCGTTGCCATCGGAGAAACCCGACAGACGTGCTGCTTCGCTGTCTCGGTCGAGCACCTGCACCTTCTCTACGAGCTCTGCGGGGAGGTTGTTAGCCGCCACCTTAGGGTCGCCCTCGAAGAAGCGCTTGCCGTCGACCATGATCTGCGATATCGTCTTGCCGTTGATGGTGATCTTGCCGTCCTCGTCTATTGAGGCGCCAGGGAGCTTCTTGATCAGGTCTGCCACGACGGCACCTTGATTGGTGGTGAAGTTGCCTGCATGGAACTCAATGGTGTCCCCCTTAATGACTACATCGCTCGTCTTACCGACGACCTTCACCCCCTCGAGGAGTTCGCCCTCCCCCTCGAGCTTAATGGGGGCAAGGGTAAGATTGCTACCCGCCACCTGGAGGCTCTGCGAGTGGGTCTTGTAGCCCACGAAAGTCACTCGGAGCGTGTAGCTACCACGGGCTACGTGCTTGAGGAGGAAGGAGCCATCCTTTGCGCTCACCGCTCCTGTCCTGAGCTTACCATCAGGCTGGAGGAGACTGACGCTAGCCCCAAGAAGGGCTTCATTCTTCTCGTCTAGGATCTTCCCCGATATAGTACGTAGGGAGTCCTGTGCCCAGAGGCTTCCTCCGGAGAGTAAGCAGAGGAGGAGGGCTAGGAGCCCTAGGGAGGCGTATCTACTTCGTTGCTTCATCATTCGTTCGTTTAAGTATTTTCTCTCTTAGAGCCTAGCGGGTAGGGGTCGTTTAATAGCACCCCTAGAAAATGATGTGGGCTGACCTCCCCGAGGGGAAGCCAGCCCACATACGAGCAAGAGGATAGCAAGCCTCTCGGCCTACTGACCTGAGCGGATGCGATCATCGAAGGCGGTAAGAGCCGCCTTAGCTCCTTCGCCCATAGCGATGACGATCTGCTTGTAGGGGACCGTGGTGCAGTCACCTGCTGCATAGATGCCAGGGACAGAGGTACGGCAACGCTCGTCGATGACGATCTCACCACGACGTAGCTCTACGAGCGACTCGAAGGGCTTGGTATTAGCCGCCAGACCGATCTGCACGAAGAGCCCATCCAGAGCGATGACTTCTTCGTCACCTCCATCACGAGGGGCGACACGCAGGCCTGTGACCTTCGTCCCGTCTCCCAGCACTTCCTTTGTCGCCATGGCCTTGCGGACGGTGACGTTGGGGAGCGTAGCCAGCTTCTCCTGCAGGACAGTATCAGCTCTTAGGGTGTCCATGAACTCTAGGACGACGACACTTCTACAGATACCCGCCAGGTCGATAGCTGCTTCGATACCGGAGTTACCACCGCCGATGACAGCGATGTCCTTACCCTTGAAGAAGGGACCATCGCAGTGTGGGCAGAAGGCGACACCACGGCCGATGTATTCGGCTTCCCCTGGTACGCCGAGCTTACGCCAAGCAGCACCGGTAGCGAGGATCACCTGATCCGTGGAGATCAGCTCCCCTAGGTTGGTCTTGACTTCCTTCTTGTCGCCGGCGAGGAAGATTGATTCTACCTGACGATTGTCCAGCAGGTCGATCGAATAGGTTTCGGCGTGCTTACGCAGGTCGCTGGCTAGTTGCGTGCCGGTGGTAGCCACGACGGAGGGGATGTTCTCGATGCCCGTGGTCTCATTGACCTGCCCCCCTATGCGCTCAGCTACGACAGCCACGTGAAGGCCCTTGCGTGCCGAGTAGATAGCGGAAGCGATGCCCGATGGTCCGCCCCCGACGACTACGAGGTCGTAGCTACGGCGGATAGGTTCGTCCGAGAGGGGATGAGCACCAGCCTTGGCCTCAAGGGCAAGGAGGAGTTCGCCCAGAGAAGCCTTACCGACGTGGACGAGTTCGTCCCCGAGGTAGACTGCAGGTACAGAGCTGACACCGAGGCGATCCACTTCTTCCTGGAAGAGGGCACCATCGACCATCTCGTGCTCGATACCCTCGTTGTAGAGGGCCATGAGATTCAGTGCCTGGACGACCTCAGGACAGTTGGTACAGCTGAGCGAAGCATAGGTCGTCAGGCGAAGAGGCGTCTTGAGCGCTGCGATACGACGCACGAAGACTTCCTCGGGGAGGTTCTTGCCCTGCCCGTCAGCGTTGAGTACTGCCAGGATGAGGGAAGTGAACTCATGTCCGCCGGGGATGGCACGGAAGGAGACCCCCGTAGCTACGCCATCTCGGAGGATGCTGAGACGGAGGGTGTCGGCGGGGCGCACCTCATGGGAGAGGTGATCACTCGTCGAAGCGAAGTCCTCGGCGAGCTTGCGGAGTTCCTGGCTCTTGGCACAGCCAGCGTCATCGACGAGGAGGGTGTACTGATGCTTGAGGCTAGCGAAGAGCCCCTGGAGTTGGGAGAGGATGTTCTGATCTAATTGCATGGTCTTGGGAGAGTAATCCGTATAATGAATGTGGGGAAGGAGAGCCTCTGAGAGCTATTCCTTCCCCACGAAGATGTTGGCAGATCTGCCGAGCAGTGATTCTTCCCGCTCTAGGGGAAGGCTCGGACTTAGATCTTCCCTACGAGGTCGATGCTAGGCGTGAGGGTAGCGTCCCCTTCCTTCCACTTAGCGGGGCAGACCTGACCTGGGTGTTCGTAGACGAACTTAGCAGCCTTGACCTTGCGAAGGAGCTCGCTAGCGTCACGACCGATACCGTTGTCATGGATCTCAGCGACCTTGAGGACACCGTCGGGGTTGTAGAGGAAGGTACCACGGTAAGCCTGGCCAGCCTCTTCGATCATGACCCCGTGAGCACGAGCTAGGTCGAAGGTCATGTCGGCAAGCATCGTATACTCGATCTTGGCGATCGTATCCGTAGCGTCAGCCCAAGCCTTGTGGACGAAGTGGGAGTCCGTGCTTACAGAGAAGACTTCTACACCCAGGCTCTGAAGCTCAGCGTAGTGATCCTGAAGGTCAGCAAGCTCCGTAGGGCAAACGAAGGTGAAGTCACCAGGATAGAAGAAGAGGATGCTCCACTTACCCTTGAGGTCTTCGCTTGATACTTCGAAGAAGCCCTTATCCTTGCGGAAGGCGTTCACCTTAAATTCGGGGAGCTGGCTGTTGATGATGCTCATAGTCTTAATTTCTTAATTCAATTTGGATGATGATGGTACTGCAGTACCTGATTTGCCTGCAAAGGTAGAGGAAGAAGCTTCGCCCTCCAATTCGTTCTATTTATTCACAGATAAACGCCATGTATCACCCGACCTTTTCAGGGTTCTTCGTTAGGGGGTCTTCCCCCCTAGGAAAGGGGCTCGTCGAGAGCGGGTCTACAGAAGGGGTCAAAAAAACCTACAGTAGGTCGTTTTTGGGGTCAAAGAACGAAGGAGAGAAAGCGAGCGGAGGGAAGAAGAGACACCCCTGGGAGTGGCCTTCTTGGGGCTGGTGCCCTAAGCATTTGGTTTTAGTTATTCCTTCACCCGGGGGAAGAGGGCTCTTCCCCCTCAGGACCAAGGCTAAGACTCCTCAATAGAGAGGTCTTCGGAGAGAGGCTCATCACTGAAGATCACCGACGTCGCCCCTAGGGTCAAGACATCGCCAGCCTGTAGGTAGCGCCATTCACGTGGCTGGAGGAGTTCGCCGGCGATGAACGTCCCCACCCGACTGTCGTCATCGGCTAGGGCGAAGCGGAGCTTACCCGTGCGCCCTTCGGTGACCTTGATGATGGCGTGGTGGCGATCCATACTCGGATCGGAGGTGATGATCGGGATATCCGTCTGGGTATCCTTATTGCGTCGGCCTATGCCATTGAGGCCAAGGTAGAGGGGGAAGAGCTGTTTGTAGCCGAAGACATTCTCCACCACGACGAGGTGACCGACAGGCTGGCGGGGAGCCTTCTTCTCCCCCTTGCCACTAGGCTGACGTAGGCGTAGATTCAGCTGGTGGGTACAGCTCGGGCAGATGAGGGAGAGTCGGTCTCCCCCCTCAGCACGAAGCTCCTCGATGCGCTCCCTCGTTAGGGGGATCGCCGTATCACACTTGGGGCAAAAGATCTTCTTCATCACCGAGCTTTTTACTTGGCTGAAGCGGTAGAGGTGGGCTGTACTGCTGGGGCAGAGAGGGCCTTGCGGTAGCGTGCCGTATCTCCCAGAAGTGCCTCAGCGGCCTGTACCATCTTGTCCTCGGAGACACTGCGCTCTAGGGCACCTCTATTGTAATAATAGCGGGTGAGGATGGCGCTCGTCAGGTACTGCTCGATGTAGGGACGATGGTACTGCAGGTCATGCTTGAGGTCTGGGACGAAGAGCTTCTGCAGGGTCTCAAAGGCCTCCTTGCTCTTGGAGTAATAGCCCTCGAAGCGTGCTAGTTCCTCGAGCTTCTTCAGCTCCTTGCTGCTCTGACGATCGTAGTCGAACTTCTTGTCGATCATGCGCTGGGAGAAGTCGGCATAGTCAGCGTCAGAGAGCTTGAAGTCCTTAGGAGCGGGGATGGTACGATGCTGGCGAACGTAGTCGGTGATCCAGTCGAAGGCATCGTTGCTCGCCCTGAGGTAGTAGACCATCGTAGGGAGGGTATCCACGGGAAGGGTAATATCTGGTAGGATGCCCCCTGCGTCACGGACCTCTCGCCCAGCACGGGTGTGGAAGACCTTCGTCAGGCTATCGGGCAGGATGGTAGCCCCCTTGCCTTCACGCAGGGAATGGTAGTCGATACGCTGGATACAGCGCCCGCTGGGGATGTAGTACTTCGCCGTGGTGAGCTTGATTGTCCCGTCGTAGGGGAGCTGCATCGTCGTCTGCACTAAGCCCTTGCCATAGCTCTTGACTCCCATGACGACAGCACGGTCCAGATCCTGCAGAGCACCGCTGACGATCTCCGACGACGAAGCAGACTGCGCATTGATCAGTGCCACGAGGGGGATCTCGGTGTCTAGTGGCTTGTCGGTGGTCTTATAGATGGTCTCCTGCAGACGAGCATTGCGCCCACGGGTCGTCACCACCTCTTCTCCGGCAGGGACGAAGAAGTTGACGATCTTGATGGCTTCATCGATGAGTCCGCCCCCGTTGTCCCGCAGGTCGAGGATCAGACCCTTGATGTGGTGCTTCTCCTTGAGTTCAAGGAACGCCTTCTTCACCTCACTTGCTGCGGTGTTGGGGAAGCTCGTCAGAGCGATATACCCGTAGCCACTGGGAAGGGCGCCGTAGTAGGAGGCGGGGCTGACCTGAATCTTCTGTCTGCGGAACTCGATCTTACGGGGCTTCGCCTCTCCGGGGCGCTGTACCAGGAGGGTGATCTTACTCCCAGGTGCTCCCTTCAGAGCAGCGCTCACCTTGTCGGAGGTGGACTTACGGAAGTCCTGACCATCTACCTCGAGGATCACGTCGCCCGCACGTAGCCCAGCCAAGGCAGCCGGCATACCCTCCATGGGGTCATTGATGATGACCGTGCTGTCGGGACGCTGGGAGATGACCGAGCCGATCCCACCATAGGCGCCCGTGGTGAGGAGCTTCAGCTTGTCGCTGTCCTCTGCCGAATAGTACTCCGTATAGGGATCAAGGCTCTCGAGCATATTGTCTAGGCCGATACGGCTTAGACGCTTGATATCGATCGAGTCAACGAAATAGCGGTCGAGCAGAGCCAGCGACGAACCAAAGACGTCGACGGCCTGCACGTAGTTGAACTTGTTGTCTCTCTTCTTCTCTGCCGCCCCCTTCGACTGTGCGGAGAGTGGGGCTAGGGTGAGTAAGCCTAGGGTGAGGCCAAGTAGCTTCGTCCAATAGCTCATATCTGGATGGTTGGGGGGATTTGTTCGTGATTCTTCTTTCGTAGGGTGAGGGCTGGTACGCCCCTACCCTTCCTTAGGCTCGGTCTCCAAAGATCGCCGAGCCGATACGTATCAGGGTCGCTCCCTCACGGAGCGCTAAGGGGTAGTCTCCACTCATACCCATGGAGAGCTCGGTGAAGAGCTCTGGAGAGAGGAGGAGGTCCGAGGCACGTAGTTCCTCGAAGAGACGGCGCACCGAGGCAAATTCCTCTGATATCTTCGCCTCGTCCTCCACGTGGCTAGCCATAGCCATCAGGCCGTGGAGGGCTACGCCTCGGTACAGGTCGGGCTCGTCGTGGATACGGGTGACGATAGCCCGGATCTCATCAGGGGTGAAGCCACTCTTGGTCTCTTCCTCCGCCACGTGCACCTCTAGGAGAATGGGTATAGTACGACCTACCCGCTGGGCCTGACGGCATACCTCCGCAAGGAGGCGCTCCGAGGTGACACTCTCGATCATACTGATGAAGGGGGCGATGTACTTGACCTTATTCGTCTGGAGCGGACCTATGAAGTGCCAGACGATGTCGGGATAGCTCTCACGCAGGCGCTCCCACTTATCGACAAGCTCCTGCACACGGCTCTCTCCGAAGATGCGCTGCCCTGCCTCGTAGGCCATCTCGACATAGGAGGCGGGGTGGAACTTCGATACCGCCACGAGCCGAGCACTAGGCGTCAGGCTCTCCTGGATCGATGCAAGACGCTGGGAGATATCCTCACTGCTGAGGGGCTTCATAGCGGTAGACGTCTAGGATCTGCGTATCGGTGATGGAAGCGATCTCATAGGCAGCCATCTGTCCGTCGAGCTGTGCCGTCAGCTCGGTAGCAGCGCTCAGTAGTGCATCCGACTGTACGATCATCGTGGCAGCAGTCTTCTTCTCTGTGCCACTCTTCTCATCGATGGTGATGAAGTTGACCTTGGCACGGTAGAAGCGCTCATGCTCAGGGTTCTCGCTGAGGAAGAGCTCTGCGATACGGGCACGACGGATATTAACCACCTCCAGCTCACCCACGGAGACAAAGGGGGTCACCTCCTTGATGATACGAGCCTCTGCCTCGGTGAAGCTCAGGGCATCGACTAGGTAGCTCTCGGAGACTTTCTTCATGCCCATGGAGTCAGCCTGACGCTCATAGGATACTTTGCATTCGAACCAATAGTTCATCGTCTTCTATCTATTTCTTTTACTTATTCGTGGTTGGTTATTCTTCGTACATGCTGGCGATCTCGGCAGCGTAGAGCTCTGCGACGACCTTGCGTCGCACCTTGAGTGTATTGGTGAGCTCCCCTCGCTCTACGGAGAAGGGCTCGGTGAGGAGGTGGAACTTCTTGACCTTCTCATACTGGGCGACGGACTTGAGGTTCTGCTCTAGATGTGCCATGATCATACGGTGTACCTCGTGGTGTGCGGCGAGCTCGGCATCGGTAAGGCCCTCCTCGATCCCACGATGGCGAGCTTCCCGACGTAGGGCTTCCCAATTCGGATAGATCAGTGCACTGACGAACTTGTATCCGTCGGCGATGACTGCCACCTGCTCGAAGAGCGGATCTACGGTAAGCAGACCTTCGATCATCTGAGGAGCGATGTACTTCCCATTGGCCGTCTTGAAGAGATCCTTGATACGCTCCGTGAAGTAGAGCACATTCCCCTCCAGACGTCCCGCATCACCGGTACGGAAGTAGCCATCAGGAGTGAAGGCTTCGGCGTCCGCCTCGGGATTGTTGTAGTAGCCACAAGTGACTGAAGGGCCCTTGATCAGGATCTCGCTGGTCTCGGGATCGATCTTCACCTGGAGGGCAGGCATGATCGTACCGATGGACTCTAGGTCGAAGCCCCGCATCGGCTGGGAGCTGACTGTAGCCGTCGTCTCAGAGAGTCCGTAGCCGACGCACATGGGTACATTGATGGATCGGAAGAAACGGGATATCTCGGGCGAGACAGAAGCACCTGCTGTAGGGAAGAAACGTCCACGCTGCAGACCTATTGCCTTCTTCACCTTCGTGAAGAGCACCTTGTCGTAGGCTTGGTAGAGGAGGCTCAGGAAGATGGAAGGCTTCTTCCCCTCATTGATGTAATCGAAGAAGTAATGCTCCCCGACCTGTATGGCATGGCGCATCACACGGCGAAGTGGGGAGGGGCTGCGGTTGATCTTGTCCTGGACTCCGATATAGACCTTCTCCCAGAAGCGAGGCACATTACTCATCATCGTGGGGCGAACCACAGGTAGAGCGTCGAGGATACGCTTGGGATCGCTCAGGATAGCCACCTGACAGCCCATGCTGAGACAGAGGTAAGACCAAGCCTTCTCGAAGATATGATTCAGTGGGAGGAAGCACATCGAGACATCTCGATTGGTGATGAAGGGATACTTCAGCTGGTGCGCATAGATCTGCTCGATGAAGTTGCTATGGTGGAGCATCACCCCCTTACTCCGTCCCGTAGTCCCCGAGGTATAGATGATCACCGCTAGATCGGTGGCTAGGGCCTGGCTGGCAGTGACCGTCGCCTTGTTCTCATAGGCTACGGCGTCCCCACGACGGATGAACTCCTCATAGTACATCGAGGTAGTGTCTCCGGGGGCAAGCACCACTTCGGGATCGAAGATCACCAGCCTGCGTAGACAGCCTCCACGGAGCTGGACCTCGTAGGCATTATTATATTGGAATTGCCCGCCTACAAACATCGTCTCCACCCCAGCATCCTGGACGATGAACTCGACCTGGTCGGGTGTACTCGTAGCGTAGAGTGGCACGGAGACCGCTCGCATCATGAAGAGGCCTAGCTCGGTGGCGATACATCCTACTCGGTTGGGCGAATAGATACCTACCCGATCGCCGGGCTGGAGCTGGAGGTAGGCAAGCCCCTTAGCGGCGGCTAGGCACCGATCAGCGACCTGCTGGCCGCTGAGCTTCTCCCAGCGTTCGTTACGCTTGTTGTAGTAGCGGAGGATCGTCTTGTTCGGATAGCGAACACGGAACTGATGGGGGTACTCCGCCAGATGGTACTTTGGATAGGGAGAGGTCATTGACTTGGTTGGCTCTTAGGTGATATGCTGGACCGGACAGTCCCAGCGAACTTACTCACAAAGATAACGCAAATGCCCCACTGCACCGCCCGTCACTCCGCCCCCATCGGATGAGGGTGATCGGCCTCGATAAAAGGCGGGCGAAAAAGCCCCGCCACAAGCCTCTAGGCAAGCGCCCTCTCAAGAGGGTAAAAAAACGACCTACGGTAGGTCGCCGAAAAAACCTACTGTAGGTCGTCAAGGCGACCCACCGTAGGTCGCATCGACGACCTACGGTGGGTCCCTAAATCGGTCTCCCCGAGGGCTCGGCCGAAGGGGGCTATTCTCGCCTCAAAGTACCCGCCTTACGCCCCATCAAACGAGGACGAGTAGCGAGTCTCGCTACCCGCAGGTAATTCCCTCAGCACCAAGTCGAGCGAGATCACTTGGCAGGAAGCTTGATCGCAAAGCGTCGCACTCGGTCAAACATACGGGAGCGCTCATTCGTCTCCGGCTCGGTGACATAGAGCGAAGTGGTGCAGTCTCCGTCATTCTCCGCCTCCAGCTCACTGTCCTGATCGATGAAGTAGAGCTTATTGCCCATCCAGATAGGGGACAGCTCACTAGCAGCGAGATCCTCGGCGAGGAGACGCTGATTGGAGCCATCGGCATTAGCGATACAGAGCGGGCCGTGGGGAAGGTCCCCGATAGACGTGTACGCTGTGAAGGCTACTTTGCTCCTATCGGGACTTGCCTGATACCACAGGTATCCGAAATCATCGGCATCTTCCTCCGGCCGTAGCTTGAGCTTGTCGCTCACACAGATGAGTTGCTTCCCTGAGCGGTAATAGAGTTGCTCGGACTTTGTGACGAACTTGTCCTCCCCAGTCTCCTGCTTGTACCCAGCGAAGAACTGCTCCGCTGTATCCATATCAACATCTTTCTGGAGGGTACGACTAGCGAGGGTGAAGATATGGGTCTTCGAGAAGCCGTAGCCATCCCAACTAAAGCCACTCTGGAAGATCAGCTTACCTTTTCGGTAGACGAGGCTACTATTCTCTCCCGTACACTGATGGATACAGTCCTCCTTGTCCAGCCCGAGGTCCGCTAGGTCTTCGAGCTTAGGAGCGCCATCGGTGAAGGTGGCTTGACGGAGGGTAAGCTTACCCTTGCGCACGACGGTGTAGTACATGTGCTTGCCGTCGGGATCGAAGGTGAAGCTGAAGACTTCGTCAGGCTCTTGCATATGGAAGGGGACGACCATATCCTCATCTACATTGTAGAAGAAGAGGAGGCTATCCTGATAGGCGATCACATGCGAAGAGGCTAGGCTGGCATAGCTCCCAAAGGGCTCGGTGACGGCGTCGTCTGCCTGTGTAGTTTCTTGCTGCTTCTGGTTCTTCCCTGGGCTACATGCAAAGAGCATGCACAGAGCGAGGACAGAGCATATCCTCTGAAGAGTTGCGTTCATAGGTACTGGTATATATGAGATTGGACTGATAATACGTGGAATTGAAGTTCGGATAACCCCCTAGATGGAATGGCTTGCTGAAGATCGCAGTCCGATCCCCCCTTCGACAGCCCCGTATGTAGGCACTCTGGGGAGGGGGTAAAACCGACCTACGGTAGGTCGCCGAAAAAACCTACTGTAGGTCGTCAAGGCGACCCACGGTAGGTCGCATCGACGACCTACTGTAGGTTTTCTCAGCCCCCCATCGAGGGAGCTCTCCTAACCCTTGTCTAGAGCGGGCTCTTGCCCCTACTTCGCTGGGAGCTGAGCTCCATAGCCCGAGAGCACTCCGAAGAGCCGACGAGCCTTCTCCCAAGGATACTTGTTGGCGAACATCGTCACACGGGTCGTCTGGGTGGCTTGCTGGTTGAGTCCCAGATGGCGATTGATCTGATTGGCAATACGTAGGGATAGTAGGGGCTAGGCGCAAGTGGTCAGAGGATTGCCACAGAGCCACTGGCTGTGGATCCAACCTTGGTGCTTCTTGTCGACGGTCTGTACCTTGACCCATTCCCCTCGCCACTCTAGGGGGCGAAGGAGGATCTCCTTGGTGAAGGAATAGACGACACGACCCTCGCTCGAAGGGCGATCCCGTAGATGGAGCTTTTGCCCACCATAGTTGCGTGTATCCATCCCGATGACAGAGGAATGAATCCAGGCATCCCCAGACTTGCGGATGGCAGCTACCCCTTCGTTCTCCGTCTCGTATATAGCGATCTGATTGCCACAGATACGCCACCATCCATCTTGGACAGCGCAGACACTCAGCAGGTAGGTACCCATCTTGTCTAGCTGACAGACCACATCGCCCTTAGGCCCATTGCGGAGGTTCGTATCCCCAGCCTGCATATCGTGGATGAAGACATCCATAGCGTCTGAGACATTATGGAGCAGGAGGGTATGAGTCTCTCCCTTGAATCTCAGGATCAGCTCCAGCAGGTGGAGATCCAGCCTCTTGGACCGTGGGATCATGGCGAAGCTATCACTAGACTTGCTCCGTAGCTCATAGCGGGCTAACTGCTCGTCATAGGAGAAGTAGTGCAGGGTATCTATCGTGCCGTCGTTATACTCCAGAAAGAGCTCAACGGGCTTACTCTGGGCTAGGTCGTAGTCCAGCTGCACATTCACGCCTCCGAGCTGATAGGCATAGCACGTCACCGAAGACTGCTCTTGGGCTACAGCGAGAGTCACGCTGGAGAGCAAGCAGAGGGCACCGAAGAATAATCTATTTAGTCTCATAGTAAGGGAAAATTAGGGATGATGTGTATGGATCATAAGCACTGACAGTCCTCATCCTGATCTATAGCAGGGAGTGTCTTCACCTCCTTAGTCCAGCGCTCATTCTTCCAGTGGAAGATGATGTACCGACACTGCTTGAGGTAGCCATAGTCCGTATCGAGGAAAGTGGTCTCGTAGTCCATATCCTGTATGGGGAAACCCATGTGCATCTCAAGGGAAGTCCCATTGCGGGGGAGCGTGTAGCGGAAGAGTGCACGCTTCTGGAAGGTACGGCTAAGCTCCGATCGTTGCTTAGGGGTAAGTCCCGAGGTATCGTAGAAGTCCTCTAGCTTCACCTGACTAATATCAGGGGCTAAGAACCCACCGAGCCGGATACGACCTCGGTCATAGATGTAGAACTTGAGCTGACTGATACCCTCGGTCTCCGAAGCAGCGACGAGCTTGCGTCCGTCCTTTAGGTTCCAATAGCAGACCTCTACCCTTCTACTCTCTGGGTAGGCATAGTAGACACGGAGATAGCCCCTTCGCTCATCGCAGACGTCTATGAAGGGAGGGACTGCCTCCTCCTTATTCTTAGGACAACCGATTTGCTTCAGTAGCTCTTTACGCTCCTCCACCGTCCAGCGATTCGCTAGAGCATCGTCGGGCAGGGCAAGGAAGATATCACGGATAGTGACCTTCGGCTCTGTAAGTTTACGCTTCTGTGCCTCTATGCTACAGAGCGAGAGAGCACAGAGCAGGATGAGGATAATCTTTCGCATGGGATCCTTTGATTTAGTTACGGGAAAGTGGGTCGCACCCAGGTGGGGTGTGGCCTGAGTCTATGGGCTACTCGATCACGCCCCATCGGTACTCGTCGAGTGGGGTGACCTTATGCTCCTGGAGGTTCACCTCTACTTTCCTCAGCGCCATCAGAGGGAGGCCATCGAAGAGATCCTGCTGTAGCTTCGCCTGTAGTTCTTTGAGTTGGTCGTTGCGCAGGGCATCGGGCACCTTGGTCTGATCTACCCACACACCCCGAGCCTTATCCCAGGTGATCGTCGGGAAGGCTTCATCATGGGTATAGAAGTAGAAGGTATGAGCATCAGCGACCTCCACCCCTAGCCCAGAGTCAAAGGGAAGATCTATGGGCATCACGGCCTTCCCTGTAGCGAGATCGTGTAGGCTCAGCGTGCCTGTCGCCCCTGTACCTTCGTAGGTGAGGAGGGTATGCCCTACTACTCCCTCAAAGTCGAGGATCGTACCCTCGAGTTCAAAGGCCTTAATATCGGCACCCGAACACTTGGGCTGTACCTTGATGGTATTATAGACACCTCCCTCGGTCTCTATTGTCTTGCCCTTGACGATACGTACCTCGTCATTCTCAAAGGCCACCTCATCCCCTTCCTCCAGTTCGGGCAGTGGGAGGGAGGCTATCTGGGTGCTGTCTGTGGAGGCTGACTGACCGGTCTGTCCGGTACAGCCTATTGAGAGGAGGCTGAGCGCTAGGGCGATGCCTAGGATAAGTGATCTGTACTGCATGGTATGTATTCTGATCGGTGGGAAGGGGCTGATCTACTCTACGTAGCCCCACTTGTATTCGGGGAGGGGTGTGGCCTTACGCTCCTTGAGATCTACCTTGATTCTCTGCTTAGCCATGAGGGGCAACCCTTCGCTGAGGAAGTCCTTGACCGCCTGTTGGGCCTCTTTAAGCTGCCCGTTGCGCAGGGCGTCAGGCACCTTGGTTTGGTCAACCCAAGCACCCTTCTTCTCACTCCAACTGATCCGTGGACTCTTGTCCCAATCATAGGTGTAGAAGAAGAGCGCATCGGTGCCTTGTCGCTCGAGGGTATCGGAGTCAAAGGGGTAGTCTACCGGCACGACGACCTCGCCAGTGGCTAGGTCGTGTAGCCACAGCGTACGGACGACGCCTGTACCTTCGCTTGTCACAAGAGTATTCCCTAGGATAGCTTCGAAGTCGAGGGTACTACCCTGGATGGTGAAGCCCTTGATCCCTGTATGCTTGGGCTGTACCTCGAAGCTATTGAGCATCGCCTCACCATCAGTACAGAGATCTCGCTCGACAATACGCAGGTCATCATTCTCGAAGACTACGTCATCTCCCTGAGCTAGCTCGGGGAGGGAAAGTGTGGCTAGCTGGGTGCTATCACTAGTGGAGGCATCGGTGGACTTCTGCCCTTGGCATCCTGAGGCAAGGACGCTAGAGAGGAAGGATAGGCTGAGGAAGAGTGTCTTATTCATCGTCGTAGGTATGAAGGTGGGGACTTCGGTTAATTCCCTCCCTGAGCACGGGCAGCTACGAGGAGGGGATGATCGGAGGTCTTCTGGATCTTGGATACTAGTTCCCTCAGAGGACGTAGGTTAGTATAGCTCTTGAGCTTCAGTGCCTCCTGGACGATCTTTGCCGTGGGGCTCTCGGGATGCGCTTCGGCGTAGAACTGCCATTCCTTCCTCACCTCAGGCAGTAGTCCCCCCTTGTCATTGGTGATCTCCGTATTGTCCGTACCGACGAGATAGAGTAGCTGGAGGTCTTGGTAGCCATCGCACAGACGGGCGAAGATCTCGGGATGATCGGGGTAGGTCTTCGTATAAGCTTCGTGTCGTGCGATGAGGTCGCCTAGCTCATGCCAGGTAAGCGTGAGACACCCGTCAGTCGTGATATTCTCCTGATCCTTGAGGAGGTGCCAATAGGTCTGGTAGTAGGGAGGTAGCTGGCTGATGTAGTGGGTGAAGAGGGCTTGGGAGAGGACCAGCTCTACGGCTCCTTCGCCTAGCTCTTCGACCTCCAGACCTAGCTCTGTGTAGCGCTGATCTCTACGCTTGAGCGAGTCGTGGGGCTCTATGCGATTGCCCTCCTCGTCCATGCGGTATTCGTTGTAGCGGTCTAGGTAATCTTGATCACGCTTATTGATCCCATAGACATCTTCCTCGACGATGGTGAGGAAGTCTTCGAATATACGTATCCGCTCTTCGGGTGTCACGGCTTGCATCTTGAGATCAGCGATCTGACGCTTCAGGCTGAGGCGTACGGCGGGGTCACTCGCCTGGGATAGAGCTCGCTCCAGACTATCGATATTCGAGGTGGAAGCCTCTGTCTCGGTGGTTTGCTTTGTGCTAGAGGATCGGCAGGAAGAGAGGAGTACCGTCCCCATGAAAAGGAGGTAAAGGATTCGTCTCATAGCATGGATGTGTACTAGATGATCAGATAGGGAGGTAAAAACCTCTGTCACCCTGCCTGCTGGCGGGTCACTAGAGCCACCAACTGAGAGGCGCTATAGGAGAAGGTCGCTGGGTATGACCCAAGGGGGAGGGCAAGATCTGTCCTCGTAATGATTGCGTTCATAAGTGCTCGTCGACTTGAAGTGACTAAGGTGGGCCAGAGCTAAGGTAAGACTAAATTCTCACACAGAGCACGCTCCCTGCCCATTCGCCCCATCCCAGCACTGCTAAGGAAGCTCTTGCTCCCCCTTATCCTGAATCCTTTACTCGAAGCAACAGGGAGGCTCCTATCGCTCCCTGGCGGACGACAGAAGCGGGAAGTCAGAGGCCTTCTGTCTCGCCAGGACAAAGTCATACAAGCTCCCGTAGCCCGTGAAGGAATTCATCTCGAGGAGCCCCTTAGCTATCTTAGCCGTCGGGCTATCGGGATAAGCCTTGATGAAGCGTAGCCATTCGCTCTTGACTTCGGGCAGGAACGTGCTGTCGGCCATCTCGAAGGTCGGCGTATTATCCACCCCGATTAGATAGAGGTGCTGCAGGTATTGATATTGAGAGCTCAATCGGGTGAACAGCTCCGTCGCCTTGGGGAACGTCTTAGGATAAACCTCGTAGCGAGCGACCAGATCCCCCAGCTCACGCCAACTGATACAAAGGCCTGCATCTGCGGTAAGATGCTCGGAACTTCTCAGGAGCTGCCAATGCTCCTGATAGTAGTCAGGTAGCTGACGAAGGAGCGGAGCATAGAGGTCGGGGGTGGGGAAGAACTCCACTATCCCCTCTCCGAGATGCACGGGCTGAACACCTCGCTCTCGGTAGTACTGCTCCTTCTTCTGGATGGAATCAGGGGCTGAGACCTCATTACCCTCATAGTCACTGTGGTACTCGAAGTAGCGAGCTAGATAGTCCATCTCCCGCTGATTGATTACTCCAATCGCTTCGCCTACGAGGGCTACGAACTCATCGAAGATACGGCACCGCTCCTCGGGGGTCGCCGATCCCATCTTGAGGTCCGAGATCTGGCGCTTGAGCTGGATACGATCTAGGGGATCCGTTGCCCGAGCGAATACTTGCTCGAGGCTATCGAGCTTAGGAGCAGAGGTCTCCTGCTGCTTCGTAGGCTGGCAGGCGGTCATGAGAGCAAGTCCTGCCAAGAGGAGGGTGAAGATCAGTTTCATAGACTTGTGAAGTAGGTGCTGTGGCGTGCTGGACTTCCCCGAGGCTGGGAGCGGGGAAAATCCCCCTTCCCTAGCCCTCTGGAGCACGCCTTTCTATAGGGGCTAAGTTAGGACTAAAACGGCACTTCCCATCCCCCCTCCACGGAGTGCTCCGAAGGCCTTCCTAGAAGCCTGATAAACAGCGGGAACTCAAGGGGTCAAAAAACGACCTACCGTAGGTCGCTAAAAAAACCTACTGTGGGTCGTCTCGACGACCCACAGTAGGTTTCACTTGCGACCTACAGTAGGGTCCTAAATCACCCTGCTGTAGTTCCCCTCGAATCCCTAGCCTAGGATGAAGGTCCAGTCCAGCTCCGTCGAATGCTCGGGAGCATAGACGAAGTCCTCGGGCGTGAGCTGACGAAGCTCCTCCTCCGTCTCTATGCGTCGGCGCAGGACAGCACCTGCCATCGATCCTCGGGCCATCTTCGTGTAGACGACGATCTGCTTGAGTCGGTCATCGGGTTGGCGTACGAGGAAGTTCGGGGTGATCACCCGTACCGCCTTCTCGACCTCCGCCCAGTGGAAGAGCTGACGCATCTCGTCGCTCGCCAGATAGAGGAGCGTACCGCCCTGACGCTTCACCTCCTCGATGAAGAGCGGCGTCAAGCGGTCCCGCCAGAAGTCGAAGATCCGTCCCTCCCCGATCCCAGGGATATGGGCTGTCCCCTCCATACGATAGGGGCGAATCAGGTCGCTCGGCCTCAGAAGACCGTAGACGAAGGAGGTCATCCACAGATGATCCTCAGCGTAGGCCCATTCCTCGGCGGACAGCGTGCCTGCCGAGAGCTTACGGTAGACCATCCCCGAATAGTTCAGTGGGGCTTGTAGCTCCTTTACCCCATCGTCGAAGAAGGTCCTCTGTGTGTGATAGACCTCTTTGCTTAGCTTGGGGCTGAGGGAGAGCATGCGCCCGAGTTCCTCTTGACTCAGGCTGAGCGAAGCCCCGACGATCTCGTGGGCCTCTTTGAGGAAGCGGGGTGATGAGGCGGGGAAGCGCTCGGCGAACTTGCCCTTCGATGAGAAGGTCTTCGCAGGGGAAATAAGTGTAAGCATCGGAAGGGGGAAAATAGAGAGTCAAAGGGAAAAAGAAGCGAACAAGCGCTAGGGGATGCGCCCACGGAGCACTTCACGCTTGCCCGGTGGGCCAGGGAGGCGCTCCACGAGGAAGCCCGACCGCTGAAGACGGCGACGTACCTCGCCCTTGGCACAGTAGGTCGAGAGGATCGCTCCAGAGCAAGCGACCTGCCCCAGACGCAGGAAGAGCTCCTCAGCCCACAGCTCGGGCTGGCTCTCAGGAGAGAAGGCGTCGTAGTAGATGACTGATAGATCTCGGGGGAAGGTACAGGTAGTGAGGTCACCCCGTAGCTTGTGGAGCGTGAAGAAGGGGCTTAGCTCGACGGCCTCGTCCCAAGGGGCAGTGTGCAGGCGGAGAAGCTGGTCCTTTACCTCACGCTCCTCCCCTAGGCCTTCGTAGTGAAGCGCCTCGTAGACCTCAGACGTGATGGGGAACTTCTCGATCGAATAATACTGGAGGAGGATGTGGCGCTCTTCGGCTTCTCGCCACGAGAGGAGAGCATTCAGCCCCGAGCCGAAGCCCACTTCGAAGAGACGCAAGGGAGCGTCACCTTCCTGCCATGAGCTCATGCGCTCCCTCAGTGCGAGGCCTAGGTAGATATGCTCGCTCTCCTGCACGGCGCCGTGCGTCGAATGGTAGTGCTCGCCGAAGGTCGGGGCATAGAGCGTCAGACTGCCATCCTCGGTCGTATGTAGCTCGGGGACTTGGTGGCTCATCGCTTGAGTGTGGGCAGGAGGGGGAGGACGAGTTGCCAGAGGGCGATCCCAGCCGCCACACTGACATTGAGCGAATGCTTCGTACCGAGCTGGGGGATCTCTAGGCTGGTCGTGACCTCGGCCATCACTTCATCCCGCACGCCTCGCACCTCATTTCCCAGGATCAGGGCATAGCGCCCTTCGGGACGAGTGACGAAGGTCTCCAGCGACTGACTACCGTGTGCCTGCTCCAGAGCCAAGAGCTGGTAGCCCTCCTCACGTAGCTGACGTACGGCCTCCAGACTATCCGTAGCATAGCGCCAGCTGACACTATCCTCCGCCCCTAGAGCGGTCTTATGTATGTCGGGGTGAGGTGGGCGTGCAGTGATCCCGCAGAGCACCAGACCTTCCAGTCGGAAGGCATCGGCGGTGCGGAAGATCGAGCCCACGTTGTTCATGCTACGCACATCGTCCAGCACGACGAGGATGGGTAGCTTGGTCTCTCGGTGGAATGCCTCAGAGGTGAGGCGCACCATCTCGGTGATCTTGAGCTTCTTCATTGAGTGCAAAAGTAGTGAACTCACCGCAAAGACCGAGCGCTAGCACCCTGCAGAGAAGGATGCTAGCGCTCGGTAATTTGGGGGAGTGAACGAGGGCTCTTATTCGTCGAGTTCTTCGGCTTCGCTCTTAAGCTGCTTGAGGAAAGCTGGGTCGGCGAGGAGCGGTGCGAAGACAGGCTCCGTCTCGGCCTTGTATACGAGGAAGCTCTGTTGCTTCACAGCACGCATCAGGGCTTCTCGTGCCTCCTCGACACGCTTGAGTCGAGCCAGACAGAATGCCTTGAGGTATTCGACCTTACCGTTGGCCCCGAGCTGATTCAGTACCTGAAGGGCACGCTCATCATCCTCGAGTCCCACCAGCGCTACAGCAGCGTTGTAGTCGGGATACTTACGTAGATGCTCCAGAGCACCACGGTAGTCACGAGCAGCCATGCGCTCCAGACCCTGCTTGTAGTCCATCGCAGCCTCGGGCTTGTCGTTGAGGCGCTCGATGAGGGTAGCGTCCACTAGGTCGTTGACCCCTGAGATGATGAAGGTGAGCGAATCGACACCACGCTGCATCCAGGTACTCTGGTCTACTGCTGTGACACGAGTATCGACGGTGACGGTCATACGCTTCTTGAGCTGAGGAGTGACTTCTATATCTCTGCTGTAGAGGTAGACAAAGTCCCTCCCCGTGGTGAGCGTCGTATCCAGCTGGGTCTCCTCTATGAGGGGGAAGTGGACGATATGACGGCGGTAGGTGTCGAAGTTCTCACGTCGGCTCTCGTTGCGAGCTATAGCCTTGAAGTCATAAGTGTGCTTAGCCACTTCGAGGGAGTCCTTCTCGGTGAGCGAACGATTCTCTAGGGAGTCCATGGTCCAGTTCTTCAGGAAGAGCTGGAGGTACTTCTTAGGGACGTTCGTGCTGTCGAGCTTGCGCTCATGACGGCTGAGGTACTGAGCTCTGCGCTCGGGCGTATAGATCATGTCGAAGCCCTGACGCTGGCCGACACTATCTCGACCCGACAGCTCCTCACGATAGGCCTGCCCCAGCATACCAAGGGCACGAGCATGGTAGCGCTCATCATAAGCCCCTGCTGCGGCGGCATTAGCAGCCAGGTAGCGCTGCTCCATGATCTGACGCCAGCGCTCGTAGGAGAGCTGGAGGCTGAGCTGACGGTAGTGAGCGTGGTAATAGCTACGCTGTAGGCGTCCCATGAAGCCACGATGCTTATTGCTCTTGAAGAAGGTGCTGTCGTACTTAGCAGGATCGACGATCGACGCTTCGAACTTCTTCAGCGCCTCCTGTTCTTTGTCCTGAGCACTCTTGAAGTCCTTCCCTCGGAGCACTACAGGAGGGAGGCGGAAGGCCGTATCTCCCGTGGCAAGCTGTGGGGAGAGTACGATCTGATAGCGCTCATCCATCAGAGCCTGAGGCACGGTGACGAGGAAGGTCAGATTGATACGCCCCTTGCGCAGGGTGGATATCTTCACTCGGGGGCGCTCCGCCGTGACGGTGACCGCCTCGATGGTGTGGGTCTTGATCCCATCGTCCTTAGGCTTGGCATCATCACGCTTCTCACGCTTGAGGGTGTCAATCTTCTGGGAATAGGTGACGATCTCCGAGAGCATCCCAGCACGACCTGCTCGCTCCTCCTTGTCGGTAGGTAGGTAGGCGTGCGGACGAGCCGACGTGAAGAAGATTCTTTTAGTCAAGGGTTGGCCACAAGAGGCGAGTGCTAGGCACACCAAGGTAGCGAGTGCGCCGACTTTATATAGAGACATCTGTGATAGCAAACGAATTTAGAATAAGTAAACGAGTCGGACTCCGACACGGGAAGGAAGGACGAGGAGGCGACTCTTGTCAGCGGTCACGACCCTAGAGGAGGACGCACGCAGATCGTAGCGTGTCCAGACACCGGCTATACCCAGTTCGCCCTCTATATTCCAATGTTCAGACAGTTCATGCGAGTACCCAAGGGAGATACCGCCCCCTACGAGGAAGCCCTCAGAGTAGGCAGAAGAGTAATAGTCACCACCGTAGCGATAGAGCATACCGAGGGCATGTATCGAGGCAAAGGTGCCTCTATTGTAAGTCCCCTGTGTCCAGTAGCGAAGGGCCGGAGCTACGGATAGGAACTCAGTATGATCGATGCTTCCCCACTTCAGACGGTCATTGAAGCTCATCGAGCGATGACGCGTGCCGTAGAGCGTCTCGATAGCGCCGACAGGCATCGGGAGCTTGAAGAGAGCGGGACGAGCCGAGACGGAGAGATGAAGGGAGACAGACTTGGAGAGCGCCATCGAGGGCTCTAGATTGATCGTACCCGTCAGTAGCGAGGGGATATTCGTACTGATGGCGTAGTTTTGGGCCTGGAGCCCCAGTACCGAGGCAAAAAGAGCCACGATACCCCAGAGGGCTATTCGTTTCGTCATACGATAAGTCTATAGTTGAAAGGATGAGGAGCGCCGCTGGGCTGGACGAGCGCCTAGCTATCCAAAGTAATTGGAAAAGCGCCACAAAGGTACGCAATTATCTATTTTTTACACCCCCGGAGGGGAAAATAGGCAGAATAGGAGCAGATCTGTGGGCGGCCTACTACGGAAGAGGGCCCTCGATCGAAGAGCTTTTTAACTTGGATTTTTTCGGCTGAAGAGCCATACAAATTAGGGCAGAATTTTGGTGCAAACGGACTCGCTACGACCGCCCACCGAGAGGCGGCGTTTCTACGAGTAAGAAGGGGAAGGGATTAGCCCACAGAGAGCAGGCCTAGGGAAGAGGGCGGAGGGGACCTACGGTAGGTCGTCATCACGACCTACTGTGGGTCGCATCGACGACCTACCGTAGGTCACAAAGGCGATCCACCGTAGGGTCCTTTTGGAGGCCCTCGAAGGTCGGTCTCCAATCGAACAAATCGGATGCATCAGGATCAGGGGAAAAGCCCCTACGGAACTAACGCACAAAAGAGACATTTCTTCTCATAGGTCCTCAGGGAAACTCCACAAAAGAAGGTGATCGGAACTCCTCAGCCCCGCAGTCAAGGTCTCTTAATCTCTCTTCACACTTCACTTTACGCCGAATAAGTAAGCCTTCCGAAGGTAAAAGAAGGCTTCCCGCCGTCGCCCTTCCCCCACCCCACCCAGACGGATATAAAAAGTGAGCGTAGCGACTCCCCCGAGTCACTACGCCCACACACTAACAAACAAACCTAGGTAGCCTTAGAGATTCAGCCCCAGAGTCAGGAGGAAGGATGGCTTGCCATCCGTATAGGTAGGAGCAAGGTACGCTGCATCGATGGCCAGAGGCTTGAAGCGAAGACCAAGGCCTGCGCTGAAGCCCTTGACGCCATTCGTGTCATGCTGATACCCAGCACGAAGAGCGAACATCTGATGGTAGAGATATTCCCCGCCGAAGTGAAGTGCCGCAGAGGAGGCATTGGTGGGATAGAAGAAATAGTCTAGCCCTGCACCGAGCGAGAGATGGTGCTCTCCCTCGACACCGTAGCCGATCTCACCGCCGATACCTGCATAGGCTGGAGGATAAGCCATCTTACTGCGAGAGCTTTGCTTGTAGCCTGCACCGAGGTTGTCGACCTTAGCACCGAGCATGAAGTCTAGCCCTGTAGAAGCAGGCTCTTCGCTACTGCGGACGAAGGCACCCCCACCGAAGACTACGGCCGAACTAGCACTACCTTGGTCCGTGTAGATATAGCTCCCCTTGGCATAGACCGAGAAGATACCGAAGCGGTAAGCATAGCCCAGATCAGCCGTGTAGTCATAGAGGTTGCGGCTCTTCTTCGCCCGTTCATTCTGATCGATCGGAGTGAACTTCAGCCCTCCGAGGTAGCGAACCCCTCCGAAGAAGGCATGCGACCCGAAGCGAAGGCCGACAGTAGCGTTGTAGAGATTCAGCGACCCATCTAAACCCTCGATCTTACCGAAGGAGCGAAGGCCTCCGGCGACGGAGAGATTCGAGCTTTGGTAGAGTAGCGAGGTAGGGTTGGTATAGAGGTGAGCGACGTCACTCTCCCCATAGTGATTGCCCCCGAGGGCTGCAGAGCGAGCGCTGGTAGCGTACTCTAGGATGGGGAGCGAACGTGTAGCCTTGACCGCCTTCTGCGCATGAGCGACTGGCGCGCCTAGTGCTGTGGCCAGCAGTAGGACGATTGCTTTCTTATTCATGAGTCAGATCGATTAGTTTTTGACGAAAGCCTTAGTGTACGTGCCCTTAGGTGACTTGACGCTGAGGGAGTAAGTCCCTGGTGCGAGGTTCTTGACCTGTAGCTTGATGCGACCTACACCCTTAACCGAGTGATCACGGTCGTAGACCTTAGCACCGGTAAGGCTACGGATCTGTACATTGGCCGAAGCTATATCGGGGTTGAGGACGATATTCAGCTCTGTCGTCGCAGGGATAGGATAGACAGAGTAGACTGCTTCAGAGGGGTTGGTGACCACACGGACAGGCAGTGAAGTCTGGACAGGCGTGCTGATACCATCGGAGACTTCGACCTGTACCTGCGTGGTACCCGTCTTATGTCCCTGGATGGAGAGGACACCCTCAGCAGAGATGGTAGCCGAAGCGATGGATCCATCAGCGACGCTCGCCTTGTAGGTGAGCGCTACACCCTCACTCTTCTCCAGAGCTGGTGCTACCTCTACCGAAGTGGACTTCCCTACTCCTACGATGTGACTTCCCAGAGAAGCGATGAACGAAGGAGCCTTGTACGTATAGACTTCGAAGGGTATGGAGAGCTCGGTCTTAGCCCCGAGTACGTCAATCGCTGTGACCTTGATCTCGTGGTGACCCACAGGTGCTACAGCACGCAGAGTGAAGAGGATCTTGTCCCCAGAGATCTGGTGGCTGACCCCACGAGTCTCCCCACCGACGACGATGCTTACCTTCTGATTATCTGGGTCGGAGAATGTGACAGAGAAGGTCTGCTTACTTAGGGACGAGACACGGATCTTGTCCTTAGTCGATAGGGTCAAGACTGGGGGATTGTTCTTCTTCGTCTTAAAGTCCCCCTTCGTCAATCCAGAGGACTGATCCCAGCGGTCGATCGCCTCTACTGCGACATGATAGGTAGTGTTCTCCTTGAGCGCAGCCAGCGGTAGGAAGATCTTGGACCCTACGGAATATCCACGGGCGTTGAGCGTGGTGTAGAGGGCATCAGCCTTATTAGCGTCCGTGATGCTCTGCTCTGAGAGGTAGACACGGTACTCTACAGGAGTGCCATCATCTTCGTCAGCGACGGCGATCCAAGAGACATTAGCTGTGACGAAATCGACATCATCGGCACTGATCTTAGCGATCCTATTAGGCGCCTTCCCCTTGTTCACTGCGAAGATGGCAGAGGCATCGATATATCCACGACCCATACGACCCTTGAAGCCAGTGAGGGCATCGATATTCTGGGGTTTGAGGGCTCCCAGCAGACGCTGCTTACACTCCGTATTGGTGAAGCCCTTCTTCCCGAAGTGGGAGACGATGAGAGCGGCTACCCCTGAGACGTGAGGACAAGCCATGGAAGTCCCCTGCATGTAGCCATATTCCTGCCCCGTGATCGACTTAGAGAGGGTACTGAGGACTTCCCCTTGGGCGTAGTATTGGTCACCACCAGGAGCGGTGATGTCTACCCATAGACCACGGTTGGAGTACCAAGCACTCTTCCAGTCGGGAGCCATAGAGGCTACGGCCACGACGGGTTCGTAGGCAGCAGGCAGGGAGTTATATTCACGGCCGTCATTACCCGCAGCGAAGATGACTACTCCCCCTTTCATGGGCGAGTTGGGGAGCTGGTTACCATCGTTGTCACAGCCAGCGTACTTGATGAAGTAGTCGATAGCTGCCTTGAGGCTCTGAGGCAGGGTTGTTATCTGTGCTTCGTAGCGGTAGCCCCAAGAGTTCTGACTGATGACAGCCCCGTTATTGGCGCTGTAGATCAGAGCCCGAGTCGAGTTACCGTTCTCATTCTTCCCACCGAAGATCTGGGCGCTCATCAGGCGGATACCCGAATTAGGAGTACCATCACCGCCGGCGATACCACCGACGCCGATCCCGTTGTTGTTGCGTGCAGCTACGGTACCAGCTACGTGCGTCCCGTGGGAGACATCGTCAGGGTAGATCTTCCCATTAGAGTGTATGAAGTTGAAGCCGTAGATATCGTCGATGAGGCCGTTGCCGTCATCGTCGACACCTTCCTGACCATTGAGCTCCTTCTCATTGGTATAGAGGTTGTCCTTGAGGTCGGGGTGCTTGGTATCGATACCGCCGTCCGTGATAGCGACGATGACGTTACGCTTACCCGTCTCCGTCTTCCAGGCCTCGAAGAGACCGATGTCAGCACCGGCAATGCTCCGAGCGAACTTACCCGTATTGTTGTAGTGCCACTGGTCTGGGAGCAAGGGGTCATTGAAGGGAGCTGCGGGCTCGTCCGTACGGCGGGCATCACTGACAGCCACAGGCTTCGTCTCGGGGAGAGCTAGCTGATAGACGGGCTCGGTATATTCGACCTCAGGTGTGGCGAGCAGTGTCTGCATCGCCGAGCGAAGGTCCTGCTTCTTGTCAAAGCGAACGATATACCATAGGTCAAGCCCTTCACGACGCATACGCTTCTCGAAGCGAGGGTCGATGGGGAAGAGTGGCTCCATCGTCTCGGAGCCAATCGACTGAAGGGAGCGGGCTAGCTGTGAGGGAAGAGCCTGCATCGACGCAGCGCCCGAGTCAAAAGCTCGGAGGCTAGGCTTAGCACTCTTCTGTATGCGCATGTAGAGGACCCCAGCTTCTGCGCCCTCGGTGGAGAGGAGTGATGGAGCAGCAGGGGTCACACCGTTGACCTCAGCACGCTGATCATCGCCACGAGGGGTCACTTCATCGAAATCTTTCTGGCAAGACGAGACAGCAAAGACCGAGAGAAGTGACAGGGTCAGTATGGATCTTTTCATTGTTCGTTGTATGAAGAGGTTAGTTGTTACTTCGGTCACGCTCTAGTGGGGGTATCCACCCTAGAGGTACCTACAGTAGGAGCTACTCCACCCTATGGGATTAGAGGCTCGAGGATAATGGGCGCCTATGTGTACCAGGCGGACCATCGGAGGCTAGAGGGTCGAGCCGTCCAGCTCTCAGACCAGAGATGAAAGATACTAAGGTAGACGAAGGTTCGTCTTGCGTGGGTGTCGGAGGAAGTTCTTGCTGGCTGTCTTCGTTCTTGAATCCGCTGTGTGGGAGGTGTGTGCGTAGGTGTTGTGTTCGTATCCTAGCCGTACTGGGGAGAGGAGCTGATACCCTCTAGCTATCCACGTCTTCTCGAGGAGTAGCATGATCATCCTGGGGCTCAAAAGCCTTCCTCTCTAGAGCAAAGGTAGAAATATCTCGCAAACATTCGCTACACCCTCCAGCATTCCTCCTGACCGGCGCTTCAGCTCTCGGGGATATACTCCTCCGAGACCCACCTACAGCCGGGCTATTTCCTCGCTTTTCCTTCCGCTGTGACCCTACCCTAGGGATAAGGGAAGGCTGTCAGCAGATCATCGAGCGAAGTATCCGTCCCGATCTGGTCGAAGAATGGGTGCTCCATCAAAGGGGAGATTCACCCCTTCGGGAGGCCGATCTGGGAAGGGTCAAAAGGGACCTACGGTAAGTCGTCAAAAAAACCTACAGTAGGTTTCACTTGCGACCCACGGTAGGTCGTCTCGGCGACCTACCGTAGGTTTTTTCGGGGGGTCTCCAGCAGGCTGATTCTAAGCGGGCTGGAGACACCCCTGGCAAGTGACCCTTCGAGCCAAGGGAAAGATAGCTTAGCGACGAGCCTGAAGCTGGCGTGTCTGCTTCAGGCGAGCGCTGATCGCTTCGATGACACGAGCACGGCGGTCCAGAAGGTTCTCCTTCTTGCCTGCCTGGAGTCTACCAGCGCCGTTGCCGACGGGGAGGTCCACACGGAAGGTCTGGATCTCCAGCACGGCCTTGCCATCAAGCTGAGCAGCGTGGAGGACGTAGGCCGACTTCTCCGTATTGTTGTAGTAAGCGACGAAGCCACCATTGAGCACACGGAGGAAGTTGTAGCCATTGTCCGCTAGGAGCTTGGTCATCTCTTGGGTCACGTAGGAGCGACCGAGTGCATCCGTCCAGAAGCCAAGCGTGATATCAGCGTAGAGTGCCTGCGTGGTGAGGACTTCGTTGAGGTAGGGGTCATCGGCAGGGACATCTTCACTGGGCTGGAGGTAGAAGTAGCCACGGTGCGATTCGCCATCCAGCGAGGACTTAGCGATGAAACGCTGGTAGTCGGCCCGGTTGGCACGAGGGTCCTTCGTATCCAGTTCGCCCTTCCATTCGGCTTCCTTCTTAGCTACTTCATCCTTAGTAGCGCCATGGATCTGACGGCTACGATCGCCATTGAGGGCGTGGATCTGCTTCATAGGTAGCTGGCTGAAGGTCTTATAGGCACGGGGCTGGCGAGGTGCATAGACGGTCTCCAGCAGTGCTTCACCAGAGGAGTCGAAGGCGACATTGAGGTTCAGTGGGAGGGTGTTGTGTACATAGACATCCTGCCCTTCGGTAGTCAGCTTGTCCGACTTCGTGTAGCCACAGGTCTGAAGGTAGCCCACGAACGAGGCGTTGTTCTTCACGAACTTATCATCCAAGCAGAGCTGGATCGTAGCCTGATAGCCCTTACTGCGCTCGTGCTCGAATTCGTACTCGATAAGCGGGAAGAGCTTGTTGGGCGTCGTGAAGCGGAATACAGCCGCGCTCCCACGCTGGAAGGTACGGATCAGCTCACACTGACGGCTACGCTCGTAGCGGATCACCTCGATGAGCGAGGCGGGGAACTGCTGTAGGGGCAGCATATACTGAGTAGCGCCGTCCTGTACGACCTCCACCTCCTTGACGAGCGTCCCTGCAGTGATGGTGACCTTCACCGTGCGGGGAGCATCGCCTTCGTTGGGCTGTGCCGTGAGGGTGAAGCTCGACTTAGTCACCTCCGACACCTTGAGCCAGGGTGTCTCAGTGGCGAGCTCTACCTTTACCTCGGTATTACTCTGGATGGCGACCTTCTTTGCACCGCCCTCTACAGGGAAGGAGACTCGGTCAAGATCGGTGGTGAGGACGACATCGGCGGCGGACTGACGTACGGTGACTCGCTTCTGGAGACCACCGGCGTTGACCACGATCGCCCCCAGTCGGTCACGACCCTGATCATTAGCCTCGGCACGCACCTTGAGCGTATTCCCCTCGAGGGTGAGGGTTAGCCAAGTGGCTTCCTGAGGCGAGATAGCAGACCAGCTGTCTTTATTGGTCTGCACGGTCAGAGACTGCTCCGAAGCCTCCTTGGCGAAGGTCAGAGTCTGGGTCGAGAGGTCTAGGGTAGCCTCCTCGACATCGCTCTGCTGCTGGCAAGCCGGCAGGACAAAGAGCAGAGCCAAGAGGGACAGTACATAGCTGATTTTCTTTCTCATGTTCTCGTAAGTGTTTGGGTGTATATAGAGGAACTATTGGGTATAAATAGCCGAGCTATCTTCTCTGGGAGACAAACGTCCGAGTCAGCGCATCCAGCTTGCGAAGGAAGGCCGTACGCTTGCGCTGAGAAGCAGAGTAGTTGAGGATCTCAGCCACCGAGCCTCCTCCGTCGTCGATCTCTGTATAGTAGGCCTGGATGTCTAGGACGGGCTTCTCCTTGTAGAAGAATAGGCGCAGGGTGTAAGCCATGTTCTTGGCCCGACTAGCGAAGGCGTGGCTCGCATTAGCCGTCTGCCCCATGTACTCATAGCCCTTCGAGGCAAAGAGGTTCAGGATCTCTTCGGTGAGGTGGTAGCGACCATCGATCTCGTCGTACCAGAGCCCTAGGTCGATCTGAGAGAAATAGCCTAGGACGCTATTGACGACATTGATATAGGGATCGTCCAGCTGGGTGGGTGTGACGATGTAGAAGTAACCACGGATCACCTCACCCTGGAAGGAGGTCTTCGGAGTGAATAGATCGTAGAGCTCCGGTGTGTGCTCATCGCGGGTACTTCCCTGCTCCTGCTCGAACTTACGGACATCCTCCATCTTCTTCCCCATGATATCCAGCTCACGGCTCCCGAGGAAGTCGAGCTGACGAAGCAGGGGAAGATCACTGAAGGTCGGGTAGCTCTTCTTCTGTGTGGGATTGTAAGCGAACTCGACCTTCGCCCCGTCGGAGAACAGTGTGACCAGGAGCTGAAGTGGCATCTTTTTGTTCCCGTAGAGCGTATAGACTTGGTCGGGAGACGTAGTCTGCTTCTCGAAGCCATAGGCAGCTACCGCTTCATCGAAGTCCTTGTTCCCCTTGACGAGTGACTGATCCGTATAGACCAGCGTAGCGATAGAGAAGCCCGGGCTCGTAGGTGAGTTGTACTGATACTGGATGAAGGGTACGACCTTGCTCTTGGTGAGGAATCGATAGTGAGGGTACTCGGTCTTCGTCTCTTCCTTAGCGTAGAGGAGTACATGCCCTCTACCCTGCTCATAGCCGATGAGGTCATAGAGTCCCATGGGGAAATCCATGACGGGGAAGATGTAGGGGCTCTGTCCGTCCTGCATCACTTCCACCTCACGGATGACGGTGCCACTAGAGAGGATCACCTTCAGCGAGCGTGCTAGCTTGCCGGTATTAGGCTGGGCGACGAGGGTGAAGCTGGACTTAGTCAGCTTCTCTACCTTCAGCCAGTCTACAGCCTGCTCTAGTTCGATCTTAACGGACTCCGCATTACTCTGGAAGGCGACCTCTCGCTCCCCTCCATCTGAAGGGAAGAAGACCTTAGCCTTCGTATCCAAGACAATGTCCGCAGCGGTCTGACGCACCGTGATGCGCTTCTGCTGATCACCGGCATGGATCATGATCGATCCAGTACGCTCCTGCCCGAGCTCGTTCAGCTTCGCCCGGACACGTAGCGTAGTGCCCTCCTGCGAGAGACTGAGCCAGGTCGCCTCCTGAGGAGACAGGGCAGACCAGCTATCCTTATTCGTCGTCACAGTGAGGGTCTGCTCGGAAGCTTCGCGTGCGAAGACTAGTGTCTGAGTCGAGACCTCTAGGGTCGTCTCCTCTGCATCGCTCCCCTTCTGACAGGAGGAGAAGGCAAGCAGGGTGACGACGAGACCCAAGAGGCATCTATATAGGTACTTCATTGTATTTCGAGGTATTATGCCAGGCTACCGGCGGTGAGGAAGACGCACTCTTTGGCGGGCAAGGGCATCGAGGCGACGGAGGTCTTCGCTACGCTGACGCACGAAGGACTTATAGTCGAGGAGCTGGGCGACGGAATTGTTGCCACTCTTGACGTTCGCATAGATCGACTGGATCTCTAGTAGCTTGGTATCGCCTTCGTCAGCTACGCTCAGGATATACGCCTGGCGCTTAGCTTCGTTGTAGAAAGCTTGCCCACCACTCTTGAGCTTCCCGAGGTAAGGATAGCCCGCACCTACGAAGAGGTTGTAGACCTCCTGCGTGAGGCGATATTCCCCGTCGATCTGATCCTTCCAGTAGCCGAGGCCGAGATCATTGTAGAAGGCGATCACGCCGATGCAGACATCGACATAGGGGTCATTCTGAGGGATACCCTTCTGTGGATCAGGCACGATATAGAGGTAAGCTCGTACGCTCTCCCCATCGAAGGACTTCTGCACATCGAAGATATCGTAGCTGTCGGGAGTACCGTCGGCACGGGTGCTCTGGAGCCCCTCCTCAGCCTTGCGAATCTCCTGACGTGACTTCCCTGGGATCTTGAGCTCTCTGTGACCCATGTAGGGCGTCTGCTGGGTCATAGGCACCTTGTCGAAGGTCTTGTAGGGCTTGGGCTGGATGGGGGTGTACACAAACTGAAGCTTGGAGCCACCCGTGAAGTGAGAGACGAGGAGCTGTATGGGGAGCTTGGAGTTAGAGTAGAGCACACTCTGCTCATTGGCCTTGGTGCGCTTGAAGCCATAGTCAGCTAGGAAGGCTTCGAAGTCTGCGTTGTCCTTCGTCAGCGTCTGATCGAGGCAAAGGAGCGTAGCCACCGAGAAGCCTGGGCTCAGAGGATCGCTGAACTCATACTGGATGAATGGGAAGATCTTGTCCTTGGTGAGGAATCGGTAGTGTGAGGGATCTCCCTCAGCTCCCTCCTCGGTCTTGAGGAGGATATTGCCTCGTGACTGCTCGTAGCGAAGGACGGTATATAGGTCAGAGGGGAACTCCAGCAGAGGCAGGACATAGGGATTATTCCCCTCCTGCTCGACGTCGATCTCCTTGATCGTAGTGCCTAGGGTGAGATTGACCTTCGCCGTGCGCTTGCCCTTCTCGGTGTTCTTCTTGGCTACTAGGGTGAAGCTACTGGCGGTCTGCTCTTCGATGGAGAGCCAGTCTGTGGCTACGGCGAGTTCGACCCCGACCTTAGCGACATTACTCTTGAAGGAGACGAGCTTCTTACCCCCTTCGGAGGAGAAGATGACCTTGCCTTCCGCTTCGAGCGAAGCATCAGCTCCACTCTGCCGGACGGCTATGCGTCGCTGCAGGCCACCTGCATTGACGATGATCGAGGTCGTACGGTCCTGACCTTGGGGATTGGCGGGTACCTTCACCTTGAGGGTATTGCCCTCTTGCTTCAGGCCGACCCAATTATCTTCCTGGGGAGAGAATGCACTCCAGGAGTCTTTGTTTGTGGAGACTGTGACTGACTGCTCAGCACCATCTTTGGCGAAGGTCAGCGTCTGGGTAGAGAGTTCGAGCGTAGCCTCTTCCACATCGACGTTGTCCTTACAAGCAGGCAGGGAGAGCAGAAGAGCTAAGCAACCGAGGAGGTACTTAATGTTGAGTCTCATAGGGGAGAAAATGCGTTTAATAGGGTGCTGGGAGGGTACAGGGCTGCACTCTCGGGAAAAGGGAAGATCCTTCGCTACATGGTCCGACGGCCGATGAGCGAATACTAAATGAGATAAGTGGGGATAAGACCAAGCATCGCTATCGTAAGCGACGAAGCTAGGGCGATGCTACCTAGATGGTCTGTGTGGTGTTGCCGCCAGAGTGTGGCGTGGTGTGTGTGGCCGGTATGAGCGTCTATCTGAGGAAGGGGGGAAGAGGGCTTCCAAGGCTCTACAGGTACGAGAAGGGGGGCCAACCCAGATCTACGTAGGTGACGAATCACCGAGAGCTTCAGTAGCCCAGAGGCATATCTGAATCTGTTTGTCCGATCATAAGTGTATGTTCCTATTATGCTGATGCCGTACCCTCGGGGTAGGATCATGGATCAAAGGTAGAGAATAGTTCGGTAAAAAACCAGCATTCCCGCATAATTATTTGATCGAAGAAAGCTAATAAACTGAATATCAGTAGCACTTTTCTTCGCCCGAAGATCGTCTCTCCCCGCATCCCGGGGAAGAGGGCCAATTCTGAGGGGCATCTTCCCCCAATCCATCGGCTCATCCCAATGCGAAGACTTCGCCCTAAAAACAGGCTAACCTCAGCCCCTTCGGAGCAGGCTCTCTGGAGGGGAGAAAAAGCGACCTACGGTAGATCGTCTCGGCGACCCACGGTAGGTCGTCACGACGACCTACTATAGGTTTTTTCGACGACCTACCGTAGGTCCTATTTTTGGGGGATCAGAATCCGCATTCTAAGCGGGCTAGAGCAGGGTGTCTGGAAGTGGCATTCAGTCCTTTGAAGATGGGCGATACATCGGGCTATTTTTTCATACCTCTTCCCATCACCGAAGCTCGCTAAGGATGGGCGCTGCTCCTCGGTCAGCTACCTTCCCAAGCCTCCTCTCAAATCAAGAGAAATCACCCCGCCTAATATCCTCCCAATACCCGTCCCTCAGAAACAAAACTAGGGAGCTCGAGCTGTGCTCGGGCTCCCTAGCGAATGAGAGAGACTAGCTAGCGACTAGCGAAGAGGAGTCTTGACGAGACGCCCTTCGAGCTTGCGAAGAGCAGCCTGCTTAGCATTGTAAGCCTTGATCTGCTGTGCATAGTTAGCAAGCGGCATGATCGAGGTGCTGCTACCAGCATCGACATCTTCGTAGAAGGCTTGCATTTCGAAGACTTCTTCCTTGGTTTCGCTATCCTTGACAGTACGGATGACATAGGCCATCTTCTTGTCCTTATTGTAGAAGGCCTGAGCACCACCTCTGAGCGTTGCATAGAAGGGGAAGCCATTATCCGTGAACATCTTGACGACTTCCTTCGTCAGAGCCTTACGGCCAAGAGCGTCGGTCCAGAAGCCCAGAGAGATATCCTTGTACATGCCCTGTACATTGTGTAGTACATCTACGTAGGGGTCATCCTTAGGGATCTTCTTGTCAGCAACTACATAGAAGTAACCACGAGCATATTCGCCTTCGAAGGCCTTCGTGATCTTGTAGTTTTCGTAGTTGTTCTGCTTGAAGAAGTCATTGAGTGTAGAGCCCCATCCCTTTTCGATCTCATGGATTTCGGCACGCTTCTTCCCTTGGATCTTCAGGTCACGATCACCCATGTACTGAGTCTGATTCGTCATGGGGAGGGTCTTGAAGGTAGGATAGTCCTTATCCTGGACAGGATCGTACGAAGTGACTACAGCTGCGGCACCATCCTTGAAGGCAACACGGATCAGCAGAGGAAGCTTAGCATTGCGATAGAGGACCGTCTTACCGTCCTTGTCGAAGCCAGCCTTCTCGAAGCCTTGTTCCTTGAGAGCTGCATCGAAGTCTGCATTGTCCTTAACGTACTTTTCTTCACACAGCGTAGCTGCAGAGGTGAAGCCTATAGCGGATTCGTTGGCGAACTCGTACTGGATGAAGGTCATGATCTTGCTCTTCGTGAGGAAGCGGTAGAGCGTCGTATTGAAGAGCCCATCAGGGATCTTGATCAGAGAGTGCCCACGACCCTGTTCGTAGCGCAGTACTTCAGAGAGCGATGCAGGGAACTTGAGAAGAGGTAGGACGTACTGGACGGTACCTTCCTGTACGACTTCGATTTCCTTGATCGTCGTACCTACAGTCAGATTGACCTTGACCGAACGCTTAGAAGCCTGTGTGCTTTCCTTAGCGACAAGGACGAAGCTATTAGCTGTGACCTTCTCGATAGAGAGCCAGTCTACAGCAGCACCGAGCTCTACCTTGACATCGCCCCCATTGCTGGAGAAGGCGACCTTCTTAACGCCCCCTTCGACGGGGAAGTAGACGCTTGCTTCTTCGGGCTCAAGGACTGCATCTGCAGCACTCTGCTTGACGGCGATACGCTTCTGCAGACCGCCAGCATTGACGATGATCGAAGCGACACGATCACGCCCTACAGTATTGGCTGCGACCTTGACCTTGAGGCTGTTACCTGACTGTTCGGTCGTGAGCCAAGCTTCCTGAGTGGAGAAGGCAGACCAGTTGTCCTTGTTCGTGGTGACGGTTACGACCTGCTCAGAGGCGTCCTTAGCAAAAGCGAGTGCCTGGGACGAGAGCTCCAGAGTTGCTTCCTCTACTTCGTCGTTGTTCTTACACGCGGGTAAGAAGAGGAGGAGTGCAAAGAATCCGAGCAGATACTTGATATTGAGTCTCATAATTCTTTCTTGCGTTAAATGGTGGAAGAAGGAGGATACGCCCAAGGGCAATAACCCCCAGAGTGTGTGTGCGGGATTCCTCATCCTAGGGCGCTGAGCCTACTAGGGGTGAGCATGAGACGTACGGGACAAGTGAGCAAATGCCTACATAGGGACTATGTAGCTTTGACTCGGAGCGTGGTGTTATCTGGGTGGTGTGACCAGATAGAGGGTTGCGTTGTGTGTGGCCGTGAGCTTGTTCTTGTTGGAAGGGGAAGGGCTTCCTAAGCTCTCTGACGTAGAAGGGTGGCCGACCCGATGACTACGCTGGTGGGATGATGCACCTGGAGCTTCAGTAGCCCGTAAGCATATCTGATTTAGTTTTTTTGTCCATGATTTCAGTGTTCCTACCTGTCGAGGACTACTGCCTCAACTACGAGTCAAAGGTAGAGAATAGTTTTGTAAATGCAATACCACCACAAAAAAAGTTTGTCCCTCCCCCGACGAAATCCCCCGACTGCTCCTGCTCCCATCCCCGTCGATCTCCCCGCAAGGCTCCCCGCAAGGCTCCCAGCCTCTCCCCCTAGCTATCCTGAGGAAAGCTCCCAATCTCTCCACGCAAAGAAGAGGATCTCTCCCCCACCTCACTTCCATCCACACCAAAAGAAAACTCCCCT
>ERZ772986.23-NODE-23-length-114937-cov-27.797436_pt1 | contig 114937 bp, 86 predicted proteins | sample MGYA00511898_ERZ772986 | MGnify/ENA primary metagenome ERZ772986 (study PRJEB29015, sample SAMEA2737934) | human oral metagenome | biome: human oral; feature: human-associated habitat; material: dental | place: China | collected 2148 ... | reverse complement strand
CGGGTTCCTCGTAGAGAAGGCAGTAACTGATGCTTCAGATTGGACGCTTCCTGTGCCGCGGGCAGGGCGCGATGCTCGTCACGGGTCCCCTCGGTGCGGCGCTGGTTCCGCTTGACTTTGCGGACTCCGCTGCTGACGTGGTGTGGGGTCGTGACGACACCCAGGCGTGGCTGTCTCACGTTCAGGCCGAGAAGGGCGATGCTCTCCTCCTGGACTGTGCGGGCGAGCAGCCCTACTTGACGGTGCTGGGTAACATCCAGCTGCGTATGCGCGCCGCCGGCCAGATCACCGAGCAGGTCTGGACCGACCCGATCTGGGCGTGGCCTTTCAACCCCGGCGAATGGCAGACCTTCGAGGCCACCATCATCGACGGCGACGAGGTCACGTGGATGGTGCCCGCCGCCGACCGCGTCGAGGCAGGCGAGATCCGCATCGGCCGCGCGCTCGACGAGGTCGAGGCCCTCGCCTCGATGCCCGTCGACACCATGGGTTTCCTCATCAACCCCGATATCCCGGACCGCGAGCGCCGCGCCCGCCGCGACGCTCGCGAGGAGCTTCCGGAGCCGTCCGCGCACACCTCCTCCGTGGACCTGGCCGCCGTCGAGGCCCAGTTCCTCGCCGCGACCAGCAATGGCCCGGTGTCGCTGAGCTCCGCTTCCCGCACCCCCGATGACGTCGACAACGCCCCGGAGGCAATCGAGGAGATCGACGAGGTCGTCGAGTCCGAGGAGAAGGGCGCCGAGCAGCCCTCGGGCGAGCTCTACGTCGTCGCCGACGCCGAGGAGCCGCCGGGCGATACGGCGGAGTCCGCCGGGCGTGCCGGTGTTTTTGGCGAGTCGTGTACCCCGGCCTCGTCCGAGGTTGTCGCTGAAGCTCTCGTCGTTGAGCCCCCCGCCGCCCCCGAGGCCATGAGCGCCGAAGGCCTGGCCGACCTGGGTGCCGAGACCGACACCGAGGCGACGATTCTGCGCCTGGCCCCCACGAACTCCGGTCCGGCCGCGCCCGTCGCGTTCCTGATCCACGGCGGCACCGTGCCCGTCGAGGTCTCCCGTGACGTCGTCATCGGCCGTGACCCCGACGCGCGTGCGCTGACCGGCCGCCCCGTGGCCACGGTCCTGCGCGTACCCAGCCCCGATACCGAGATTTCCCGCTCCCACTGCGCCGTCATGATGACGACGCCAGGCTCCTGGGCCCTCATGGACCTGGGCAGTGCGAACGGCACCGTCCTGCGTCACGCTGACGGCTCGTTCCAGGACGTCACCCCCATGGTGATGATCGCCCTCGCCGACGGCGACCTCATCGACGTCGGCGAGGGCACCACGATCGAGTTCCGCGTGCGCTGATCGATTCAAACGCTGCAGGTGGGGTGGGCCTTCGGGCCTGCCCCACCTGCTTTTGTGCTGGTTTCTGTCGAGCGAGCGATACTGACAAAGGTACCCCTGCCTCGTCTATGTAAGGACAATCATTCTTGTGAGTGTCTTGAGGTGACCTTGGTCCCTTGATGCGTGTATCCTTACCCCTGGTAGCGGCCCACCGGTGGGCCGGTCATCGCATACAAGGAAGTTGAGAACCACGATGGTCAAGTACGTATACGACTTCTCCGAGGGCGACAAGTCCATGAAGGACCTCCTCGGAGGAAAGGGAGCCAACCTCGCCGAGATGACGAAGCTCGGTCTGCCCGTTCCCCCCGGCTTCACGATCACCACCGAGGCGTGCCGCGCATACCTCAAGGAGTCGACGGTTCCCGAGTCGCTTGCCACCGAGGTCACCACCGCCCTGCGCGGCGTCGAAGACCAGATGGGTCGCCACCTGGGCGACGCGAACGACCCGCTCCTCGTCTCCGTGCGAAGCGGCGCCAAGTTCTCCATGCCCGGCATGATGGAAACCGTCCTGAACATCGGCCTCAACGATGAGTCGGTCCTCGGCCTCGCCGCCGTTAGCGGTAACGAGCGCTTTGCGTGGGACTCCTACCGCCGCCTCATCCAGATGTTCGGCAAGACCGTCCTCGACATCGACGGCGACCTCTTCTCCGACGCCCTCGACAACCTCAAGGCCGCGCGCGGCGTGAAGGGCGACACCGAGCTGAACGCCGAGGACCTCAAGGGCCTCGTCGAAACCTTCAAGGGCATCGTCAAGGAACAGACCGGCAACGACTTCCCGCAGGACCCCCGCACCCAGATGGACATGGGCATCGAAGCCGTGTTCCGCTCCTGGAACACCGAGCGCGCCCGCATCTACCGCCGCCGCGAGCGCATCCCCCACGACCTGGGTACCGCCGTCAACATCTGCACCATGGTGTTCGGCAACATGGGTGAAAACTCCGGCACCGGCGTGTGCTTCACCCGCGACCCCTCCTCCGGCCACTCCGGCGTCTACGGCGACTACCTGGAGAACGCGCAGGGCGAAGACGTCGTCGCAGGCATCCGCAACACGCTGGCCCTGTCCGACCTCGAGCGCATCAACAAGCCCGTCTACGACGAACTGCGCGCCATCATGCGCAAGCTCGAGACCCACTACCGCGACATGTGTGACATCGAGTTCACGATCGAGCGCGGCAAGCTATGGATGCTCCAGACCCGCGTTGGCAAGCGCACCGCCGCCGCCGCGTTCCGAATCGCCACCCAGCTCCTCGGCGAAAAGCTCATCACCCGCGACGAGGCCCTGGGCCGCGTCACCGGCGAACAGCTCACCCAGCTGATGTTCCCCCAGTTCGACGCGAAGGCCGACAAGGACCTCATCGCTCGCGGCATGGCCGCCTCCCCGGGTGCCGCCGTCGGCAAGATCGCCTTCAACAACGCCCAGGCCATCGAAGCCGCCAGCGAAGGCGTCAAGACCGTCCTCGTGCGCCGCGAGACCAACCCCGACGACCTGCCCGGCATGGTCGCCGCCGAAGGCGTCCTCACCGCGCGCGGCGGTAAGACCTCGCACGCCGCCGTCGTCGCCCGCGGCATGGGCAAGACCTGCGTGTGTGGCGCCGAGTCCCTCGTCATCGACGAAGCTGCCGGCACCGTCACCATCGGTGACCTCGTCCTGACCGCCGACGACACCATCGCCATCGACGGCCAGACCGGCGAAATCTTCCGCGGCGAGGTCCCCGTGACCGACTCGCCCGTCACCACCTACCTCGCCGAGGGCCTCGAGGCCGGCCTCGCCGCCGCCGGCGACGACGAGGGCACCCGCGAGCTCGTCGAAGCCGTCGACAAGCTCCTGTCCCACGCCGACAAGGTCCGCCGCCTGCGCGTGCGCGCCAACGCCGACACCCCCCTCGACTCCAAGCGCGCCATCGAGTTCGGCGCCGAGGGCATCGGCCTGTGCCGCACCGAGCACATGTTCCTGGGCGAGCGCCGCCCGCTCGTCGAGCGCGCCATCCTCTCCGCCCCCGAGTCCGAGGAGCGCCAGGCCGCCTTCAACGAGCTCGAGAAGCTGCAGAAGCAGGACTTCCTCGAGATGCTCGAGGTCATGGACGGCAAGTCGATGACCGTGCGCCTCATCGACCCGCCGCTCCACGAGTTCATGCCCGCCCTCATCGAGCTGGAGACCAAGGTCGCCGTCGGCAAGGCCACCGGTACCCTCGACCCCGCCGACGAGGCCATGCTCGTCGAGGTTCGCCGCATGCACGAGCAGAACCCCATGCTCGGCCTGCGCGGCGTGCGCCTGGGCATCTACCTGCCCGGCCTGTTCGCCCTGCAGATGCGCGCCCTGTGCGAGGCGGCCGCGCAGCTCGTGGGCCGTGGCCTCGACCCGCGCCCCGAGATCATGGTTCCGCTCGTCGGCTCCGTGCGTGAGCTCCAGCTCGTGCGCGAAGAGGCCGAAGGTATCATCGCTTCCGTCGCCTCCTCCCACGGCGTCGACCTGTCCGGCGTCTCCATCGGCGCCATGATCGAGCTGCCGCGCGCCGCCATGACGGCCGAGGACCTGGCTGAGGAAGCCGACTTCTTCAGCTTCGGCACCAACGACCTGACGCAGACCGTGTGGGGCTTCTCGCGCGACGACGTCGAAGGCGTGTTCTTCCCGCAGTACATCGAGGCCGGCATCTTCGGCGTCTCCCCCTTCGAGTCCATCGACGTCCACGGCGTGGGCACCCTGGTCTCCGAGGGTGTGCGCCGGGCCCGCTCCACCAAGCCGAACATCAAGCTCGGCGTGTGTGGCGAGCACGGTGGCGACCCGCTGTCGATCCACTTCTTCCACAATGTGGGCCTGGACTACGTGTCCTGCTCCCCGTTCCGCGTCCCCGTCGCCCGCCTCGAGGCTGGCCGCGCCGCGGTCGAGGACCACGTGGACATGACCGCCTGATCGCTGGCGGTGCCGCTGCTTTGTGGAGTGGCGCTGACTGAGTGACGAGGCCGTGGCCGGGAAACCGGTCGCGGCCTCGTTTCGTTGTGTTGTGCTGGCGGGCCGGGCTGCTGGGTGTGCCCGTGGGCGGCGGCCCGCCCGCGAGCCGTCCGCGCCGCGAGCTTCGCCCGGCGCGTCGTCTCGAAGCCCGGCCAGGATCCACCGCCCACGGGCGCCGCAGTCAGGCATTGCCGGTGTTCTCCACACCAGTGGGGCTGGGTTGTTGATTGGCGGCTTGTCGCGTCGTCTTGATGCCGTCCTGGTTCCGCCGCCTACGGGTGCCGCAGTCAGGCATTGCCGGTGTTCTCCACACCAGTGGGGCTGGGTTGTTGATTGGCGGCTTGTCGCGTCGTCTTGATGCCGTCCTGGTTCCGCCGCCTACGGGTGCCGCGTGTGGGTGCTGCAGGCGAGGTGGCCCGGTGGCCTGAAACCGCGGTCGCCTTTGCTTGCTTGTGCCTGTGTGGGATTGAAACCGTTATCGCCTTTGCGGGTGGGAAATGGGTGTTTTTGGTGCGTTTTTGGGCGCAGAGGTGATGGCGGTTTCAGTGGTCCCTTGTTGGGGGTGAGCAGTGGTGTTGTTGGTTTTAATGTCGCCGTGTTTCGTCGTGTAGGCGCGAAACAGTTCGCCCAGTGCACTCAAAACACCCCAAATTCGGCGTTTTTGCGCCGTGCTGGGCGAGTTTTTTCGCGGAAATGCCACTGGAGGGGCCGCGCTGGGCGAGTTTCTTCGTGCCGTGGGTCTGGCAGCTGGGCGCCGCCGCCCATACTCCACTAGGTGGGTTAACGTGCGCATTAACGGGTTCGGGTAGACAACTTGGCGTCTTAACGTGCAGATGATGGGCCCCGGCTGCCAGCTGTCGGCTTGAGCGCGACGGCTGGGTGCAGCGCGTGGCGGTCGGGTGCAGCGCGTGGCCGACTGAGTGTAGCGCGTACGCGGTTGGGCGTAATGTGCGGCTGGTTGTACTTGCGCGTGAGTGCGGTAGCGCCCCGCCCGAGGCCGGGCGGGGCGCTACCGCAAGCATCAATCAGGCGTTCTGCGGCAGCGTTGGCACAAGGAAAATGAGAGCCACCATGATCGAGTTGTTGAGCGCGTGGTACAGCCACGAGTAGGTAATGTTTTTGCCGGACTTGATGTACACGAGCGTCAAGATGATGCCGACGGGTAGGTACATGGTCATGTCTTGCCACTCGTGGCAGTGCATGTAGGCGAACAGGAATGCGGAGATTGATCCGAGAAGCCAGGTAGGTGCGTACGGGCTCAGCTTGCCGATCAGGATGTGGCGGTAGAAGATCTCCTCAACCAAGGGCATGCCAATTGCAACGAAAAACGTGAATGTGAGGCCGAGAGCGCTGTCGGATAGTGCGCTGACGACCCCCTGCTGGTTCTGTGCGACCGGCGGGTTCGGGCCGTAGATCGAGAGGCGTATAGCGCCTTGGACCATGGTGGCCAGGAACCACAGGCCAAAGAGAAAAGCAATCTTGCGCACGGGGTGCCTATGCAGGTACGAGAATGTGGAAAGGAACTCGCGTCCAAAAAATGCAAGCGCCAACACCAGGAAAACCGAGTCGAGTATTACGTTGACGAGGGTGGCGTTCCATGACTCGGGGAAGATCGATGTCGGGATGATGTCGAGCAGGAAAAACGACGCGTATGGGATCCCGAAGATCGCGATGCGCACCCACTCGGCGCGGGCGGGTCGTGCCGGGGACGAGGCCGGGGCCACCTCGCCCGCTACCGCCGCGTTGGCCAGGGGGTGGGGAGCGGTGGGCACAGGGCCCTGCGGGCCTGCGCTTGTCACGGCAGAATTCGCCGTCGCGCTCAGGGGTTGTGTATTCGGGTCTGTGGCCATGAGTAGGATCCGCTTCCTGTCGTCAATTGTGCTGCCCAAGTATTGTGACAGAATTTGAAACATACGCATGTGTGCGTGGGGTGTACCCGTCTGTGCCTGCGTGAATCTTGGTGTTTCGCCTGATGGTAGACCATTTTTATGGCATTGCGTCAGCAAGCGACAATCCTAGGCCCTTAGTCCTCCAATGTGGATAAGTCCGCGCGCTAAACACTGTCACAGCATGATCACAATTTAGGACAACCTAAACGGGCTACTTTCCACCTGGGCGAGATGTGGCTACCCTCAAGGGTTAGGAATTCCATCATCCCGGCGTTGCCTCAACGTCGGATCGTCAGGAGGCAAGTGGTGGCAGTGCTTCGCGCTCACGCACTCAGTGTTGGTCAGCGACTGAGTCGCGTTCTTATTGTGGCCGTGATGGCGGCTCTCGCCGTGGCGATGTTCGCCTCGCCCTCGCGCGCCGCTGATCAGACGTGGAGCGATGTCTCGACCACGATCAACGGCCTGATCGACGAAGGCGTGTCCACCTTCAAGGCGGGCGACGCCAAGGGCGGCAAGGACAAGGTCAACGACGCCTACTACAAGCACTACGAGATCACCGGCATGGAGAAGCAGGTCATGGCCCGCATCTCCGGATCGCGCGTCTCCCAGGTGGAGATGGAGTTCTCGCTCCTGAAGAAGGCCATGAGCGACGGCGACAGTGCGGGCGTCGACAGTCACGCCACAACCCTCAAGCAGTACATGGTTGAGGACGGCGCCTCCCTGGATGGCGTGGCCCCCGGGTCGGCAGCCCAGGCCTCGTCGGATGATTACAGCCCCGGCGCGTGGGGTGAGGTCGCCAAGACGATCAACGGCATCCTCGAGGACGGCGCTAACGCCTACAAGGGCGGCGACGCCAAGGCCGGCAAGGACAAGGTCAACGAGGCCTACTACAAGCACTACGAGATCACTGGCATGGAGAAGCAGGTCATGAGCCGCATCTCCGGCTCGCGCGTCTCGCAGGTGGAGATGGAGTTCTCGCTCCTGAAGAAGGCCATGACCGATAATGACTCGGCCGCGGTCGACCAGCACCTCTCGACGCTGACGAACTACATCCGCGAGGACGCCAACAGCCTCGACGGTTACACCGGCAAGGCCGCCGACAAGACCACTGACAGCTCGGGCACCTCCCCGTGGATCGCCCAGTTCTTGCCCTCCCTCCTCGTGATCCTGCGTGAGGGCATGGAGGCGATCCTCGTCGTCGCCGCCGTCCTGGCCTACCTGGCCAAGGCCGGTCACAAGAACAAGGCACCCATCGTGTGGGGCGGCGTGGCGCTCGCCTTCGGCCTGTCCATCGGCCTGGCCTTCCTCTTCAGCTACGTGACCTCCCTGGCGGGCGCGAACCAGGAGCTCCTCGAGGGCTTCGCCGCGCTCTTCGCGGTCATCATGCTGATCTGGGTGTCCAACTGGATGATCAACAAGTCCTCCAACAAGGCGTGGGACGAGTACATCAAGAAGCAGACGGACGCCTCGCTGAGCAGCGGCTCCCTGCTGGGCCTCGCCTTCATCTCCTTCCTCGCGGTCCTGCGCGAGGGTGCCGAGACGATCCTGTTCTACGTCCCGATCGTCGCCGCCGCGGGCGACAAGGTCCACTACGTGTGGATCGGCCTGGCGGTCGGCGTCGTGGCCCTCGTCATCCTCTACCTGCTCATCCAGTTCGCGGCGGTGCGCATCCCGCTGCGCCCCTTCTTCACCATTACCTCGCTGCTGATGGCCTTCATGGCCATCACGTTCACGGGTTCTGGTATCGGGGAACTCCAGGAGGCGGACGTCGTGTCCCTGACGCCCATCTCCGGCTTCCCCACCATCGACCTCTTGGGGATCTACCCCCGAGTGGAGAACCTGGCCGCGCAAGCCATCGTTCTCGCCATCATCGTCGGTCTCTACTTCTTCGGAAAAGCTCGCCTCGCCCGCGAGGCCGCCGCCCAGTCGGGGGCCGAGGAATGACATCAGTCGAGCGACACCGACATTTCACCCAACCAACACGCACAGGAGATCATCACATGAAGCGTTCTCTGTTCCGCGTCGGCGCGGCCCTGGCCACGCTGGCCCTCGCAGGCACTCTGGCGGCCTGCTCCAACAACTCCTCCTCGTCCTCCAGCGAGAAGCCCGAGGCCTCGTCCTCGGCTTCGGCTGACTCCTCGAACGCCCCCGCCCCCGGTGAGGACGCTGGCTTCGAAGAGCAGCCCCTCGGTGACGACGTTCACGTCGGCCCGCTCGTCGTGGGTGGCGTCTACTTCCAGCCCGTCGAGATGGAGCCCGCCGTGGGTACCCCGGCCGCCGAGTCCTCGATGCACATTGAGGCCGACATCTCCGCCGCCGCCGACAACAAGCTCGGTTTCGGTGCGGGCGACTTCATCCCCGGCCTGACCGTCGACTACACGATCAAGGACAAGTCCGGCACGACCGTCCAGGAGGGCACGCTCATGCCGATGAACGCGTCCGACGGCCCGCACTACGGCCTGAACCTGCCCAAGCTCGACGCCGGCACCTACGACGTGACCTTCTCGATCAAGCCTCCCACGGGCTGGCTGCTGCACACCGATAAGACCACGGGTGTTGAGGGCCGCTTCTGGACCGAGCCGCTCGTCGCCGAGTTCTCGGATTGGCAGTGGGATCCCACGGCCGTCTCCTGGTGATCGACGCTCACGTTTCGCGGGGCCGAGGCAGTGGTTCCTTTCTGGGACTGGTCGCCTCGGCCCTCGCCCCGTGAGGGGACTAGACTTGACGCCGGAGTCACCCGACTTCGGTCAACCTTTATTTCGGGAGGAAAGCCAATGCTTCAGCAGATGAGCGAAGCGACCTTGACGTTGCTGTTGACGATGCTTGCCGTCGGTGCCGTCATCCGCTTTATGCCGGCCGCCGGGCACGGTCGTCGCGGCAAGAAGGCGCGGTCGGCGGCGGTGTGGGCCGGTATCGGCCTGGGCATGATCTCCTCCCTGGTCCTGACGGTGATCAACGTCGAAGCCCCCAAGGCCGTGAACCGCCAGACCGTCGGCCTGTTCACGCTCCCCGCCGCGGTTGTTCTCGCGCTGCTCTTCCTCGCGCTCGTCGCGCTGCGTTCGCGCCGCGTGCGCGCGCTCCTGCCCGGCGACGGCGACGACGAGGCCCGGGCAGCCTCGTCGATGGAGACCGCGGTGAGCGGCGATACGCTCCTGCGCGTCGTCGGCGCCCTCTACATCGCGGCCGTCCTGTTCCGCGCCGTTCCCACAGCGATGAACCAGGCCGTCATGATGCTCTCGGGCGGCGTTGAGATCTACTCCAGCCAGGTTGTCCTCGCGATCCTCGGGTACACGCTGGCGTGGCTGCTCGTCAGCTTCGTCGCCTGGGTGTCCTACCGCCTGTGCGCGTGGAATAACCGCGTGTGGCCGGCGGCCTTCATCATGGTCGCCCTGCTGGCCAACCACTCCCTGATGATCGTGCGCATCCTCAAGGCCAAGCGCTGGATTGCCATCCCCAAGGGCGCGTGGAACACCATCTCCTGGTTGATTAACCACGAGGCCGTCTTCACGCTCGCCGCCGGCCTGGCCCTGTGCGCCGTCGTTGTGCTGACGTGGCTGGCCTCGCGCTCGATCCCGACCGTGGGGGCCAACCCGGCCGAGGGGCGCCTGGGCCGCGCTCGCTCGCGCCTCTACAAGTCCATGGCGGGCACCGCAGCCATCGGGTACCTGTGCGGCGCGCTGCTCATTACCGTCGGCGTCGCCTACGGCAGCCAGGAGGTTGAGCTGTCCGCCCCCGAGTCCTTCAGCGTCGTCGATGACCAGGTGAGCGTCAACCTGGCCGACATTTCCGACGGCCACCTGCACCGCTACGAGTACACGACCTCGGGCGGCGTGAAGGTGCGCTTCATCGTCATCCAGAAGTCCGGCTCCTCCTTCGGCGTCGGCCTGGACGCGTGCGATATCTGCGGCCCCACCGGCTACTACGAAAAGGACGGCAAGGTCATCTGCAAGCTGTGTGAAGTGGCGATGAACATCGCGACCATCGGCTTTAAGGGCGGCTGCAACCCGATCCCCATCGACTACAAGGTCTCCAACGGCACGCTGACTGTGCCGATCTCGGCTCTCGAGGCCTCGGCCTCCATCTTCGCGAAGTAAGGGGATCGCGTGTTCTTCCGAATGCTGCGCGGCGCCCTCACGAGGCGCGGTAACCGCCACGTGATGATCGCCCTGACCGTGGCGCTGGGCGCCTGCGTCGCCACGTCCATGCTCTCCGTCATGTTCAACGTGGGCGACAAGGTCAACCAGGAACTCAAGTCCTACGGCGCCAACATCGTCGTGCGCCCCCAGGGCGCGGCCGTCCTCGACGACCTCTACTCCACGGGCGAGGCCACCGAGTCCCGTTCCTACCTGCGCGAGGACGAGCTGGGCAACATCAAGACGATCTTCTGGACCTACAACATCCTCGACTTCGCGCCCCTGCTGAGCGTGTCCGCCACGGACGCGAGCGGCGAGCACGTGCCCACGACCGGCACCTGGTTCAGCCACCACCTCGAGCTGGCCACCGGCGAGAGCGTCGAGACCGGCCTCGACAAGCTGCGCGGCTGGTGGGGCATCGAGGGCTCATGGCCCGCGGACGACGACGAGAGCGGCGCCCTCGTCGGCGCCACCTACGCGGCCGCCCACGGCCTCGGCGTCGGCGACACCTTCACCCTGACCCGCGAGGGAATCACACGCGAGTTCACGGTGCGCGGCATCCTCACCAGCGGCGACGACGCCGACCGCGGCGTGTACATCCAGCTGGCACAAGCCCAGGAGCTCCTCGAGCGCGAAAACGTCGTCGGCAGCGTCGAGGTCTCCGCCCTGACCACGCCCGACAACGACCTGGCGCGCAAGGCCGCAAAAAACCCGAACTCGCTGAGCGTGTCCGAGAAGGAAACCTGGTACTGCACCGCCTACGTCTCCTCGATCGCCTACCAGATCGAGGAAGTCATGACGGACTCCGTGGCACGCCCGGTCCGCCAGGTCGCCGAGTCCGAAGGCACGATCCTGGAGAAGACCCAGCTGCTCATGGTCCTCGTGACCGTCCTGGCGCTCATCGCCTCGGCCCTGGCCATCGCGAACCTGGTGACTGCCGGCGTCATGGAGCGCTCCAGCGAAATCGGCCTCATGAAGGCCGTGGGCGCGAAAGATAAACAGATCATCTCGCTCTTCCTGACGGAGACGATCATCGTCGGCCTGGCCGGTGGGGTCCTGGGCTACGGTGGAGGCCTCGCGCTCGCCCAGGCGATCGGTTACATGGTGTTCCATTCCTCGATCGCGTTCGTGCCCGTCGTCGTCGGCCTCGTCGCCGTCCTCGTGATCCTCGTCGTCCTGGGAGCCTCCATCCCGGCGATCCGCTACCTGCTGCGCCTCAACGCGGCTGAAGTTCTGCACGGAAGGTGATGCCCATGTCCAGACGAGCAATGTTCTGGCGGATGGTTATCTCCTCCATCCTGCGCCGACGCTCCCGCGTCCTTATCGCGATTCTCGCCGTCGCCATCGGAGCGACCACGCTGTCCGGCCTCGTGACGATCGCCGTCGACGTGCCCGCGCAGATGGCCCGAGAGATCCGCTCCTACGGCGCCAACCTCGTCGTCACCCCCGCCGGGGAGGTGCCCATGACCGACGAGGCCGTGGCTGCCGCGACCGCCCAGGTGCCCGCGAGCGCTCTGGTCGGATCCGCGTCGTTTGACTACGAGACGGTCACGATTAACGACCAGCCCTACGTGGCGGGCGGCGCGGACCTGGGTGCCGTGCACGCCATGAACCCGTATTGGTACGTGGATGGGGAGTGGCCCGAGGCGTCGGGCCAGGTCCTCGTCGGCGAGCAGATCGCCTCGACGATTGACGTCAAGGCTGGTGACACGGTCACGGTCAGCCAGCTGGACGCGAGCGCGTCCTCGAAGGCCGCCGCGCAGTCGGGGGCGCAGGCCTCGGCCCTCAAGGTCGATCCGCGTACCGTCACCCTGACCGTGTCCGGCATCCTCAAGACCGGCGGCAACGAAGACGGCTACGTGTACATGTCCAGCCAGGACATGAGCACGCTGACCGGGCAGCCCGACGCCGTGTCGCTCGCCGAGTACTCGATCGCCCTGGAAGGCGACCAGCTGAGCGCCATCGCCGACGCGATGAACGCCGCGAACCCCGACATCCACGCCCAGACCGTGCGACGCCTCGCCCAGTCGGACACGGGCGTGCTGGCGATGCTGCGCTCCCTGCTCATCGTCATCACCGTCATCGTGCTCGCGCTGACCATGATCGGCGTGTCCACCACGATGATCGCCGTCGTCACCGAGCGCCGCAACGAGATCGGCCTGCGCAAGGCCCTGGGCGCGACCGGCCGCTCCATCACCCGCGAGTTCATGGGTGAGGGCGTCATGCTCGGGTTCATCGGAGGCGTCCTGGGTGCCGGGGCCGGCTACGGCCTCGCCGTCCTCATCTCCACCTCCGTGTTCCACCGCTCGATCTCGCTGCACCCCGTGATCCTCCTCGGCACGGTCGCCTGCTCGATCCTCATCGCCGTCCTCGCCTGTCTCCCGCCCGTGCGCCGCGCACTGGCCGTCGACCCCGCGCTCGTCCTGCGCGGAGAATGAGAGTCACCATGACCACCTCCACCGCCACCCAGGCCTCGTCGGCCGCCACGGACGCGCTGCTCACCCTCGAGGGCGTCTCCAAGATCTACGGCGACCTGCACGCGCTCGACAACGTCTCCCTCGAGATCCCGCGCGGCCAGTGGGTCTCCATCGTCGGCCCCTCGGGCTCCGGCAAGACGACCCTCATGAACATCGTCGGCGCCATGGACACCGCCACCAAGGGCACCGTCATGCTCGACGGGCACGACATCTCCGACCTGACCGCCGACGAGCTCACCGAGGTGCGCTGCCGCACGATCGGCCTCGTGTTCCAGCAGTTCCACCTCATCGGCCACCTCACGGCCCTCGAGAACATCATGGTCGCCCAGTACTACCACTCGATGCCCGACGAGAAGGAAGCCCTCGAGGCCCTTGACCGCGTCGGCCTCGCCGACCGCGCCACCCACCTGCCCCGCCAGCTTTCCGGCGGCGAACAGCAGCGCGTGTGCGTGGCCCGCGCCCTCATCAACTACCCCAAGCTCGTCCTCGCCGACGAGCCCACGGGCAACCTGGATGAAACCAACGAGGAAATCGTCCTCGACCTGTTCAACCAGCTCCACAAGGAAGGCACGACCCTCATGGTCGTCACCCACGACGCGCTGGTCGCCGAGCAGGGTCAGCGCGAAATCCGACTCGACCACGGCAGGGTCGTGAAGGAAACCTGGCACGACCACGACTTCGAAGAACGCTCCTCCGGGCTGGCCCTGCCCGGCCGCGACGGCGACGCGCGCAGCGGAAAGGACAAGGTGCGATGACCACGCCCACCACGCTCGATACCCGATCCCGCTGGGCCTCCCCGGCCTCGTACGCGGTCCTCGGGGCCCTCGGCGCGACCATCCTGGCCGCGTGCGCGCCCTCCACCGGCCTCGACATGACCAAGCCCATGAGCGACGGGGTCTGGACCGCCCAGTCCAACGCCGACGACCAGGGCTCCATCGGCACCATCACCATCACCGTCGAGGGCGGGCGCATCACGTCCACGTCCTACGAGACGACGCTCGCCGACGGCACCGACAAGGGCGCCAACTACGGCAAGAACTCTGCGGGCGAAGTCTTCAACGAGGACTACTACAAGAAGGCCCAGGCCGCCGTCGCCTCCTACCAGGAGTACTCCGACAACCTCACCAAGGTCGGCGACCCCGCCAAGGTCGACGTCATCACCGGCGCCACCGTCGCCCACCAGCAGTTCGTGCAGGCCGCCATCCGCGCCATCGCGGCCGCGCAGGGCGTCTCTCCCGACGGTGCCGACGACATCAACATCCCCGGCCTGAACGACTCCACCAAGGACGGCGACGTCGACGGCTCCGACAGCTGAGCTGAGCTGAGTCCGTGCGCCGCGCTGTCTCTGTGGGTTCCGCGGGTTCCGTGGGTTCCGCGGGCCCTGTGGGCGGCTCGGGGGACGAGGCCGTGGCTGGGTCGCCCGGTGTCGCTCGCGCTGGGGACGCTGGGGATGCTGCGCGCGAGGGTGCTGCGCGCGAGGGTGCGCCCGTATCTTCCGTTCCACCGATGTGGCGTTCCTCGTTTCCCGCGATGGGCACCCGCGTCGACATCATCGGCTGGGGCGGGAACGGCATGGCGATCGTCAACGCCATCGTCGAGGTCGTGGCGCGCCATGAGGACCTGTGGAGCGTTTTCCGGGTTTCTTCCGAGGTCTCGCGGCTCAATGCCGCTATGGCTGGCCCCGGCCTCGTCGTGAGCGAGGACACCGACCGACTGCTGCGTGACGCGTTGGCGCTCGCGGAGGCGACCGGGGGAGTATTCAACCCAATGATCGGCCCTCTTGTCGCCGCATGGGATGTCAAGGCGATGCGGGCGGCGTATGTTGCGGGCAGGCCCTTGCCTCCTGCGCCGTCTGCTTGTGTTGTGGAGGCGGCGATGCGGTCGTCGTCCTGTGGCCTGTTGTCGCGTGTGGGCGAGCGGCGCTGGGCAGTGGGCGTTCCCGCCGAGTCCGTCGGTGGTGTGGATGTTCCCAGCCCGCGCCTCGACCTGGGCGGCATCGCGAAGGGGCACACCGCCGATGCGTGCCGCGACCTGGCGGTGTCCATGGGAGCGCGCGGCGTGTTGGTGTCGGTGGGGACGTCGTCGGTGTCTGTGAGTGGTACTCGCGCCGACGGTTCGCCGTGGCGCGCAGGCCTGCGTGACCCTCACGGAGCGCCCACGGCGATTGCCGGCGTCGTGGAGGTGCCCGTGGGCGACATGGCGTCCCTGTCGACGTCCGGCGACAACCTGGGGCCGCTGGGGGATACTCGTGCTGTTTGTGCCGGGCCTGTGGCGGGGCCCGTCGTGGAGCCTGCGGCGGAGCCCGTCGTGGAGCCTGCGGCGGGGCGTGTGGCCGGGCCTGTGGCGGAGCCCGTGTCGGGGCGTGCGGCCGATCTGCGCGCGCGTGAAACATCGCGTGAAACACCCGCGGGTGGCAGGGATTCCCAGCTTGGTTCTGGCTGTGCATCGTTGAACAGCGATGAAGGTGGCTCCGAACCCTTGACCGCTCATGTGCCCGTCCTCGCTCACGCGGTTGCCGACTCCGATGCTCCTGACCAGGCTGCGCGCCTGCTGGACCATCACATCATCGACCCGCGTACGGGATACCCCGCGCGTTCGGGCGTGCGGCAGGTCAGCGTCGTGGCCTCGTCGGGCATGCTGGCGGAGGCGCTGTCCACCGCGCTGCTCGTCGATCCGTCTATCGATGTGTCGGATGTCGCAGCCCGCTGGGCCCGCGCGACGGGTGCCCTGGCCTCGGCGAAGGTTGTGGGCCTGGTGCGTGCGGAGCGATGAACGAGCATTGCACTAGATGAGTGAGCAATGCACTAGATAGCACGGCATTGCACTGGATAGTAGCTAGTGCAATGCTTCCCTATGTGGTGCATCGCTGCCTAAGGCTGAGCTGATATGGGGCACGGCTTGGGGGGGAGTCCCGATGAGAGTATCGAACAGGGATTATCCACAGGCTTCGTTATAGTGCGAGTTATCCACAGGGGTCGGTTGTGTGGGTGACGAGTGCGGCTCACATGAGGATCATCAGTGTATGAGTATTCGATCGATGACGGTCCTGACATTGCCCTCACAGCGTGAGGGTACCGTTCAGCAACCATGTGCCGATACGTGTGTGTGGATAAGGAAAGGTTGCTACGTCCGTGTTGATAGCCCTGATGCGTTCACGACTATCTGGGATTCATGGGCGACAGTAGCCCAGGCCAGGCTCCTTGCGGTATGTGTCGGAGCGAAGCGGCAGGCTGTTCTCGTCGGTAATAGTGCCCTCGTTGCGCGTTCAATTCCATTGTGGGAGGCCAATCCGGATGTTGTGGCGTGGTTCGGTGTGCGACATGGAAAGCGGCGATTGCCTCCTGTGAGAACGATGGTAGCTACCGTTCCGCCGGTCTATGTCTACGCGACCACCAGTCGGCCATCAGAAAACACGTTGGAAATCATCGATGGACTTCGATGCGAATCTGTCATCGACGCGGTTGTGCGTATGGCGTGTCATTCAGAAGCTTTGAGTGCTTTTGTCGCAGCCTGCATGGTGTTGCGTCACGAGTCAGGCTTCTCGAAGTTTGCTCAAGATGAAGCCAGATGTCTGGCAGAAATGGCCAAAGATAAGATGAAGGTACGTCTGATAGAACGGCGACGGGTGGCTACCTGCATTCCTTACAAGCGAGCGGAGAGAATCATAGACGCCGCTGACCCGGGATGCGACAACCCTGCCGAAGCTGCATTGCTGTGGGTCCTCAAGTCGGTGAGCGCCTTCGAGGTCGTGACCCAGTTCGAGATCATCGTCAACGGGCGCCGCTACTTTGCGGACATCGCGATTCCGGGACTCATGATCATCTTCGAGTTTGATGGGATTGGAAAGCTCGGAAAGAACGAAGCCGACTTTGCTCGGGCGAAGCGTGACTGGATCCAGCGAGAAAATGATCTGCGCAGTGCCGGGTGGACAATATACCGGGTCTCTTGGAGAGACTATGAAGACTTCAGTGCGTTGCGAGCGTGGGCAATCCAGCTCCTTCGTCCGCATCAAGTTGCTATCCCTGAGAATGCTGAGGCGCTGTGGGCGTTGCCGACTGAAGCGTGTGATGGCCCGAATCGACGTTTTCATACGCGCAGTCGGTAGTTATTGCGCTCGTTGCTGTAGCAGTGCACTAGATAGCTGAGCGTTGCACTGGATAGTAGGTAGTGCAATGCCTCCCTATCTAGTGCAATGCTCCTCTAAACAGTGCATTGCTACTTGGGGATAGGGCACACGTGAAGCAATTGCTAGTAGTAGCGAGCAGAAGGCGTGGCTATGGCGAACTCACTCCCCGATAATCAGCCCCTACTTCCCCACCAGCAGCGTCGCCAGGTGGACGCCCCCACGGCCCGCGAGCTGCGCGGCCTGGGTGCGGCACGAGAAGCCGTCCGCCAGATACACCGCGTCCGGTTGCGCCGACAGGGACGGCAGCAGCGAATGCGAAGCGACCGCGACCGACAGGTCGTAGTGGCCCGCCTCCATGCCGAAATTCCCGGCCAGGCCGCAGCAGCCCTCCAGCCGCGTCACGCGCGCGCCCAGCGACTCGAGCAGCGCCTGGTCGGTGTCCCACCCCATGACGGAATAGTGGTGACAGTGCGGCTGCGCGACGATCTCGACGCCCTCCAGGCTCGGTAGCTTGCGCGCGGATGCGGGCACGGCCGACAATACTTCGGCGAGGGTGTGCGTCGCGGAAGACACGAGCATCGAACGCGGATCGTCAGGCAGCAGGTCGAGCAAGTCGTCGCGCAGCACCGCCGTGCACGAGGGCTCAACGCCGACAATCGGGATCCCCGACGCCGCAAAGGGCGCGAGGACGCCGAGCAGCGACGACAGGTGCTTCTTCGCACCCGTCAGCTGACCCGTCGTAATCCACGTGAGGCCGCAGCACGCATCCGGCGCGACGATCGGCGCAAACCCGTTCGCCTCCAGCACGTCGACGACCGCACGCGCCCCCGCATCGTCCAGGGTCTGGCTAAACGAGTCCGCCCACACGAGCGCGTACGGCCGCCCGCTGGGATCGCACGGCCCGGAAAGGATCGGGGAGTCCGCCACCGGCGAGGCCGGGGTGCCGCCGCGCTCGCGGGACTCAGAAACAGGATCGGACGAGCCAGAAACAGGATCCGGTAACACAGAAGAAGGAACGCTACCCACCAGCAACGAGTGGCGGCGAGCCCACGCCGTGAACGTACCGGACTGGAGGGCGGGCATGCCTCGGCGAGGATCCAGACCGATGAGGCGGAACGCCAGCGACCGCAGGGGAGTGATCGACATGATGGCGTTAGCGACGGCTGCCAGGCCGGGCACGCGAGCGGTCACCCGGGTGAGGCGCGGCAGCCAGCCGAGCGTGTAGTGGCTGACGGGGCGCAGGCATCCCCGGTAGGTACGGAAGAGCGCTTCGGAACGGTAGCGCGCCATGTCGACCCCGGCAGGGCAGTCCGCCGAGCAGGCCTTGCAGGCCAGACACAGGTCGAGGGCTTCGAGGACTTCGGGGGAGTCGATGGCCTTCACGAGCTGCGAGTTCGCGGCCTCCTGGAGAATGCGGGCGCGCCCGCGGGTCACGTCCTTCTCGTCGCGCGTGGCCAGGTAGGAGGGGCACATGAAGGTGCCGGACACTCCGGCGCGGCACTTGCCGACGCCGGTGCAGCGGTGGACGGCGGCCGTGAAGTCACCGCCGTCGTGGGTGAAGGCGAAGCCTCCGTCGGCGGGCATGGGGCGCGCGGCCACGCGGCGCAGGTTCGCATCGAGGGGGTCAACGCCGGGCTGGAGTTCGAGCGCGCCGCCGGCAACACCAGCAGCCCCGGCATTCCGCGCCCGCGCGCGAGAGGCGGCCTCGGCCTCGTCCATGGGGGAGGCGAGCACCCCGGGGTTGAGGAGGTTGTCCGGGTCGAAGACGTGCTTGACGCGGGCGAACAGGTCGAGCATTTCGGGGGTGTACATGAAGCGCAGGAGTTCGCCGCGGGCGCGCCCGTCGCCGTGCTCGCCGGAGACGGAGCCGCCGTGGGCGGCGCAGATGCGGGCCGCGGACTGCAGGAACGCGCGCGAGTGTGCGACGCCCTCGGGGGTCTCGAGCGGCATGGCGAGGCGCACGTGCACGCAGCCGTCGCCGAAGTGCCCGTACAGGAGGCCGTCGATGTCGAACTCCTCCATGAGGGTCGTGAAGTCGCGCAGGTACGCGCCGAGGCTGCGCGGTGGGACGGCCGCGTCCTCGAAGCCGGGCCAGGCCTGCTGGTCGCCGCCGCCCACCCCGTCCGGCGGGGTGCGTCCGCCCAGGCCTGCACCGTCGGCGCGGATCCTCCACAGGGCCGAGGCCTGGGCCCCCGGCGGGTACACGACGGTATCAATGGCGGCGGAGGCGGCGCACAGGGCGCGTGCGCGCTCCAGGGAGGCGGTGACGTCTTCGCCGGGGGCGCCGACTTCGACGAGGAGCCAGCCTTCGCCCTCGGGCAGGGCGGGGACGGCGCCGGGGCCCTTGTGGGCGCGCACGACGTCGACGAGCCGGCGGTCCATGCCCTCCACGGCGAGGGGGGAGTGGGTGAGGAGAGAGGGAACGTCGTCGGCGGCCTCGATCATGGAGCGGTAGCCGAGGGCAGCGAGCACGGGCGCGTCGGGCAGGGGCACGAGGCGCACGGTGACGGACAGGATGAGGACGAGGGTACCTTCGGTGCCCGCGAGCATGGCGGCGAGGTTGCGCCCACCCTCCGGGGTGAGGTGCTCGAGGGAGTAGCCGGAGACCTGGCGCTTGAAGCGGCCGAGCTGCGTGCGAATGGGCGCCAGATGCGAGTCGATGAGGGAGGCGAGCCCCGGCACGTCGCTGAGGGCTGCGTCGTGGCTGGTCGTGGCCGTGAAGCGGCGCCCGCGCCCGTCCACGCAGTCGAGGGAGACGATGTTGTCGGAGGTGCGCCCCCAGGCGGTCGCGTGCGGGCCGCACGCGTTGTTGGCGACCATGCCGGCGATCGTCGCGCGGTTCTGGGAGGAGGGGTCGGGGCCAAAACGCAGGCCGTACTTCGCCGCCGCAGCCTGGAGGGTAGAGCCGACGCAGCCCGGTTCGACGGTGGCGGTGCGGGCCTCGGGATCGATGGAAACGACGCGGTTCATGTGTCGCGAGAAATCGAGGACGAGGCCGGGTCCGATCGCGTTGGATGCGCACGAGGTGCCGCCGCCTCGGGCGGTGAGGGGGACGCCGTGGGCACGGGCGAGGTCGAAGGCTGCGATCACCTGCTCGGGCGTACGAGGAAAGGCGACGGCCAGGGGCGGGATGCGCGTGAGGCCGGCGTCGGAGGAGTATCGCGCACGCGTACCGGTCGAGGAATCGACGTCGATAAGTGCGCGCAGGTCCTTCAGGAAGCTCTCGCTCATGGTGACAGTGTGTCACGTGGGCGCGCGTGGGGAGGCGGGTATCCGGTGTGCGGATGGTCGCGCGAGGCCGTGGCCGGTTGGGGCGCGCGCGGGGGCCGTGATGCTTCGGGTAATGGGAGAGGGCCGAGACGGTGGTTGCCTGCGGCCCTGACGATTACGCGGGTTCCGGGTCGTCGCGGAACAGTTTGGGGAAGGGTGTCACAGGGACGGGCATGCGCTCGATGGGAGGCAGGTGTGGGCTGACCACCTGTTCAGACTGTGGGTACAGTCGGGGTGGTGAATCGGCACGCAGGCGGTACGGAGAGAGTTCGCGGCGCGTTTCCTCGGACGCGGGAACCTGTGGCTCCGGCGCCGAGTATTCAACGATGTGCAGCTTATCTCTGCCCATTGAATGCCACCCTGTTCTGTCTCAAGTGCTCTGCCGCGCAGTAGTCTAACCGGATGGAAGATGCTGTGCCATCCGGATTCTGAGCGACATGTGCCATCGTACACGACATTGGTCCCACGCTGGCGGGGTATGGCTCATAGTTGCTCGGCATGTGTCAGCGGATGTGTTGGGTGCTGTATGTGCATGGTGGCGCGCTCCGCGTATTTGCCTGTGTCGTGGGCCTGTTAAAACGGTGAGACGTTGTCCATGGTTGTCCGAACCTGGGAGAGGCCTAGGTGGGGCGGTGCGTGTCGACAGTCGCGGGGAGTGCGCGTGGTCTGTCGGAAGAATCTTGATGTCTCAGCCGTGAATGTTGGGTCGGTGATCGGCATCCTGTCGTCGGGTTGTCGGCGTGCCGTTGCCGCGACTCTTCTACCGATGGGAAGGACTGTGGGCGCGTGGTGAGCCGTACCTGAGGGGTCTTGTCGGCGGGCGATCCGCAAGCAGATGCTTACGTGGTATCCATCCCATTGTCCCTGTGTCATCCTTGTTTCTTTTGGAACGTATGAAACAATGGCCCCGAGCGCCCCATACACGTGAAGGAAAGAGCGATGGCCCTGTTTGAGTTCGAGGATGGACACCTCGTCCCCGCTCAATTCGGATATCCGGTTGCGCAGGATCTGGGTCCCGAACTGGTTGACGCTATCTGCCAGCAGGTCCTGCAGATCGTCTCGCGCCCGCTGTTCCCCGTGACCTGGCGTGACATGACGGGCCAGGGCGACGAGGAGACGCCGCGCCTGACAGCTCTCGATGTCTCGGGGCAGATTGTGTCCGTCGAAATTCTGAAAGAACTCGACTCCGAGACCCTTATTACCTCCCTGTCGCGACTGGCCGAGGTCGCCTCGATCTCGTGGTCGGACTTGGCCAGCGAATACCCCTCGGGCCCCGAGGGCTTCCGCGCCGGTTGGGCGCAGTTCCGTGACTCGATGCCCCCGGCCGTGGGCCCGGGTCCGCGACTCATCATCGTCGCCGGTGAGATCGATCCCTCGGTGCGCCCCGCCCTGTCCATCCTGGCGACCTCGGGCGTCGAGGTGCACCTCATGAACCTGCGCCAGATGTCGAACGGCCGCCTGTTCCTCGACGTGAACGCGGTGGGTCCGCGCCTGTACGGCCATGCGCCGCAGCTCCTGGCCTCCGCATCGGCGGCGCCCGAGATCGTGGCGCCCGCGCAGGAGGACGTCGAAGAGGCCGCCGCCTCCGTCGAGTCTGACTCTGAGACCCCGACGACGCGCCCCACGCCGAAGGTCGCGCCCCACCTGCGCGACGTGTTCACCTACCCGATCGACGAGGAGCCCCCGGCGCCCTGGTGTCCCGCCTCCGAGGAGGATGAACAGGACGAGGCCGAGACGGCCGATACGCTCGATTCCACTGAGGCTCCGGAGCAAGGCGAGGCCTCCGAGCGTGACGACGCGGTCGAGGACGGTGCTCAGTCCCCCGCGGATGAATGGGCCCCGGTCGACGAGGCCGACGCTCAGGACGAGCAGGATGCCGACGAGCGTGACGCCGATGCGCACGCGGAGGACGTTCCCGAGTCAGACGAGCACGATGCCGCCGAGGCTGCCGCGATGGAACACGGCCAGAACGAGGAAACGGGCGAGCTCCCCGACCATGAGGAGTCCCGCGCGGAGGAAAGCGCTGAGGCCGACGAGGATACGGCGGCCGACGAACAGGCCGACGATCACCCCGCCGCATCCGTCGGCGAACACGCGGAAACAGAAACGGAACCGGACGGGGAAGGTGATGACGTGCCCGAGCACACCGACGAGCAGGCCAGCATCGAGGCAGACGCGCCCCGCTGGGAGCCTCCCGCCCACATGAGCCGCCGCGCCACGCGCCGCGCCCGCGAGGAGTTGAGCGAACTCAACGACGGCGGAGCGACGGAGGCGGCCACGGCCTCGTTCGTCGACCGCGCCGACGAATCTCCCGAGGTCGTTCAAGCCCGCGCGGAGGGCCTGCCCGTCCTCGGCCGCGACGAGTCCGGCCTGCGCACCCTGGCCCAGATCCTCGGCGAGGACACGCCCCTGATTGCCCGTGGTCAGCTCGGTCTGCCCGGTGACCTCGTGCTCGCGGCCAGCGGCGCGGTGTCCGGCGCTGGCCTGACCTACCCCTCGCTCGACACGCTCCTGACCGCGCGCGGCCTGGGCCATATCGACGTCTGGGGGCAGGTGCGCATCGGCGACCGGCTGGGCCCGACCCTGGCCGAGGCGCTCGACGAGGTCAACCGAGAGATCGTGCGCGAATACGCGCAGGCGCCGCGCGGACATCGCTCCGCCAAGCACTGACACGCGACTGCGCAGCGCCCACACGGCGCGACGCGAGAAGACGATGAGAGGCCCGGGATCACGCGATCCCGGGCCTCCTCGCTACGGGGCGCTCACCGCACGAAAGCGTCCAGCCACCCGCGCATCGCCGCGTACACGGCCTCGCGCACGGGTGCATCCGACAGGACCAGATCGTGCTTGCCGGAAAAACGCGCGATCGTCACCAGGTCCGACAGGCCCAGGCTGCGCTGGGCGATGACGGTCGGATCCAGCACCGTGTCGGAGGTGAAAACGCGTTCGGACCACTCCTCGTCGAAATAGGAGGACGTCGACACCATCGACAGGACCGGACACTCCAGGTGCACGTCCTTCTCGATCGTCTCGTGCCCGGCCATGATCGCTTCCAACCACGAGGCCGGGATCGGGTAGGACTCGGGGCGCTTCCACTCGTGGATGATCGGCCAGCCCGCGACCGACGGGTCGTCGGGGCTCAGGCCCTCCGGGATCGGCAAACCCGAGGAGGCGCGCCCCGCGAGCGAACGCCCGTAGTGTCCCGCACCTCCCGAGGGCACCTCCCACATGGGGTTACGCGACGCGATGCGCCCGATGACGGGAGCCATCGCCCCGCGCCAGGCGGCCATCGACTGCATCTCCAGCCACGCCGAATTCAGAATCAGGCCGGCCAGGACCCCCTGGTGGCGGTGCGCCCACAGCGTCGCGACGAGGCCGCCCGTCGAATGGCCCATGAGAACGATCGGCTCGTCCTCGCGCTCGCAGCGGATGATTTCGATGGCCTCACCGATCTCCTCGTCGTAGACGGACAGATCGTCCGTGTAGCCGATCGTCTGGTGGGGGCGCAGGGAACGGCCGTACTTGCGCATGTCCAGCGCGTAGAACGCCGCGCCCGCGTCGCTCAGGCGCTGGGCCATCTCGGTCTGGAAGAAGTAGTCGTTGCGCCCGTGCAGGTACAGGACCGTCATCCGGGCGCTCGCGGGCGGGCGGGCGCGCACGAGGGTCGCCACGCAGGGCCCCTCCGCGTCGTCGAGGAGTTCGATCGTGCGCGACTCGTAGCCCTCCCCCAGAATGTCGGCGCGCCACTGGGGTCCGGGAGGCCCGGCCTCGCCCCACGGGGCCATGACATCACGTTCGGGGATACCCTCGGGCGCCGAGGCCTCGGCCCCTACCCCGGACAGGTCGGGAAGCCCGCTCGTGTCCGGCATCTGCTCGCCGTCGGGCGTGGGATTGCTGGTAACGCTCATGGGGTCAGCATAACGCGCGAGGCCACCGGCGCCTCGATGATGAGGAGGAAGCGCGGGCGGCCTCGGCGAGAATCGAGCGTGGATCAGGCGAAGGAGGACGCGCGCGAGGGGATGCGCTCGTTGAGGAACTCGTCGAGGAGGGCGGTGAGCTGGTCGTGCTCGATGAGGAAGCCGTCGTGCCCGTGGTCGGAGTGGATCTCGCGGTAGAACGCGCCCGAGATTCCGGCCGCCATCTGCCAGACCTGCTCCGGGAAGAACAGACGATCGGAATCGACGGCGACGACCAGCGTGCGCGCGGTGACCGCCTTGAGGGCCTCGGTGACGCCGCCGCGGTCGCGGCCCACGTCGTGGGAGAGCATCGTGCGACATAGCGTTACGTACGAGCCTGCATCGAAGCGGCGTACGATCTTCTCGCCGTGGTAGTCCAGGTAGGACTCGACCGCCAGGCGTCCGCCGTGCAGCGGATCCTCGTCATTTTGGGGGATGCGGCCGAAACGCTCGTCCAGCTCCGAGGGGGAGCGGTAGGTCGTGTGCGCGATCTGGCGGGCGAGCGCCAGCCCGGCGGTGGGGCCGGGGCCCGCGTAGTAGTCGCCGCCGCGCCACGCCGGATCCAGCTGGATCGCGCGGATCTGCGTGTGCGTCCACGCCGCCTGGTCGGCGGTCGTCTGCGCGCCCGAGGCCACGACCACCAGTCGGCGCACGCGCTCCGGGTAGCTGACCGCCCACTCGATCGCACGCTGGCCACCCAGCGACGCGCCCACGACAATGCTCCACTCGCTAATGCCGAGCAGGTCAGCCAGGCGGGACTCCGCATAGACCTGGTCGCGCGTGGAAATCACCGGGAAACGCGAGCCCCACGGCGCACCGTCCGGAGCGAGGGACGCCGGGCCCGTGGACCCCTGACAGCCACCCAGCACGTTCGCGGCCACCACGAAGTAGCGGTCCGTGTCGATGATGCGCCCCGGGCCCACGATCTGCTCCCACCAGCCGGGGGTCGGCTGGCCGGGCGCGGCCTCGCCGCACACGTGCGCGTCGCCGGTCAGCGCGTGCAGGATGAGGACCGCGTTCGACGAGGCCTCGTCCAGGGTGCCCCACGTCTCGTAGGCGAGCGTCACGGAGGGCAGGATCTCGCCGTTTTCCAGGCGCTGGGCACCCAGGTTCGCGAACTTGCGGAACGCGACCGGATCGCCCTCGCGCCACGCGCCAGACGTGGGTGCGGGAGGCAGGTTGTGGCGGCTCATGAGGTCCTTCTTTCGCTGTGACGTGTCGCTGTCGCGGTGGATGCGCGAGGCGGGGGAGGGCAGCGGCGGCCTCGGAGCCTTAGGAGTGTGTGTATTTGTCTCCGAGGCCGCCGACGGTTCTATCAGGCCGTGGCCGCGCGGGCCGCGTCAAAGCCCAGCTGCAGGTCGGCGAGGATGTCCTTGATGTTCTCCAGGCCGATCGACAGGCGCACCGTGCCAGGCGCGACGCCCGCCTTGGCCAGCTCCTCCTCGGTCAGCTGCGAGTGCGTCGTCGACGCCGGGTGAATGACGAGGGACTTCGCGTCGCCAATGTTGGCCACCACCGGCAGGAGCTGCACGCCGTCCGCAAAGGCGCGGCCGGCCTCGTACCCGCCCTTAATGACGAAGGAGAGCAGACCGCCCGTGCCCAGTGGCGCGTACTTCTTGCCGAGCTCGTAGTAGGGGGAGGACTCCAGGCCCGCGTAGTTGACCGACTCGACGTCCGGGTGGGCCTCCAGGAAACGGGCGACGGCCAGCGCGTTGGAGACGTGACGCTCGATGCGCAGCGACAGGGTCTCAATGCCCTGCGAGATGAGGAACGCGTTGAAAGGCGAGGTGACGGCGCCCAGGTCGCGGTTGATGAGCGTCTGGATGCGCAGCAGGAACGCTAGGTTCGCGCCCAGCGCGCCGCCCACGCCCAGGTCGCGGGCGTAGACGAGGCCGTGGTAGGACTCGTCTGGCGTGTTGTACAGGGGGAAGCGCTCGGGCTGGGAGGCGAAGTTGAAGTTGCCCGAGTCGACGATCGCACCCGCGATCGACGTGCCGTGACCGCCCAGGTACTTGGTGGCCGAGTGGACGACGATGTCGGCGCCCCACTCGATCGGGCGCACCAGGTAGGGGGTCGCGACCGTGTTGTCGACGATGAGGGGCACGCCGACCTCGTGAGCGACCGTCGCGATCGGCTCAATGTCGAGGATGTCGCCCTGCGGGTTGGGGATCGTCTCGCCGAAGAAGGCGACCGTCTTGTCGTCCGCGAGCGCGCCCCAGGCCTCGGGGTCGAGCGGGTCGGGGACGAAGCGCGCCTTGATGCCCAGGCGTCCCAGCGTGTTCTTCAGCAGGGTGACGCTGCCGCCGTACAGGGAGGGGGAGGCGACCACGTTGTTGCCGGCGACGGCCAGGGCGAGGATCGACAGGGCGGTCGCGGACTGGCCGGAGGAGACGAGGAGGCCGCCGACGCCGCCCTCGAGGGCCGCGATGCGGGCGGCGACGCCGTCAGTCGTCGGGTTGGTCAGGCGCGTGTAGATGGGGCCGAGCTCCTGGAGGGCGAAGCGGCTCGCTGCCTGCGCGGTGTTCTCGAAGGCGTAGGAGGAGGTCTGGTAGATGGGCAGGGCGGTCGCGCCGGTGGCGGGGTCGAGGTCGTATCCGGCGTGAATCTGCTTGGTTTCGAAGGACCAGTCGTTGGTGGTCATTGTGCGGTTCCTAGGGTCGGGGGCGGGTCGTCTCTGATTCCCCTCCGGCGGGCCGCAGATGCGGTGAAGTGAACATGCGTCGAGGCGCGTCCCGCTGTCGGGGGACTGCGCGGCAGTCGCTGGTGCTGACGCGCAGTCAGCGGCACATTCGACGGTTCATGCCTTCAATTGTTTGTCATCGACGAGGCCGGGGTGTGGTGGTCCCGGATGGTGGACTTTTGTGACGGTTGGGGTTCGTTTTCTTAGCGTGTGAGCAGGCGCACAATGATCGTTGAAAGTGTTATGAAAGTGCTGGTATTTGTGTGGTAATCATGATGCTAGTGTCACTAATGTTGTGAGTGTTGTTTGTGTGAAAGTTGAGTTTTGTGGTGTGTTTGTTGCCAACCATGACGAAAGTGGTTAGGCTTTTTCCCAGTACACGCCCGCCGGCGCACGTAAACAGACGAGATGAGACAACAATGAGACGACGCGGAACCATTCGCACGGGCCTGACGGTAATCGCAGCCTGCGCCCTCCTCGTGCTGCCCCAGATGGCGCAAGCCGCCCCCTCTGAGGAAGAGATCGCAGCCGCCCAGGCTGCCGAAGAAGCCGCGAAGATGAGCGTCGCCCAGATCGAGGTCAAGCTCGCCGAGGTCAGCGCCAGCGCCGCAACCGCGATGCAGAACGCCCAGATCGCCGGCGAAAACCTCAACGAGGCGAACATCGCCCTGGCTGAGGCGACCGCGACCGCCACCCAGGCCTCGGCCGAAGCCGACGCCGCCGAAGCCGCCTTCCAGGAAGGCAAGCAGCAGATCGCTTCCGTCGCCCAGGCCGCCTACCGAGGCGGTGGCGGCACGCTGGATGCGCTCGCCCCCTACCTGGACTCCGACGGCCTGCGCAGCGTCGAAACCAAGCAGGCCGGCATCAACTCCTTCTCCTCCTCCGCCGAGGCGAAGATGCAGAACGTCGCCGCCCTCGAGCAGGTCGCCAAGGTGACCCGCGACGCCGCAAACACCGCGCTCGCCAGCCAGCAGGCCGCCACGAACGAGGTCCAGGCCCGCACCGACGCCGCCAACCAGGCCGCAGCCGCCGCCCAGAACGAGGCCGCGATCGTCGCCGCTCAGCGCAGCGCCTACGTCCAGGAGCTCGCCACCAAGCAGAACACGACCGTCGAGCTCATCAACCAGCGCGAAGCCGCCCTCGAAGCCGAGCGTCAGGAAGCTGCGCGCATCGCGGCCGAGCAGGCCGCCGCAGCCGCCGCCGAACGCCAGGCCGCAGCCGACGCTGCCGCCGCAGCCCAGGCCTCGTCCTCCTCGTCGTCGTCCTCCGACGATGAGGATGATGACGACGACTACTCGTACTCCGCGCCTTCCTACTCCTACGAGGAACCCTCGTACTCGGCGCCCTCCTACTCGGGTGGCGGCGGTGCCTCCACCGCCATCGCAACCGCGCAGAGCTACCTGGGTGTGCCCTACGTGTGGGGCGGCGAATCCTACGGCGGCGTGGACTGCTCCGGCCTGACCATGCTTGCGTGGGGCAGCGCGGGCGTCGACCTGCCGCACCTCTCGCGCGCCCAGTACAGCTACGGCACGCACGTGCCGATCGGCTCCATGGAGGCCGGCGACCTGATCTTTTGGTCCTCCAACGGTACCCAGTCCGGCATCTACCACGTCGCCATCTACCTGGGCGGCGGCCAGATGATCGAGGCTCCCACCTTCGGCGTGCCCGTGCGCATCACCGGCGTGTACAGCTGGGGTTCCATCATGCCCTACGCCGTGAGGCTCTGAGCCGCCTCGTTGCTTGAAGGTCCGGGGGCCGGGCGGACAGTGAGTCTGCCCGGCCCCCGGCGTTTGTGTGCGGGCTTGTGTGGGTTGTTTGTTGTGGTTGTGTGTGGCCCCGGCGTTTGTGTGTGGCCTTGGTGCGTGGTGTGCGTTGGTCTGCTGACCTGCCCCGGCCTCGTTCCTGGTGTGCCGTCCGGTGGTGGCAGATGGGCCCGCCTACTGGCAGTGTTAATCCGCTATTCCGTGCGTTAACCCGCTATTCCGCACCTAAACCCGCTATTGCGTTCGTGGGCGGCCCTGCCCGCGCTCGGATTAGCGGGTTAACGTGCGAGTTAGAGGGCCCACGCTCGCATTAGAGGAGTGACGTGCGCATTGGTGGGTCGAGGTGGCCACAAGGTGGGCTACCAATGTCACCGAGCAGAGGATAGGTGTGCCTCGGCCCTGTGATATGCGCGTTAACCCGCTGTTCCGCACCTAAACCCGCTATTGCGTTCGTGGGCGGCCCTGCCCGCGCTCGGATTAGCGGGTTAACGTGCGAGTTAGAGGGCCCACGCTCGCATTAGAGGGTTAACGTGCGGGTTGTGGGGTGAGATCTGGCCTGGCCTCGTTGTTTGTGGGGCCTGTTCGCTGGCATGAACGGCATGAGTGCACCGACCGCCGACACCAACGCCCACCAGATCGGTGCCGCCCCCACGGTCCCGCGCGTCGTCAAGCCGTTGCCCGCGTTCAGTCGCTTCGTGATCGACCTGATCCGTCGCATCAAGTCGTCGTCCAGCGGCAAGCATGCGCCGGAGGCCCACCCCGGCACCGCGTTCCTGGGTGTTGTCGCCTCGCTCGTGGTGTTCGGATTGGTTGGTATGCCCGCGTGGGACCTGGGCGGGCAGGCTGCCCTCTACTGGCGGGATGGACCCGTCAGGCGCGAGGGCGTCACATGCACCGCGATGAATCCCGAGGAACGCGACGACGGACCTTTCGTGCACATCGAGCTGACTGACACCGAAGGGATCGTGCGCGCCTACGACCTGCGCCAATACGAGCTCGATCACCACGCCGAGAAGGGCACGCCCCTCTACAACACGATCGTCGAGGCCTGCCAGAGGCCCGGCACGCAGATCGGACTCTCCATCTACGAGCGCACGGGCATCATCGCCGAAGCCTGGCGACGCGTCTAGGGGACGGGCCGCTCCCGCTGATTGATATACCCTCGGGGACAGGGGCGAGGACTGGACTACTGTGGTCGCATGGCGACGACCTCGGATGCGGCTGCGCAGACGGCCCCCGGTAACGGGATGAAAAAGCTCTCCACCTCGACGAACCTGACGCCCGCGCAGAGGCGCTTGGGGCGGGTGATCATCGGCATCTGGGTCATCCTGGCGTACGGCGCGGTGTGTGTCTGGATGGGGGCTGACCCGTGGACGATATGGAGGCTGTACGCGGGCCTTGCCGCCCTGGGGCTGCCGCTCCTGGTTCTCGTGTTCTGGTTCCCGATCGTCTGGGCGTCGTTGCGGTGGTTTGCGCGAGTGGCCTGGAGGTGCGTCGTTCCGTCGTCGTCGGGCAGGCGCGGCGGCGTGCTGTCGCTCCTCAATCCGCTTCTCGGGCTCGGGGTGTCCTCGTCGATCCTGTGGGCGGCCGGCTACGCTTCGGTCTACTATCTGACACCCTTCGTCCAGGATTGGCGTTCGGGGACCGTGCGCCACGAGGCCGTTACGTGCCGTGATTTCGACGTGGACAGCAGCATCACGAACTCCGGCAAAGGTCACGCCAGGGCACAGTACGTGTTCGAGTTGGTCAGCTCGGACGGCTCGTCGTGGGAGTACAGGGAACGCAAGAGCTGGATGGATAACAGGGTGGAGGCGGACGAACAGCCCTACGCGACGGTCATTGACGCGTGCCGCTCAGAGGGTGCGGAGATCGGGATCGTCCTGTACCCCCGCTCGGGAACCATTGTCGAGGCATGGAGGAGTCACTGACGCCGCTCACCGTGCGCCGGTGCGAGGCTGGGCTTGGCGCGCCGCTGGATCGCACGGTGCGAGGACGGGCGGCTATGCGAGGGGGCCGCGCAGACGTAAGTCCGCGCGGCCCCCCGCAAGCAGTGAGCTCAGTGCTGGCCCTCGTGTTCCTTCAGGCGCTCGTAGGAGCGGCGAATTTCGGCCTCGGCCTCTTCGCGGCCCACCCAGTGGGCGCCCTCGACGCTCTTGCCGGGCTCGAGGTCCTTGTAGACCTCGAAGAAGTGCTGGATTTCCAGGCGGTGGAACTCCGACACGTCGTCGATCTCGGTACGCCAGGAGGCGCGCTGGTCGGAGGCGGGCACGCACAGGACCTTGTCGTCGCCGCCCTTTTCGTCGCGCATGCGGAACATGCCGAGCGCGCGGCAGCGGATCACGCAGCCGGGGAACGTGGGCTCTTCGAGGAGGACGAGGGCGTCCAGCGGGTCGCCGTCCTCGCCCAGGGTATCGTCGATGAAACCGTAGTCGTCCGGGTAGCGGGTCGAGGTGAAGAGCATGCGATCGAGGCGAATGCGACCCGTCTCGTGGTCAATCTCGTACTTGTTTCGATTCCCCTTGGGGATCTCGATGGTCACGTCAAATTCCATGGCCGTGCCTTCCGCTTCAGCCCCGAAACTCGGGGGTCCAGTTGGTTGTGTGGGCGCATGGACAGGTAGTGTAGTTACCGAAATAACCACGAAGGGACATCCATGCATCGCACGTCTATGGGGGCAATTGTAAGCGCTAGCGCCGCGCTCGTGGCGACGGCGGCGCTGGTGGGTTCCGGCTGCTCCCCGCAAGCGGCTACTCCGGCGGACGTTCCCACGGCCTCGACGCTTGAAGCGGCGCCGGTTTCGGGCGACGCGAAGGGCGCGGGAACCCCGGTGAGCGCCGCGGACGTGGAGGCGCTGTGGGCGCCGGTTGCGGCCGCGGCGGCCCAGGGTGGCTACACGGCGTGGGGCACGGTCGTGGACGCGCAGACCGGCGAGGTGCTGCTGGACGCGGATGCGTCGACGGCTCACACGCCGGCCTCGACGACGAAGACGCTCACGGCTTTCACCGCGCTGGCGAACCTGGATCCGACGGCGACGCTGACGACGAGCGCCCTCTTGGGCACCGACAACCAGACTCTCTACCTGGATTCCGAGGGCGACCTGCTCCTGGGCATCGGCACCTCCGACGAGGTTGAGGTGTCGGGGCGCGCAGGCCTGCAGACCCTCGCGAACGATGCGGCGGCGGCCCTGAAGCAGCGCGGCATCACCTCCGTGACCCTGAACTGGCGTGGCACGCTCTTCGACGGGGCTTCGCACCTGTCGTCGTGGGACGCGCAGGAAGTCGGCTCCTACGAGGGGCACGTCGGGCCGATGGCGATTGACGCGGGGCGCACCTACGAGGGCGCTAACGCTTTCTACGCGGACGCGCCTGGCCGCGTCGCCGAGGTGTTCTCGCAGGCGCTGGGTGCCGCCGGTATCACGGCGACGCTCGGCGAGGCCGGGGACGGCCCGGCGGGCGCGGCCACTATCGCGTCGGTGAGCTCGGCGACGATAGGGGAGCAGCTGCGCTGGATGCTCGCGCACTCGGATAACACTCTCGCGGATCAATACTGCCGTTTCGCCGCGCGCGCCGCCGGTGCCCCCTCGACCTACGAGGGCGCGACCGACACGGTGCGTCAGGCCCTGACGCAGGCCGGTGTCCCCACGGACGGACTCACCTTGGAGGACTGCTCGGGCCTGTCCAGCAACGATAAGATCAGCGCCAACACGCTGGTCGGCGTCCTCAAGGCCTCGTACGCGGGCAGCGGGACCGGCGCGGACACGATGCGTCTCCTGCCGTGGGCGGGCCTCGTGGGCACGCTCTCCCAGCGCATGACCGAGGCCCCGGCTGCGGGAAACGTGCAGGCCAAGACGGGTTCGCTCCAGGAGGTCACCTCCCTGTCGGGCTCCGTCTTGACCCAGAGTGGGCGCGTCCTTCTCGTGTCGATCGGGCATGATCACGTCACCGAGGGCGCCTACGCCACGCGCGGCCGCCTGGACGCCTTCGAGGAGGGCCTGGCCGGGCTAGACTAGGTCCATGGATATGCCGTTTGGCCCGCGCGACGTCGCGGGAGTTCTCGCCTCGCTGTCGTATGCGGGTCCGTCGGCCTCCCGCGTGGGTGCCTCCGCCGTGGTGGCGCGCCTGCGTCGTTCGGTGGCCTGGTCGGACCGTCGGCTCGCCGCGCTCTCCACCCTGCCCGAGGCTTCCGCGCAGGTCGCCGCGTCCTCGACCGTCGTCGTGGATCGGCGCGGGCTGATCCGCTCGGTGGGCTCGCTCCTGGATAACTTCGAGGACACGCGCACACCCCTCGTCTTGGCGGCCGAAGCCGTCATCCTGCGCGCCCTGGCCAAGGAAGCCACGGGCATCTGGGACGTGCGCACGGGGCGTCGGATCCTCGTGGCCCCTAACGTGCTCGCGGACGCGCAGCGCTACGCCCTGGATCAGACGGATTGGTGCCGGTGGGTGTCCCTGTGCACGGGCCTGCGCGGCGTCCACCTGACGCACGCCCCCTACCTCGTCCCCTATATCGCTGACCTGATGCGCGCGCTGCCTGAGCGCAGCGACGAGCTCGTGCGCATCGTCCTGCTCCTGGACGCGCTGCCCACTGCCGAGATGGAGGTCCTCACGCCCCGCGACCTGCCGTCGATCCAGTGGCTGCGCACCCACCGCGCGCACGCCGGCGGGGTGGCGCTCGTGCGCGCGTGTGCGGCGGCCGGTATGCCGCTGGCTGGTGTCGAGGCCCTCCAAGCGCAGACCGAGGGCTTCGCGCGCACGGTCGTGCGCGAGGGCGCGATCGCCCGCCTCCTGTCGGGCGTCGAGGCGCTGCCGACCGCAAGCGAGTACGCGGATCCGTCCGCGTGGCTGGCGCGTGTGCGCTGACGCCTCGAGCCGTGTGGGGGCGAACCCGCGCGGCTCCCTGCGCGCCTGCTCCCTCGCCGTGCGCGCTTGTCTGACCTCCTTCATTGACGAGGCCGGGGCCCCTCCCGCTCTCGTCGTCGGCCTGTCGGGTGGCGCGGATTCGTTGGCGTTGGCGCTGACGACGATTGACGTGGCGGCGCGCGCGGGGATTCCGGTGATCACGGTGACGGTCGATCACGGGCTGCGCGAGGGCAGCGACGAGGAGGCTCGCCGCGTCGCGGATCTGGCGGCATCCCTGGGGGCGCGCGCCGTTGTCGAGACCGTGATGGTGGGAGGCCAGGGAGGCCCCGAGGGTGCGGCCCGCGACGCGCGGCGCGCGGCCCTGCGTGCGGTTGGTGCGCGCGAGGGTGCCCCGATCCTCCTCGGCCACACGATGGACGACCAGGCCGAGACGGTGCTGCTGCGCCTGGCGCGCGGCTCGGGCCCCTCCTCGCTGCGGGCCATCGCCCCCATCTCGCGCGACGGCGACGGGGTGACGTGGCTGCGCCCGCTCTTGAAGCTGCGGCGAACAGATACGGAGGAGGCGTGCGCCCAGGCGGGCCTCGCCCCGGTTCACGACCCGACGAACGACATCGACGGGCCCTGGCGGGCCGCCGACGGGAGCCCGCTGCGCCGCTCGGCCCTGCGGCATGGGGCGATCCCGGCCCTGGCCTCGGCCCTGGGTGTCGATCCCGTTCCCGCGCTGGCGCGCACGGCCGCCCTGTGCGCCGAGGACGACGACGCCCTCAGCGACCGAGCGCGCGCACTCACCGCCGCCGCGATTGCCGCCGCCGCGCGGATCGTCGACGACACGGACCCCGCTGACAGGGGAATGTCTGTGGCGCTCGCGGTCGCCCCCCTGCGCGGCGCTCCCCGGGCGGTGCGCACGCGCGCCCTGCGTGAGGCGGCTCAAGCGGCGGGAATCCGGGCACTGTCCAGCGCCCACATCGACGCCGTTGACGACCTGGTGGTCGCCTGGCGGGGGCAGGGGCCTATCGACCTGCCCGGGGGGCTGGCCTCGCGCGTTGGACACGGTGCCCGCGCGCGCATCGTCTTCGTCGCGCGCGAGAGAGGCACACCGCCGGAAACAGACCCCGCCCAGGGGCAACAACAAGCCGCGAGAGACGCCCCCAGAGCGCCCCGACCCTGACTGGGCGATCACAGGATGTTGCGCTGACAGTGAGAATCTCGTCCTTCCTGGAACAGGCGCGCGTTTGTATGGCACGCTTATAGTGGAATCGCTCGCGTAGCATCGATACGAAAAGAGGACACGGTGGACGCCACCGACATGGGAAACGACCTGAAGGAAATCCTGGTCACCGCCGATGATATGGACCGTCGGCTCGCCGACATGGCCGAGCAGATCGACCGCGACTACGCGGGCGAAGACCTGCTGCTCGTCGGCGTTCTGCGCGGCGCCGTCATGGTGATGGCGGATCTGTCGCGCAAGCTGCACACCCCCCTCGAGATGGACTGGATGGCCGTGTCCTCCTACGGGTCGGGTACCAAGACCTCGGGCGTCGTGCGCATCCTGAAGGACCTCGACCAGGACGTCGCCGGACGTCACGTGCTGATCGTCGAGGACATCATCGATTCGGGCCTGACGCTGTCGTGGCTGCAGGCGAACCTGCTCGGACGTGGCGCCGCCTCCGTCAAGATCGCGACCGCCCTGCGTAAGCCCGAGGCCGCGAAGGTCGACGTGGACGTCGCCTACGTGGGCTTCGATATTCCTGACGAGTTCGTCGTCGGTTACGGCCTGGACTACGCCGAGAAGTACCGCAACATGCCCTTCGTCGGCACGCTGCAGCCGCACGTCTACACCAACTGAGAACGCCTACCTGTAAGGGACGCCCGTGAACGAGAAGATCAAGAACAAACGCCCCAGCCTGGGGTGGGTGCTGGTTCCGCTCATCGTGCTGCTCGTGGGCGGCTGGTTCCTCTGGCAGACGAACCAACCGCGTGCGGTGACGACCTCGGAGGGCCTGGCGCTCATCTCGGGTGACACGGTGGAGCAGGTGGTCCTCAACGAGGGCACCCAGCAGGTGAATCTGACGCTCACGGAGAACTACGTCCACCAGTCCACCGGCGGCGACGACAAGACCGTCGATCTGGGTAAGCGTGTGTACTTCACGTACTCCTACGTGCAGACCAAGGACATCTTGGACACGGTGGCCGACAAGGCGCCCGCCAAGGGGTGGAACGCGGTGCGCCCGCAGTCCGGTGCTTTCGGCGCGATTATTCAGCTGCTGATTCCGCTGCTGATCCTCATGGGCGCGTTCTACTTCGTCATGCGTTCCATGTCGGGCTCGCGCATGATGGGCGGCTTTACTCAGTCGCGCGCCAAGGAATTCAACCAGGAGCGCCCGGACGTCACGTTCGCGGACGTGGCCGGTGAGGACGAGGCCGTGGAGGAGCTCGAGGAGATCCGCGAGTTCCTGGCGTCCCCGGACAAGTTCCACAAGGTGGGTGCGCGCATCCCGCGCGGCGTCCTGCTGTACGGCCCTCCCGGAACCGGCAAGACCCTCCTCGCCAAGGCCGTCGCCGGCGAGGCGAACGCCCCCTTCTTCTCGATCTCCGGTTCGGAGTTCATGGAGCTGTACGTCGGCGTGGGCGCCTCGCGCGTGCGCGAGCTTTTCGAGCGCGCGAAGAAGAACGCGCCGGCCATCATCTTCGTCGACGAGATCGACGCGGTGGGTCGCCACCGCGGCAGCGGCATCGGCGGTGGCAACGACGAGCGCGAGCAGACGCTCAACCAGCTCCTCGTGGAGATGGACGGCTTCGACGAGCGTGCCAACATCATCCTGATCGCGGCGACCAACCGCCCCGACATCCTCGACCCGGCGCTGCTGCGCCCGGGGCGTTTCGACCGCCAGATCGCCGTCGAGGCCCCCGACCTGAAGGGCCGCGAGGCCATCTTGAAGGTCCACGCGCAGGGCAAGCCGCTCACCGCGCAGGTGGACCTGCGTCAGATCGCCAAGCGCACGCCCGGCTTCACGGGCGCGGACCTGGCGAACGTCCTCAACGAGGCTGCGCTGCTCACCGCGCGCTCGAACATGCAGTTCATCGACGAGCGCGCCATCGACGAGGCCATCGACCGCGTGATCGCCGGCCCGCAGAAGCGCACCCGCGTCATGAACGACCACGACAAGGCCGTGACCGCGTACCATGAGGCGGGCCACGCCCTGGCTGCCGCCGCGCTGAACTACACGGATCCGGTGACGAAGGTGACGATCCTGCCGCGCGGCCGCGCGCTGGGCTACACGATGGTCATGCCCACCGAGGACCGCTTCAACAAGACCCGCAACCAGCTCCTCGACGACCTGGTGTACGGCATGGGCGGGCGCGTCGCCGAAGAGATCGTGTTCCGCGATCCGTCGACCGGCCCCGCCAACGACATTCAGCAGGCCACGAAGACGGCCCGCGCGATGGTCACCGACTACGGCATGAGCGACCGCATCGGCATGGTCAAGCTCGGCGACGCCGACACCGAGGCCTTTGGGCACGGATCCGGCGAGGCCCCGCGTTCCTTCTCCGATGAGACCGCCGCGATCATCGACGAGGAGGTGCGTCGCCTCCTCGACAACGCGATGCGCGAGGCGTGGCGCATCCTGTCGGAAAACCGCAGTGTTCTCGACACGCTGGCTTCCCGACTGCTCGAGGAGGAGACCCTCGACGAGGCGCAGTTGCGTGAGATTTTCCAGGACGTCATCAAGGCCCCCGAGCGTCCCGTGTGGAACTACCAGTCCGACGCGGCCGTTCCGGGCGTGGTCTTGGGCCACCCGGTCGGCATCAAGGCCGAGGACGAGTGGACGTCCGTTCCCGTGCAGGGAATCGACGTGTCGCCGACTGACGCCATCGGTGCCTCGGGCGTGGAAGAGGAGCAGGAGTGACCTACGATCCCGCAGGCGTTGAGAAGGCGTCGCGCGACCTGCTCGTCGCGATCGGTGAGGACCCCGAGCGCGAGGGCCTGGTCGGCACGCCCGACCGCATGGCGCGCGCGTGGCGCGAGATGTGCAAGGGCCTGACCGAGGACCCGCGCGAGCACCTGCGCACGCAGTTCCACGCGGGCACCGACGAGCTCGTCCTGGTCCGCGATATCACCTTCTTCTCGATGTGCGAGCATCACCTGCTGCCCTTCTACGGCCGCGCCCACGTGGGCTACATCCCGCGCGGCGGCGTCGTGACGGGCCTGTCCAAGTTGGCTCGCGTCGTCGAGGGCTACGCGCGCCGCCCCCAGGTCCAGGAACGCCTGACCGCCCAGGTGGCCGACGCGATCGACGAGATCCTGCACCCTCAGGGCGTCATCGTCGTCATCGAGGCCGAACACATGTGCATGTCGATGCGCGGTATCTCCAAGCCGGGCTCGTCGACCGTGACCAGCGCGCTGCGCGGCATCATGAGCGACGGGGCGACTCGCGCGGAAATGATGGCCCTCGTCCTGTCTGGGAGCCGATGACATGAGCGCCCTGCCCCTGCCCGCCACCCCGGCCTCCTTCCCGGTCCCGTCCCTGGCGCTGCCGGGCGGGGCGAACCTGCCCGCTGGGCGCACGGCGGTCATGGGCATCCTCAACGTCACCCCCGATTCCTTCTCGGATGGGGGACGCTACGCGGACGTTGCCGCCGCGCTGCGCCATGCGCGCGAGATGGTGGCCGCGGGCGCGGACCTGATCGACGTGGGCGGGGAGTCGACGCGGCCGAACTCGACGCGCATTAGCGCGGACGAGGAGTGGGCGCGCATCGGCGCGGTCGTCGAGGCTTTGGCTGCCGACGGCGTCGTCGTGTCGGTCGATACGCTGCACGCGGCGACGGCCCGCGAGGCCGCGCGCGTCGGTGCGGCGATCATTAACGATGTGAGCGGAGGGCGCTGGGATCCGCAGATGAACGAGGCGGTCGCTGCCTCAGGCTGCGCGTACGTCGTTCAGCACTATCGCGCGCTGCCGGGGATGCCGGGGGAGCACTTCGATTACGGGGAGGACCTCGTGGGCACGCTCGTTGAGCGCGTGAGCTCCCAGGTTCAAGACGCTATTGATGCTGGTGTGACAGCTGATAAAATTGTCATCGACCCGGGCCTCGGCTTCTCGCTGACGGGCGACCAGTGCTGGCAGATCCTGCGCGAACTGCCGCGCTTCCTACAGGGCGGATACCCCGTCCTCGTCGGTGCGTCTCGTAAGCGTTTCGTCAAGGCCCTCGGGGGCGACGTGGACGCGGACAGCGCGGCCATCGCCGCCTACTGCGCGGCATCAGGCGCGTGGGCCGTGCGGGTCCACGACGTAGCCGCCACCGTCGCAGCCATCGCCCGAAAGGAGAACGACGTTGACTAACCGACGCGTCATCATCGCCCTCAAAGGACTGGGGGCGATGGCCAATCACGGCGTCTACGACTTCGAGCGCGCCCGCGACCAGCGCTTCAGCGCAGACATCGTCATGTGGGTCGAGACCGCGGGTGCCACCGATGACATCGCCGCCACCGTCTCCTACGCGGATATCGCCGACGAGGCCATGGCGGTCCTCACCGGCAACGCCGTCGACCTGATCGAAACCCTCGCCGAGACCATCGCCACGCGCGTCATGAGCCACGAGGGCGTCGTCGGCACCGAGGTCACCGTCCACAAGCCCGACGCCCCCATCGACCACCCCTTCGCGGACGTGTCGGTGACCGTGCGCGTCGGTGAGACTGACGCGATGCCGCTATCGCTGTCCCTCAAGGGCATCTACGAGGCCGAGGACGGCTCCGTCCTCACCGGCGAGATCGAGGCCTACGGCCGCGCTCAGGCACCCAGCCCCGCGCAGCAGGAGCACAGCGAGGCGCTCCCGTCGCGCCGCGGTGTCCGCGCCGCCGAGGCGCAGCGCGAGGAGGATACCTCCCGTCCGGCGCACCTGCGCTCGCGTCGTGTGGTCCTGGCGATCGGCGGCAACCTCGGGGACGTGCCCGTCACGCTCATGCACACGGTCGAGGCCCTGTCCTACATGGAGGGCTTCCAGATCGACGACGTTTCGCCGATCATGCGCACGAAGCCCGTGCTCGCGCCCGGACAAGCCCCCCAGCCCGACTACTGGAACGCCATCGTCGTCGGCTCCGCGATCGCGAGCCCCGACGAGCTCTTCGCTCAGACCAGCCGCATCGAGCGCGAGCTGGGGCGCGAACGCCACGAGCGCTGGGGCGCGCGCACCGTCGACATCGACATCATCCAGATCGAGGGTCTGGCCTCCGCCGACCCGGTCCTCACCCTGCCGCACCCGCGCGCCAAGGAACGCGCCTTCGTGCTGGCGCCCTGGCTCCTGTGCGACCCCGACGCCATCCTCGAGGGCGTGGGCCGCGTGTCCGACCTGCTGGCCCACACCCCCGACCGCGAGGGCATCATCGACGCCGTCGACGACTGGCTCGAAGACCCGGCGGCCGTCATGGCCGACTCGGACCAGCTCCTGGCCCAGCGCGCCGAGCAGGCCAGCGCCGACATGCGCGAGCTCATCGAGGCTCTGACCGGCGAAATCAGCCAGGTCGACAAGCTCGTGACCCGCCCGGGTGAGCCCGCCGAGCCGGTGGAGATTCCTGCCGCCCACACGGTCGTCGAGGACTCCGGCGACGACGTCGAGGAGCCCGAAGCCTCCGAGTCTGCCTCGGCGCAGACCGAGGAACCCGAGGCCGCCTCCGTCTCCGCCGTCGAAGCCCCTGCCCCTCGCGCCAGCATCTGGAGACGCCTGTCCGCCGTCCAGGATTCGCGCGAGTCCGCAAGCGCTGACGAGCCCGAGGTCAGCGTGCCCGAGGCCGAAGCCCCGGCAGCGCAGGACGCGTCCCAGTCTGAGGAACCCGACGCAGCCCCGCAGGCCGCAGCGCCGCAGGGCGAGACCCCCGCGGACAAGGCCGCGACCGCCCCGGCGGTGCCCGGCCCGCCCCACCGTCAGCGCCGCCGCCGCGTGGACGAAGCAAAGGCCTCGACGCGACCCTCCTGGCACCCGGTCTCCTCCGTTCCTGCGGATTCCGCTGCCGGGCGCATGACCCGCAAGATCGGTACGGGCACCTACAAGCCGAGCGGCACCGAAAAACCCCGCTGGGTCCCCGTCTTTGAGCCCAAGCGGGAGGAAACGCGTTCCTCGATCGCGCTGCCGGACTGGAACTTCTCCGTCAGCTCCGCCCACGACGTGCGCGTCGTCGACGACCGCTCCGGCCTCGGCCACGACGAGGAGCCCCCCAAGGCCACCGTCCACGCCGACGGGCGCTCGACGATCCTCGCCCCCGGACTGCCCGACAACACTCCCGTCGGCCCCATCCCCGAGGACGAAGCCACCCAGACCGGCATCCTGCGCCGCGTCGTCGTGCGGCCCACGATGACCGGAGCGATCCCGATCGTCAAGAGGCGCTAAATGAAACCCGTGTCGATCGTGTGGGTGGCGGCGGTGGGCCTCGTGGCCGCCGGCCTGAGCTTCCTCGGCTTCTTGGGGCACATGCGCCAGGGCGGTACCCCGTTGATCGTCACCCCGGGACCCGCCGTCATCTTTGCGATCGCCACGGCCTGCCTCATTTGGTCCGGCCTGGCGGTTCGCCGCCTGCGCGCGGGCAAAGACACGTGGATCGATGCGATCGGCGCGATGCGCGTCGCGGTTTTTGCGCGCACGAGCGCCCTCGTCGGCTCCGGCCTGACCGGAATTCTCATCGGCGTGATGGCCGTGTCCCTCACGCAGCTCGAAGCCCCCGCGATGGCCGCCAACGCGATCGGGGCGGGCCTGTCTGGCCTCGTCGGCATCGTGTGGACCATCATCGCGATCGCCATCGAACGCTGGTGCATCATCACCCCCGACGACGAGGGATCGACGTCCTCTAAGCGCAGCGCGGCCGCCTGACCGCCCGCTCGTCGCAGGCCCGCGCGCCGCGTGTGAAAGTCGCCCCCGTCCCGAGCGTTAGCCGCTGCCCGCGCCCCGCGCCCGGTATCGTGGATGCGTGGCTGACCAGCGTAAGAATTCCCCCAGGCGACCCACCTCCAGGCGTAGTACGTCGGGAGGCGCCAGTGGTCGCACAGGTGATCGCGCGTCCCGCGCCGCTGCCGGCAGCCGCGTTTCCGCTGCTCGTCCGGCCGCCGTGAAGGCCTCCGCATCGACGAAAAAGGGGAGCACTGGCCCGGCGCAGCGCTCCGCAAGCGCGAAGGCACCCCGTCAGAAGAAGTCGTCGGGCGGCGGCCGTCCGCCCGTCAACTTGTGGCCGCGGCGCATCATCACGGGCCTCGGCCTGATCCTCATCCTTGCCCTCATCGTGTGGGGCATCGTCGCTGGGATCCGCGCGATCGTCGGAGCCGTCAGCGCCGATCCCACCCCGCAGTCCAGCCCCCAATCTGCTGTTCAGTCCGGCGCGGTGGACGCGTCCGGCTACACCCTCAAGGGCGGCCAGGAGGCCACGGCCGACGGCCTGCTCACCGACGGCACGACAATCGACATTCCCACCTGCCTGGACCGCGACATCACGGCCACCGCGAAGGCTTCCACGACCTCGTCCGGCTCGGCGATGCCCGTGACCCTCACGCTCGAAAACCGCGGTTCCGTCGCCTGCTCGACGTCCCTGTCGCGCTTCGGCCTGCAGATCTCGACGGGTGACCTGCAGGTCTACAACTCGGCGAAGTGCGGCGAGGAGCAGCAGTCGTCGACGACCCTGCTCCTGCGCCCGGGTGCCACGTGGACCGGCGCGCTGCGTTGGGACGGCTACGTGTACACGAACGGCTGCACGACACCCGCGGGTGGAGCGAGTGCCGCGTCTGCCGGGACCTACAAGGTCGCGGTCACCATGGGTACGCGCGAGGTCGGTTCGACCGTGGTCGACGTGACCCCCGCGCCCGCCCCGCAGTCGGGAACCCAGTCGGGCCGCTAGCGCCTACCAGCCGACGAGGCCGGAGCTGACCGCCTGCGCCTGGTGCGCCAGGTTCTCGGTGATGAGCTTGGCACGGTAGGGGCCGATACCCTCGATGGCTTCCAGCTCCTCGGTGGTGGCTGCGCGCAGGGCGGGCAGCGTCGTGATGTGCGCGGAAACCTCCTTGATGGCTCCCCACGACAGGTGCGGGACCAGGGAGAGGGCGCGCACGCCGCGCGGCGTGATCTCGCGGTCCAGGTCCGCGACCTCGTACACGTCCAGCCCGAGGATGTTCGCGATCGCGGTGAGGTCCACGATGCGCTCCGACCCGAGGGAGGACAGCTCGGCCTCGACGCGGGCGACGTCGTCGGGGTCGCGGATGTAGTCGCGCATGACGAGGGCCCGCTCGGACGCGGAGCCGCGCACGAGGTCCTCGACCTGCAGGGCCAGCAGGCGCCCCTCGGATCCGAGTTCCTCCAGGTATTCCGTGATTTCGGAGGTGATGCGTCGGATCATCTCCATGCGCTGCATGACGGTGGCGACGTCGCGCACGGTCGCGCTGTCGCGCATCTCGAGGATGGTGAGGGTCTGTAGGACCTCGTCGAGGCGCTGACTGTAGCGGTCGAGCGTGTCCACCGCCAGGTTGGCGCGCGAGAGCAGGGCCTCGGGCTCCTCCACCAGGCGGTGCTCGGTGCCCACGTAGATGGAGATCATGCGCATCGACGCGGACAGGGACAGGACCGGCAGGTGGGTCTGACGTGCGGTGCGCTGCGCGGTGCGGTGGCGCATGCCGGACTCGTCGGTGGGGATCGTGGGGTCCGGGAAGAGCTGCACGTTGGCCTTGCGGATGCGCCACAGGTTGGGATCGATGATGACGGCGCCGTCCATCTTGCACAGCTCACGCAGACGCGCGGCCGTGAAAGCGACGTCGAGGTCGAAGCCGCCCGAGCAGATGGCCTGCACCTCGGGGGTGTATCCCAGGACGATGAGGGCGCCCGTGTGGGAGCGCTGGATTCGTTCCAGTCCCTCTCGCAATGGCGTACCGGGCGCGACTGCGCGCAGTGCCTCACGAAGGATCGCTGCATCGGACGTCAATGTGATTCCCTCCCAGACGAGTAGGTGTGATACCTATTATTGCGAGTCTGCCGGAAAAGCGACACGAATAGCCGTCGCCAGATCCGACACAGTAAAGACGGTGATGCCGTCGACGCCCGCGAGATCCTCACTGCCCTGAGCGGGAACGATCGCCGAGGAGAAGCCCAGGCGTGCGGCCTCGGCGAGGCGACGTTGAGTGCCCGTGCACGCCCGGACCTCGCCCGTCAGGGAGATCTCTCCGACCGCCACAAGGTCGGCGCGTGGGGGAACGCCCTTGAGCGAGGATACGATCGAGAGGGCCATCGCGAGGTCAATCGCCGGCTCGACCGTGCGGGCCCCACCGACCGTGGAGACGTAGACGTCCGCCCCCGACGTGTCCGCGCCGATGCGGGCCTGCAGGACCGCCAGAATCATCGCGACGCGCGCGTGGTCCACGCCCGACGTCGTGCGCCGAGGCGAGCCGCCCGAGGAAGGGGCGACGAGCGACTGGATCTCCGTGGGCAGCGGGCGGCGCCCTTCCAGAGAGACGGTCGCGCAGGTGCCGGGCACGCCGCGCGTCGTGCGCGACAGGAACAGGCCGGAGGGGTCAGCGAGGCCGTAGATCCCCGAGTCGGTCAGCTCGAAGCAGCCGACCTCGTCGGTGGGACCGTAACGGTTTTTCACCGCGCGCAGCAGGCGCAGGCGCGAATGGCGGTCGCCCTCGAAATGGCAGACGACGTCCACGAGGTGCTCGAGCACGCGCGGGCCCGCGATGCCGCCGTCCTTCGTCACGTGGCCGACGAGCAGGGTGGGCAGGTCGGACTCCTTGGCGACACGGATGAGGGATGCCGCGACCGCGCGCACCTGCGCGACCCCGCCCGCCCCACCCTCGACCTGGGAGGAGGAGATGGTCTGCACGGAGTCGACGATCAGCAGGGAGGGGCGCGAAGCCTCGACGTGGCCGAGGACGACGCCGAGCTCCGTCTCATCCGCGATGAGGAGGTTCGGCTCGAGCGCGCCGATGCGCTCCGCACGCCCGCGCACCTGGGCCGCCGACTCCTCGCCAGTGACGTACAGGACGGGTCCGCGCCCGCCCGCAGCCGCCGTGCGCGCGGCTTTGGCTGCCACGTCCAGCAGCAGCGTCGACTTGCCGACGCCGGGCTCACCGGCCAGGAGGATCACTGCGCCGGGCACGATGCCGCCGCCCAGGACGCGGTCCAGCTCGCCCACGCCCGTCGAACGCGACGAGGCGCGCTCGCCGTCGACCTCGCCGATGGGTAGCGCGGGACGCCGCGGGGTGGTGGCGGTGGTGCGCGCGCCCCCCGTGACCTCCCCGGCCTGGTCGACCGTGCCCCACGCCCCGCACTCGCGGCACTGGCCCACCCACTTGGGGGAGGTCCAGCCGCAGTCGGAGCAGCGGTACGTGATCTTCTCCTTCGCCATGCACTCACCGTAACCCGGCCCACCCTCATCTGCGGTCCGCGCGCGAGGCGCGCCGCAGGTGTGCACTTCTAGGGGAAGCAGCGAAGCGAGCCGAGCGCGGAGGGTTGGTTGAGGGACAGGTCTGGCTCCGGCCTCGTGGCGCGAGAGAACATCCAAATGCGTCGCTGTGGTCAGGTTCTCGTGTGCCCGGGAAGCGCTGGAATGCGGCGCGAACGAGTCACCAGGCGTTTGAACTTATTCAGTACCTGTTGTTGTCTCGGGCGTTTATCCATAGGGTTGGTCGGTGTGTATCCTTGGAATGGCTCACCATGGCCACGCGGATACAGATACCGCCCCACAACAGTGCACACATGAAGACTGAGGAAGCGACATGAACAAGGCGCGTCAAACGCGAAACACCTGGTCGAAGCGGATGCCCGCAATCGCCGTCCTGCTGGTGTCCGCGATGCTGTGCGTCCTCGCGGTGGTCTACCGCGGCGTCGAGGTCACCCAGGTCAGCGTCGATGACGGCGGTATCTGGGTGACGAACCAGGATCGCAAGCTCCTGGGCCACCTCAACTATGACGCGCTCATGCTCGACGGCACAGTCTCGGTCAAGTCCGCGTCCTTCGACATCGGGCAGGCCGGCGGCGACGTGACTCTGGGGGAAACAGTGGGCCGTACGGTTACCCCCGTGCGCTCCACGTCCTTCTCGCTGGGCCAGGCGATCACGCTGCCTGAGAACGCGGTCCAGGTCCAGGGCGGGTCCGTGTTGGCCGTCCTCGACCCCAACGAGGGCCTGCTGTGGGTGGGTGACGCCAACGAACCGGCTTCCATGTCGCTCGTGCGCGAGGATGCAATCGCGAACGACCTGAGCGACGGGGTCGTCGCGGTGTCGAACACGGGGACGGTCTTCGCATACTCTCCCGGGTCCTCCAAGCTGGTCACGCTCACGCGAGAAGGCCAGGCTTGGCGCGCAAAGAACACGGAGATCAAGGATTTCACCCCGGCCGGAACACCGACGATCACCGCGGTCGGTGACAAGCCCGTCATCTACGACCAGGCCGGTAACAAGCTGGTGTTGCCCGGTGGCAAGGTACGCGACCTCGCCGAGGAGCACGTGACCGGCGCGGTCCTGCAGGCCCCTGGCGACGAGGCCGCCTCGGTCCTCCTCGCGACCAGCGACGAGCTGGTGTCCGTGCCCCTGAACGGCAAGGCGATCGAGCGCCAGGAGGCCTCGGAGAGCGGCCAGAAGGGCACCCCCGCGGCCCCGGTCTTCCACCGCGGTTGCTCCTACGGTGCCTGGGCGGGCTCGGGCGCGTTCGTGCGCACCTGCACGGACTCCACGCGCAACCAGGCGCAGACTGTGCCTACGCTCGCCGAGGCCACGTCTGCTGTTTTCCGGACGAACCGTACGCGCATCGTCCTCAACGACGTCTCGACGGGCACGCTGTGGCTGCCCGACAAGAACATGGTTGTCGTCGACAACTGGGATCAGATCCCCACCGAGGAGCAGGAGGAAGAAGATACTCCGACCCCCGACGATCGCGAGCAGGTCTCCGAGCCGGAGCACAACGACAAGAACACGCCGCCCGAGGCCGTCGACGATGACTTCGGCATCCGCCCGGGCCGCTCGACGCTGCTGCCCGTCCTCGACAACGACTCCGACGACGACGGCGACGTGCTGACGGCGCGTGCGGTCACCAACCCCGAGTTCGGCTCGATCGTGCGCACGAGGGGCGGCCGAGCCCTGCAGATCACGGACGTCCCCGAGAACATGACGAGCGGGTCGACGTCCTTCACATACGAGGCCTCGGATGGCCTGGCGGGCGCGACGGCGACCGTGACGCTGACGATCCACCCGTGGAGCAAGAACGAGGGTCCGCGTCAGCTCAAGCACCCGGTCATCAAGGTGGGTGCGAACGCGCAGGTGGAGTACAATCTGCTGTCGGACTGGATTGATCCCGATGGAGACCAGTTCTACCTGAAGTCGGCGACGGCTCCCGAGGGCATGGCCGTGCAGTTCTCCGAGGACGGGACAGTTCAGATCCGCGACCTGGGTTCCGGCGCGGGTGTCAAGGCGATCGCCGTGACCCTGTCGGATGGCCACGCCGAGACCACCGGCGAGCTGAAGGTGAGCGTCCAGGAGACGGGCAACGTGCCGCCGGTGGCGCGCGCCGACTTCTACGTGGCGCGCGTCGCTGAGCCGCTGACCATCGACCCGATCGCCAACGACACGGATCCCAACGGCGACGCCCTGTCCCTCGTGGCGGCGGGCACGGCCCCGGCGGGCACCTCGGTCTCCGCTGACCTCTCGCGCGGCACGCTGACGTTTACGGGCTCGGTGCCGGGATCCTTCCAGTTTACCTACACGGTCTCCGACGGCCCGTCGACGACGGTCGGCGTCATCCGCGTCGACGTGGTCGACGATGACACGAACGCTCTGCCGATCGCCGAGGACGACCTGGCGGTCCTGCCCTCGGGCGGCGCCTCGCTGATCGCGCCGCTGGCCAACGATACGGACCCGTCGGGCGGCGTCCTCGTCGTTCAGTCGATCGACGTGCCCGCGAACTCGGGTCTTGAGGTCACGCTCATCGAGCGCCACCTGCTGCGCATCACGTCGCCGGGCGGCCTCAACGATGTCACGACCTTTACCTACACGGTCTCCAACGGCGCGGGTTCCGCGACTGCTCAGGTGAGCGTCATCCCGACGGATGCGCAGAGCGACGAGACCCCGCCTGAGACCACGCCGGACACGGCGAAGGTGCGCGCCGACGACATCGGCTCGGTGAGCGTCCTGTCGAACGACCGCTCGCCGATCGGTCTGACGCTGAGCCTGGACCCCGACGTGCAGGTCATGACTGGCGCCGAGCTGGGCACGGTTTTCGTGACGGGCAACCAGGTGCGCCTGGCCGCCGGCTCCGAGGCCGGCGTGGTGCGCGTGGCGTACACGGCCGTCGACTCGGTGGGTAACCGCTCGACGTCGACCGTCACGTTCGAGGTCATTGCCTCCTCCGCTGCGAACAGCGCGCCCGTGCCCAAGGCGCTGAGCGCCTGGGCCGTGCAGGGGCAGATGGCGCGCATCCCGGTGCCCCTGACGGGCATCGATCCAGACGGCGACTCGGTCGCTCTGGTCGGCATTGACCAGCCGCCAGCCAAGGGTAGCGTCGTGCTGGGGACGGAGTGGCTGGAGTACACGCCCTCCGACAATGCGACCGGTACGGACACGTTCTCCTACATCGTCGAGGACCGCCTCGGCGTGCAGGGGCGCGCCCGCGTGCGCGTTGGTATTGCGCCCCCGGGATCGCAGAACCACAACCCGACGGCCGTGCCTGACTCGGTGACGATTCGACCGGGACGCGAGGTGAGTGTCAACGTCCTGAGCAACGACTTGGACGCGGATGGCGATGCCCTGTCGGTCGATACGGACCCCGCGACCGTGTCGGTGTCGGATCCCGCAGCTACCGTCACCGTGGCGCAGGATGCGGTGACGGTCAAGGCTCCCGCAGCCGATGGCGTGTTCGTCGTCGCCTACCAGATTCAGGATGGACGAGGCGGACGCGCGCAAGGGCAGTTGACGGTGACGGTGGATGCTGATGCGCCGCTGCGCGCCCCGATTGCCCGCGATGACGTCGTGTCTGTCGCGGACCTCCCCGCCGATTCGAAGCCCGTGAGCGTTCCCGTCCTCGTCAATGACGAGGACCCGGATGGGACGACGGCTGCGCTGACGGTGTCGGCGCGGGGCTCGGGCGTGAGCGTGTCGGGGCAGAACCTGTCAATTTCCCCGGATGCGCGTCGTCGCCTCGTCGTCTACACGGTGACGGATCCCGACGGCCTGAGCGCGAGCGCGGTCGTGACCGTTCCGGGTACCGACCTGCTGGCTCCGCGCCTGGATATGACGCGTATTCCGGTGGCGATCCGCGCGGGTTCGTCGGTGACCCTTGATATCGGCGACTACGTGCTCGTGCGCGATCATTCGCGTTCCCCGATCATTACGGACGCGGCCTCGGTGAAGTTCAACGGCGGCCTGGATTCGGTGTCCCTGCAGGACCCGACGCACCTCGTGGTGAGTGCTCCCGACACGGCCTCGGGCAAGGCCTCGGTGTCCTTCACGGTGCGTGACGGCGCCTCGGACGACGCCTCGGCCCTGTCCTCGACGCTGACGATCCCGGTGACGATCAAGCCGGCCAGGAATCTGCCGCCGCGCCTGACCCCGACCCCGATCCTCGTGGGCCAGGGAGAGTCCGTGACGGTCGATCTCACGCAGATGGTGGACGACCCGGACGACCAGGCCAAGAACAGCTTCTCCTACGCCGTGGTGAAGGCCCCCGGCGGCGTGGACGTGTCCCTGGACGGCTACAACCTGACCGTGTCCGGCAAGAAGGACCAGTCCAAGGGCCCGGTCGGCGCGATTACTGTCAGCGTCGACGACGGCTCGGGCGCGGTCAACGCCGACATTCCGGTGACGATCGTGAAGTCCTCCAAGCCCCTCGTGACGACGACGGAGGCTCGCATCAAGGCGAAGGCCGCCCAGACGGTGGACGTGAAGCTGTCGGAGTACACGACGAACCCGTTCCCGGATCCGCTCGTGGTCCTGGACGCGTCGGTGCACGTGGGCCAGGGAACCGCTTCGGGCAATGGCAACGTCCTGTCGGTGACCCCCAAGACAGGCTTCCATGGCGACATGATCGTCGTGTACCGCGTCATGGATGCGACGAACGACCCGGATCGCGTGGTCCAGGGCCGCGTTGTCGTCCAGGTCGTCGACCGTCCCGAACCGCCCCAGAACGTCTCGGTCACGCCAATGGGCGCGGGCACGGCCTTCGTGCGCTTCGACTCGGGTGCCTCCAACGGCGGCCCGATTACGGGCTACACGATCACCGATAGGAATAGCGGTCGGACCTTCACGACGCGCGATCCGGGCGTCCAGGTCACGGGCCTGGAGAACGGCGTGAAGCACTCCTTCACGGTCGTCGCGCACAATGAGGCCGGGGATTCGGATCCGTCGGCGCCGTCCGCCGAGGTGCTGATCGACGCGGCACCCGAGCAGATGGCGGCGCCCACGGTTGTGGGTGTCGATGGTGCCCTCGATATCTCGTGGGTGAAGCCCAGCAACTCGGGGTCTGCGATCCACACGTACATGGTGTTCGTTAATTTGCCGTCGGGTGGCCAGCCGATCTCGCAGTCGGTGTCGGGCTCTGAGAACTCGATCCGGATCGGTGGATTGAAGAACGGTGAGCTGTACTCGGTGTCCGTTCAGGCGCTGAATAATGCGGAGACGCCGTCTCCGGCGTCCTCACCGACCGAGGGCTACCCGCACGGGAAGCCGGATCAAGCGACCGGCGTGAGCGCTGTTGCAACCGGCTCGGCGGGCGATCCGAACGAGGCGACGGTTGAGGTTACGTGGGGCCTGGAATCTCCCAATGGCAAGGGGTGGGGCCCGGCCACGGTTTCGGTCAATGGCGTGGAAGTGCAGGTTTCGTCTGACGCTCGTACTGCCACGCTGTCGGGCGTGCCGACGGGCAGTAAGGTGTCTGCATCGGTGACGCTGTCGAACTCGCACGGGGATACGTCGGCACCTGCCACCACGTACGTTTCGATTGCGACGACCCCCGCGCCGATTTCTGCCCCGACCCTGTCCGGTATCGGAGAAGAAGGCAAGGTGCGCGTGGACGGTCTGGTACGCGTTCCGGGCCGAGGCTTCGACGCGTCGCGCCTGACGCTGCGTTATGCCAGTTCCCGGGAAGCGTGTGCCGCTGGGACGCAGGTCGAGAACGGTGACACTCTGACGGTTAACAGTTGGCAGCCGCAGACGTTCTACTTCTGCCAGACGGGCGTCGGCTTGAAGAACGAAACCACGGCATCCCCGCCGGTGCCGGCGGTCGGCCAGGCGACGGGCGCACCGTCGCAGGTGGGAGTGTCGATCACGAACGTCAACGCGACGAGCCTGACGGTGCGTTGGGACCCCGTGGCGGCCAATCCCGCTGTGACGCAGATCCGCGTGACGCTGAGTAACGGCGAGACGAAGCCCTTGTCTCGTGGTGCCACCGAGGCGACCTTCTCGGATCTGGCCCAGGGCACGAGATACCAGGCCACGGTCGTTGCGGTCAACGATGTGGGTGAGACGGTGATGAGTCAGCGCCCAACGGAAACCACGAAGCTCGACGTGAGCGCTCAGTGGGTGCAGACGTGCCGCGGAGACGAGCGCGGGTTCAACCCGGCCTCGTGCCACACGTTCACGCTGAACGCGCCGGGATGGTCGGGTTCGTCGGTCCCGTTCGTGTGTCCCGTGCGCAACGACCGCACGAACGGTACGGAGTGGGTGCGTGTGGATGGTCCGGGCCCGATCTGGACGCGCCTGACCACCCAGGCAGACAGCGAGGATGCCTTCAAGCAAGGGTCCTACCTCATCGGCGAATGCCGTCCGGAGTGATGTTCGCGTGAAGAAACTACGTCGGCTTCTCAACGGCGCGTGGCGTGCCCTGGGCGAACGCGTGCGGGCCCTGCCCGGTTACGACGCGGCGGCTCGTTGGCTGGGCGCGCTCACGCCGGTCGGGTGGGCGGTGATCGCGGTAACGGCCGCGGGTGGCGTCGCTGCGGCGGCCTTCGGATGGCTGGAGGGCTTCATCGTTGCCGTGATGGGCCTGGTGGCCCTCGTGGTCGCGGTCGCCTCGGTCGCGTCCCCGTCGCCGCTGTCGGTGTCCTTGCGCATGAAGAATGATCGCATCGTTGCCGGTCAGGTGGCGGTGGGGCGCATCCGCGTGGTCAACGAGTCCGGGCACCGCTCGGGTTCGACGATCGTGGAGGTCACGATCGGACGAGGCAGTGGCGAGTTCCTGGTACCTCCGATCAGCGCGAACAGCACGTGGAACGAGGCATTCTCGGTGATGACGAAGCGCCGAGGCGTGATCAACGTGGGCCCGGCGCGCACCGTGCGTATGGACGGCCTGGGCCTGCTGCGCCGCGTGCGCTCGTGGGACGATCCGATCCTGGTGCACGTGCATCCGCCGACGGTGCGCTTCTCGTTTGACGCGACGGGTATGCAGATGGATGTCGAAGGCGTGGCCAGCGAAAAACTGACCAGTTCGGACGTGTCCTTCCACGCACTGCGTGATTATGAGCCGGGCGACGACCGGCGCGCGGTGCACTGGCCTTCGACGGCGCGCCTGGGCCGCCTGATCGTACGCCAGTTCGAGGAGACTCACCGTTCCCACCACATGGTGCTCCTCGACACGCGCATGGACGCCTGGGATCGGCGTTCCTTCGAGACAGCCGTGTCGGTCGCGGCGTCGCTGGCGATCGCAGGGTCGGGTGAGGCGCGCACGGTGTCGATGCACACTGCGGACGAGTGGATTCCGACGGGAACGCCCATGGCGATGCTGGATGCGCTGTCCGAGATGGAGACCTCGACGCGTCCCGACTTCGCGGGCATCGTCCGTCGCTGCATCATGGAGCGTGGCGGGATTTCGGTCCTGTCGATCGTGGTGAGTGAGTCCGTGGATGACGAGGAAGCGGCCCGCCTGGCGAATATCGCGCCAGTTGACGTGGTCGTGTCCGTCATTCGCGTGGTCGCGGGACGGGCGAGGCGCCGACGCAAGATCACACGCGGCGTCATCATCGATTGCCCCTCCCTTGAGGACCTGCCGATGCTCGTGTCGCGGGGGGTGAACGCGTGAGCACGCCTACCCGCACCCCCTCTCGTCAGGCCGCGCCGCCGCGTCGAACGCGTCGGTCGAGTGCCCAGGAAACCACCATGGGTGGCTCGGTGCACCGCGCCGCCATGCCCGCGTGGTCCCTCCTGATTCTTGCCGTTCTGTTCACTGGCCCGGTGGCACAGTTCGAGTCCGTCTTTGGTGGCGGTCAGGGTGTGATCGCGGCGCTTTCAGGCGTGGCGACCGGCCTCGCTCTCGCGTGGGCGGCGGCGAAGTGGCGTTGGGACCTGCTGTCGATTGTGGCTTCCGTCGTCGCGGCTCACTTCCTGTTGGGCGGGGCGGCAGCCCTGCGAGACACGACCCGGTGGGTCGTGGTTCCCACGTCGCGCACTCTCCAGACGCTGGTGATCGGTTCGGTCGAGGCCTGGAAGGATCTTCTGACGCTGACGCCTCCTGCCGGTTCCTATGTTGGTCCGGCGATGGTCCCGTGGATGACGTGCCTCGTGTGCTCGGTTGCGGCGGGGGTCGTCACAGTACGGTACGGGCGTCCCATGTGGGGATCCCTGCCGCTGATTCTCGCCGGAGTGATTGCGATCGTGTGGGGGCCCACGCACGAGGCGCCCTCGTCCCTCCTCGTTATCGCGTGGTGGGTTGGCCTGATCGTGTGGTGGGCGTGGGCGTCGGCGATTGGCCGTGCCCGCATGGGCGCCGACATCGTGATCGGCATGTCCGCGTTGTCGACCACCGCATCCACGACGATGGGTGGCTCGTCGCGTCAGGTCGTGCACGTGTGGTGGCGCGTGGGCATGGGTGCCCTGATGGTGGGCGTGATGGTTGCGGCCGCCCTCCCCGCGGCATCCCTGCTGGGACCCACGGCCTCGGATCGCGTTGTGGGCCGTGACGTCGTCGAACCGCCCGTGGATGCGCGCGAGTATCCCTCTCCGCTGTCCAGTTACCGCCACTACAACAAGGATCTGGAGGACGAATCCCTGATCCGCGTGTCCAATCTGCCCAAGGGTGCGCGCGTGCGCCTGGGCGCGATGGAGGTGTACGACGGAACGACGTTCGGCATGGGTGTGACGAACAACGCTGATGGTACCGCTGGGTACCGCCGCGTCGGGTCCACGATCCCGGGACGCAGCGCAGAAACGGCGGGAGAGCAGGCCTCGGTGTCTACCTCGCAGCTCTTGGGCCCGTGGGTGCCGACGTTTGGCGAGGTATCGGTGCTGCGTTTTGAGCCTTCCGACCCGGGCGCTGCCGAGCAGCAGAAGGGCTTGAACTACGACCTGTGGGCGGAGACCGCCCTGACGACGGGGCCGACGGGCCAGTTCAACTATTCGCTGAGCACGACGATGCCGCGCGATCACGAGGATTCGGAGTTTGCCAGCGTGGATGCGGCCCGCTACACGGGCACGGACACAAATGTGCCCAAGGATGTGGATTCCCTGGCATCGGAGCACACGACGAGCGCGCGCTCGGACCTGGAAAAGGCCCGCGCCATCGAGAGCTACCTGCACACGGACGGCTTTTACTCGAACGACGACACGATTAACTCGCGCCCCGGTTCCTCCCAGGATCGTATTGAGCGCATGATCAGCGCCGAGGCGCTGGTGGGCGACGACGAGCAGTACGCGACGCTCATGGCGCTCATGCTGCACTCGCAGGGGATTAACGCCCGCGTCGTCATGGGTGCCTACCGTGAGGGGACGTCGGGCGGTGTCGACCTGACGGGCTCGGACATGCACGCGTGGGTCGAGGTCGAGTTCCCCGGCGTGGGCTGGGCGACCTTCGACCCGACGCCTCCGCGCGATCAGCAGCCCACGACGCAGGTGAACAAGCCGAAGTCTGTGCCCAAGCCGCAGGTTTTGCAGCCGCCGGAGCCCCCGGAACAGCCGGTCGAGCTGCCTCCGGCCACCCGCGACCAGGCGACGGACCCGCACGATCCGAACGGCCTGCACATCCCGTGGATGGCTATCGGGACGGTGTCCGTGTTCCTGTTCTTGCTGGTCGGTCCGGTTCTGGCGGTGCTGCTAGCGAAGTCTCGCCGCCGCAAGGCCCGCCGCGGCGCGCAGGCCGCCGAGTCGGTGCGCGGTTCGTGGGATGAGCTGGTGGATACGGCGATCGATTCGGGCCTCGTGGTGGAGCCGCACCTGACCCGTCAGGAGGTCGCGTGGGCGTTGGCTTCGCAGTGGACGCCTGACAAATCTGAGGACGACGAGGCGGGGGCGGCGAAGTCCCACAAGCCCGCCAAGGCCTCGGCTAGCGACGTGCGCGTGCCCGGCTGGTCGCTGTTCTCGGGCGCGGTTCCCCGCCCGGTCACCGTGGCGCGTCGCGCGGATGTCGCGGACTTTGCCGCGGGCGGCGCACGCCCTGAGGATGCGAAGCAGGCGTGGGAGGACGTGGATGAGCTGCGCCGCGAGTGGGCGGCCTCGGTCTCCCCGTTCGCGCGGCTGCGTTATGCGCTGTCGCTGAAGTCGTTGCGCTGGCGCCGCCGTGCGCGCCGCCAGGCGGCCGCCGCATCCGGGGTGAAGCGTCGGCCGTTGACGGGGCGTATGGGTCGTAGGAAAGGAACACGCTGATGGAGAGCGACGCTCGCGTCGGGATGGTCCCGGTGCTGCCGGGATACCAGTGGATCCGGCCGCTGGGGTCGGGTGGTTTTGCGGACGTGTTCCTGTGCCGCCAGGAGCTGCCCAGCCGAGAGGTGGCCGTGAAGGTTGCCCGGCGTGATCGTGGGGCGGACGGCGAGGCCGGTATTGCCCGCGAGGCGGACGTGATGGCTCTCGTGTCGGGTCACCCGGCTGTCGCCCAGCTCTACGGGGCGGGCCGCATGCCGGACGGTCGCCCGTACCTGGTGATGGAGTATTGCCCCGTCGCGAACATCCTCGACCAGGTGCGCGCAAATCCGATGGCGACGGACCGCGCCCTGTCCATGGTGATCCGCATGTGTGGCGGCGCGGAGATGCTGCATCGTGCGGGCTACGTGCACCGCGACATTAAGCCCAGCAACATCATGATTAACGCGTATGGGTCACCGGTGCTCACGGATTTTGGTGTCTCGGAGCCGGTGGGGACGGATCCGCGCGGGGGTCGTGACGGGTTCTCGGTGATGTGGGCGCCCCCGGAGCAGATCGCGGGTACGGCTCGCGCTCACCCGACGCAGGACGTGTGGGCGCTGGGTGCGACCCTGTGGACGCTGCTGATGGGTCGTTCGCCCTTTGAGGTGGTTGACGGGGATAACTCTGCTCAGGCAGTGGCCCAGCGCGTGGCCCGTGGCCGTGTGTCGCGCATCGACCGTCCGGGCGTGCCCGAGGCGGTGACGGCTATCGTTCGCCGCGCGATGAGTCTGGATCCTGAGCAGCGTTTCGGTTCGGCGGCGGCCCTCGGCTACGCGTTGCAGACGATCGAGCGCGAGATGCATCGCCCGGTCACGGAGATGAAGCTGAGCGTCGTCGCTTCTTCGAGTGCGCCCGCCTCGGCGCTGTCCGCGCCCTCCCCGGTGGCCCTCGATGCGGAGCGTACGCGCACCCGGCGCGGTAGTTTCGCGGATGGTGCACAGCCCTCGTCGAACGAGGCCTGGGCGGGCAACTCGACGACGGGCAGGACCGGCTTGGTCGAGGGGGAGTCGAAGCGTCCCGCGTGGGTGCTGCCGGTTCTTGCGCTCGTCATGGTGCTGGCGACCGCGGGCCTGGTGGTCGCGATGCTGACCGGCGGCGGGCACAGCGTTCACCTGGGCGGCGGTAGCGGCGAGGCAACGCCGAGCGCCGAGGCGACGGGCGGGTCCCTGAGCGGCGCCAGCCAGGGGACGGATACGAGCGTGGCTCCTCCGCAGGCGGTCACGGGGCTCACCGCGACGCCGAATGGGAAAGAGATCCGGTGGGGCTGGGATATTCCCCAGCAGGGGCAGTACCAGGCCGCGGAGTTGGCTTTTGAGTATCTGCTGACACGCCCTGGCGAGGCCGTGGTCGCTGAGACGATGCGTCGCAACAGTCTGACGACGACAGCGGTCAGCGGTGAGAACTGTCTGACGGTGAGCGTCGTCGTGGAGGCCACGGGCCGCGAATCGGCACCCGTCACCCAGTGTGTCACGGTGCCGTGAGGAACGGTGGCGGGGCAGTTGGATCTTCATGCTCGCGCGCATGACCGGATGGTAGACTGACGTGTTGCGCGCCGCCGGGGTGCGTGGCGAAAGGAATAGTGATGAAGCACGTGTTCGGTCGCGTCGCGCGGCGTGGCACAGGTGTCGGTGTGGCCGGGGCGCTCATGCTCACGGCTCTGGTGGTTCCCGCGGCTCCCGCCTCTGCTGATAGTGCGATCGGAGCGAATGAGGAGCCTTTCTACTCCTACTACTACCTGGACACGATACGGAACTCGGGGATTACGGGTAAGGGCAAGACGATTGGCCTCATCGATGGGCCGGTGAACACGGGCATTCCCGAGTTGGCGGGCGCCGACATCGAAATCTACCGTCCCTGCCAGGTTAATTCTCAGGATAAGTATTGGGACCACGGGACGGTCATTGCCCAAGAGATTGTCTCGCCCCAGTTCGGGATTGCGCCGGGCGCGACGCTGCGTGCATACGGGCTGTCCTTTGCGGGCGATTGGACTGGGTCCGACTGTGCGATTGGCGAGTTTTTGCAAGGCTATTCCGACCTCTCGGTTCTCATTGAGACTGCGCTGAACGACGGTGTGGACGTGATCACGACGTCATCGAGTTACCCCAGTACTTACGAGGGTATGCGCTGGGCTCTGGCGCGAGCGGTTGCGCAAGAAGTCCCGGTGGTCGCTTGCGTCGGTAACGATTCGACCCGCGATTCGAAGGACTGGCTGCCCGCGTGGGGCGGCGTCGTGGGCGTGGCCGCGATCGAGCGCAACGGCGTTATCACGGACTATTCGAACTGGGGGAGCCCCGTGTCGACGGCGGCCCTGGCGCGCCCGTACGTGCGCTCCGGCGTGTCGCAGGAGCGCGGTTATTGGTGGGGGACTTCTTTTGCGGCACCCCTCGTCGCGGGTTCGCTGGCGCTGTCGATGGAGCGGTGGCCAGGTGCGAGCGGCAATCAGATCATGCAGGGCCTGGCGCGTACCGGCGTGGGCGGAAACGGCGGCCAGTGGAACCCGTACACCGGCTATGGCGCGCTTGACGTGTACGCGTTGCTCACGACTTCTCCGATGTCCTTCCCGGATGAGAATCCCTTCATGGACAAGGGCGAGAACACGGTGCCGAGCCGCCAGGACGTGCAGGACTACAAGGACGGCGTCGTGGATCCGCGCGTCATCCTGAACGATAACTCCTACCAGTACCGGGGCCTCGATGAACGCCTCGTCGTCAGCCGCGACAGCACGTACCCGACGCACCTGGGGACGAGTCCGCGTTACCACAAGAAGTCGACGCAACAGACGACGCGGAAGACGACGCGTAAGAAGAAGTAGTGGGTGATGCGGCGCGCCCCGCCCTCCCCACGAACGAGAAGGGAGAACGGGGCACGGCGTGCGCGGTGGTTCGCGCGAGTGTCATGGTCACTTCCGGTGGTAGCGGGGGCTGGTTCCCAGGTGGACGGGGATGGACCCGTGATCGTAGACGACTCCTTGGTCAGTGCCGCGGTAGACGTAGGTGTCGGGGAAGGAGTCTATCTGTAAGGATCCTGCGACTCCATCGATGTAGTCCTGGACCTCCTGCGCGGTGGGCTCAGAACCATAGCCCTTTTGGATGATGGGGTTCTCGTCGGGGTACTGCGAGGGATCTTGGTTGACGAGAGATCCCAGGGCAGCCGCGCCGTAGCCCGTGTACTTGTTCCAGTCATGGTCGGGGTTCAGGCCGGTGTGGACCAGGAGCTGGAGGATCTGGTTGGTGGTGGCGTCGGGCCATTTTTGGCGCGCGAGGGCCAACATGCCAGCCACGAGTGGGGTGGATATGGAGGTGCCGTGAACGGTGACCGGCTCCCCTGTGTTCACGTCGTACGTGGTGTATGGTCCGCCGAAGGCGGCGGTGACCATACCATCGGCCCAGTTGGAATAGGAGGCGAAGGTGCCGTCACTGTTGATGGCGGACACGCCGACGACACCGGAGTACCTGCCCAGCGCTGTTATGTCGTCTTGGAGTGCCTCGTTTCCGGCCGCGGCGACGATGATGACGCCCTTGGCGATCGCGTTGGTGATGGCCCATTTGAGCTCGAAGGAAACTTCGGAGACGCTGAGGGAGATCGAGATGAATTGGGCGCCGTCTTCGACGGCCTGGTTAATGAGAGCGGAAACGGTGTTGAGCCGGCCCCGTTTGGAGTCGCATGAGCCGTTCGATATTGTCCCATCGGTGGAGGCCTGGTAGGTGTACAGGGTTGCGTCGGGTGCCACGCCCGAGATAGGGGAGACCAGGATGATCGCCATGTCAGTACCGTGGCGGACGCCCTCGGGTGAGTCTTGGATGGTGCAGCGGCTCTTATCAGTGATGTTCGCCCCCTTGAGGGCCGGATTACTCGTATCGACCGGACCACCGATGACGGCAATCGTGACACCCTTACCGGTGTATCCCTTCGCGCGTGCGGTGTCGAAGTGGTAGTAGGAGAAGTACTCCTGTGAGGGCACCGCGCCATCCGCGTGGGCCGGGGCCGGCGCCAAGGCGAGGGCGCCAGCGGCTAGGGCCAGGGCGGAGGCGGCGGTGGTCAGGGCGCGCGCGGCGCGCCCCGCCCTCCCCACGAACGAGAAGGGAGAACGGGGTGCGGGGTGCGCGGTGGTTCGCGCGAGTGTCATGGTCACTTCCGGTGGTAGCGGGGGCTGGTTCCCAGGTGGACGGGGATGGACCCGTGATCGTAGACGACTCCTTGGTCAGTGCCGCGGTAGACGTAGGTGTCGGGGAAGGAGTCTATCTGTAAGGATCCTGCGACTCCGTCGATGTAGTCCTGAACCTCCTGCGCGGTGGGCTCAGAACCACCGTTCTTTTGGATGATGGGGTTCTCGTCCGGGTACTGCGAGGGATCTGTGTTGACCAGTGCACCACCATCGATGGCGCCGTAGCCCGTGTACTCGTTCCAGTCGTGGTTGGGGTTCAGGCCGGTGTGGACCAGGAGCTGGAGGATCTGGTTGGCGGTCGCGTCGGGCCACTTTTGGCGCGCGAGGGCCAACATGCCAGCCACGAGCGGGGTGGATATGGAGGTGCCGCGAACGGTGACCGGCTCCCCTGTGTTCACGTCGTACGTGGTGTATGGTCCGCCGAAGGCGGCGGTGACCATACCATCGGCCCAGTTGGAATAGGAGGCGAAGGTGCCGTCACTGTTGATGGCGGACACGCCGACGACACCGGAGTACCTGCCCAGATATGTGGTGTTGTCTGGGAGTGCCTCGTTTCCGGCCGCGGCGACGATGATGACGCCCTTGGTGATCGCGTTGGTGATGGCCCATTTGAGCTCGTTGGAAAAATCGGAGACGCTTTGGGAGACCGAAATGAATTGGGCGCCGTCTTCGACGGCCTGGTTAATCAGAGCGGCAACGGTGTTGAGCCGGTCCCCGTTGGATTCGCACGAGCCTTTCGATGTTGTATCACCGGTGGAGGCCTGATAGTTATACAGGGTTGCGTCGGGTGCCACGCCCGAGATGGGGGAGACCAGGATGATCGCCATGTCAGTATTGTGGCGGACGCCCTCGGGTGAGTCTTGGATGGTGCAGCGGCTCTTATCAGTGATGTTCGCCCCCTTGAGGGCCGGATTACTCGTATCGACCGGACCACCGATGACGGCAATCGTGACACCCTTACCGGTGTATCCCTTCGCGCGTGCGGTGTCGAAGTGGTAGTAGGAGAAGTACTCCTGTGAGGGCACCGCGCCATCCGCGTGGGCCGGGGCCGGCACCAGGGCGAGGACGCCAGCGGCTAGGACCAGGGCGGAGGCGACGGTGGTCAGGGCGCGCGCGGCGCGCCCCGCCCTAACCACGAACGAGAAGGGAGAACGGGGCACGGCGTGAAAAGACAAGCTCACCATTGGCGCGGATCCCATCCGTCGTCCGTGCGCTTGGCCGGGGTGATGGTCGTGTCAGACCCGTAGGTCTGGGACATGGGGTTGACGTAGCCGACGGGCAGATCGTCCTCGTCGTCCTCGAACTTGAAGGCGACGTACTGACGCTTGCGACCCTTCTTCTCCTGCTTACCCGTGCCCGCACCGGCACCCGCGCCCGCACCCATAAAGCCCGTACCCGAGCCGCTCTTGCCTGCGGCGCCGGCGGCGCCAGCCGCGCCACCGTTCGCCCCGGTGGAACCGGCAACGCCCGTCGCGCCCGACGCGCCCGCCCCGGAACCGGCCAGGCCGTTCGCACCCGCAGGAGGATTGTAGGAGCCAAAACCCGACCCGGAGTAGGACCCGACCTTCAAGGCAGAGGCGCCCGCGCCACCCAGGCCACCGGTCATGCCGCGCATGCCCGCGCCAAGGCCACCGGACCCCATACGGGCCGCGCCGCGCATACCGAGGGCGCCCGCGCCGAGCACGCCAGCACCGCCGAGCCGTCCCGCGGTGCTCGCGTCGGCGGAGGCTGCGCCGCCGTTCAGGCGCCACAGAGGGTGATCCATATCCGCGGGCGGTGCCGGGGTATGCCCGCCGACGACGCCATTGCGGTAGGCCGTGCCGTTCACGCGCGTGTGCAGCAGATCCCTGCCCATGAGGTCCTGGGGATCGGTGATGGGGTTCGTACGCGATCCGGCCTCGCCGTAGGCAGGCTCCTGCGTGGGAACCGCACCCGAAGAAATGATGCGGTTGCGGGCCGCGGCAGCGTCGGCATCACTCCACCACGGCTGGTCGAAGCCACCGGGGTAGTTGGGAGAAGAAGGGCTACGATCCGCCGCGCGACCGAAGTCATCACCCTTACCGTATCCCCAGTCGCCGCCGCCAGCACCACCAGCACCGCCACCGCCATGGGTGCCACCACCGCTGGTGCCACCACCACCTGGATCCTTACTCTTCTCCTCGTCTTCGTATTTCTTCAGGTCGGCGCCCTCTTCGCCGGGCTTGTCCGCGATTTGGCCCTTCATGATGCCACTGATCATCAAAGTGCGGTCGTTCACCATGTCGATGATGCGCTTCGCCGCGGCCTCGCGCTGCTCGTTCGCCTGCTCTTCGACGGCGGCGACGTAGGCAGAGCCGGTGGTGTAGAGCTTGCCCATGAAGCGGATGCCCGTACCGGGTTCGCTGGAGGGAACCGACACGAGCAGGTCGTCACGCATGGCCGCCGTGTTCGCGTCGAGGAGATCCGGCGACAGCTTCTCGGCTTCGCTCAGCGCCGTCGCCATCACGTTACGGCCTCGAGAATAGGTGTGATAGCCGCGCTCATAGCCCTCCCGATACTTTTCGATGCGGGTGATGGACGCGTCAACCCAGCGATCCATGGCTCTACCCGTCGCGCCGGTAAAGCCGTGGCTCTCGCGATAGGCGCGCAGGTGCTCAACGGCGTCATCAAAGCCCTTCAAGGCCTTGTCGTGATCCCCGTCCCACGCGTCAAGCCCCTTGTTAGCGCGAGCCGCCTCCATGAAGACCTTAAGACGCTCATAATTCGGTGAAGCAACCATTGTGACAAACTCCTTATATGTAACTATGCGGCTCAGTAGTCCGACGGGCCTGAGGAGGTAGTCGGTGCACTACCCGAACCACCCGCCGAGCCGGCACCCGATTGAGTGGGGGGCGCGATCAGTGGATCCGCAGCGGAGCCGAGATCTTCGAGGGTCAAACCGAGCGCGTGAAGCATCGCGGTGAACTTGGTCGGGTTCTGCGAGCGGATTGCCTGCATCTGCTGGTCGGCCTGCGTGTTTTTGAACTTCAGCTGGTTGTCGTATTCCGCACCGGTGAAGCGGGTCATCGCCTTATGCATCTGCGCCTCGAAAACGCTGAGCATAGCGGATTCGCTCGCGAGAAGTCCGGATACGGCTTCGAACATCTCCGTAGCACTGCCTTGCAGTTTCGCGGGCCCGCGTTCGTGTCCCCAGAAGGTGGGTGTCTGCGCGGATCCGAGGGCCTCGGTATGCTTGCGCGATCCCGTCACGGCGTCCCAGGTTTCGGTCACTTTCGGTACAGCTGCTTGCTGCTGGTCGTCGTCGTAACTGACGTCTGCATGTCCGGCCATTGTTGACTCCAAAATGGTTGATGAGAAAAGAAGAGAGTGCGTCGATGCGCAGGGACGCTTACTTACCGACCTTGAAGCGGCGGACCAGCGGCTCCTTGGGCTGATCGTCACCATCGACCTTCAGGGTCCACACGTACGTCAGGTCGGCGCCCGACCCCTCCACGTCTACCGTCCACGACGAGTAGTACTCGCAGTCCTGCTCCACGCACAGGTCGTAGGTGTCCTGGCCCAGACGCCAGTAATCGGTGGCCGACATCATCAGGTAGATCTTGTCGTCCTTGTTCACCACGGTCTTACCCTTGGGATCCAACTTGAAGGTCTGGTCGATGATCGACGGGGGATCCACCGCGACCAGCTCCGTCCCCACCATCTTGCTCAAGGCCTTCGCCTTCGCGGCGATCTCCTTCTTCTCCGAGCCAGACGCAGACTGCATCTGGCTGACCAACTGCTGCTTTTGCCCCTCGGGAATGTTGGGCAACTTCGAAATATCGGTGGAATTTCGCGCACCACCCAAGATGCTGCAACCGGACAGGGCGACGGAAGCGAGCAGCAGGGAAGCTGTGGCTGCGCGAGCGCGACGGGACACGAGAGAGGACATGTTTTTCTCCTACTTTCAGACTGGTCAATCATATGCGACGAAGGGGCCGCTGTGTCAATAAACGATCAAATTGCTGGCGGGGTCCACGTCAGCTGCGCGGCGACGACGCCCAGCTCTCGGTGAACGACCTGCGCGCGGCCGGCGATCGCGCGCTTCGGCTTCACGCCGTTGATGATCGCGCCCTCGCTGGGGTTGCCGGACAGGAGGATACCGGTGACAGCCAGGTCGTTCATCATCTGCAGGACCTTCTCGTAGGCCGCGCGCGACGCGCCGCCCATACGACGAGTGATGATCACGTGCAGGCCGATGTCTCCCGCCTGTGGCAGCAGGTCAATGAGCTCCATCAGCGGGTTACCCGACGAGGTGGCCACCAGGTCGTAGTCGTCGACCAAGATCCACACTTCCGGACCCGACCACCACGTGCGCTCGCGAATCTGCTCGGCGGTCACGTCGGAACCGGGCAGGCGCGTGCGCAGGAAATTCGCAAGCTCACGCAGCTGCTTCATCGCCTCGGCATGGTTCGTCAGGTAGCGCAGCGAATACTCGTCCGGGATCGCACCCAGGAGCGAACGACGCATGTCGATCGCCAGGATCTTCGCCTCGTTGGGCGAGTACAGGCGCGTGACCTCGGAAATGATCGACCGCAGGAAGGAGGTCTTGCCCGTCTTGCCGTCGCCGAACAGGTACAGGTGCGACTCCGCGCGAGTGTTGAACAGGAGCGGCCCCAGGCGCGACTCCTCCACGCCCAGCACCATGTCGCCGCCGCCGCGCGGCAGGATCTGCTGATCCGGCAGCTGCGAGAGAATCTCCGCAAGCGTGATCCGCTGCGGCAACAGACGCAGCTTCGGGCCCTCGCCCGCCACCAGGCACTCGCGAATCTTGTTGACCGTGTACGCCACGCCCTGCGACACGGTTGACGGATCCTGCTCCGCGTCCGCGCGCGGCAGGCCGATCATCATCTCGTGACCCGCCATGTCGATGCCGCGCCCCGGGCGCCCCTTCGGAATACGGGCGGCACCCTCGCGGTTGACGATCGACTCCTTCGGGTTCGCCGTGTGCAGCTCCAGGCGCGACCCGAAAATATCCTGCGCCTCGGCGCGGATATCCATCCAACGGGCCGCCGATATGACCAGGTGAACGCCCAGCGACAGGCCTCGGCTCATCATCGTCGTGACCTCGCGGTCCAGGCCATCGAACTCGGAGCGCAGTGCACCCCACCCGTCGATCACCAGGAACACGTCGCCGTAGCCGTCGTCGTAGGTGCCCGCCAGGCGCCCACGACGGTAGGTATCCATCGAGTCGATGCCGTGTGCACGGAAGTAGCGCTCACGGTCGTCCATGATCGCCGCGATCTCGGCGAGCATACGCGTGCGTACCTCCTCGGTGTCGCGCGTCGCCACGCCGGCCACGTGCGGCGCGCCCGCGAAGCCCGCGAAGGTGCCGCCACCGAAGTCCATCACGTAGAACTGGACTTCCTGGGGCGTGTAGGTCAGTGACAGGGCCTGGACGATCGTGCGCAGCGCCGTCGATTTACCGGTCTGCGGGCCTCCCACGAGCGCGAAGTTACCGCCCGCGCCCGACAGGTCCAGGACCAGTGTCTCGCGGCGCTGCTCAAGCGGCAGGTCGACCGTGCCCAGGGGCACGCGCAGGACCCCGGACTCGCGCCAGGCGCGCGAAACGAAGCCCAGCTCCGGGTCCGGGCGCAGGTCGGGCATGAGAGTCGCGAACGTATCGGGAACCTCCAGCGGAGGCAGCCACACCTGGTGCGCTGGGTAGCCCTTGCCCTTCATCTTCTCCACGGCGATGTCCATCTCGGACATGTCCGCCCACACCTCGTCACCGGCCAGGACGATCTCCTGGTTCTGATCGACCTCTTCCTCCTCGCCCAGGGCTTCGCGCGTGATGACGGGAGCGACCGTGAACGGCAGGATCTCGATCGGCGCGCTCGGGGCGCCGGCCGTCGAGGCCTCGGCAATTGACGCGAGGGTGCGCGCCGGCGGGGGAGCGGCCACGTAGGACGCGCGGAAACGAACGAGGCCGTCGCCGCCCGCCTTCAGGAAGCCCGAACCGGGCAGCGGCGGCAGCTTCGCGGCGTCGGGGATACCCAGGACCTCGCGCGAGTCGCTCTCCGTGAACGTCTTGAGCGCAATGCGGTACGACAGGTGGGATTCCAGACCGCGCGCCTTACCCAGGTCCATCTTCTGTGAAGCCAGCAGCAGGTGCACCGACAAGGATCGGCCCAGACGACCGATCATGATGAAGACCTCGCCGAACTCCGGCTTGGCCATGAGCATTTCCGTGAACTCGTCCAGGACGATGAACAGGGCCGGCAGCGGCGGATACTCGTGCTTGCCGGCGAGGCGGTCCGCCTCGTAATCGGACACGTTCGCGTAGTTGCCGGCCTGGCGCAGCATCTCCTGGCGGCGCACCATCTCGCCCTGCAGGGCGTCCTGCATACGGTCAACCAGCGAGAGCTCGGACTCCAGGTTCGAGATCATGGCCGACACGTGCGGCAGGTCCGCCATACCGGCGAAGGTCGCGCCACCCTTGAAGTCGACGAGCACCAGGTTCAGCTGCTCTGGGGAGTGAGTCAAAGCCAGCGCGAGAACGAGGGTGCGCAACACCTCGGACTTACCCGAACCGGTCGCGCCGATCAACAGGCCGTGCGGACCCATACCCTGCTGGGCGGATTCCTTAATGTCCAGGACGACGGGTCGGCCCTCGGGCGTCACCGCAAAGGGGGCGGCCAGGCGCGCACGCCCCTCGCGTCGCACCCACTGCTTCTCCGGGTCGAAGTCTCGAATGTCGCCGATGCCGACCAGCTCCATGAGGTCCTTCTGGCGCGACTCGTCCGAGCGGCCCACCGGCGTGTCCGACTCCTCCAGCTTCTCCTGGGTGGCGAAGGGGGTCATGCGACGAGCCACGGCCTCGGCCTGCACGGCGCTGAGCCGATCCGCGAAGGCTGACTCGGGCACAGAGTCCATGGTCACCACGTCGACGACGTCCGAACCCTTGCGATCCGGGCTGGGGTGGATGACGAGGCGCAGGGCAGTGTGAGACTTCATCGGCGTCCACTCGCGGGCGCGGCTCATGATCGTCACGCCGCGCACGCCCGCCATCGACCCGAAGGGTGAGGAGGTGGGGAACTCGGCACCGTCGCACACGAGGAGGAGATGGGGCCACTCAGGCATCTCTTCGCCCGGGCGGTACGCGCCGCGCATCGCGATATCGGGGCCGATCATCTCGACCAACTCACGCGGGTCCGTGGAAATCATGCGAGCCGGGCCAATGGCGTCGCGAACGTTTGCCGAGCGCGCCTGTGGCATCCACTTCACCCATTCCCAGTCGCCCAGACGATCAGCCGAACACAGGACCGCGATCTTGAGCTTGGAAGGCTCGATAAAGCACGCCACGTGCATCATGATGGCGCGCATCTCGTCATAGGCGCTCTCGCCCTCGCCGACGACCTCGATGTGGCTGAAATCGCCCAGGTAGAGGAACTTACCCACGTTGTCCGTGTGATCGTGCACCGCGATGAAGCGTTCCATCGCCGACAGACACACGACGTCCATCTCCGTCATTGGATCGATCGGCGGACGCTCGAACGTCAAGCCCAGGGGCTGCGTACCACTGCCATAGCGGAACGTGAGCACGTTGTAGGTGTTGCCCTCACGCGACCACAGGCGAGACCCGTTCGCTGCCAGGGTCACCAGGGCGTCGGGGTCGGGGTAGACCCAGTTGTAGTAGGCGCGCTGCTTCTTAGCGACCTTGCGGATCGACTCGCGCGTCTCCGCGAGGTAAGACAGGTACTCGCGACGCTGCGTCTTCACGCGCGTACGGTACTGGGAGAACTGGCGGTACATGTTGAAGCCGACCATGCCGAGCATAGCGACCAACATGCCGCCGCCCATGAGCATTGAGCGCTTATTGTCGGGGTTCTGCATGGCCATGAAGAACATAACGCCCGTCGAGCCGAGCATCGGGACGACCATCATGAGGACGTTGCCCATCGATGCGGGCTCAGCCTTCTCCGGCGGCATCTGCAGGGCCAAGCTGCCGGAAGGCTGCTCCGGAACCGCGGCAATCCGCCGTTTTTTGCGTGTAACCATCAGGTCTCCTCGCGCTGCGCGCGTACGTGTTCGATGCGACTGTCCCCAGTGTAGCTGAGTGCTCTTCCAAGTTTTAACCGGCGGTTAGCCTCAGTGCATTACACTGGGCACTGTTGTTTCCCTTAGATCGGAGGTTTCATGAGCGCCACCATGGTGTCCGTGACCGTTATCGACTCCGATGGGGCCTCCGATTTCGCTGCTCCCACAGGGACCACGGTCGCAGGTTTGTGCGCCATGCTGGCCATCGACCTCACCTTGCCGTCCGTGCGTATTTCCTACGCCGACGGGCGTCCCCTCGACGGGGCTGCGGTCCTCGGCCGCGACCTGCCCGCCGGGTCGACGATCGCCCTGTCCAGCCGGGTCCTGTCTGCCCGCCAGCTCAACGAGGCCTCGGAGCGCTACGAGAATCAGTGGCTCTCCCCCACCCTCGCCCTGGTCGGCCTGTGCTTCCTCCTCATTGGTGCGGTTTCCTCACTGTGCCTGCTGCCCATGATGGGCGATGCAGCGCTCAGTGGGCTCGCCCACAGGGAGGATGGGCCCGCCTGGGCGCTCGCGGCCTCGTCGATCCCGACGTGGGCGCGCGGAGTATGCGCTCTGGTGTGCTGCGCGGTTGCGATCATTCCGCTGTTTGCCTCGCGCAGGCTGCGCTCGATGTCCCTTCTGCTCATCCTGATGCCGGCGCTCGCGGGTTACAGCGCCATCGGCTTCGTGTCGATGGCGGGTATCCATGCCCTCTCGCTCGCGCCCGTTGCCGGAGTGTGGGTGGCCCTCGTCGTGTCCCTGGCGGTGCTCTCGCTGACGAACACGCCGACGGCGCTCAGTGCCATGATGGCGTGGCTCGGTGCGACCGTTCTCGTGACGATTGGCGCCTACCCGTTCTTCCACCTGATTAATATTGCGCCGCTCGCGTTGGCCCTGGGTGTGTTCCTGTTCCTCATGGCCCCGCGCTTCGCGTTGCGCGTGCCTGACAGTCAGCTGATTGATGCGGCGGCAGTGCAAACGATCGCCTCGCGTATCCGCCAGCCTATGATGGTCCCTCCCACGCCGGTGACCGGCGGGCGCATGAAGACGGCGATCGGACACACCGATGCCCGCTACACGCTGCTGCTGACCGCCTCGACGTTGTTCACCCTCGCGGGTGGTATCCCCCTCGCTCGCACGGTGATGCCAACGGTGGCCATGGGCCGAGGCGTCGGCGGTTTCGTGATCGTCATCGCGGCCGTGGTGACCCTGTTAACGGCGCCGAGGGGTGCCCGCACGCCGATGGGGAGGGTCCTTCCGCGCATTGGTGCCGCCGGCATCGGGTGCGCCTTCCTCTTTGGCGCCTGGGTGAAGTCCTGGGCGCTCGGCGCGCAGATCTATCCCGTCCTGCCCGTGTGCGTCCTCGTTCTGACGGGCATCGCGCTGGTGGCCTGGATGACGCTGTATGAGCCCAAGGGACATGCCGCACTGATCGGCACGATCCTCGACTTCGTGCAGTCGTTCTGTATTTTTGCACTTCTCCCCGCGGCGATTTTCTCCTCGGGTCTCTTCGAGTTTGCTTGGAGGGCGATCCTGTAATGGGTGATACCACGAAGACTCCTTTCGCCCGCGCGACCGCTTCGCGGCTCGTCGGCGCGTACGTCATCGATCTGCTGGTCCTCGGGGCGCTGGTGGGGGTGACGTGGTTCGTCTATTTCACGCCGGTGACGGTCGGTCTGATCATCGCCGAGGCCGTGGTTGCCTCCGGCGTCATGCTGGGGGTGTCGGGGCGGACCCCGGGTATGGCCCTCATGCGCGTGTGTCTCATTCGAGACGAGGATGACGCCCAGACTCCTTCGCTGGGAGCGGCCATGGGCTACACGGCCTTGAGTGCGCTGCTTCAGGTGACGGTTGTGGGTCTGCTGGCCTCGTACGCGATGGTCCATGATGGGCGCACGTGGCTCAATGGGCCCACGCATACGCGTTTCGTCGACCTGCGCAAACATGCGGCCCTCGCTGCGGGTCCCGGACAGGCGGTGGATGATCCCCGCCCTGGCCAGGCGCCCAGCGGCTTCGAGGGCGTGCAGGCAGGTGCGGGTCAGTGGGATGCGCCGAGTGCCCCGCTGACTCCCGTTCCTTCGTCCGTCCCCGACTACTCGGCTCCCGGTCAGCGAGCGAACGATCCCTACAGTGCGCCAGTGGCACCGAGTGTCCCCGCGGTTCCGGCTGCGCCCGCTGCCGCGCAGGTTCCGGCGGTGCCGCTCCCGTCCGCGCCGAGCGTGCCCGCGGTTCCGGCTGCGCCCGCTGCCGCGCAGGTTCCGGGGGTGCCCCTCCCGTCCGCGCCCGCCGCTCACGAGCCCACGCAGTTCGATGCGCTCCTCGCACCACCTCAGGGCGCGCCCGAGGCTCATCGTCCGGCACCCCAGCGGCCCACGCCCGCACAGGTGCCAGCCCAGCAGCCCCCGGCGGTGCCCGTGCCCTCCGCGTCGCCCGCGCCCCAGGACGGCTGGGGTGGGCCCGCGCGCCAGGAACCCTCTCAGCCCCCGTACTCTGCTCCGGTGCAGTACCAGGCCCCGGCCTCGGGCGTGCCTGGACCGCCGCCGAGTCATCGCGACGTGCAGGCTGCCCAGCGCGCCGCCGCCCCCCAGGGGCAGTGGGGAGGCGCCGGCCAGTCCCAGTGGGGCGCGCCCGCGACGCCGCCGCGCGCGCAGCTCCTGTGGCTCATTTTCGACTCGGGCCAGCGTGAGCTCATCGACATGCCGCTGACCCTGGGGCGGGCACCTGCAGCCGCCGAAGGGTCGCGCGCTGTCGTCGTTCCCGATACGACGGTGTCCCTGTCGCGCACGCACATGCGCGTGGGTCCCACAGCAGGTGGGGCGTGGATTGAGGACTCGTTCTCCGCGAACGGCACGCAGATCCGCACCCCCGACGGGCGTATCACCGCGTTGACCGGCGGTCAGGCCGTTGAGGTCCCTGCGGGCACCGAGATTCTCATGGGTGAACGTCGCGCCACGATCGTCCACGCTGACGCGGATTGCGTGCGCTGACTCGAATTGCGCGTCCTGGTCTCGCTCCCGGCTCTGACCCCGCGCCCTGCACACGGCTCTGATCTCGGTCGTGAGTGTCGGAGTTCGTTCAGTCGGATGCCTCCCGCCGCTGTCCCCTTCGAAGGAAGGGGCGGTTTTCTGCTGCCTGGCACACAGTCAATTCAACCGGACGAAAGATTACGCCGGGCGCGAGCGACGTTGATCCAGCGGTCGAGCATCCGCGCAGCGCACGCACCGAATGCCGGATGCTCGTAGACGCGGGCCCGGCAAGACGGGCGCACGAAACAACGCGTGCGCGACACAATGCGCACGAAACAGAAAAGGGCCGCCCCATGCGGGGCGGCCCTTCCCAGAGCGCTAGGCGCTCATGCTCTCAGAAGCGGGCAGCGTTGGACTGGTCCGTCGTCTGGTAGTTGGAGCGAGCGGCGTCGACAGCGCTGGAGGTGCGACGCAGAACGTCCTTCAGGCCCTCGAGGCCCTGGTTCCAACGACGCTGAGCCTCGTCGTAGGCTTCCTGGGTCTGGCCTTCCCACGAGGAACGCAGCTGGTTCAGGATCTGCTCGAGCTCGTCGAGGGCGGCCTCAAGGTTGGCGGCACCCGTGTTGATGTCAGCGGCGGCGGCGTCAAGCGCGGCGTAGTTTACCTGGAAATCCATATCAGTCTCCTAATCTACCTAATCTCTCACAGTCCGCCGAGCAGGTTGGAGAACGAGTTCTCGGTCTCCGACTCGTTGGCTTCCATCGACGAATCAGTGGCGCGCAGGTTATCTGCGAGGTCCTGAAGGGCCTGGTTAACCTTGGCGGCGTTTTCCTGCCACTGAGCCATCAGCACCGTGAACTGCGCCGATGCGGCGCCCTGCCAAGAGCTGCCGATGGTCGACAGGTCGCCCTCGAGGCGCTTGAGGTGGCTGTCGATGTCGGCCTTGGTGGACTCAACTGCCGAGAAGCCCTGCTTCAGGGCGCCTTCTGCGGCCCTCTGGTCTGCCATGTGAACCTCCATTTGTATGAGTGGACTCTCCCGCGGGGATGCGTGAGAGCATGGGGACATATGAATACTAACCATGTTTTCATGATTATTTTTGATGTTACGGAAAAATCATGACAAAAGCTGACCGAGAATCTAGACTTACAGGGTTGTGTCGTGTAGTTAGAATCCCCATCACGCGGCAAACGGGAGGACCATATGGCAACGAAAACATCTCGAGGAGTGGCGCTGATTCCGCTCACGATTACCTATGGCGTTGATCGTAGTGACGTGACGATTCCGCAGTCGATCCCTCTCGTGGAGCTGTTGCCCGGAATGGTTGAAACCGTTGGTGCTTTCACTGATCAGCCGACCAATGATGGCTTCTCGGTGAGGACCTCGTCAGGTCGTCTGCTGGACCAGTCGAAGTCGCTGTCCGCCCAGGGTGTGCGTGCGGGAGCCGCCCTCACGCTCGAGCCTCTTGGTGAAGGCGCTGCCGACATGGTCTACGACGACCTCACTGAAGCGGTCGGTCAAATCGTCGAACGAGTGTCCACCCCTTGGACACGTGAGGATGCGCACATTCTTGCTGCGCTGTCTGCCGCTGCCCTCATTTTCGTTGCCGCCCTCCTCCTGGCGACCACGCCCCCGGATGCCCTGGCATCCTTGGACCCCCAGCGCATCACGCTGCTCAACCGTGTCTATGGCGTCATCGGCTTCATCGCCGCCCTCCTCGTCACCGGCACGTCGGCTGTCGTCACGCGTCAGAGCCCCCGGCCCAGCGGCATCGCGCTGGCGCACACAGTGCCCCTTCTGACCTGCGCATCCGCGCTTCGTCTCACGCAGAGCCAGTGGGACACCGCCGGGTGGATCTGGATCGGTGTCGGCCTCCTAGTCGGCTCGCTCGCGGTCCTCACACTGCCCAAGCGTTACCGCATCTCGATCGTGGCGCCCCTCGCCCTCGGTACCGTGATAGCGACGACGGGTCTCCTGGTCTCTCTCGGTTCCCTCTCACAGGTCGGCGTCTCCGCTGCCCTCTTCGCTTTCGTTGTCGTCCTCCTCCAGATCGCGCCGTGGATTGCCCTGGCACACATTCCCGTGCGTATCCTCGACGCGAACACGACCGAGCAGATTCCCGCCCAAACGATCACCGACCAGGTCGGCACTTCCTTCGTCTTCGTCGTCGCCTTGCGCGCGGGCGGGGCGTTGGCAGCGATTTTCCTCGCGGTCTCGTTGATGAGCGCGCCCGGCACCCGTTCAGTGCTCCTCCCGATGATCCTCGTCTTCCTCGGGTCGATCTCCCTGATCCTCCAAACCCGCTCGATTCGTGCGCGCGTGGAGGTCCTCCTCGGTGTTCTCACGGGTCTGGTGACGATCCTGATTACCGCGAGCCTCGCCACCCGCGCGGAACCAACGATGCTGGCGTGGGTGGCCCTCGCAGCAATTGCGGCGGCCCTCGTGCTCGTCATCACGAATGTCGTCGGGCCTCGTGCGCGTCCGTACCTGACGCGACTCGCCGACACTATCTCGGTGCTGTCGCTGTTTGCCCTGATTCCCCTGGCCGTCTACATGTGGGGCTGAGCTATGCCGACCAGTAAAGATATCCTCGAAGCCCAACGCTTCAACCGAAACCGCCTGATCACCGCCTTTACGTCCGGTACCCCTGGCGGCCGCGAGGTCGACACTCCCTCCCCGGTGCGTCCTCTCATCGTCGGCGCCGTCGTCGCCATCATTGTGTGCGTCATCGGCATCGCCCTGCGGAGCTTCGCAGCGAAGCCAGACCTGACGGACGCTAACTACAAGCTGGTCGACGTCAAGGACACGGGCGCGCGCTACCTGTCAGTGAACGGCGTGCTACACCCGATCAGCAACGTGACGACCGCGAAGCTTCTCGCGGGAGACTCCGGCCTGACGATCGTCAGCGCCAGTGCCTCCTCCCTCAAAGACACCCCGCGCGGCGCCCAGATCGGCCTGCCCGGCGTCCCAGACGACGTGCCTGCATCCGCAGACCTGGCCTCGACGTGGCTCTCCTGCGACCTGCCGACCAGTTACCACACGTGGATCGCCCAGGACCTGCCGGCGGATAACTTCCCGCTTCAGCCCGCCACCGCGGCCCTCGTGCAGGCGGTGGGCAGCGAGGACAAGTACTTCATCGATGCGAAGACCCACAAGAAGTACCTTATTGACGCCTCCGTGAGCCGCCTGGGCGACTGGGTCCTGTCCTTCCAGAACAGGACGGCGTACCCGATCATCGTCGAACCCGAGTGGCTCGACCTCTTCCCCTCCGGCACGCGTTTGAAGCCGTGGAGCTACAGCGACATCCCCAACGCTGGCGAGCCCGCGAGGAATCTGCCGGGCCCACTCAAGAATGAGAACCTGACGATCGGCACGGTCGTTGAACAGATCAATTCCAATGGCGAGGTCCTCAACTCCTATCTGGTCATCAACGACTCCGATTTGGCCGTCTTCAATTCGACTGCGGCCAAGCTCTACCAGGACGCACCGAAGGTCGAGCAGTATCCGACGGAAATGTTCAAGGACGTCGCACCCGTGCAGGCCGACTTCATCGGCGAGGACTGGCCCACCGTCGAGGACTTCGCGAACCCGGAGTGGAAGGACGACAAGCTTGACGCGTCCAGCCGCACCGTCCTGTGCACCAAGATGGACACGAAGGACAAGACTGTTCCACAATTTGGCCTGTACACCATGAAGGAGCAGCGCGCCATCCAGGCCTCCTACGACGCCGAATCGGTCTCTGCGACGGGTGGTCCGACGACGTCGCGCACGGTCACGGTGGTCGGCGGTTCCGGGGTCGTCGCGGCGCTGACGGCGGGCGGTGGCGATGCTGGTGCCTACGTTTTCATTTCGGATATGGGGTACCGACATTCGCTTGGCGATGCTCCCGCCATCTCGCTCAAGGCCCTCGGGTGGACATCGGATGACGTTGCGATGATCCCGCAGGCGTGGGGCAATATCATTCCCCCCGGATCGGAGTTGACGCCTCAGGCGGCTGCTACCTCAGCGGGGCTGTCGTGAGCCGCATACGTGCCAGATCCCGAGCGCTGGGCCGAGGCCTCGTCGGGGCATCCCTGATCGCCGGCCTGACGCTCGCCGCCCTCGTCGCCCCCCTCACCCCCTCGGACGAGGCCGGGGCTGGGGGCGCGTTTGGCCCGGCCCCCGCGCACGCGGACCCGGTGCCGACGCCGAGTGTGCGCCCCACCCCGACCGCATCTCCCTCCCCGACGCCGACCACCCCGGCCGACTCAGGGGACGGGAAATGTTCCGAGAACTCGCCGTCGTACATTAAGAACCAGCCCGACATCTTCGATGCCGTGGGCGTGCGGCGCGCGTGGGAGATCTCCCGCGGCAAGGGCGTGACTGTCGCCATCGTCGACTCGGGTGTGGCCGCAGGCAATGAACACTTTCAGTCCTCCGACGGCCCCGTGGTGCTCCCCGGCGTGGATCTGAGTGGCGAAAACACCGACGGGCGCGTCGACGTCGGCGAGCATGGGACCGCGATCGCCGGCGCGATTGCTGCCCGCGAACTGCCCGAGTCAAAGAACTCTGGCCTCATCGGCGTCGCCCCCGAGGCGACGATTCTTCCCGTCCGCGTGGACACTGGCCTCGAGCAGGGTACTTCGACGAAGGAAGGCGAAGAGACCTTCATGTCCAAGGTCGGCAGAGGCATCCAGTGGGCTGCCGACCATGGCGCGCAAATTATCGTCGTCGCCCAGTCGGCGGCCGAGGGCGACGCGAACCTCGAAGCGGCAATCCAATCCGTGCGCGGCCGTGCCCTCGTCGTGGCCTCGACCGGCAACGTGTATCAAGGGCAGGACCAAAAAAAGGTCGTGTATCCGGCCGCCTACGAGAGCGTCCTCGGCGTGACGGCCTCGAATGCCGACGGGTCAGCCTCCGACCAGCAGGTGCACGGTTCGCACGTCGGGATCGCTGTTCCAGCCGGCGCCATCCTCACGACATGGTTCAACCAGGCCGACTGCCTCGTCGGCGGATACGAGGGCGACCAGCCGCTGCCCTCCTCCTCCTATGCGACCGCCTACGCCGCAGGTTTCGCGGCGCTCATCGCGTCGGCGTACCCGGACGAGGGACCCGAGATGTGGAAGTACCGCCTGGAGGTGACAGCCGTACGCGGTACCGCCGACCAACGCACCGATGGGCTCGGGTGGGGGATCGTCGCCCCCTTTGACGCGCTGACCTTCACCGACATCGGCACGAGATACGGGCCAGCGCACCCCAATGCGGCTGAGCACCCCGCCCCCGCCCGCCCCGCCGTCGCCTCGCCGAACCTGACGCAACGGGACAACAACCTGACGGTCCGCGCCTACATCGTCTCCGCGATCGCCGTGCTCGGCGTTGCCATGATCGCCGGCCTCGTGATCCTGTCGCACCTGCGCGGCAGACCCGCGGTCGTCGAAGAGCCAGACGAAGACCCGTCGTGAGGCGAGGCGCCGCAGGGGCGCTGGTGTCGTAGCTCTGGTCACTGCGCCGTCGCGTCTCGCGCGCCCTGCCGTCCGCTGACACAGCGCAGGTCGTTGACACCCACCCGATTCACCGAGAGGAACGACAATAATGACACCATTGGTCAATCGCGTCCGGGGCCTGCGCGCCCTGTGCGTGACGGTGTCGGCCTGCCTTCTCGCGGTGGGCACGCTGGTGGCTCCTGCACCGGCCGCGCACGCTGACTCGCGCAAGGTGCAGGCATCCGACGAGGCCTACTATTCCCGCTATTCACTGGCTGACCTGCACGCACGCGGGTATCGCGGCGACGGCGTCATCATTGCGGTCATTGATAGTCATATCGACGCCTCAATCCCCGAACTGCGGGGCGCAGACATCCAGGACAAGACTCCCTGCAAGGTCACCAATGACGCGGAATCTGACGATCATGCGACCGAAGTCGCCCAGATCCTGGTCGCACCCGACTTCGGGGTCGCTCCCGGCGCGACGATCTACAACTACGCGTACGCGGACGATTGGGGGGACGTGGATTCAGACTGCGCCCTCGGATCGAATTCGGCTGCCCTCGCGCGCAAACCGAGTCTCATCGAGCAGGCGCTCAACGACGGGGTCAACGTCATCGTTGTCACCTCCTCCTACAGCGAGGCCGACGAGGAATCTCTGCGATGGGCCGTTTCCCGCGCGGTAGCAGCAGGCGTTCCCGTTGTTGTATCAATGGGTAACCACGGCGAGTACAACGCGTCCAATACTATGGGGCGCTTCGCCGGTGTGATTGGCTCCGCTGCGCTCACAACTGACGGAACATACGCGGACTACTCGAACTGGGGCGACGGAGTCTCCATCGCCGCCGTCGGTGAGTTCTACGCACGTAAGGCCAGCACCAATCAGCTGAAGACGGTCGAAGGAACCTCGTTTGCGACGCCGCTGATTGCAGGCGTCCTGGCTCTGGCATGGGACGGCTTTGACAGTGACGTGCCGTCGGAGCAGATTCTGCAGGCACTGGCCGCTACCGCTCGCGGCTCGGGTGGTCGGTGGAACGATCGGACCGGTTTCGGGGAGATCGACCCGGTGGCCTTCCTCGCCTCTGACCCGACTCAGTACCCGGACGAGAACCCTTTCGAGGACAAGGGTAACGATCCCGTGCTGACTTCCGACGACATCGATGATTATGCCGATGGCCTCGTGGATCCCGAAGACATTTACAACGATAACGAGTACGTCTATCGAGGAATCGACGAAAGGGTAGTGGACTCAGGCGCCTACGGATTCCCAGCCCATCTGGGCACGAGCCCGCGCTATCACGCCCAGCAATAGTGCCCCAGCGGTGGCAACGTCAGTGAAGTGACAACAGAGGAGAAAATATGAGCCTTTCTTTCCATTGGTCGCGAGGCCTGCGTACCCTGGGCGTGATGGTGTCGGCGTGCGCGCTGGCCCTGACGGCCGTGCTCTCGCCCGTCGCTCCCACTGCCCCCGCGGAGGCGGTGGATCGCAAGGTGACAGCGGCGGATGAGGCGTACTACTCGCGCTACAACCTGGACGCGCTGCGCGCCCAGGGGTACACGGGTGAGGGCGTGATTATCGCGGTCATCGACGGGCGCATCGACACGTCCATTCCCGAGCTGCAGGGTGCGAGTATTGAAGACATGACGCCGTGTACGGTCCAGAGTGATTCGTCGAATGATGATCATGCGACGTCCATAGCCCAGCTTCTCGTTGCACCGGACTTTGGTATCGCGCCGGGGGCGACCATATACAACTATGTGAGTGTTCCGAACAGCAGCGATGCGGGTTCAGATTGTGCGCTAGGAAGTCGTGCATCGGTTCTAGGAGATCACTCAGGGCTGATCGAAGAGGCGCTGAATGACGGCGCGGGCATCATCGTGATCTCCTCAAACATCTTTTCGCGGGATCGTGAATCGCTCAAGTGGGCAGTGTCGCGTGCCGTCGTTGAAGAGGTTCCGGTCATTGTGTCGATGGGCAACGAGAGCACGCGTAATCAGGATCGATCGCTCGTCCAGTGGGGAGGAGTCGTTGGTGTTGCGGCGCTTGAGCGTGATGGCAGCTACGCGGATTACTCGAACTATGGAGACGGAGTGTCGATTGCTGCTGTTGGCGAAATACGGGTACGCCGGGCCAGCGAAAACAGAGTCGATGCGATGCGCGGCACGTCGTTCGCCGCTCCCATGGTTGCCGGAATGTTGGCATTGGCGTGGTCCAGGTTTAGCTCGGATGACGTATCGGCTGATCAAGTCTTGCAGGCGATGGTTGCTACCGCTCGAGGGGCGGGCGGCCAGTGGAATGAACGGACTGGTTTCGGTGAGATCGACCCGGTTGCACTGCTGTCCTCCGACCCGAGCCAGTACCCGGACATGAATCCCTTTCTAGAGAAGGGAGGAGACTCTAAGCTGACTTATGCGGACATTAGAGAGTACTATCACGGACTGGTCGATCCGAGCGCGATTTTCAATGATGGCTCATACGTATATCGAGGAGTCGATGAACGAGTGGTGAATTCGGGTGCCTCCGGTTACCCGGCTCACCTGGGCACGAGCCCGCTGTATCACGCAGAGTAGCTAGCGCATGTAGCTCGTAACGCATATGCTTCAATACTGAACGCATATGTTGCTTCTGGGGGGTGTGGAACCCCAGAGGCATCTCGTCAAATGAAGTGGTGTACCGGCACCGCGGAAGTCAGTTAGGATAACCGTATGGTAGAGATGATGGGGAATACCCCCGAAGATGCAATGCGAATTCTCCAGGAACGAATCGACGAGGCTCAGCGTCAGGCTCAGGGTGCTCGCGACTTTGTTGAGGCCCTGAAGAAGGCTCGCATCACGGGCCACGATTCGCGCGACGAGGTCGAGATCGAAGTTAACTCCGACGGTCGTATGGTGAAGATCGAAATCGATGAGGAGGCTCTCGAAGGCTCTGCTCACGACCTCGAGCAGGCCATCATGGAAGCCTACGCTGATGCCGGTACCAACATGCGTGAGTTCGTTCGTCAGCAGGCGACTGCATGCTACGGCGACAAGGTCGGCCTTATGCGTGACTATCTCGATAACCTCGACGATACCCTCGGTTCGCTGGGGCGCTGATCAACGATGGCCAGTCCTGATCTCAAAGTAGATACCGAACTCATCCGCTCCCACTCCACCGAGATCGGTGGCCTCGCCGACACCGCCGACCAGTGTTCGTCGGTCGCGAGCGCTACGAAAGGGCAGGTGAGCGGCGGCGCGTTTGGCGTGCTCTGTTCCTTTTTTGCTGACCCAGTCAACAATCAGATTGACAACCTGAGCGAAATGATCAACGACCTCGGTGAAGCCGAGCGTCGTCTGGTTGTCTGCCTCCTGCAGTGGGCCGCCGAACTGGACGCCGCAGAGAACAAGGCGAAGGACGATCTGCCGAATCCGGATAATCCTGAGCCCACTCCCGGCCCTGGCACTGGCCCCGGCACGGGGCCCAGTGGTCCCGGTGCTGGTCCCAGTGGTCCCGGTGCTGGTCCCAGTGGTCCCGGTAGTGGTCCCAGTGGTCCCGATCCGGTTGGGCCGGATGAGCCGAAGCCTATTCCGGAGCCCCCGGGCGTCGTAGACCAAGACGACGACAAGTCTAAAGACGACGACAAGCATCAGGACGACGACAAGCATAAGACTCCTCCGGCGACCGAGCCCAACGACGACGACAAGCCTGGTGAGAAGGGCGACGCCGGAGAGAAGGGCGACAAGGGCGAGAAGGGCGACGCCGGAGAGAAGGGCGACAAGGGCGAGAAGGGCGACGCCGGTAAGGACGGCAAGGACGGTTCCGACGGTTCCGACGGTTCTGACGGTAAGGACGGCGACGCCGGTAAGGACGGCAAGGACGGTTCCGACGGTTCTGACGGTAAGGACGGCAAGGACGGTTCTGGCAAGGATAGTAAGGACGGCCAGGACGGAAAGGATGGTCAGGACGGTAAAGACGGTTCTGACGGCAAGGATGCTCCCGGTGGTGGGAACGACTTCGCCAGCCTCCTGGGTGGCCACGACAAGATCTGCGTTGACGACGATCAGCTGCGCGCGTTCCTCGAGCAGCAGCGCAACGATGAAAATGCAGATCTGGCAACGTTCTACGAGCGCCAAAAGGCCGACCAGGACGAGGCCCTCTTGCGCTACGCCGAGGCGCACCCCGGCGAAGATCTCTCGCCCATCCGTGATCTCATCGAATCGAACCAGCAGCAGCAGCAGGATTCGATGACCACCTTCCTGTCCGAGCAGCGTACGGCGGAAGAGTCTCAGATCCGCCAGTTCATCAAGGAGAACCCGCAGGTGAGCAGTCGCGACTTCGACACCTTCATGTCGAAGCAGCGCACGGAGCAGCAGGCGAGTTACCGCAGCTTTGTCGAGGAACAGCAGAAGACCCAGAGTCAACGCATTGATGAGTTCACGAAGGCTCATGCAGACGCATCCTCGGATGACGTCCGCAAGCTCTTCGAGCGGCAGGACAACAACGGTGATCAGGACATCGAGAAGTTCCTCTACCGTCAGCGTCAGGACGAAGAGCGCACCCTGCGTCGCTTCGTGTTTGAAGGAGTGAAGAAGTGACCGCCCAAGCACCAGTCCATACACAGAGCCTGAGTAACTCGACGCCGACAGAGGGCCTAGGGGTTATCGATGATATCTACCGCAGCGCTGTTGCCGTTTCGAACGGTGACTTCGGCGGTATCATCACGGCGATTCAGTCCGCTCGCTCCGGAATGCTCCAACTGGAGGCTGATCCAGTCGATTTCTTCTCGCAGATGGCTGTCGGCTTCATCCTTGAGCATGTCGATCCCCTGAAGGATTTGCTCAACGACTTCACGGGTGATTCCGCAGAGGTCTTCGGTATGAGCGCCAGCTGGCAGTCGATTGCCGAATCGCTGGCGTCCATCGCCGACGACATTGATTCCACCTCGAGTAGCGCAATGTCCAACATGACCGGACAGGCAGTGGATGCCTACCTTTACAGGCAGCAGACTGTTTCTGAAGCGATGCGCGCAGTTGGTGAGAACGCATCCGCATTTTGTGGTGCACTGACGGACGCGGCCAACATTGTGGATGCGATTCATGATCTGGTTCGTGACGCTATCGCCGATGTCGTTGCGACCTGTGTCAGTAGTGTGTTCTGGTCATGCGTTACCTTCGGTGCGGCAGCGCCCGCAAAGAGCGTCGAGGTCAGCGCGAAAGTGGTTACGTGGGTTACCACTATCGGGCAGATCGGTCAGATGCTCGTCCAGTTGCTCACGTCCATCAAGGCCGTCTTCGACAGCTTCGCCTCGATCCAGACCGGACTCACTAATCAGGTGAAGGTCATCGGCGCAAACTGCTCCATGCCCACCGGTGGTTGCTGTGGCTCCAACGCCGCTGCTCAGGACCTCTCGTCGCCCCTGAGTGGTAACGGCAGTGTGACCGCCAATGGCCAAACCGGTGGCACCAACGTTGCCGCAGGCAACGGCGGCGTCGCTGTCGGTGGAGATAATAACGGCACCATCAACAACGACCAGTCGACGACAAATATCAATGTCGAGACTCCCGTTACGATCAATGGTGGTCGCTCCGGTCACACCGACGACCACGATGATGACCACTCGAAGGGCGGCAAGGGCAAGAAACCCAACAAGGACAATAAGGGCAAGAACGACCATTCGGGTGGTACTACCGGTAGCTCGGGTAGCCAGTCCGACAAGGGGAACAAGTCCGGCAAGGGTGGTAAGCCTACCAAGCCCAAGACAGGTGGCTCGTCTGGTTCCGGCGGTAGCAAGCCCAACCACGGCGGTAAGCCTACCAAGCCCAAGACAGGCAGCTTGCCTGGTTCCGGCGGTGGCAAGCCCGGCTTCAAGCGTCCGAAGGGCAGGTTCAAGTGGAGATAAGGCGATCTCTCGGGAACCGGGGCTGAGTGCTCTCGCTCGGCCCCGCCCCGGCCTCGTCCACTGGGCATACAACGGTGCCCCCACACATACTCTGTGCGGGGGCACCGTTCGTCCCTTGACTCAGGGGCGGTTGGCGAAGTACTCCAGCAGATGCGAGTCGCCCGACACGATGATCTCGTCGTCGGCATTAATACGCGTGGACGCATCCGCGTACTCAAAACGCTGCTTCGGACGACGAATAGCCAGCACATTCACGCCATAACGGCCACGCAAATCCAGCTCCTCCAGCGTGAAACCGCGCACCTCCTGTGGCGGGTGCAACTTCATGATTGAGAAACCATCCTTCTCCATCTCGATGTAGTCAACCATGCGGCCACCCACCAAGTGCGCCGTGCGCTTACCAGCATCCAAATCCGGGTAGACAACATGATGCGCCCCCACGCGGCGCAGGATACGGCCATGCTGCGAGGATGTCGCCTTCACCCAGATCGACGAAATACCCATGTCGACCAGGTTCGCCGTGATCAACACCGCCGCTTCCAGCGACGAACCCACACCGACAACAGCGCTGCGGAACTCGCGTGCGCCCAGCTGTTCGAGAGCGTCCTTGGAGGTTGCATCGGCCTCGACAAGAGGGAAGCGCCCCGCGAACGCCTGCACACGAGCGGGATTCTTTTCAACCGCCAGGATCTCATAGCCCAACTGGTCCTGCGTCACCGCGACCGCAGAGCCAAAACGGCCCAGCCCGATGACCAGCGTTCCCGACTGCAGTTCCTTTGACTCGCGTTCATCTGCCATACCCTCCATTCTTCCCTGCGGGCGCGCGTGCCGCGAACGCTGCGGCCGCGCGTCGCTGGTATGCCCGATGTGTACGAGGCGCGGGCGTGGCGCGTCGTGAACCTAACGCCTGTTCGGGGCGCGAATCCCCACCGTAGATGCGGAAATGTGAGTGTCGTGTGCGAGACGGCTGCTCTGCTTAATTGCGTGAAACGCGCGTGAAACGCTCGGGAAATGGGGTCACGTTCTCGTACTGCCTCGTTATTTAGCGGGCGGACCGGGAACGGATGGCGACCATAACCTGGGCGACGACCTCGTCAATGAGCTTCAGATCCGACCACCGAACCCGAATCACCTTCCAGCCCGCGCGCTCGAGGTCTCTCTGGCGACGCTGCTCGGCCTCGATTGAGTCATGTACCTGGCTGACGGTCTCCCCGTACTTGATACGGCCATCAAATTCGATCGCGATCTTCAGTGCAGGCAACGCAATATCAATGAAGTACGTGCGGCCGTCAATGTGGACTTCTTCCTGCGTTGTCAACCCGGCGATCCCCGCCCGCAGCAGCGCAAGGAGAACCAAGGCCTCGCCGGGAGACTCGCAACCAGCATCGGCATGGTCGATGATCCAACGGGCGTGCCCGCGCCCTCTGGCGTTGCGGGGAGTGGCATCCAAAGCCTCGTGGAAATCCCTCCGCGCTTCCTCCTGCCGCGGCCGCGACGCATCCTGACGGAAACGATCAAACTGACACACCCTTGCTAAAGCCGCGCAAGCGATGGGAAAAGCGTGCTTGTCGTCCAGCGTGCGCGCGCAATCAATGAGAACACGGGCCGGGGACGCCATGCGAAAACCGATGTACTCGATGGAAGACACAGGACGGCCCGGGCGGCACGTACGAACACATACGGAGGGGATGCGGATGCTGTCATCAATGACGACTTCCGGGAAATGCACGAAGGTTGGGCACTTTCGCGACGGCGCATACAGCGTGAGTTGCCCAATGCGAGCCTCGCACGGAAGACCAAGGAGGTACGCGGCGACGACACCACTCATCACGTAGTCGGGGTAACGAAGACTCAGGGCGCATACACGTGCAATAAAAACTATGTCCCTGCACTCGGATGAACCATGTCTGTCCAACAGAGCTGTCGGAATGTAGACGCCCGAGAGTAGACGACGCAGTGTCCCGTTTTGAATGCGTCGATGAATACGCATGCTAGCTGCGTGGGAGTCCGCAACTACCAGGGACGATCGTATGGATTCCACGTGTTCTCGCAACATTGCAACTCCTTCGTTACTGCGAGGTGTGCCTCGCTGTTGGTACTTGGATGCATGATTTGGTACTTGTCTTTACTTTTGGTACCTGGATTTAACTGTGTGCCGATTGGTCCTGGCGTTCAAGCTCTGCGCAAGTGCCTGTGGATAACTTCTGCTGGAAACTAGCCTGTGGATGACGGTGCCTTACGTCGGACACGTTTGTTCTGGTAGTGGGTTGCTGGGAACTGGCCTGTGGGTGCCGGGGCAATGTCCAGTCGGCTAACCTCCGACCAGTCCCTGCGCTTTTGGGAGCTACATCATGATGAGCAGCCAATAACCCGCACAATGCCCAGCTGAGGGGTGCATTGGTCTGGTGCTCGGGTGAAAGTGGGGACCAGCCTGTCAGCTGCGTTGAAATAGACACCAAGGCGGTGTTGTTGCGGGAGAAAACTCTCCCTGCTCGGTGGTGCGGCGTTGGGAACGGGAAAAGATTCTCCCTGCTCGCGAGAAATGGCCAGTTTTCGTTGATTTTGGGCGTGCAGGGAGAGTTTTGTACCGGTTAGGCCTTGAGGTGGGGGTTGTTGGGAGAGTTTTGTCCCGCGTGCTGACTCGCGCCCCGGGCGAGCGCGTTGTAAGGGCTGCTGCTGGGCGAACTTTTTCGCGCGGGAATGGTTGGAGGGGCGCGCTGGGCGTATTATTTCGCGGTTTGGCCAAGGTGAGGATGTTGCTAGGCGAATTATTCGCGCTCTGGCGTTATCAGGCCACCCGCCCGCGCGCCGCGACGGTGCCAACCACCAGCAATTAGCCGATGATGGGCTGCTCTTCGGGCATGCGGATGACGCGGGAGCGCTGGCGCAGGGCCAGGGCCGCGGCCACGGTCATGGAGCCGGTGCGGCCCGCGAACATGAGGACAATCAGCACGTATTTGGCACCCACAGGCAGGATTGGGGTGATGCCGGTGGACAGGCCGACGGTCGCGAATGCTGACACGGTCTCGAGGAGGATGATATCGAGCGTGTACTCCGTCATCGACAGGAGGAGCACGACGGAGATTGCGACGAGCGCCAGGCCCAGCAGGGACACGGCAACCGACAGGCGGATCGTGGAGGTGGGGATGCGCCGGCCGAAGGTTTCAATGTCGCGGTCGCCTCGCGCTTCCGCGATGACGGCGAGCACGAGGACAGCGAAGGTCGTGACTTTGACGCCGCCCGCGGTGGATGCTGAGCCGCCGCCGATCATCATGAGGATGTCCTGGACGAAGTGGGTTTGCGAGTGCATGGCGCCCACGTCGAGGGCGGACAGCCCTGATGATCGGGAGTTCACGCCGGCGAGCATGGCGTTGAGGATCTTCGACGGCGTGTCGATTGCGCCGAGCGTCGTCGGGTTGTGCCACTCGGTGAGAGCCATTGCGAGGGCGCCGACGAACGCCAAAATCAGGTAGGTCGACAGTGTCAGCTTGGTGTGGAGGCGCCAGCGGCGCGGAGTACGCAGGTTTTTGGCGACGTCCATGATGACGGGGAAGCCGATGGCGCCCACGGTTGTGCCCAGGATGATGGGGATGAGCATCCACCAGTCGGTGACGTGGGGCGCCAGGCCATCGGGGAGGATGACGAAGCCGGCGTTGTTGAACACGGAGATCGCCATGAAGACGGCATCCCAGATGGCGCGCACGGGGTCGAATCCCATGGCGAGGAAGCGGGGGAGGAACATGGCGGCGAGGAGGGCCTGCATGCTGAGCGACGTGGCGATGACGGCTTTGAGAAGCGTCGAGATCTGTCCCATGGCGCCGGTTCCCGCTTCTTGGGTGGCGAGCATGCGCTGGGTGAGGCCGAGGTGGCGTGACACCGCGAATCCGAGGATTGATGCGAGGGTCATGACGCCCAGGCCGCCGACGACGATGCCGGCGGCGATGACGGCTTGGCCGAAGGGGGACCAGTAGGTCGCGGTGTCGACGGTGGTGAGGCCGGTGACGCACACGGCGGATACGGCGGTGAAGAGTACGTCGACGAAGGGGGCGGACGTGTCCGATGAGGAGGAGATGGGGAGCATCAGGAGCGCGGTGACGACGCCGATGATGAGTGCGAAGGTGCCCAGTGCGAGGCGTGCGGGCGAGTAGCGTGCTTGGCGTGAGAGCCAGGCGCGCACTCGCTGCATGCGGGAGGTGGGGATCTGGGGGTGGGGGCCGCTGGGTCCTCCGGGGATTTGGCGGACGATGGGGGAGGGCTGTGGGCTGAGGGTTTCCTCCGAGAGGGCGGGGGACGAGGCCGGGGCTCGCCCGCGCATCAGGGATCGGGTGGCACCGGGTTGGGGACGTAAGCGAGGAGTCCTCGCTCGCTGTTGTCGACCCTTGCGTGCCGGTGCCATTGCTGCTCCTTAACGACTCTGCAACAAAACTGGACAAAGTTGCAGTTTCCATGTGGTTGGGCAGTAGTATATTTCGTGAGGCTACGTAAGCGGTGAACGAATCGGGTTTAGCGCGCCTCGCGAGCATACTGGGAGTCAGTAAATGGAACAGCAGTCGACGCCGCGTTTTATGACTGTCACGGAAGTGGCGGACATCATGCGCGTCTCTAAGATGACTGTGTACCGCTTGATTCACAGTGGCGAAATGCCCGCGATTCGCGTCGGAAAGAGCTTCCGAGTCCCGGAGGCCGCGGTCGCTCAGATGATCCAGGCTGGTATGGCGGATCACTCTGGTGACCAGGCTCGCGTCATTGGCGGGTAGTATAGGCACGATGTGCCCGTCTCGGGCACCCATCATCCATCAGCGGTAGTACCTCTGCCGCACACACTACGAGGGAGGAACCCCATGGGCTCCGTCATCAAGAAGCGCCGCAAGCGCATGGCGAAGAAGAAGCACCGCAAGCTCCTGCGCAAGACGCGTCACCAGCGTCGCAACAAGAAGTGAGCGAGCGGAGGCCCGGCCTTTTGGTCGGGCCTCTCGTGTATCTGGGCCCCTATACTTGGGTGTTATGGAACGCACCATTATTCATGTTATGCGCCACGGTGAGGTGGACAATCCGAACGGTGTTTTGTATGGGCGTCTGCCTGGTTTTGGGCTGACGGAGCTGGGCCATGCGATGGCTGCTCGCGCCGCGGAGTACCTGGTGGATTCGGGTGCGGATATTACGCGTGTGATTTCTTCGCCGCTGCTGCGCGCGCAGTTGACGGCGGCGCCGACGGCGGCGGCGTATGGGCTGACGATTGAGTCGGATCCGCGTCTCATTGAGTCCGATAATGTGTTCGAGGGGCTGCCGGTGAATTCGAATCGGGCGATGCTGGCGAATCCGAAGTACTACAAGTACTACTGCAATCCGCTGCGTCCCTCGTGGGGTGAGCCGTATCGCGATGTTGCGTCGCGCATGAGCGCGGCACTGTCGTCAGCTTTGCGTGCGGCGCGGGGGCACGAGGCTTTGGTGGTGTCGCATCAGAATCCGATCGTGACCCTGACGCGTTTCGTGAATGGCCAGCCGTTGCCTCATTCTCCGAAGTCACGCCACTGCGCGCTCGCGTCGATCACGTCGTTCATTTTTTCGGGTGCGACGCTTGTGGGTACGTCCTACGCGGAGCCTGCGGCGGACCTCGTCGCGATTGCGAAGGATATGACGCCGGGGGATTCGCAGGCGGATCTGCGCCGCTGACCGTAGCGTCCGGGCTGACCGCAGCGGCGGGGGTATCGGGTCGCGCTGCGGTAGGGCGCGTCTGAGGCGTGCGATAAGCAGCGCCTGAGGTGGATGGTAACGGTGTCCCTTAGTGGGCCTCGTCGCCCGAGGCCTCGGTGGGGTCGGATGCGTCGCCGTCGGAGCGCTTGCGGCGCTCGCGCTCGCGGCGTTCTTCCTCGCGGCGCTTACGCTGGATGTCGCGCTCGAGGCGGAAGAGGAACTCGGGGTCGTCGTCGGGGGCGGAGGGGCGCTTGGGGGCCTGGGGCGTGCGCGTCTGCTTCTTTTCTGCGCGGGATACCCACCGCAGGACGAGCCACGCGATGGGGCCGATGGCGGCGACCGTCGCGGTGAACAGGATGATCATGAGCCATATCGGCTTGGCGATTTTGCCGGGCATCTCGTCTTCGGGCGTGCGGTGCCAGTCGGCAGCAGCGTAGATGGTGACTGCGAGCATTGCGACGACGAGGGCGATTCTGGCCATGCCCCTAGCATAGGGGCGTGGGGCGCCTCACGCTGGCGCGTTCACTCCCGGAGCAATCGGGGGCGTTCCGTGTGGCGCTTAGGCGCGCGTCACGCGGGGGAGCGCTACGTACGAGGGGGCGGGGCCCGGCGCGAGGACCGCGGTCGAGCCGGCCCGGATACCGTCGGCCACGGCCTCGTCGAAGGGCTTGCCGAGGGCCATCGCGGCCGCCAGTGCACCCACGCACGCGTCCCCGGCGCCGGTGGTGTCCACGGCCTCGCCGAGGGTGAGAGCGGGGCAGTGCCCGGCCTGGCTGCCTGACGCCCACGCAGCCCCATCCGCGCCCAGGGTGACCATGACGTGCTTGGGGCCGAGGCCTCGTAGTGCGCGCGCGACGCCGATCGCTTCCATGGGGCCAGAGGGGGCGGGCATACCGAGCGTGAGGCCGGCCTCCGTCTCGTTGACAACGAGGATGTCCGTGCGCGCCATGAGCGCGGGGTCCGTCGGGCGCGCGGGGGCGAGGTTGAGCAGGACGCGCGCGCCGAAGGAATGCGCCCATGCGAGGGCTTCGGCGTTGGCGCGCTCGGGGATCTCCGCCTGGAGGACGACGATGTCGGAGGGGGCGGGGAACAACGAGGCCTTGGCTGGTGTGATGCTCACGGTCGCGTTCGCGCCTGCGTCCAGGATGATCGTGTTCTCTCCCGATGCGGCCACCGTGATGAGTGCGGTTCCCGAGGGGCCGTCGGCCTCGCGCAGGTGCGTGACGTCCACGCCGTGGGATGCTAGGTCGCAGCGCAGGCGCTGGCCCGAGGGGTCTGAGCCGAGCGCGCCGACGAAGATGACGGTGGCTCCCGAGTGTACGGCGGCGGCCGCTTGGTTCGCGCCTTTGCCGCCGAGGCTGTAGGTGAGCGAGGTGCCAGAGAGTGTTTCGCCGGGGGAGGGGAAACGGTCGACCGTGACCGTGACATCCTGGTTGATGGAACCGACGACAATGACGCGTGCCATGAGAGCTCCTTTGCGATGGGATGCTCTATTGTGCCACGTCACAGTGGTGTCGTCGCGTATTGTGGCGGCTCCTTGGCGAAGTTGGTGGTGCGGGTTAGCCCATACGAAGTGTTAAGTGCAGCTTCATTCGCGCACTAGTTTCCTGCAATACTGCTAAACGGTTGATTTATGGTGAACTAATCGCCGTGCGCACGCTCCGATTCTTCATCTCATCGCGAGCGGCAGGTCCCACCTGCCGCGTCACCACAGTCCCCTCACGGGTGATCCGAGGGGATGCCTCGGCCACCGCGGTCAACATGCGCACCGTCGCCACGGACGGCGAATACGCGGACGGACCCGCGCGCGTGCTCCTGCCGCTTCTCGGCATCTACGCCCTCGGCACCGTCTCCCTTCAAGGGTTCAACCTGGTCTACCTGCGCGTTGCCCAGGACATCGGCGCGGGGGACGCCTCCGGCCTGATCACCGCGATTCCCGGCATCATCCTCGGCGTCGCCTGCTTCCTCTACGGGACCCTCGGCGACTTCATCCCGCTACGCCGCATCGTCGACGTGGGCATCGCGCTCATCGTCGCGGGCTCGCTGCTCGGCTTCGCCTTCTCCTCGTCCTTGCTCGGTGTCATCGTGGCCCGCGCGCTCCAAACCCTCGGCTACCAGGCGGCCGCCTCCGCGTACATGATCCTGGCGACCGCCATCCGTGATCCGAAGAAACGAGGCCTCTACGTGGGCCTCATGTGCGCGGCCTTCCAGGGCGGCACCGCGATCGGTATGCTCTCGGGCGGCATGCTCGCCGACATCAACTGGGCGCTCCTCCTCCTCATCCCGCTAGCCGGCCTTGCGTGCCTGCCCATCATGGGGCGCCGAGTCCCCGCGCGCGCCCGCGCCGGACGCGTCGACGTCGTTGGCCTCGCGATCTTCTCCTCCCTGGCGCTCCTGCTCACTCTGGCTGCAGCGAACCCGCGCTGGTGGCTCATCGCCGGCCTCGTCCTCGGGGGCGTCCTCTTCTGGCGCTACATTGGGCGTGCGCGCGCCCCCTTCATCACACGCTCCTTCTTCACGAACGTGCCGTGGGCGCGCTCGATCAGCCTCATCCTGATTGTCTACTGCATGAACTTCACGGTCGCGCCCCTCATGAACGGCATCGGCGCCGCCTACTACGGGCTCACCCCCGCCCAGGTGTCCGTGCGTCTCCTGCCCGCCTACTGCGTCGCCCTGACCACCGCCATGACGTCGGGCGCCGTCATGTCACGCATCGGACGCGGGCGGACCGTGCGCGCGTGCATCGGCTTCATCCTGACGGGCACCGCCCTCCTCGCGCTGTGCATGAGCATGGGAACGTGGGTCATCACCGCCGCGATGTGCCTCATTTACGCGGGCTTCGGCGCCCTGTTCACACCCATCTACGACACCGTGTTCGCGACCGTCGCCCCCGGACAGAATGGGCGCGCCGTCGCCATGAACGACCTCGCCATGCAGGGCAGCGCCGCGATCGGCATCGGCGTGTTCACGCCGTGGCTCGCCTCGGACGCATTCCGGGCTGTCGCCCTCGTCTGCGTCGTCGCCGCAGTGACCGGCATCGCGGGCGACTGGCTGCACGAATACCTGTACCGCCGCGGGCGCTGAGCTACTTTCTCACCCGCGGCGCATACGCGCGAGGAGCACGAGTGGTCGCGTTCCTCGGCGTGCGGTTGCTTGTGGCGTCATCCTTGTCCTGCCGGTGGGAGGTTGGGGTCGAACCAGTCGGGGATGCGTCCGGGCTGGTCGATCAGCTGTTTGGGATCACCGTTGGATCCATCTGAGGGGTTGCCTACCGTGTAGTAGTAGGTGGAGGTTTGCTCGCCCAGTCGCGTCGTCGCCGAGACCACGGCGTGGTACTCCTCGTGGGTCCACAGGAATTGGACGATATCAACTCCGTTGGAGGTCCAGCGCTTTTCGGAGAGCTCAAATCCGAGGGGGAGGAGGCGAGCGCTGTAGGTGTCGCGGATCAGGTCGGTGTCCAGCTCGGTAAAGAAGAACATGCGCGAGTGGAAAGAATATACGTTCTTTCCGTCATCCATGTAGGCAGCAATGAAGTAGTTGTCCTTGTATGCCATGAAGTTCTCGGCGGTGACGAGCTCATTACGTGCCGTGATGATGGTGGGCTCGAGGTCGTGCTGGAATGCCTCGACGGATTTCACCGGGGGGGCGCTCGGGGTCATGGATCCTCCAAGAAATGGTGCGCATGCGGCGCATGTGATAACTGAAAAAAGTGTGAGAAGGGCGGTGAAGAACTTCCTCATGAGGGCGGATTCCCTCCAATGACGCTGGCGATATCCTGGTTCGCCTGGGTGTCCTTCTGGAAGTAGCCGCTGTGTTGATCCCACGGTCGATAGGAGCTCGGAGCGGGACCGACGTCCCCTGAGAGGTGCTTGTAGCCATCCATCGTGTCGGGGTTCTTCCCGAACCAATCATCCGGTCCGACGCCCTGCACCACATCGTGAAGGTAGGGAGCAGCGCTCACATAGAGGTGTCCCTCAGGGACGTGGAACTCGCCCACGTCCTGGACGCCTGATCCGGGCGAGCCAAACTGGACAAGATCGTCGATGACGCCGTCTCCCACGAGTGTCGCGGCGATGCCCGCCGTGGTCGATCCATAGGAGTGGCTGGCGACGGTGATGTGGGCATCGCCAGCACCGTGCTCGCGCACAGCATCGATGCCGTTCAAGAAGCGTGCTAGCTTCGGTGCGCCGTTGTTAGCCATCCAGGTGTTTGATGCTCCGACGAGACTGCCTGGGGCGTCGTATCCGAAGAACTCGACCATCGCGACCTTTTCTCCGGGCTTTGCGGCCGCTTGCGCCGCTTGTCGCATGACTGTGGCGTGACCGTCGTAATCGAGGATGGAGCCGCCTTCGCCGTTCCCTGCGACGCTCGTCGTCATGCCGGGCACGATGACGCCGATGTGCTGAGAGTCGTCGGGGTTATTCTGTGAGACGGCCGCGAGTATATTTGGCCCGCTCGGGTCAAGCTGCATCAGGTAGCGGGGAACACCGTCGGACTCGTTCTTGAGGGTTGCGTCGATGTTATCGAGCGCTGTCACGCGGTCTTTCAGGCGTTTCTCTTCAGCGAGTAACCCGGCATTCTCAGGCGTCACGGGGATGGACGTGCCGTAAGTATCGTAGAACTGCTGGAGTTCATCCTCTGCCTGCTTCTGAAGGCGCGGAAGCATGATGCGGTTCGCCTGATTGCGCGACGTGTAGTCGACGCCCTCGAGGTTGCCGATGACGTCCGGATGCTGCTCGATCATCCACTGCTTGTCCTTCTCGGACAAGGCATTCCACCAGGTTGCTACTTGCTCAGGAGAAGCACTCTTCGGAGGTAGCGTCGGGCGACTTGAACCCGTAGCGGTGTAATGCACGCCGTTGTCGAAAGTTCCCTTATCGAGGGCTCTGATCATCGTCGCTAGCTCGAGGGCAAGAGCGTCGGCCTCGGCAATAATTGCGGCGATACGCTGAGTGATTCGCGCCAGGAGCTTCGTGCGGTTAAGGGGATCCTTCAGGAAATCGATGATTTCGTCAGCGACAGAACGAAGGAAAGAAGCAACTCCGCTCGTATCAATGTGGATGCTGTACGAATCCGCTAACTGCTTGACGTCTTCGACATCAGCCTTAATCTTGCTGATGCCTTGCACAGCTTCTGAAGCGATTTCACTCGCACCGATCAAGTAATTGACCAGGTCTTCGATGGCTTTGATGCGCTTACGGAGCTTATCCTGGGCGGCCGTTACGGTCCGTCCAGTGCCGGTCAGGCTATTGAGGTCGGCGACGAGGTCATCAGCAGCGGTCTGCAACTGCTGCTGCATGGAGGTGCACTTGGAGGAATAGTCCCGAAGGGGGGTGGGGTCCCATTGAAGAACGCTCAACCAGCTCACGGCTTCACCACCGAACCCGGGGCAACCGTGCCCATCTGGGCGTGCGCGCCCGGCGTGTAGGAATCATTGCTCATCCTGGCCTCCGCGTGAACGGTGAGTAATGCTGTGGGTCATCCTACCTGACAGGTGGTCGTTTTTCAGTGGCCGACGAGGCCTCGTGAGCGCGTGGAGCCCCGGCCTCGTCGATGAAAACCTACGCAATCACGAGAGCGATCGCCGCGAGGATACTCCACGACAGCGTGAAAAAACCGGTGTTGCGCAGGACCGTGATGAGCTCGCGACCCGAGGCGCCAGTGAGGACCGGCAGGCTCACGCCGACCGCCCATGCGCCCGCGCCCACGCCCAGCGCGCACGTCGCCAGCGGATGCAAGCCAACCCCCGCGCCGAGGGTCACGATCATCACGACCGGAAGCCACGCGCACGCCGCAAACACCCAGCGCGACGGGCGGTCCCCCAGGCGCACCGCCGCCGTCATCTTGCCCGACTCGCGGTCCGTCGGAATATCTCGAATGTTATTGGCCATCAGCAGGGCCACCGACAGCAGGCCCAGGGCCGACGCGCTCATCCACAGCCACCACGGGGCCGACTGCACCTGGGTCCACGTCGTGCCCACGCACGCCAGCAGGCCAAAGAACACGAACACCATGAGCTCCGACAGGCCGATGCCCATATAGGCGTAGGGGTGCTTGCCGCCCGTATAGAACCACGCCGCGACCACGGCCGCGACGCCCGCAGCGATCAGCCACCAGGTACCAGAAATCGCAACCAGCGCCAGGCCCGCGACCCCGGCCAGCGCGAACGAACCCAGCGCCGCCGCCAGGACAGCCTTCGGCTTGGCGAGGCCCCCGCCCGTCAGGCGCGCAGGCCCCTTGCGATTATCATCCGTCCCGCGAATGCCATCCGAATAATCATTCGCATAATTGACCCCCACCTGCAGCGCCAGCGCTACCAGGAGCGCCAGGGACGCGCGCAGCGTGCTGAAGCCCCCCAGGTAGTGCGCGGCCGCTGACCCCACGATCACAGGTGCGGCGGCGGCAGGGAGGGTACGCAGGCGAGCGCCTTCAATCCAGTTCGAAACGGAAGCCATGCCCACCAGTGTAGTTGGAGCGAGCGCTCGCCCGGGCAGAGGGTTAGCGCACCCACTCCCGTTCAGTGCCCGAGGCCTCGGCGGCGACCTGCGCTGCGGCAGCGCGGTCGACCTTGTCGAACCCCAGGTAGGGGAGGGCCTCGACCGCCACAACCCGGCGGGGAGCCTGCGCGCGACCAATACGAGCCGCCGTGTGCTCGCGGACCGCGGAACCAAGCTCAGCCATCTCCAGCGAATCCGCCGGTACCTGCTCCGGAACCACCAGCGCAGTCACCACGTGCCCCCACTTCTCGTCCGGCGTCGCCATGATCCACGCGTCCGCCACGCCCTCGAACGAGCGCACCGCGCGGCGCACCGGCCCCGGTGCGATCGACAGGCCGCCCGAGACGATCACGTCATCCGCGCGGCCGCGCACCTCCACCGTCCCGGAAGCCCGGATAATGCCCAGGTCTCCGGTGAGCAGCCAACGGTGGCCACCCTCGTCGAAGAAAGGGCTCTCCTCCGCGTCCAAGTAGCGGGTCATGAGCGTCGGGCCGTGGATCGCCAGGCGCGTACGCCCGTCCCAATCCACTGCGCGCACCGACGAGCCCGGCAGGGGCTTGCCGTCGTAGACGCAGCCGCCCGCAGTTTCCGTCATGCCGTAGGTGAGGTGCACCTTCAGGCCAGCCTCGGTCGCGCGTGCGAGCAGCTGCTGGTTGGTCGCCGCCCCGCCCACGAGGATCGCCGTCAGCGAGCGCATCGGCCCCACGACCTCCTCGCCAGCCTCGAGGCACTGGGCGAGCTGGGTTGGCACGAGCGACAGGTAGCCGGGCATGTCGTCCTGCGTGGCGCCCTGAATCGCGGGCAGGAGTGCACGGGGGTCGAAGCCTTCGGAGATGTCGACGATCTGCGGATTCGTCTCCGCGACCGCTGCGCGCAGCAGGATCATCGCGCCAGCGATGTGGTGCGCGGGCATCGCTAAGATCCAACGGCCCGGGCCATCCAGGGCAAGCTCGGTCGCTTTCGCCGAGGCCACGAGTGCCTCGATCGACAGGCCAACGAGGCGCGGGGAGCCCGCGCTTGACCCCGACGTCGGGACGACTAGGTCGATGCCGTCGAAGAAATGCGGATCGTGGTTCATGCGCTCGGCGAGGCCGGGGTAGCGGTCCGCCGGGAAAGCCTCCTCGGGGGGCGCCGCAGAGCCGCGAAGGGTTGCCGGGGGCACATCCTCAGGTGCGCGCAAGACGACGACCGTGTGCGGCGCCGGATGATTCGGGTCTGCCTGGCGCTCCTCGTAGAGCTCCACGAGCTTATGAATCGATGCATTCGTCAGAGCGACCGCACCAATAGCGGTGCCTCCGGGCACAACAAGAAGTCGCGGCGCAGTCATGATGAGCCTCCCAAAGTCGACGGCGAACGCATATGCAACCAGGATAAGCTCTTGCGTTCTCGCAGGTGGTGAGGGGCCTCGCGGCAATAATCACGTTTGTCGGTCGAAATGGCTAAAATGCGCCCAATTCCTTGTGGCAGATAACGCAGCTGAAACTTCAATGGAATCTCCACGTGGGCATGCATGAGGTTATACGATAGGACACGATGCTCAAAAAACTTTCCTTGAAAACCAGATGGGCGATTGGCGTCGTGAGCGCCCTCGTCCTCATTGTCGTCTGCGCCGGCATCGTGTATGCGGCCAACTACTCCGGACGTGCCCTGCCTGGCACGTCCGTCGCCGGTACGTCCGTCGCTGGCATGACTCGCGACCAGGTGATCGCCGCCGTCAACGAGCGCGCCGACGCCGCTACCGTCACGCTCACCGTCGAAGGCAAGACCACCGAGGCCTCGCTCAACGAAGCAGGTATCACGGTCCAGGCCGACGAGACTGCCGACGCCGCCATGAAGGGCTCAACGTCCTTTCCCGCGTTCGTCAGTGCCCTCTTCTCCGAGCGCGACGTCGAGCCCGTCGTCACCGTCAGCGAAGAGTCCGTCAAGAAGCTCGCCGCGGCCGCGAACTCGATGCTCACCTCGGACGTGAAGGACGCTGCGGTCATTGTTGCCGAGGACGGCGAATCCTTCACCTTCACGCCCGCGCAAAAAGGAAACGGCGTGTCCACCGAGGACGTCGCCTCCGCCGTCAAGCAGGCGGGGGCCACCCTCACCTCCGTCACCCAGGACGTGAGTGTGCGCGAGATGGAACCCTCCATCACCACCGAGAACGCCGAAGCCGCCGCCGAGAAGGCCAACGCCCTCCTCGAGACGAGTATCGAAATCTCCGACGGCATCGACACCTTCACCGCCAAGCGCTCCGACAAGGTCCAGTGGGTCGAATTCCTCACCAAGGCCGACGGCAGCCTCGACACGCCCTCGATCAGCATCGTCAAGGTCGCCGACTGGGTCAACGCCCTGGCCGCCAAGACCGACGTCAAGCCCGAAAACCGCGTCGACAACGTCGACTCCGAAGGCAACGTCCTGACCGTTGCCCGCGAAGGCAAGAAGGGCCTCAAGACCAACAACACCGAACAGATCACCAAGGACGTCGTCGCCGCCATGACCGACGGCAAGGCCTACGAGGGCCTGTTCCACTACGACGACGTCGAGCCCGGCTCTGAGACCAAGCATGTCGCCGAAGGCACCGAAAACCTGGTCTACCAGGCCGCCGAGGGCGAAAAGTGGGTCGACATCAACCTCACCGATGCCTCCGTCACCGCCTATGTCGGCGGCAAGGTCGCCGGCGGCCCCTTCTACATGGTCCCCGGTGCCCCCGACACGCCGACCGTCACCGGCACCTTCCACGTCTACCTCAAGTACGACGTGCAGACCATGCGCGGTGAAAACGCCGACGGCTCCAAGTATGAGACCGAAGGCGTCCCGTGGGTCACCTACTTCACCGGCTCCTACGCCATGCACGGTGCCCCCTGGCGCTCCTCCTTCGGTTGGAGCGGCTACGGCGGCTCCCACGGCTGCGTGAACATGCCCGTCGATGCCGCGAAGTTCATCTACGACTGGACCGACATGGGCGATACGGTGGTCGTGCACTACTGACGCGCGCCGTGCGCTGCTGATCGCCACTGAGCATCGAGGGCGGGCCGGAACCGAGAGGTTCCGGCCCGCTTTGTCATGTCCGTGGCGGGTGTTTGTGGCCCCACGGGTGCCGCAGCCAGGCCCTGTTGGCCAGGTGGCCCGGTGGCCTGAAACCATCGTCGCCTTTGCTTGCTTGTGTCTGTGTGGGATTGAAACCGCGGTCGCCTTTGCGGGTGGGAAATCGGCGTTTTTGCGCCTTGTTGGGCGAGTTTTGTCGCGGAAGTGCCGCTGGAGGGGCCGTGCTGGACGGCTCGTGATTGGAGGCGGCTTTGACCCACGCCGCGGCATACGGTGGGGCGAGACAAGTCAGACACGGTAGTCTGCGCCTAATGGCAGCGGGCAGACGTGCCCGACCTCAACGTATGGCAGGTGCTCTATGTTCTTCTGTAGCAATGCGCTGAACCCCGCAGGCAACGGCCTGGGTCCCGAGGAATGGTGGAAGGGTGCGGTCGTCTACCAGATCTACCCGCGCTCCTTCAAAGATTCGAACGGCGACGGCTTTGGCGACCTCGAGGGCATCCGCTCCAAGCTCGACTACCTGAAGTCCCTGGGCGTGGACGTCCTGTGGCTGTCGCCGATCTACGCGTCCCCGCAGGCGGACAACGGCTACGACATCGCCGACTACTACGACATCGACCCCATGTTCGGCACGCTGTCGGACTTCGACCGCCTGCTGGAGGGAGTCCACGAGAGGGGCATGCGCCTCATCATGGACCTGGTCGTCAACCACTCCTCCGACGAGAACCCGTGGTTCGTCGAGTCGCGCTCCTCGCGGGAGAATCCGAAGCGCGACTGGTACATCTGGCGCGATCCGCGGCCCGGATTCGTGGGCGGCGAGGCCGGCGCTGAGCCCAACAACTGGGGGTCCTTCTTCTCTGGCTCTGCCTGGGCGTGGGACGAGGCCACGGGCCAGTACTACCTGCATCTCTTCCACAAGAAGCAGCCCGACCTGAACTGGGACCACGCCGAGGTGCGCGCCGCCGTCTATCGCATGATGAACTGGTGGCTCGACCGCGGCGTCGACGGCTTCCGCATGGACGTCATCAACCTGATCTCGAAGAACCCGGGCCTGCCCGACGGGATCGTCTACCCCGGGCGCGCGTGGGGCGAGGGGTTCCCGCACTTCTCCGAAGGCCCGCACCTGCATGAATATCTCGCGCAGATGCGCCGCGAGGTCTTCGAGGACCGCAGCGGCACCATGACGGTCGGCGAGTGCCCCGGCGTGCGCCGCGACAACGTCCTGCTCTTCACGGACCCGGCGCGGCGCGAGCTCGACATGGTGTTCCAGTTCGACCACGTCGACCTCGGCCTCGAAGCGGGGAAGTTTCATCCGCGCCCGCTGCGGCCCGGCGAGCTCGCCGACTGTTTGAGCGCCTGGCAGGAGGCCCAGGGCGAGGTCGGGTGGAACAGCCTCTACCTGGATAATCATGACCAGCCGCGCGCCGTCAGCCGCTTCGGTGACGAGGAGTGGCGCTACGAGTCGGCCACCGCCCTGGCTACCGCCCTGCACATGCTGCGCGGCACGCCCTACGTGTACCAGGGAGAGGAGCTCGGCATGACCAACGGCGTCTTCGGTGGCATCGAGGACTATCGGGATGTCGAGGCGCTGCGCTACTACCGTGAGGCGGTGGAGTCGGGGGAGAGCCCCGAGGCCGTCCTGAAGGGGCTGGCCTTCACCGGCCGCGACAACGCGCGCACCCCCGTCCAGTGGGACGCAAGCGAGAACGCGGGCTTCACGGAGGGCACCCCGTGGATCGGCGTCACCCCGAACTATCGCGAGATCAACGCCGCCTCCCAGGTCGACGACCCTTCCTCCGTGCATGCCTACTACCGCGCGCTCGCGGACATCCGCCACGGCCTGCCCGTCATCGCGGCCGGTGCGTTCGAGCGTATCGACACTCCCTCGCCCGCGATCTTCGCCTATCGCCGCACCCTCGGCGAGGCCGTGGCAACGGTCCTCGTCAACCTCTCCTCCCAGCCCGCCTCCCTCGGTGATGCGATGCGCGGGGTGAGCGGGGGTCTCCTCCTGGCCAACCGCGACCTGTCCGAGGAGGACCGGGGAGTACCGACAGTCCTGGAGCCATGGGAGGCGCGCGTCTACCTCACGTGAGACGGGCGGAGCCCCAGGATCGGCGAGATCCCCGGGCTCCGTATCGGGGCTGCCGACGAGCAAGGCTGCCCGATGAGCAGCTGCCGATGGGCGACGCCTCAGTAGTAGTAGGGGTAGTCCTCCCAGCGGGGGGCGCGGTGCTCGAGGAAGGCGTCGCGCCCCTCTTGGGCCTCGGCCGTCATATAGGCCATGCGCGTGGCCTCCCCGGCGAAGACCTGCTGGCCGGCCAGGCCGTCGTCGGCCAGGTTGAAGGCGAACTTCAGCATGCGGATGGCCTGGGGGGACTTCGTCGCGATGGTTGAGGCCCACTCCAGGGCGGTCTCCTCGAGCTGGGCGTGCGGGACGGCGCGGTTGATGACGCCCCAACGCTCGGCGTTCTGAGCGTCGTAGCGCTCGGCGAGGAAGAAGATTTCGCGCGCACGCTTGTCGCCGGCCTGTCGGGCCAGGAGCGCCGAGCCGTAGCCAGCGTCGAAGGATCCGACGTTCGCGTCGGTCTGCATGAATGCCGCGTGCTCGATGGACGCCACCGACAGGTCCGCGACCACGTTGAGGGAGTGGCCGCCGCCTGCCGCCCATCCGGGGACGGCCGCGATGACGACCTTCGGCATCGTGCGGATCAGGCGCTGGACCTCCAGGATGTGCAGGCGACCGGCGCGCGCGGGGTCGATCTGCTCGCGGCGCTGGGCGGTGGCGGCCTCGGGGTCCGCCCCCTCGACCTCGTAACGGTAGCCGTCGCGGCCTCGCACCCTCTGGTCGCCGCCCGAGCAGAAGGAGTATCCGCCGTCTCGCTCCGAGGGACCGTTGCCCGTCAGGATGACGGCCGCGACCGAGGAGGTCTGGCGCGCGTGGTCGAGCGCGCGGTACAGCTCGTCGACCGTCCCAGGGCGGAAGGCGTTGCGGATGTCGGGGCGATCAAAGGCGATGCGCACGACCGGCATGTCGGCGCCCTTGGGGCGGCCGTCCACCTCGGGGCCGCGCGAGATGCCGCGGTGGTAGGTGATGTCGGCGAAGTCGAATCCCTCGACCTCGCGCCAGCGGGTCGGGTCGAAGGTGTCGGAGACGAAGGGGAGAGCGCTCATGTGTCGGATTCTAATCGACGAGGCGGTGGCAGGCGTCGGGGTGCGTGTGCTCGAGAGGGGGGGTGGCGTTACCGATGAGTCTGGGCCGACAAGCTCATGTGGGGCTATGGGGTGCGCAAGCTAACCAAACGAAACAAAGTCTACTGCGCAGTAACCATTCTATGAGCCTTCTTGACAGGCGCAGCTGTGTTCTGTGAGACGCGCCTACATACCACGTGTCCAATCGCTCTAGAGAGTCTGTCACTTTGTCGCACTTACTGCGCAATGGATTACGAGGTGATGTGTGTAGGAGTTGTTGATAGTGCGAGGTTGCGTGATAATATTACCGGGAAGTAAGGAGTGTTCTTGTGAACGCAGCGCAGCAACCGACGCTCATGCGCATTCCGATGCGCACGCTCAGTCATCAAACGCGTTACGCCCTCGAAGGCGTCGACGACATCCTTGTGTACAAGATAGCGATGACGACGCGTTTCCGTGGCGTGACTTGCCGCGAGGGGCTCCTCCTGCACGGACACGCTGGTTGGGGAGAGGCCGCGCCCTTCTGGAACTACGGCGATCTGGAGTCCTCGCGCTGGCTGGCCGCAGCCCTTGAATCCGCTCGCCGTTTCCCGCCGGTGCCTCGGCGCAAGTTCGTGCCCGTCAACGTCACGATCCCCGTCATTTCGCCTGAGGAAGCCTACGAGCGCGTGAAGGCCTCGGGCGGCTGCGCGACTGCGAAGATCAAGGTCGCTGAGCCCGGCGTCAGCGTTGGGCGAGACTGCGCGCGCATCGCCGCCGTCGCCGACGCCCTGCGTGAGACCGTGGGCGGGCAGGCGATGATCCGCCTCGATGCCAACGGCGCGTGGGAGGTCGATCAGGCTCGCGAGGCCATCCCTGCAATGGCTGCGGCCGCCGGCGTTGTCCCCATCGAATACGTGGAGCAGCCCTGCCTGACGGTGGATGAACTGGCGCAGGTGCGCCGATCCGTGGACGTGCCGATCGCCGCCGACGAGTCGATCCGCCGCGCTGAGGACCCTCTGGCGGTGGCCCGCAAGGAGGCCGCTGACGTGGTCATCATCAAGGTCGCGCCCCTCGGAGGCGTGCGTGCTGCCCTGAAGGTCGCCCGCAAGAGCGGCCTCGGCGTGGTCGTGTCCTCCGCCCTCGAGACGTCTGTCGGCCTGTCGGTCGGCGTCGCCGCGGCTGCCGCCGTGCCCGGTGTGCCCCGGGCCGCGGGACTGGCCACCGCCTCGCTGCTGGTGGGCGACGTGACCCAGCCCCTGATTCCCGAGCGTGGCCTCCTGCCTGTGGGGCGCCTCGAGCCGGACCAGGACCTCATCGACCGCACTCCGGTCGACGGCGACCTCGTCTCCCGCTGGGGCATGCGCCTCGAAGGCATGGCTGAGCATCTGAGGGCGGGCTCCCGGTAGGCTGAGCGCATGCCCTCCGTCGATACCGCCAGCGCTATCCTCTCGTCCCTGGATGCCCTGGGCGTCACGCACGTCCTGTACTGCCCGGGTTCGCGCTCCGCGCCCTTCGCCTACGCCCTCGAAGCGGGTTCTTTCGGCGGCGAGGTACGCGCCGTCCTGGATGAGCGCGGCGCAGGTTTTGCGGCCGTCGGCTTGGCCCGTACCGGGGCCCTGCCCGCCATCGTCGTCACCTCAGGAACCGCCGTCGCCGAGCTGGCCCCCGCGGTCCTCGAGGCCTCCCATGCGCGCCTGCCGCTCCTCCTTCTGACTGCCGACCGTCCCGGCGAACTGCGCGGTGTCGGAGCGTCCCAGGCGACCGACCAGTCTGGTTTCTTTGGCGCGCACGTGCGCGCGAGCATTGATCTGGAGCCGCAGGAGGCCTCGCCCTTCCTGGTTGGCCACCTCGCCCGCGCGGTCGCCGCCGCCTGCGGGGCGCCCAGTGGTGCGCCTGGCCCCGTGCAGATCAACGTTGCGTTCCGTGATCCGCTGACCCCCGCGTCGCCCGCGTCCCCTTCAGCTTCCGGGGATGAGGCCGGGGCTTCGTTCGTTCCTCGTCCGACCCGGGTGCTGCGAGCCTCCGTGACGCCTGAGCGCTGGGAGGACGTGGTTGGACCTGCCGCCGCCGGGCTGATTGTTGCGGGTGAGGGGGCATCGCCTCGCGCCCGTGAGTGGTCCCGCGCTGCGGGCTTCCCGCTGTTCGCGGAATCGGCGTCGGGTGCGTGGAAGGGCGGGGGAGTGACCCCCTTCGAGCAGTCCCTCGTGGCTTCGTCGCTGGGGCGAGAGATCGACGTGGTCGTCGTGACCGGGCGTCCGACGCTGTCGCGCCCGATTCAGGCCCTTCTCGCGCGCCCCGATGTGCGCGTCGTCGTCGTCGACCCGCACAGCCCGTGGGTGGACATCTCGGGCAACGCCTCGGTCGTCGTCGCCGACCTCGAGCCCGCCCGGGAGCCTATCAGTGCTGCTCAGGCCGAGTGGGCCTCTCGCGTACGCGACGCCGCTCGCGACGCGGGCGAGCGCATCGACTCCGTGCTCGCCGCTGGCTCCGGGCGCACGATGCTCGATCTGGCGCGGGCCGTCGCCGCCTCGACGAGCGGCCCCCTCGTCCTCGGCGCCTCCAACCCCGTGCGCGCCTTCGATCTCGTAGTCCCCACGCTGGAGGGGCGCGTCGTCCACTCCAACCGCGGCCAGGCCGGGATCGACGGCACCATCGCGACCGCCGTCGGCATCTGCCTGGGTTCCGGATACGCGGGCGAGGCCTTAGCCCCTTCGGGCGAGCGCGTCAGCGCCGTCATGGGTGACCTCACGGCCTGTCACGACGCCTCTTCCCTCGCCCTGGCGGCGAGCGTGGGCGCCCACCTCGATATCGTCGTTGCGGATGACCAGGGCGGCGGCATCTTCGCCACCCTCGAGCATGGGCGCGCCACCAGCCCCGAGGCCTACGACCGTTGGTTCGGCCTCGCTCAGTCGGTGGACTACGAGGCGCTCGCGGCCGCGTACGGTGTCGCCTTCGCGCGAGCCGACGAGCCTTCCGAGCTGGAGGTGCTTCTTGCCCGGCCTGCCGGCGGCCCGCGGTTGATTCACGCGCCCGTCGAGCGCGCCGCGCACCTATACCCGGCCGTCCGTGACGTGCTCTCCTGAGGGGAGAACGTTCGCTGTGAGGTTGAACGGTTTACAGGAAACTTCCAGGACGCTTTCAGTGGCCCTTTGAGGAATCGACTCATACTGGTGGACAGATAACGAACTGACACCAGAGGAAACCATGAACGAGTCTCAGATTCCGGCCCCCGACGCCGACTCGTCGCGCGATACGGTTGCGGCCTCGGCCCCCAGCTACCCGCAGCCCTCGACGGCTCAGGACCACTCGGCCACCCAGGAGCTTCCGGCCGCGCAGGACGCCACGCGCGAGATGCCCTCCGCCACGACGATCCCCGCCCCCTCCGCGCAGGAAGCCCCCGCGGCTGGCGGCGCATACTCCGCCCCCACAGGCGAACCCTACGGCGGATACGCGGCCCCGGCCTCGCCCGAGGCGGCTCCCGCTCCCACGGCTGTGGCGCCCACCGTCGTCGTCACGAAGAAGGGGCCGGGCTGGGTCGCCCTCTTCGGCGCGATGCTCCTGACGATCGGCCTGACCCTCGGCGCCGTGTTCTACGCGCGCCCGACGATGCTGCGCGCCTCCACGCCGACCAACCTCAACGGGGGAACGGTCGCGGCCGTGCCCGCGTCCAATAGCTCCGGGACGGACTGGACGGACGTCGCCTCCGCCGTATCGCCCGCCGTCGTCACGATCCAGACCCAGGGCGCGTCGTCGGGTGGTACCGGTTCGGGCGTCATCTACGACGCGCAGGGAGACATCGTCACGAACTACCACGTCATCTCCTCCGTCCTGGGCGGCGGCCAGATCCAGGTGACCCTCGCGGACGGGCGCCTCTACTCCGCATCGATCGTCGGTCACGACAAGACCACCGACCTGGCCGTCATCCGCCTGGAGGACCCGCCATCGGACCTCACCGTCGCGCGTTTCGCCACCTCCGCGAACCTCGAGGTCGGTGCCCCCGTCATGGCGATCGGTGCGCCTCTGGGCCTGTCGAACACGGTGACGACCGGCATCGTCTCCGCGCTCAACCGCCCCGTCGAGGTCTCCATGGCCGAGGACTCCTCGTCGCAGGACCCGACTCAGGCGTCCTCGGAGCTCGTGGTGACGAACGCGATCCAGATTGACGCCTCCATCAACCCTGGCAACTCGGGTGGCCCGCTCTTCGACGCGACCGGCGCGGTTATTGGCATTAACTCCTCGATCAAGTCGCTCTCCTCGTCCTCCGACGGGCAGGCGGGCTCAATCGGCCTGGGCTTCGCGATCCCCTCCGACCTGGTCGTGTCCATCGCGGACCAGCTCATCGCCTCCGGCACCGCCTCGCACGGCATGCTCGGCGTGACCGTCAAGGCTGCGACCACGACCGTCGGCTCCGACACCTACGTGGGCGCCGAGGTCCAAGATGTGTCCGCAGGCTCCGGCGCCTCCGCGGCGGGCATCCGCGCCGGCGACGTCATCGTCAAGGTCGAAGGCCAGGAAGTGACCAGCCCCAAGCAGCTCATCGGCTACGTGCGCCGCTACAAGGCCGGCGACACCGTCTCCATGACGATCGTGCGCGACGGGCAGACGCAGGACGTGTCCGTGCGGATTCAGTGAGCTGCGTGCGTTGCGTACACGCTGAGCGCGTGCGCGCGCGTGCGGAGTGACTCCAGTTCCGCGCGCTAACGAGGCCCGCTGTCCCTTTCAGGGACGGCGGGCCTTTGCGTATCGACGAGTCGTTCAGACGCCGAGGGCGTCCAGGAGCGGGCGCATCTTCGCTTCGGTCTCGGCCAGCTCGGCGTCCGGGTCGGAGTCCGGCATGATGCCGGCACCAGCGAAGAGGCGCAGGCGCGTGCCCGACGTGAGCCCGCAGCGCAGCGCGATCGCAAACTCGCCGTCCCCGGCCGTATCCACCCAGCCCACGGGCCCCGAGTAGCGGCCGCGTTCCGTGTCTTCCAGCTGCTCGATAAGGCGCATCGCCGCGTCGCGCGGAGTGCCGCACACGGCCGCCGTAGGATGCAGGGCAGCCACCAGATCAAGCAGATGTGCCTGCCCCAGGCGCGCGTGAACGTCCGTCGCCAGGTGGACGACGTTGGGAAGCGACAGGAGGAATGGACCCTGCGCGGTCACCGAGGTGCACAGCCGCGTCAGAACCGAGGACACGGACTTCGAGGCCAGGTCGTGCTCGCGCAGGTCCTTCGCGCTCGACGCGAGCATCTCACCCTCGCCAGGCTTGCACGTGCCCGCCAGGACGCGCGAACTCGCCGTGCCGCCCGAGGCCGCGATCAGCATCTCCGGGGACGCGCCCACGAGCGAATCCACGCAGAAACGCCACGTCGACGGATACAGGTCGCTCAGGCGCTCGAGCAGGAAACGCTCGTCGAATCCGTGGGCGCATCGCACCGTCATATCGCGCGCCATGACGGCCTTGTCGGCGGCGCCCTCGCGCAGGCGCTGCGCCATCGCCCGCACCGAGTCTCGCCACTGGGTGCGCGACATCGACCCGTGCCCAAACGTCAGGGATTCCGGCGCGCGCGGGGAGGGCCTCGCTTCGGCAACGGCCGCGTCAACAGCCGCCAGCGGATCCGGGGCGTCCCCGATGCCCGCGGTGATCGCCCAGCGGGCCCCGGCCTCGTCGATGAGAGTCAGCGCGGGCACGAAGGCGACCGAGCGGGCGGGGGAGCGGAACGCGAAGGACGCAAAAAGAACGGGGGAGGGCGCGCCGTTATCGGTGGACGAGGCAGGGGCGGCCTCCCACGCGCGGCGCACGTCGGCGATCGCACCCGGGGTCGTGGACTCGAGTGTGAGTGCCCGTCCCAGGCCCACCATCTGTCGGCGCTGCCCCAGCCAGGCCGTGCCTCCGGCGGCTGGAAGCAGAGATGTTAGCGGGCAAGTAGACCCCGGGTGCTGCGGGGGTAGGACCGACGCCCGAAAAACGAGGCGCGAGCATCCGAAGTCAGTGTGCATGGGTTCCATGGTAGGAGTAGGGGCGGCGGCGCGCTGAAAGACGTGCGAGTATTAACGCATGACTGAATCCCCGCGCGCGGACCTGAACAAGGATCCCAAAGAGATCGCCTCAATGTTTGACTCCCTCGCCTCTCGCTACGACGCGATGGATGCGCTGATGACGGGCGGTTTAGACAGGGTGTGGATGACCGCCCTGCGCAAGGCTGTCGCCCCGCACCCCGGCGAACGCATCCTCGACCTGGCGGCCGGCACCGGCACGTCGTCGGCGGCGCTGGCCAAGGGCGGCGCCGAGGTCGTCGCCTGCGACCTGTCCGAAGGCATGATCGAAGTCGGCCGTGCGCGCCACCCCGAGATCGAGTTCGTGCACGGCAACGCCATGGACCTGGACTTCGAGGACGGCTCCTTCGACGCCGTCACCATCTCCTGGGGCCTGCGCAACATCCCGGATCCGCAGCTCGCGCTGCGCGAGATGGCGCGCGTCGTGCGCCCGCGCGGCCGCCTTGTGGTCCTGGAGTTCTCCACGCCGCCCTCGCGCGTCTTCCGTGGCATGTACAACGTCTACCAGTCGACCGTCATGCCGACGATCGCGCGCCTGGCCTCCACGAACGATGGCGCCTACGACTACCTGGTGGAGTCGATTCGCGCGTGGCCGGCCCAGGAGGAGCTCGGCCGCATGATCGCCGCCAACGGCTGGAGCGAGGTCGAGTACCGCAACCTCACCGGCGGCATCGCCTGCATGCACCGCGCGGTCAAGCCCCTGCCGTAAAGCGTGAACGACGAGGCCGGGGCAATGGAGGTAGCGGTCGTGAACGAAATTCTCGGCGTCAGGGATGAAGGCTACGTGAATCCCATGTCGCAGACCTACGGATCGGACAAGGACCTGGCACCCGCGAAGCGCGAGGATGACGGATGGGACCCCCGCCAATGGTGACTCGTTACCGCTCGACTGTGCGCGCGTCCCTCACGGCAGTCTGCGCGTCAACACTCGCTATCGCCGTAACGGCGCTGCCCGCAGAGCCGGCCAATGCGGCCGACACCATCACAGCGGCAGACCAGCCCTACTTCGCGTACTACCACCTGGACCAGGCGCGAGCAAAAGGGTACACGGGCGGGGGAGTGACGGTGGCGATGATTGATGGCCCCGTTGCCATAGAATCGCCTGAACTGAGCAGTGCGAGGATTGCAGATAAGAGTCCCTGCACGGTGAATGCGAGTGCAGAAAGTAAGAGTCACGGTACTGCAGTTGCATCTGTGCTAGTTGCAGATGGCTATGGAGTCGCTCCAGAGATTTCACTCCTAACGTATACAAATGTTGATAAGACAAGTGTTCCCGGTAACGACTGTATGACGGCAGGTGGGCTGGACCTTACCTCCAATGCGTCTCTCATTAATCATGCGATCAATGATGGTGCCTCGTTGATTGTTAATACAACAAGTTCGTCGGATCATGGCAATGGCCTCAAATGGGCAGTGGCTCGAGCTGTAACTCAGGGCGTTATCATCACTGATGCCATTGGTAATGAAGCTCGAGATGAAAGCAGAACAGGACTCTCTTACTGGTCCGGTGTTGTTGGGGTGTCTGCTGTCGACACAAACGGTGCCCGGACGAGTTATTCCTCATGGGGGCAAGGCGTAGCAGTCGCTGCAGTCGGAGGACCTGTGACCGTGCGTCAATACCCGGGCACCTCGTTGGTTCAAACGAACGGGACCTCTGTCTCTGCCCCAATTGTCGCCGGCTTCCTGGCTCTCGCCCGCCAGAAGTGGCCCGATGCGACATCAAACCAGCTGCTGCAACTGCTGATACACACGACTGTGAACCCGGATGGGGGCTGGAATCAGTACACCGGCTACGGTGTCGCGAGCCCGGCGACAATGATGAACACCGATCCCAGTCAGTACCCCGACGTCAACCCCCTCGCGGATAAGGGAGGCGGCTCCAGTCCGACCCCCGAGGAGATCGCGCAGTATGTCGATGGCGTCGTCCCACCGGCGGAGATTGTCTTTGACAACTCGTACACATACCGCGGCTTGGACGAATCTGTCCTCGGAGCAACCACGAACCCGTACCCGACACACCTTGGTACGAGCCCGCGCTACCACGCGAAGTAGAACCAGCCTCGACAGACGTAGTGAGAGGCCGGGGCCCCTTGTCTGGGGGTCCCGGCCTCTCGCGAGCGGGCTTGCTCGGCGGCAGCGGCAGCCGCGCGGTCACCCTCCCACTCTGACCCGGAAGGATCGAGGACAGGGTGGACTCGATGGTCTGGCTGGCCACGATCTTATTGTTCTCATCGACGAGGATGACCTCGAGCGGCCACATCGCGTGCACACCCTGGATCGACTCGAGCCCCTTGTAGTCGCGGCCGGCCTCCCTGTTCGGGCAGGTCAGCGGCTGGGAGAAGATGCACTCCTGGATGGGCGGGTAGAGCTCGCCGCCGATCGGGGAGCTCTTCCAGGCCTCGGCCTCGCCCCGCTCCTTCAGCTTGGGCAGGAAATGCCGGCTCGTGCCCTCCAAGGTCGCGTAGCCGAGGGAATCGTCGAAGTAGCCCATGCCGTGAGCCTTCGTCGCCGCGGTGGGGTAGCGGTTCTGGATGAAGGTGTCGTCGAAGGCCTCGTACCAGGCCTCGACGAGGCGGGCGCGGAACTCGTCAGACGGCATCCAGTTGATGGCCTTCGGATTCTGGTCGTTGACGTAGCCGTTGTAGGGGTAGGTATGCTCCTCGCCCCAGAAGCCGTACACGCCCGCCGTGATGTAGACGATGCGCGGGTCGCCGTCGTACTTCTCGCCGAGGGTAGCCACGAAGCGCAGCATCATCTCCTGGACAGCCGGCTCATCGTAATTGGGTGAGAACGAGTTCTTGTTGTTGCCGTGCAGGTCGTACTGCCGGCTCGTATCCGTGCCCGTGTCGAGGAGGTAGCGGGGCATGCCCGTCGTCCTCCCCGGATAGTCCAGGTAGAAGCGGATGACGCCCTGGTGTCCGCGAGAGGCAATCGCATCGTGGAGGGTATCGACTTTCTTGAAGTCGTAGGTGTTGCGCCCCGTGACGACGGCGTTCACCGGGAACGTGGCCCACTCGAGGGTGTAGGGCAGGACGTTCGCAACCGTGCCGGGTGCGCTCCCGTCCTCGGGTGCCCACTGAATGAAAGCCTTCACCGGGTTTGAGATCGGGGCGGGAGAGGAAGTGAGCGCCGTCCACTGGGGTGAGGTGGTGGACGAGGCCGTGGCCGGGAGGGTTAGGCGGGTCGTGCCGACCACTCGACGACGTGTGTGTGCACGTCGGGACCGCGCTTTGAAGGTGGGTTGGGTGATGTGCCGTATCGCGGTAGTCTGCGTGTCGTTGTTCTCGGGTGTGCGCTGAGCGCACGTGCGCGTATCCGCGTTCGGATGACGAGGTCGGGGCCGCTATTTACGACAACGTTTTGTTGCGCAAATTGGGATGGTGAGCAACTCTGCGATCCGCATGATTCCCCGAAATACAGCCAAAAAGTAACCTAGCTCGCCGACTGAGGGTGACCTAGCTAGGGTTGCATGCGGAATGAAGTGATGTGCACGCTTCATCCACCATGCACACTCGCGCGGACGCACCCGCGCACCACATGACGGAGGAATGCCGTGGCATACACCATGCCTAGCGACATGAGCGCTGACGTCGTCGTCGTCGGCGCAGGCCCGGGCGGGTCCTCCACCGCCTACCACCTGGCCAGAGCAGGCCTCAACGTCGTCCTCCTGGAGAAAAGCCCCTTCCCGCGCGACAAAATATGCGGCGATGGGCTCACCCCGGCCGCCGTCCACGAGCTCATCGCGATGGGCGTGGACACCACCGGCTGGATGCGAAACCGTGGCCTGACCGTCATCGGCGGCGGCCACACCGTCCACATGGACTGGCCCGACCAGAAGTCCCTGCCCGGCTACGGCATGACCCGCGCCCGCATGGACCTCGACCACGCGCTCGCCAAGCGCGCCGTCGAAGCGGGTGCCCGCCTCTACGAGGGCGTCACCGTCGTCGGCGCGATTCAGGATGGCTCCGGCCGCGTCATCGGCGTGAGCGCCAAGAGCGGGCGCGGCAAGAACGCCACCGCTGTCGAGGTGCGCGCCTCCATCGTCGTCGACGCAGGGGGAGTGGCCGCACGACTCGCCACCAGCCTCGGCCTCGAAAAGAAGATGAACCGCCCCATGGGCGTCGCCGCGCGCGCCTACTTCCACAGCCCCCGCGGCGACGAGGAGTGGATGGAATCCCACCTCGAACTGTGGAGCGGCACCCCCGGCGCCTCCGACCTGCTGCCCGGCTACGGCTGGATCTTCCCCATGGGCGACGGCATCGTCAACGTCGGCCTGGGCTCCGTCGCCTCGCGCGCAGGCGCCACCAACCTGCCCTACCGCGAGGTCTTCAAGACCTGGACCGCGAACCTGCCGGGCGAATGGGGCTTCACCCCCGACAACCAGATCGGTGCGCTTCGCTCCGCCGCCCTGCCCATGAGCTTCAACCGCAAGCCTCACTACGTTCAGGGCCTCGTCCTCGTCGGCGACGCCGGCGGCATGGTCTCCCCCTACAACGGCGAAGGCATCGCCCCCGCCATGAAGGCCGGACGCTACGCCGCCTCGTGCATCGCGCAGGCACTGTCCCGCTCCCACCGCGCCGGTATCGACCGCGCCATGAGCGAATACCCCCACATGCTTCGCGACGAATACGGCGGCTACTACCAGCTGGGCCGCATCTTCGTCGCGCTCATCGAAAACCCGACGATCATGCGCACCTGCACGAACGTCGGGCTGCCCATTGCGCGCCTCATGACGCTCGTCCACAAACTCCTGTCGGACGGGTACGAGAGGACCGGGGGCGACTTCGACGACCAACTCATCACAATGCTGACCAAGGTGGTGCGCCCCGCATGACCACCACCACCGATAACCGGGAGGAACGATGACGAATCCCTACGTGCCGCTGCTCATCATGTCGGCAGCTGCCCTCGTACTAGCCTTCGGAGGCCTGGGCGCCTCCGCGATCCTGGGCCCCACCAAGAAGTCCACAACCAAGGCCGACAACTACGAGTGCGGTATCCAGCCGACCAGCGCTCACCTCACCGAGGGTCGCTTCCCGGTGCGCTACTACCTGGTCGCCATGACGTTCATCATCTTCGACATCGAAGTTGTGTTCATGTACCCGTGGGCCGTCAGCTTCAACCAGCTGGGCCTGTTCGGACTGGTCGTCATGATGAGCTTCCTGGTCACCCTCTGCGTCCCCTACGCCTATGAATGGCGACGCGGCGGCCTGGACTACTGAGATATAAGTAAGGAAAAGACAAGTGGGACTTGAAGAATCCTTGCCCGCGGGTATCGCGCTCACCAGCGTCGAAAAAGTCCTCGGGCTTGCACGCAAGTACAGCCAGTGGCCCGTCACCATGGGTCTGGCGTGCTGCGCCATCGAGATGATGGCCGCCGGCACCCCCCGTTTCGACATGTCGCGCTTCGGCCTCGAGGTCTTCCGCGCCTCGCCGCGTCACGCCGACATGATGATCGTGTCGGGCCGTGTGTCGCACAAGATGGCGCCCATCATTCGCCGCGTCTACGACTCGATGCCAGAACCCAAGTGGGTCATCTCCATGGGTGCGTGCGCCTCCTCGGGCGGCGTGTTCAACAACTACGCCGTCGTCCAGGGCTGCGACCACATCGTCCCCGTCGACGTCTACCTGCCCGGCTGCCCGCCCCGCCCCGAGGCCCTCATCCACGCGGTCCTCGTCCTGCGTGAGCAGATCGGCAAGGAACCCCTCGGCGTCCACCGCCGCGAGATTGCGCGCCGCGCCGAGCAGGCCGCCCTCGAGGCGACCCCCACCCACCAGATGAAGGGACTCCTCGCATGAGCGACCTTTCCATCCCCGAGGACAACACGCCCGCCGAGGTCGCCCAGGCCTCGTCGCAGCGCGGTTTCGCCCTCCCCGAGCCCATCGCCCACCGCGAGGGCCTCTTCGGCGCGGGCACCGACTCCTCCACCTCCGGCTTCTCCGGACTGGTCTCCGACTCCTTCCTGCCCGGCGAGGCCTCACGCCCCTACGGCGGATGGTTCGACCAGGTCGTTGACGTCCTCGAAGAGCTCATCGTCGCCGATGGCCTGAAGATTTCTGACGTCATCGAGAAGGTGACCGTCGACCGCGGACAGCTCGGCATCTTCATCGCCCGCGAGCACATCGTGCGCGTCGCCAAGTACCTGCGCGACGACGCGGACCTGCGCTTCGAGCTGTGCCTGGGGACCAACGGCGCGCACTACCCCCTCGACAAGGGTCGTGAACTGCACGCCATCTACCCCCTGTACTCGATCACGCACAACCGCATGATCCGCCTCGAGGTCACGTGCCCCGATGAGGACCCCCGCATCCCCTCCATCGTCTCCATCTACCCCGGAAACGACTGGCAGGAACGCGAGACCTGGGACCTCATCGGCATCGTCTTCACCGGGCACCCCTCGCTCACGCGCACTGCGATGCCCGACGACTGGGTCGGACACCCCCAGCGCAAGGACTACCCGCTGGGCGGCATCCCCGTCGAATTCAAGGGAGCCGTCACTGCCTCCGCCGACGTTCGTAGGAGTGTGAACTGATGACCACCGCCTTCCACGCGCCCGCTGGCGCGACCGACCTGCCCATCGAGGACATCCCCGAGGTCCTCACCCAGGGCGGCGACTGGGACGACGTCCTGCACGAGATCGAGGCCATCACCTCCGAGCGCATCGTCGTCAACCTGGGCCCGGTTCACCCCGCGACCCACGGCGTTCTGCGTCTGATCCTCGAGCTCGACGGTGAGAAGGTCCGTGAGACCCGCGTCGACACCGGTTACCTGCACACTGGCATCGAGAAGAACATGGAGTACCGCACGTGGGCCCAGGGCGTCGCATACTGCACGCGCATGGACTACGTCGCCCCCTTCTTCCAGGAGGCCGCGTACTGCCTCGGTGTCGAGAAGCTCCTCGGCATCGAAGCGGACATTCCCGAGCGCGCAACCTTGATTCGCGTCCTCATGATGGAGCTGTGCCGCATCGCCTCGCACCTGGTCGCCATCGGCTCGACCGGTAACGAGATGGGCGCCACCACGATCATGACGATCGGCTTCCGTGGCCGCGAGGAGATCCTGCGTATCTTCGAGCGCATCACCGGCCTGCGCATGAACCACGAGTACATCCGCCCCGGCGGCGTCGTGCAGGACATCGGCGAGGGCACCACGGACTACATTCGTGACCGCCTGCGCCGCTGCCGTAAGGACATCGGCGAACTCCAGGACATCCTCGTGGAGAACCCGATCTTCAAGAAGCGTCTGTGCGACGTGGCCGTCATGCCGCTGAGCGGCCTCATGGCCCTCGGCTCGACCGGCCCCGGCGTGCGCGCCGCCGGCCTGCCCCTGGACCTGCGTAAGAGCCAGCCCTACTGCGGCTACGAGAACTTCGAATTCGACGTTCCCACCCGCGACAAGTCGGACGTCTACAACCGCACGATGGTTCGCTTCGACGAGTGCTACGAGTCCATGCGCATCATCTGGCAGGTGCTCGACAAGCTGGAGAAGTGCGAGGGTGCGCCCACCATGGTCGCCGACCCGGAGATCGCCTGGCCCGCCCGCCTGGCGGTCGCCACGGACGGCCAGGGCAACTCGGCCGAGCACGTCCGCGAGATCATGGGGGAGTCCATGGAGTCCCTCATCCACCACTTCAAGCTCGTCACGGAGGGCTTCCACGTGCCCGCCGGCCAGGTCTACCAGACCGTCGAGCATGCGAAGGGCATCCTGGGCGTCCACCTCGTCTCCGACGGTGGCACGCGCCCGTTCCGCGCGCACTTCCGCGACCCCTCCTTCGCCAACCTGCAAGCGCTGGCCATGATGACCGAAGGCGGCCAGCTGGCCGACGTGGTCGTCGCACTGGCCGCTATCGACCCCGTTCTCGGAGGCGTTGACCGATGAGCTACACACCCGACACCCTGGCACGCCTGCAGGCGGACGCCGCGCAGATCATCGCCCGCTACCCGGACGGTCACTCGCGCTCCGCGCTGCTGCCGATGCTGCACCTGATCCAGTCCATTGACGGCTACGTCAGCCCGGACGGCATCGACTTCATCGCCGCCACACTGGACTTGCCCCGCGCAGAGATCAGCGCCGTCGCGACCTTCTACACGCAGTACAAGCGCCACCCCACCGGCGACTACCTGGTGGGCGTGTGCACGAACGCGTTGTGCGCCGTCATGGGCGGAGACGAGATCTGGGAAAAGGTCTCCGAGAAGGTCGGCGTCGGTAGCGACGAGACCAGCGAAGACGGCACGATCACGCTCGAGCGCATCGAGTGCAACGCGGCGTGCGACTACGCGCCCGTCGTCATGGTCAACTGGGAATTCTTCGACAACCAGAGCCCTGAGTCGGCGCTGGCCATGATCGACGACATCCAGGCTGGCCGCGACATTCACCCGACGCGCGGCCCCATCGTGGCCCCCACGTTCAAGGAGAACGAGCGCGTCCTCGCCGGCTTCCTTGACGGCCACGAGGACGAGGGCCCCTCCGCGGGCCGCGCCACCCTGCTGGGCCGCGAGATCGCCGCGGCGAACGGCTGGACTGAGCCGGTCGCCACCTCGGTCGCCGACGAGGCCACTGACACGAAGGGAGAAGAGGCGAAGTGAGTACCGCATACGTTGCGCCCGGACCGCTGACCCCGATCCTCACAAACGGGTGGGGAGAGGACCGTTCCTGGACGCTGGACTCTTACCGCAAGCGCGGCGGCTACCAGGGCCTCGAAAAGGCTCGGACCATGGAGCCCGCCGACATCGTGCAGACCGTGAAGGATTCCGGCCTGCGAGGCCGTGGTGGCGCAGGCTTCCCGACCGGCCTCAAGTGGTCCTTCCTGCCCCCGGCCGACGGCGGCCCCCGCTACCTCGTGGTGAACGCCGACGAGTCCGAGCCGGGCACCTGCAAGGACATCCCGCTCATCATGGGCA
>ERZ772986.17-NODE-17-length-124860-cov-6.772870_pt1 | contig 124860 bp, 124 predicted proteins | sample MGYA00511898_ERZ772986 | MGnify/ENA primary metagenome ERZ772986 (study PRJEB29015, sample SAMEA2737934) | human oral metagenome | biome: human oral; feature: human-associated habitat; material: dental | place: China | collected 2148 ... | reverse complement strand
AGAGCGCCGCCCTGTCACGGCGGAGGTCGACGGTTCAAGTCCGTTTCGGGTCGCTGCATCAGGCGTTGATGCGATTTGCCGGCGTGGCGGAATTGGCAGACGCCCAGGACTTAAAATCCTGTGGTCAGTGATGACCGTACCGGTTCGACCCCGGTCGCCGGCAGGATTCAACACAGAACTCAGAGCGAGAGCTCTGGGTTTTTTTGTTGCATTCACTGCGGAATTCTTTTACAATAATGCCATAGGAACTTGTCAAAAGGAGGAAGCGTTATGCAAAATACGAATGATACAAAGATTTATACCGCAGGTTGTGATGCACCTCTCAAGATCCGCAAGGGGCATTTTGCCTCGAATCACGCGCACATTAACTACTACATTGATGTGACGACCCTAAAGACAAGAAGCGGCGAGGCCAAGGAAATTGCGCGCTATCTGACGGGCACTTACCTCTTCGGCACGGTGATTGACACCATTGTCTGCATGGAGGGAACGGATGTGATCGGCGCGTACCTCGCGGAGGAGTTGACCAAAGAGGGCTTCCTCTCCACGAATGCGCATAAGACCATGTATGTGGTGCACCCGGAATTCAACTCGAACTCGCAGCTCATCTTCCGCAATAATCTGCTCCCGGAGATTGCGGGGAAGAATATTATGGTGCTGATGTCAAGCATCACGACGGGGCGCACGCTCGACAAGGTGCTCGAGTGCATTCAGTACTACGGCGGCACGCTGTCGGGGGTCTCGGCGATTTTCAGCGTCTGTGAGACCTATCACGACATCCCGATTTCGGCGGTGTTCGGCAAGAAGGATATTCCGGACTACGCGTCCTATGACTATCGGGAGTGCCCGCTCTGCAAGGCCGGCGAGAAGCTGGATGCACTGGTGAACGCCTACGGTTTTGCGGCGCTCGGCGACAATTAAACGAATCAAAAAAACTTTAAAGAAGCTGTCCGCAGATTTGCGGACAGCTTCCTTTTTTTTCACAGAGTCTTCACAGAAATGCCGGTTTCTTTCAGCTTCCTTTCAGCTTCGCTTGGTAAAGTGTCACCATCAACAAACAAACACCCGAAGAAATCCTTCGGCGCCATGATTTGGCGGAAAGGAGCAATCTTATGAAAAAGAAACACCTTGTACTGACGGCGGCAACACTCTCCCTCGCAATGGCGCTCGGCGCCTGCGGAAGCTATGCGGGCGCAGCCACAAGCCTTGCGGCACGGAGTGCAACAGAGGCGAATGCGGAGCAAAGAGAAGGCGCGGTCGAAAACACGGCCGATGCGACCGTCATCAGCGCGAACGGCGGTGATATCACGGTTAGCGGCGACGGCGCGGTTGCGACAGACGGCACAGTGACCATCCAAAAGGCAGGTACCTATGTACTTCGCGGAAACTTCGCCGAAGGTCAGCTGGTGGCGGACGCAGAGGAGGGTGCGGAAATCAAGCTGGTTTTTGACGGCTTCACAATCAGCAATTCGACCAATGCGCCGCTGGTATTCGAGAGCGGTGCGAGTGTCACAATTGTCCTGCAGGATGGCACGGAGAATGCGGTCTCGGATTTGAGAAACAGCGCGGAGGACAACAAGGCAGCCATCTATGCGAAGTCAGACCTCACGATTTCCGGAAACGGTACCCTTGCGGTACAGGGAAATGCAGAGGATGCGATTCACAGTGAGGCGAATGTCACCGTGGAGGGCGGAACGCTCACTTTGAAAGCGGGAGATGACGGCATCCACGCGGATGAGACTCTGACCGTTCGGAACGGCAATATCAATGTCACAGAGTCGGAAGAAGGATTGGAAGGCCTGGTCGTAGACATTCAGGGCGGTGTTATCACAGTGACTGCAAAAGATGACGGCATTAATGCCTCCGACGGTTCCGGCAGCGACGCCGCACCGGGACAGGCAACCGAGGGCGCAGCCATTCGCATCAGCGGCGGTATGGTCACCGTCAAGGCCGGCGGCGACGGCATTGATTCGAACGGCGATCTTACCATCAGCGGCGGCACGGTTGTGATCGACGGTCCTTCGGACGGCGGAAATGCGCCGCTCGACTACGACGGCAAGGGCGTTATCACCGGAGGCACTGTCTTCGTGACGGGCGACAGCGGTATGTTCCAGTCGTTAAATGACAGCGGTTCGACACAAAAGAGCCTGGTCGTTTCCCTCAATACGACGCAGGGGGCTGGGACCAAGGTGACGATTGCGGATTCGAAGGGCAATGTGCTATATGAGAATACCGCTACGACGCAGGCGTTTAACACCTTGCTCTTTAGCGCCGCGGATTTGAAGCAGGATGAGAGCTACACCGTGACCGTCGGAAGCGAGAGCCGGACCGTGACTGTGAGTGACAGTGCGAATATCAACAGTGAAAATGGCGGAAACCACGGTGCTCCGGGCGGCATGCCGGAAGGACGCCCGAACGGACAGCGTCCGGAGGGCAGACCGGAGAACGGCGGCCGACAGGGCAATCGCCGGAATGGCAGAGGTGAGCAGAACGGCGGCGCCTTCGAAGAAGACAGAGATGGCGAAGTGCGCGATGACCGCAGCGCAGTGCAGCGCGGTGAAGGTAACCGCCCGGAGGACAGATCGGAGAATGGCGATCAGCAGAGCGGCAGAGGTCAGAACGGCAATCGCCCGGAAGGCAGACCGGAAGACAGAGGTCAGCGCCCGAGCGGTATGCGTCCGGAGGGCAGACCGGAGGACGAAGGTCAGCAGAACGGCAGTCAGCAGAACGGCAGAGGCCAGAACGGCAAGCGCCCGGAGGGTAGACCGGAGAACGGCGGTCAGCAGGGCGACAGAGGGCAGAACGGCAATCGCCCGGAGAGCAGACCGGAGAACGGCGGTCAGCAGGGCGACAGAGGCCGGAATAGCAAGCGCCCGGAGAACAGACCGGAGAACGGCGGTCAGCAGGGCGACAGAGGGCAGAACGGCAAGCGCCCGGAGAACAGACCGGAGGACGATCAGCAGCAGGGAAAACAGCGCGGAAAGAGAAGTGTCGAAGGAAATGATCAAAACAAGGGCACATGCAGTTGCAGCGCAGGTTGCAACTGCCGGGCGAAGTGAGAAAAGCCGCATGGACAAGAGCGGAAAGGAGGCGGTATAATAGAACATACTATCGAGTGGAGGAAGGCGCATGACAGAGGCAGAGATGCAGCGACAGGAGGCGGTGGTAGAGGCAGTGCTCTTTACCATGGGAAAATCGGTTGAGACCAGTCTGCTGGCAGCGGCGCTGGAATGTACGGCAGCGGAGGCAGAGGCCGCGGCCGAACGGCTCGCGGCGCGGTATACGGAAGCAAATCGCGGCGTGCAGCTGCTCCGTCTCGAAAATGCCTGGCAACTCGGCACAAAGCGGGAGTTTTACGACGCCTTGATTCGCGTCGCGAAGGAGCCGCGGCGGCAGGTTCTGAGTCAGGTCGTGCTCGAGACCCTTGCGATTATTGCCTACCGCCAGCCTGTCACCAAGATGGAAATCGCAAAGATACGAGGTGTGTCCTCCGATCACGCAGTCAACAAGCTGATTGAGTACGGACTCATCTATGAAGCCGGAAGGCTGGACGCTCCGGGGCGTCCAGCCCTCTTTGCGACCACGGAAGAGTTTTTGCGGCGCTTCGGTGTGGACTCGAAGCAGGATTTGCCCTCGGTCACGCCGGACCAGGAGGCAGAGATTCAGGAAGAGGTAAAGCGGGAGTTAAACTACCGCTTCGGGACGGAAGAGGGAAAGCTCGGAGAGGACAGCGAAGATGGAGATTAAAATCAAATATTTCAGCGAGCGCATCGAACGCCTCCGCTATATCGACGGCAAGAGTGACTGGGTGGATCTCCGTGCGTCGGAAGAAGTGATCCTGAAAAAGGGAGAGTTTCGCCTGATTCCGCTCGGAATCGCGCTGCAGCTTCCCGCGGGTTACGAGGCGCATGTGGTGCCGCGGAGCTCCACGTTCAAGAACTTCGGCATTTTACAGGTCAATTCGATGGGGGTCATCGATGAGAGCTACGGCGGCGACGACGACCAGTGGTTTTTCCCGGCACTCGCCGTGCGGGACACGGAGATTCATGTGAATGACAGAATCTGTCAATTCCGCATCACGGAGCATCAGCCGCGTCTTGTCTTCCGGGAAGTCGAGAAATTAGAGGGCGAAAATCGCGGCGGTTTTGGCAGCACGGGGATTCAGTGAGGAACAGAGTCATGCAGAAGAGACAGGGACTTGTCATCGCACTCCCGGTCGCGCTGCTGCTTTTCAGCGGTTGCGGCGCGCGCGGGCAGGCGGTCAGAAAGTATCGCTCGCTCGGTATTGCGGAGATGCAGAAACAGAACTATGAGGCCGCAATCGATGCCTTCCGCCATGCGACCGATTATTACGGTACGGCACAGCAGGATAAGGAGGAGGCGGATATTCTCGGTTATCTCGCCGAGGCGGAGTATCGCGCGGGCAAGTATGAGGACGCGCTGACGCACTACGAGCTTCTGCTCCAAAAGGACGGCCGCAAGGCGGCGTATCTGGATCTCGCCTGTGCGGCGGCCGTTAAAGCGAACAAGGGTTGGGATACGGCGCTCGCCTACTACGACGAGGCGGAGAAAGCGGGCGGAGACCGGGCATTGCACCTCGAAGCGCTCTATCTGCTCGGCGAGACGGCGCGGAGCAAGGGGAGCGCCGCAGAACTGGAGACCATACGCGCGGCGTATGAAAAAGCGTATCCGGGCGCCAAAGAGGACAGTCGCTTTTTGCTACATTACGGCGATCTCCTGGTCAGCGCAAAGAAGACGGAGGAAGCATTTGCCGTGTTTGAGGCGGGCGAGAAGCTCACAGCGGCGAACGCGGAAGAACAGGCGACATTCCGGGAGCGCGAGGCTGTCTGCCAGGAATATCGCGGGGAGTATGCCGATGCGCTGCAGCGCTTTACGGCTCTCCTGGAGAGCGGCCTGGGCGACAAGGAAATGCTGGAGCATGAAATTGCGTTTTTAAAGACGAGAGTAGGAGGAAATAATGGCTGAACTGATTGTCACCGAAGAGGCCAAAGAGCGGGTTGTGCTGATTGGCATTCAGCAGCGCGAGCGGGACGGGAGCGAGGAGTCGCTCACGGAGCTCGGCGAACTCCTGAAGACCGCCGGCGCGGAGCCGGTGGGACGCCTCCTGCAGCCGCGCGAAGCGCCGGATCCCGGCACCTATTTCGGAAAAGGCAAGGTGGAGGAACTACGGGAGCTGCTTCTCAGCCTGGAGGCCGATGCGGTGGCGGCCGACGATGAGCTGTCTCCGGCGCAGATGAAGAACTTAAGCGAGGCGCTCGGCGTCAAGGTCATGGACCGCACGATGATTATCCTCGATATTTTTGCGCAGCACGCGGTCACGGCCGAGGGCAAGCTGCAGGTGGAACTCGCGCAGCTCCACTATACCCAAGCGCATCTTCTCGGCATGCACAGCTCGCTCTCCCGCCTCGGCGGCGGTGTCGGCACCCGGGGACCGGGTGAGCAGAAACTGGAGCTCGATCGCCGTGCCATCCGCGCGCGCATCAGTTTTCTGCGCGACAAGCTCGGGGAGTTGAAGCGTCACCGGGAAGTTTCGAGAGCGCAGCGGGAGAAAAGCGGCAGCTACATTGTCGCGCTGGTCGGCTATACGAATGCCGGCAAGTCGACCTTGTTAAACCGGCTCACCGACGCCGACATTCTCGCGGAAAATAAACTCTTTGCGACCTTGGACCCGACCACCAGAAAACTTGCGTTGCCGGGCGGCGAAGAAGTCCTCGTCACGGATACGGTCGGCTTTATCCAGAAGTTGCCGCACCAGCTGATTGAGGCGTTTCACTCGACGCTTGAGGAGGCGCGCTATGCGGATCTGATCCTTCATGTGGTCGATGCGTCCTCACCGGAGGCGGACACACAGATGGCGGTGGTCTACGAGACACTGCGGGAACTGAAGGCGCTGGAGGATCACAGCATTATCGCGGTTTACAACAAGACGGATCTTCCCGGCACGGAGACACTGCCGAAGGACATTCATGCGGCGGCTTCCGTCCGGATTTCGGCGGCGACCGGCGAGGGTATTGCCGCGCTGGAAGAGCTGATTTCGGCGGAGAAAAAGAAGAGCCGCCGGGCGTTTGAGGGACTCTTTCCCTACGCCGCGGCGGGCCGCATTCAGAGCATACGCCGTCAGGGTAAGCTCCTTGAGGAACGCTATGAGCCCGAGGGTATCTATGTGCGTGCCGAGGTTCCGGCGGCACTTTATGAGCAATTGATGCAGGAACAGCAGTCGCAATCAAACTGAGGAGGTTTTGCGTGGCGTATTCCTTTTATCTCGGTTCTCCCGGCAGTGAAAAAACCGAGCGCGCTTTTCTGGACATGATCGAGGCTTCCCTCGAGGCTCCGGAAGAGCGCTTTTTTGTCCTGGTGCCGGAACAGTACAGTATGCTGGTACAGAAGAAACTGCTCGCCCTGCACCCGCGCCATGCATCGCGGAATCTGGAAGCCCTGTCGCTAAACCGGCTCGCCTATCGGGTGTTTCAGGAGCGGAATGTGCAACTCCCGCCGATTATGGATGAGAGCGGCAAGGCGATGGTCGTGCGGCGCGTCGGCAGTCTTCTGGAACAGGAGCTGACCCTCTGGAAGGGCAAGGTCAAAAAGGCGGGCTTTGCGGAACAGGTGAAGTCCATGATTTCCGAGTGTCTGCAATACGGCGCGGCGCCGTCGCGTTTTGCGGAACTCGCGGCAACGGAGAAAAAGCGGCAGCTCTCGATGAAACTCCGCGACTTTTCCCTGCTCTATCAGGGGGTTCGGGATTTCGTACAGGGCAAACAGCTGCCGAAGGAAGAAATTCTCGGTTGCTTTGCGGGCTGTATCGCAAGTTCGGAGTTGCTTCGCGGCGCGCATATTCTGCTCGTCGGCTTTGTGGGCTTTACGCCGGTGCAGTATCGCGTTCTCGAGGAACTGCTTGCCGTCGCGGCCGATGTGCGCTTTGTGGTCTCGCTCGACACGGCGCTGAATCCCTACCGGCAGCTGCCGGAAGAAGAGCTGTTTCATCTCTCGACCGAGTATATCCGCCGCATCGGGGAGATCACGGACCGGGTGCGCGTTCCGCACGGGGAAGACCACAGCTTTCCGGGCGCCGCGCGCCTCAAGGCGCCGGAACTCGCATTTCTCGATGCGCATGCGCTCCGTTACGACGGCGCTGTCTATTCGGACAAGGTGCGGGCACTGACGGTTGCGGCACAGGAGTCCCCGGAGGCAGAGGCAGCGGCGCTATCGAGACACATTCTCCGTCTCGTAAAGGATGAGGGATATCGTTATCGCGACATTGCGGTTGTGGTCGCGGATTTTCAGGGGCTCGGCGAATTCTTTTCCGAGGCACTGCTTGCGGCGGGAATTCCCGCGCATCTCGACGAAAATCTGACGGTGCGCGCCAATCCGCTGCCCGAACTTCTGAACGCCGCCCTGCTCTGTGTCCGGGAGAACTTTTCGCCGCGCACCTTTTTCCGCTTTCTGCATAATCCGCTGGTCACAGATCAATGGAAACTGACAGCGCTGCTCGAAAACTATGTGACCCTGACCGGCGTCCGGCATTTGAAACGGCTCCGGGAGCCGTTTTCGTACTGTCCGAAGGAACTGGAGGGCGCCGATCTGGAAGCACTGAACCGGTTTAAGGAGGAGATGCTGAACCTGCTCCTGCCGCTTCGAGAGGCTTTTTCGGAGGGTGAGGCAGATGTCGCGGTAATCGCCGCACTTCTCGAAGGGCTGATGGAACAGCTTGCGGTCGAAGAAAAGCTGCAGCATGCCGCCGAGCGCTTTCTCGCGGCGGGCGAGGCGCCTCGTGCCCGGGAATTTTCGGAAGTCTACCCGGAGACGCAGCGCATTTTGAGAGAGATGCGGGAGGTGCTTGCGGGAGAGCGGCTGTCCCGCGCAGACATGGCGGGTGTGCTGGAGAGCGGACTCAGAGAAATTCACATCGGGCAGATTCCGGCCTATGCGGACCGCGTCACGCTCGGCGATCTGACGAGAACCCGTTTTCTCGATGTCAAAGTGCTCTTTTTGCTCGCGGCAAATGACAGCGTGCTCCCCAAGCGCCGCGAAGAGGGCGGTGTGCTCAGCGAGCGGGAGCGGGAGGCACTCCGGGTCGCGGGGCTTACGCTTGCACCGGGCAGCAAGGCGCAGCTCTATGAGCAGCGGTTTTATCTCTACCGCCTGCTGACCGAGGCATCCGAACAGCTTCACATCAGCTATTCGACGGTGGACCGGAGCGGCAAGGCGCTGCGCCCCTCCTTTTTGCTGCGGCATCTGGAGCAGCTGTTCCCGAAACTCCGCGCTGCGGCGCCGGAGACGGGAGAGCGCTTTTATTCGACGCCTGAGGCCGAGCAGGCGCTGATCCGGGCGCTCCGCGCGGCCAGAAAAGCCGCGGAGGAAAACGGGGACAAGAGCGCAGCCGCCTCGGCCGCTTCCCTGCTCTCTGCTTTTGCGGCGGACACCGAGAGAAAGCGCGAGGCCGGGATGCTCGCGGATGCCGCCTGCGCCTTCTATGCCGAGGGGCAACTGTTCCGGGAGACTGCGCTTGCGCTCTATGGCGAGGTGCTGACCGGATCGGTGACCCGTGTTGAAGAGTATTTCCGCTGCCCGTTCCGCCACTTTGCGAACTACGGATTGCGCCTCAGGCAACTGCCGGAATTTCAGATTGCGCAGCAAGATCTCGGAAGCCTCGCACACCGTGCGATTGAGCTCGTGTTCCGCGCAGCGGCGAAGGCAGAGAAGAGCCCTGCGGCGTATTCGGACGAAGAACTTCGCGCCGCCGCCGCCGATGCGGTGAGAGAGGCGGTGGAGGCGGATGCGAGCGGCCTCTACAAGGACAGCGCAAAGAACCGCTGGATTGTCAGAAAATTAACACGGATTGTGACGCAGAGCATCCTCGTGATGGCAGAGCAGCTGAGACGGGGCGCGTACCGGCCGCTCGCGGAGGAACTGCGCTTTTCGAGTAAGGACGCGCCCGAGAGCACACCGGCGCTTTCCGTCGGCAGTATGCAGCTCCGCGGCAACATTGACCGCGTCGACACGGCGGAACACGAGGGAAAACTCTATGTCAAGGTGGTCGACTATAAGACAGGGGCCACAAGCTGGGAGCCCTATAAGATACTGAGCGGCTCACAGTTACAGCTTTTGATTTATCTCTCCGCAATCACAGAGCTCTTTGAACGGCAGTATCCGGACAAGGAAATATTGCCGGGGGCCGTTTTTTACGCGCCGGTCGGCGATGCGTTTGTGGACCTCGAAAAAATCCGGACAGAGGAGGCGCTCCGCAAGGCGAAGTTAAAAGAGCTTACGCCGAGCGGTCTCATGAACAGCGACGAGACAGCGCTCACCTTGCTCGCGGGCGACGGCGAAGACGCGGCGGATTTTCTGCCGGTCCGGACCAGCGAGGGAAAAATCCGCCTCGGTGAGAATACGGTGGATGCCGGTCGCTTCTTCAAATTGCAGGTCTACGCGAAGGAAAAACTCCGGGAGGCCGGTGAGGCGATACTCGGCGGCAACGTTCGGGTGTTGCCGCTCGAGGAGGACGGGCATACGAGTTGTGAGTACTGTCCCTACCGTGATGTCTGCGCCTTTGATGCCAATCTCACCGGCTACAAGGTGCGGCGGAACAAAAAGCAGAAGGCAGAGGAAGTCTTTGCCGAAATTGACCGCGAGGCGGGAGAGGAGACAGGGCGATGACACGTTGGACCGAAGAACAGGAAAGAGCCATTGCGCTCTCCGACCGAAGGCTTTTGATTTCGGCGGCGGCGGGCAGCGGAAAAACCGCGGTTCTGACCGAGCGCATTGTCGCGAGAGTCATAGACCCGAAGCATCCGGTCGATATCGATGAACTGCTCATCATGACCTTTACCCGCGCCGCGGCTGCCGAGATGCGGGAGCGTATCCGGCGCAGGCTCGAGGACTGCCTGCAGCAGGCACTTCGAGACGGAGAGGCTGGAATCGCGGCGCGCGCCAAGCGGGAACTCGCGGAACTGGATGCCGCGCGAATCACGACGATAGACAGCTTTTGTCTGACCGTGCTTCGGGAGCACGCGGACCGTCTCGCGGTCGATCCGGCGTTTCGCGTCGGCAGCGAGGAAGAGCTGCGTATCCTGCAAAACGATGTGCTGGAAGAACTTCTGGAAGAACAGTACGAGAAGGCGGATCCGGCTTTTCTCCGCTTTGCGGATGCTTTTTCGCAGGGCAAGGCAGATCTCGGCATCGGCGAGGAGATTCTCGCGCTCTATCGGTTTGCGGAGAGTCTGCCCTGGCCGGAGGAGTGGCTTTTGCGCGTCGAGGCGGAAGCAGAGCGGACGGACGGCAATGTATCGGAGAGTGCCTATCAGCGTTACATGGCGGAAGAGTTTCGGAAGCTCGGCGCCGAACTTTGCGGCTTTGCGGAGGAGGCACAGCTTCTCTGCGAAGAGGGGGGCCTGAACGGCTATGAGGGCGCGGTGCAGAGCGACCTCGGCAAACTGCAGCGCCTCCGGGCGGCGGAGGACTATCCGTCCGCCTGCCTTGCGCTCACAGCTTTTCAGAGCTACGACAGACTCGGAAGGAACAAAAAGGACAGCGACCTGGACTGCGCGTCCCGCGTCAAAAGTCTCCGGGAGTTTTGGAAAAAGGCGCTCAAAAAACCGCTCGAAGCCTTCGGGCGGGGGGACGCGGAAGCTGCGGACAGGGTCGAAGACGCTGAGACCGTGCGCACATTAATCGGATTGGCGCGCGACTTTTCGGCGCGCTTTCTGGCAAAGAAGCGGGAAAAGAACCTCCTGGATTTTTCCGACCTTGAACACGAGACTCTGGCGCTCTTTTGGGAGAGCGACGCCGCGGGGAAACGGCATCCGAGCGAAATTGCGCGGGAATATCAGTCTGCGTTTCGGGAAATCTATGTCGACGAATACCAGGATTCGAACGGGGTGCAGGAAGAGCTGCTCCGCGCCATCGAGACCGGAAGACTTTTTCTGGTCGGCGATATCAAGCAGTCGATTTACGGCTTCCGCCACGCAAAGCCCGAGCTCTTCGCAGAGAAATATCGCAACTACCGGAAGGATGACGGCGGCGTAGCGGAACCCGGAATTGACACGCGAGTGGATCTCCGCAAAAACTTCCGGAGCCGCGAAGCGGTGCTCGCAAGCTGTAATGCCGTTTTCTCGTATCTTATGCGCGAAGAACTCGGCGGCGTCCGCTATGACGCGGATGCGGCGCTGTATCCGGGGGCGGCGTTTCCGCTGTCCGAGGGCAGCGGGGACAGCTATGCGACCGAACTTATGCTGGTCTCCGGGGACGCAGAGGGTGAGGAGACAGCGGCGTTTGTCGAGGCAGAGGCCATCGCAACCCGTATCCGGGAGTTGATTGACCCGGTAAAGGGACTCAAGATTTCGGACGGCGAAGGCGGTCTCCGAGCGGCTGCTTACGGGGACATTGCAATCCTGCTCCGCGCGACTTCCGGACAGGCGGAGCGCTTTGTCGAAGTGTTGATGAGCCACGGTATCCCGGCGCTCGCCGAGCAGAAGACCGGTTACTTTGACGCGACAGAGGTCAGAACGGTGTTGAGTTTACTCCGCGCGATCGACAATCCCTTCCGAGATATTCCGCTCGCGGCCGTGCTCCGCTCGCCGATCGGCGGTCTCAGCGAAGAGGAGCTTGCCTCTCTCGCAGCAAAGGGCGAGGGCGTGAGTCTCTACGAGCGCCTCGAAGCGGCCGTCAAGGCAGCGCCGGAGAGCATGGCCGCGGTGAAAACCGCCGCGCTCTTTCGGAAACTTGAGGCCTGGCGGGAAGCGGAGAGCTATCTCGAGCTCCCGCAATTCCTGCGACTTTTATATACAGAGAGCGGCTACCGGAACGAGGAGGCAGCGCGCCCGGGCGGTGAACTCCGCTTTGCGAATCTGCAGATGCTGATTGTGAAAGCGGAGGAGTTTGAGAGCATCGGGTATCGCGGACTCAGCGATTTTGTGCGCTATATTGACAATCTGAAAAAATACAACGCCGACTACGGTTCGGCGCAGCTTCCAGGTGAGGAGGCAGCGGCGGTTCGCATTATGACCGTGCATAAGTCAAAGGGTCTGGAGTTCCCGATTGTCTTTTTGGCCGGACTCTCGAAGCGCTTTAACCAGCGGGATCTGAGTCGCGGCATTCTCTACGATGAGAAACTCGGCATTGCGGCCGATGCGGTCGATTACGACTTGCATGCCAAGGGCGGCACGGCGAAGAAGGCGGCGTTTGCCTGGCACCTCAGGACGGAGGCGCTCGGCGAAGAACTTCGTGTGCTCTATGTCGCGATGACGCGCGCCAAGGAGAAGCTGATTCTGGTCGCCGGGTGCAAGGCGGGAACCGAGCCGCTGCCGGACGGTGAGAACAGAGAACCGTCCTCCGACACCTACGGTAACGGCGAGCCGCTCTGCACGGCAGAGCTCCGCAGCGCAAACAGCTACCTCGAATGGATTCTCATGGCAATGGCGCGGGACAAGGCGCTTTGTCGGATTGTCCCGCGGAAGGTGAGCAGTGAGGCTGCGGCGCGTGAGATTCTCGAGACGGGTGAGAAGGTACTTCGGCTCCGGGAAGAACTTCGAACAGCCGAAGAGACTCCGCCGACAGAGACGGAGGTCGCCCGCTTTGCGCCGCTCATGAAGCCCTATGCCCACGCGGAAGATGTGCGGCTTCAGGTCAAGTGGAGCGCTTCGGAACTGAAGCGGCTGCGGGAAGAGCGGGAGGAGGGGCTCTCCGCGCCGCTCTTTTCCCTCCCGCAGGACGGGGGAAGCGAGGTCGCCGCGCAGCGCGGTACCGCCTACCACAAACTGTTTGAGCGGATTGATTTTACCCGCTCCTGGACAGAGGAGGGGCTTCGGGAGTTCCTGAAAGAGCTGGCGGAGACCGGCGCACTGCCGGAAGAAGACGGGGCGCTGATCGCACTGCCGCCTGTCATCCGTTTTCTGCAGAGTGCGCTCGCGGCGCGGCTCGCGAGCGCGCAGCGCGCCGGCACCTTGCACCGCGAGACTTCTTTTGTGATGGCGATACCGGCGCGCGAGGTCGACCCGTCCAGACTGAGCGAAGAACCGGTGGTCGTGCAGGGCGTGATTGACGCCTGGTTTGAGGAGGGGGGGCAGCTGGTGCTGCTTGACTATAAGACCGATAAGTCGACGGAGGAAGCGCATTACCGCGAGAAATATACAGCGCAGCTTTCTCTCTATGCGCGGGCGCTCGCGATGACCGAGGAGAAGACGGTCGCGGAGAAGCTCATTTACGCGACAGCGCGCGGCGAGGTTCTCGCCTTGTGAATCGCGCCGAATTGCGCTATACTTCGACTAAGTATGTGCTTTGGAAAGGATAGGAGATGACAAGACGAGCGCTCAGAGAGCATTGCTTTAAAATGCTGTTCAGCACCGATTTTTGCGCGCCTGCGGAGGCGGACGGGCAGATTGATGCGTATTTATGCGAAGTTCCGGACGAAGAGGACGAGAGTCCGGAATTCAGTGAGGAAGAGCGGAAGATATGCCGGGAGCGCGTCAAAGCCGTTCTCGACAAGCGCGAGGAGATTGACGGCATTCTGCAACAGGCGTCCTCCGGCTGGAGTCTCCGGCAGATGGGGCGCGTGGAGCTGACGATACTCCGCCTCGCCTGCTTCGAACTCCGCTTCGACGAGAACATTCCGGAGAAAGTCGCCATCAATGAAGCCGTGGAGCTCGCAAAGAAATTCGGCGGAGAAGAGGCGCCCTCTTTTGTGAACGGCGTCCTCGCGAAACTGGTCTAAATGGCAACGATCTATACGGTGACGCAGCTCAATGCCTATATCGGCAATCTGTTCCGCGAGGATTTTCTGCTCGCGGGACTTCGCGTGCAGGGCGAGCTCTCCAATGTAAAGTATCACGCGAGCGGGCATATTTACTTTACCTTGAAGGACAGCGGCGCGGAACTCCGCGGCATCATCTACCGGCAGAATGCACTCGGCCTCGACATGCGCCTTGCGGACGGCATGCAGGTGGTCTGTACGGGAGCTGTGACCGTCTACGAAAAAGCGGGCGTCTACCAGCTGAACACGAAAACCGTCGAGAAACTGGGGCAGGGTGAGCTCTATGCGCTCTATCAGGCGCGTCTCCGCGCGCTCGAGGCGGAAGGCCTCTTTGACGCGGCGCACAAGAAGCCGCTGCCGCGCTTCGTTTTGACGCTCGGCGTTGTGACAAGCCCGAGCGGCGCGGCGATTCATGACATTCAGACCGTTGCTCGCCAACAGAATCCCTATGTCAAAATCGTGCTCTATCCGGCACTGGTGCAGGGAGAGGGCGCGGCAGAGAGCATCGTGCGAGGAATTCGGACCCTCGACCGGCGCGGCGTGGATCTCATGATTGTGGGACGCGGCGGCGGCTCTCTCGAAGATCTCTGGTGTTTTAACGACGAGCGGGTTGCGCGGGCAGCCTACGCCTGCGAGACACCCCTGATTTCCGCGGTCGGGCACGAGTTGGATGTGACCCTCCTCGATTTTGTCGCGGATCTCCGCGCGGCGACGCCTTCGGCGGCGGCGGAGCGAGGTGTCCCGAATCTGGCGGCGCAGCTGGCCCTGGTTGCGGGGCTGCGGCAGCAACTGTCCCGGGGACTTCGGGAGAAAGTGGGCGATCTCCGCGCGCGCGCAAGAGGGGCGGGCTTCCGGCTCCGGCTGAATGCGCCCGAGGAATTGCTCAGCGCAAGACAGCAGCGCGCCCTCGCGCTGCGACAGGGGCTTGGGGCAGGACTGAACAAAAAGATACAGGCGCGGCGGACGGCGTTTCAGCTGCTCGCGGCGCGTCTTCGCGCGTCTTCTCCGCTCAATCGTTTGACTGGCGGCTATGCCTATGCCGCCCACGAAGACGGCACAGCTGTGCAGAGTGCCGCAAGCTTAACGGCAGGGGAGCGGCTCAGCCTTCGCTTCCTGGACGGCGCGGCGGAGGTCAGAGTCGAAGAAATCAGGAGAGAACAGCAAGAGGAGGAGAGCCATGGACGAAAAGCTTGAGCAGGGGAAGAAGCAGGTGACGGCAAAGAAGAAGAGCAAGCTGTCGGTCGAAGCGAGCATGGAGCGCCTCGAAGCGCTGCTCGAAAAGCTCGAGGCGAGCGATACCAGCCTCGAGGAGGCCTTTTCGCTCTACGAAAAAGGTATGAAGCTCGCGGGTGAGATCAACGAGCGGCTCACCTTCGTCGAAGAGCAGATGGAAGTTCTGGAGGATCGCTATGCCGACACTTCCCTATGACAAAACAGAAATCGAGACGCTGATTCGAGCTGCGCTGCCCTGCGAAGAGGGGCTGCAGCGCACCGTGATCCGGGCCATGCGGGAGGCTGTCGAGAACGGCGGCAAGCGCATACGCCCGATTCTGCTCTTTGAGACCTGCAAAAGTTTTGCGGAGCGGCGCGGTGAGACGGGCTGGAAGGAAGAGGCAGCGCCCTTCCTCGCGGCGCTTGAGATGATACACAGTTTTTCGCTGGTGCACGACGATTTACCCTGCATGGACAATGATACGCTGCGCCGCGGCAAGCCGACGACCTGGTATGTCTACGGCGAGGCCATGGGAACGCTCGCGGGCGACGGACTGGTGTTGGAAGCACTGACCGTGGCCGGGCGCGCCGTGGGGCAGTCCCGCCATCCGGAGAGAGCGGCGCGGGCGCTCGCGATACTCGGCGAGAAGAGCGGTGTCGGCGGCATGCTCGGCGGGCAGTCCGTGGATGTCGAGAAGACCGGAGAGCATCTGGATGCGACGACGCTCGACTTCATCTACCGCCTGAAAACCGGTGCCCTCCTCGAGGCCGCCTTTATGATGGGCGCGGCCCTCGGCGGGGCGAGCGAGGCAGAGATTTCGTGTGCCGAGCAGATCGGCAGGGCAGTCGGTCTCGCGTTCCAGATTCAGGACGATATTCTCGACGAGACCGCGACCGAGGCAGAGCTCGGCAAACCGCTGCACTCGGATGAAAAAAATCAGAAGACGACTTATGTCTCCCTTTTTGGGCTGGAAGCCGCGAGAGAGGCTGTCAGACAACAGAGTGAAGCGGCAGAGCAGCGCCTTCGGGAGTTCCCGGGCGAGACAGAGACACTCGCGGCGCTCATTGCTTATCTCACGGACCGTCGCTTCTGAGGATGGAGAGAGTTATGAGTCGATTGGATCAAATCAACGGACCGGCGGACATACGCTGTATACCGGCAGCGGAATGGGGGGCGCTCGCGTCCGAAATCCGGCGCTTTCTGATTGCGCACTGCGCGGAGTCGGGCGGACATCTCGCGAGCAATCTCGGCGTCGTGGAGCTCACGATGGCCATGTATTTGAGCTTCTGTCCGCCGGAAGATAAAATCATCTGGGATGTCGGACATCAGTCCTATACGCATAAGATTCTGAGCGGCCGCAAAAAGGATTTTGCGGGGCTTCGACAGTTCGGCGGCATTGCGGGTTTCCCGAAGCGGAACGAAAACCCGTGCGATGCGTTTAACACCGGACATTCTTCCACCTCGATTTCGGCGGGACTCGGCATGGCAACGGCGCGGGATCTTCGCGGCGAGCGCCATGCGGTGATTTCGGTCATCGGCGACGGTGCGCTGACCGGCGGCATGGCTTACGAGGCGCTGAACAATGCGGGACAGCTCAAATCGAATTTCATCATTGTGCTGAATGACAACCGCATGTCCATCTCCGAGAATGTGGGCGGCATGTCCGCCTATCTGAATTCCATCCGGACTTCGGCGGGCTATAACCGCCTGAAAGAGAATGTCGCAGAAGCGCTCTCGGCGATTCCGGGTGTCGGAAAGCGCATGGTCGAGAGTCTCAGAACCACCAAAAACGGCATCAAACAGCTCTTTGTGCCGGGGATGCTCTTTGAAAATCTCGGCGTGACCTATCTCGGACCGGTCGACGGACACGACATTAAAAAAATGATGCGCGTCTTTGAGGAGGCGCGGCGCTTAAACCGCGCGGTTCTCGTGCATGTCATCACCGAAAAGGGCAAGGGCTACCGCCCGGCGGAGCGGCATCCGGACCTCTTTCACGGCGTCGGACCCTTTGAACTCGCGACCGGCGTCCCGAAAAAGAATAAGCACTATCCGGACTACACCGATGTCTTTTCGAAGACCCTGATTCAGCTCGCTGCGGAGGATTCCCGCATTGTCGCGGTCACGGCGGCGATGCCGGAGGGCACGGGGCTCGCAGCGTTCGGGCGGCGCTATCCGCAGCGCTATTTTGACGTGGGCATTGCCGAGCAGCACGCCGTGACGAGCGCGGCGGGCCTCGCGACGGGCGGCATGAAGCCGGTCGTCGCGGTCTATTCGTCCTTTTTACAGCGCGGCTTTGATCAGGTGCTCCACGATGTCTGTATTCAGAATCTGCCGGTGGTCTTTGCGATTGACCGCGCGGGACTGGTCGGCGCGGACGGCGAGACCCATCAGGGTGTCTTTGACCTGTCCTATCTCGGCTGTATTCCGAACATGACCATACTTGCGCCGAAGAATTGCTGGGAGCTCGAAGAAGAACTCCGCTTTGCCTTTTCCTACGGCGGTCCGATTGCGATACGCTATCCGCGCGGTCAGGCCTATCGCGGTCTCGGAGAGCACAGGGAACCGATACGCTTCGGCAAGGCGGAGCTCTTGTTCCGCGAGGAGAAGACAGCTCTGCTCGCACTCGGAAGCATGGTGAGCACGGCAGAGCATGTCAGAGAAAAGTTAAAGGCGCTCGGCCAGCCCTGTACGCTTGTCAATATGCGCTTCGCGAAGCCGATTGACCGGGAGCTCCTTGCGGAACTCGCAGAGACACATCGGAACTTTGTGACGCTCGAGGAGAATGTGCTCCGCGGCGGCTTCGGTCTCGAGGTGGCCGAATGGGCTTCGTCGCAGGAGAAAGAACTCTCGGTGACGCACATTGCTCTGCCGGACGCCTATGTGGAGCACGGCGACGTGTCGGTGCTCCGGCAGCACCTCGGCATTGATTCGGATTCGATTGTCCGCGTGTTGCGGAACAAGTATCACTGGTGAGTGGAGAGGAACGGAATGAAAGAGAGACTGGACGTTATGATGACGGCGCGCGGCCTCGCGGAGAGCCGCGAAAAGGCAAAGGCGCTCATCATGGCCGGCGTGGTATTCGTGGACGGACAGCGGGAGGACAAGGCAGGACAGAATTTTCCGCCGGAAGTGACCATCGAGGTGCGCGGCAATCGCCTGCCCTATGTGAGCCGCGGCGGCCTGAAACTCGAAAAGGCGCTGAAAGAGTTTCCGCTCTCGCTCACAGGTAAAATCTGCATGGATGTCGGCGCCTCGACCGGCGGTTTCACGGACTGCATGCTGCAAAACGGGGCATGTAAGGTCTACGCGGTCGATGTGGGACACGGTCAGCTCGACTGGAAACTCCGGAACGATACGCGCGTCGTGTGTCTCGAGAAGACCAACATCCGCTATGCGACCCGGCAGGAGGTGCCGGAGGAAATTGCGTTTTCCTCGATTGATGTCTCGTTTATCTCGCTCGAGAAAGTGTTGCCGGCGGTGCGGGCGCTGCTTTCCGCAGAGGGCGAAGTGGTCGCGCTCATCAAACCCCAGTTTGAGGCGGGGAGAGAGCAGGTCGGCAAGCACGGCGTGGTGCGGGAGCCTAAAATCCATGTCGAGGTCATCGAGAAAGTGCTCGGCTATGCGGCGGTTTCGGGCTTTGTGCCGCAGGGCTTAAGCTTTTCGCCGATACGCGGGCCGGAAGGCAATATCGAGTATCTGATTTGGCTTCGCACCACAGAGGAAAGCGAGAGCGCACCCACGGTGACGGCGGAGACTGCGCGCGTGGTAGTTCGATCGGCGCATGAGACACTGGCGGGAGGAAAAGCATGAGACGGTTTTTACTTTTCCTGAACCGCGGCAAGGAGCACGCGGCGGAGAAGGCTGCGTCGATTCGGGAGCAGCTCCTCTCGCTCGGCGCCGAACTGGTCGACATCGAAGAGCACGATATCGCGGGGATTCGCGGCGAAGACTACGACTGCGTGCTGACACTCGGCGGCGACGGAACGCTGATTCGTGCGGCGCGGGGACTCGCCGGGAGCGGTGTGCCGCTGGTCGGCATTAACCTCGGTCACCTCGGCTATCTCACGGTTGCGAGCAGCGACGAAGAAATCCCCGGGGTTTTGGAAAAACTCATTGCGGACGACTATGTCATCGAAGAGCGGATGATGCTGAACGGCAGGGTCATCCGGAACGGGCACGAGAGCCCGCGCGACCACGAGTGGCTCGCGTTGAATGAGATTGTCGTCTCGCGAAAAACGAGCGCCGGTCCGGTGCATTTCCGGATTTATGTAAACGGGGCTTTCTTGAATGAATATAAGGCAGATGGTATTATTATCTCAACACCGACCGGTTCGACGGCCTATAATCTGAGCGCCGGTGGACCGATCATTGATCCTGCCGCGCGTATGACGGTGCTGACACCGATTTGTCCGCACTCGCTGTATCGCGCGAGCATTGTGCTCCGCGCGGAGGATGTCCTTGAGGTCTGGATTCCGGAAGAGGAGCGGGGCATTCAGAGCGCCGATTTTGACGGCGCCGCGACCGAAGAACTGCTCGGGGGCGACCTCGTGCGCATTTCGGAGAGTCGGCAGACCACACCGGTGGTCCGCATCGGGGGAGAGAGCTTTTTGGCGCAGTTGCGCAGTAAGATGGCGGCGCTGTGAAGGGGGGCGACAGATGAAGCTGGAGAGACATTCAAAAATTGTCGAGTTGATTGGAAAGAAGGAAATCGAGACGCAGGAGGAGCTGGTCGAGGAACTCAGAAAGGCCGGTTTTCGCGTGACGCAGGCCACGGTATCCCGCGACATCCGCGAGATGCGGCTCACCAAGGTCGCAACGGATAGCGGCAAACAGCGCTACACCGTCATGCAGAACGAGGATCCGAAGATTGAGAAATATGTCCGGATTCTCCGGGACAGCTATCAGGGCATGGACAGAGCCCAGAATCTCTTGGTCGTAAAGACGGTCTCCGGTATGGCCATGGCAGTCGCGGCCTCGCTGGATGCGATGCACCTCCACGAAGTTGTGGGCTGCGTGGCCGGAGACGACACGGTATTCTGCGCGACGCGCTCCACGGACGACACGCTGCTTCTCATGGAGCAGATCAGAAAAATGCTTCTGGGCTGAGGTGAACCATGCTGCTGGGATTGCGGGTGAAGAACTTTGCACTGATCCGGGAGGCGAGCCTCTCGTTTGATACGGGCTTCACAGTGCTGTCCGGCGAGACAGGTGCCGGAAAATCCATACTGATAGATTCGATTTCCGCCCTGCTCGGCGCGAAGACAGGGCGGGATATGATACGGAACGGCGAAGAGGCCGCCTATCTGGAACTCATCTTTTCGGTACAGCGAAAAGAATTGCGAGAGCGTCTCGCGGCCCTCTCGATTGTGCCGGAGGAGGACGGAACCGTCATCGTGAGCCGGAAGATTCAGAAGACCCGTAGCATATCCCGGATTAACGGCGAGGCGGTCACGGCGCGGCAGTTGAAGGAACTCGCGGCCCTGCTCATTGACATTCACGGGCAGCACGAGGTGCAGACTCTTTTCTCGACCGAGATGCACGGGCGGCTGCTCGACGAACTGTTGCCGCCTGCGGGGCAGGCAGCCCGGGAAGCTTATACGGAGGCCTATCGGGCGTACCGGCAACTGCTCCGGCAGGAGCGGGAGAGCGCGGACCGCGCGGCGCTGCTCCGGGAGGCGGATTTACTCGCCTTTGAGATCCGGGAACTCTCGGAGAGCGGGATACACCCGGGCGAGGAGGCAGAACTCGCCGAAGCGTATGCGAGCGCAAAACACGCGGCGCAGATTGAAGAAGCGCTCGCCGAGGCAGAGCGCGCGCTTCAGACCGACGCGGTCTCGGAAGCGCTCCGCGCGGTGCGCGCCGTGGTGCGCTACGCGACATCGCTCGAGGCGCTTGCGGGGCAGCTGACCGAGCTCGACGCACTCGTCCAGGATGCGGCCGAAGCCGTGCGAGGGGAGCAGGGAAAGGTCGAGAGCGATGAGGAGACTTTAAACCGTCTCGGCGAGCGGCTCGATTTGCTGCGCCACCTCGAGGCGAAGTATGACTGCGATGAGGAAGGACTGCTTCGCCTGCTTGCGGAAAAAGAGGCGCGCGCTGCGGCAATCACCGCACTCTTGCGGAGTGCCGAGACCGTAACGCAGCAAAAGGAAAGCGCACGGCAAACGCTCTGCGCGGCCGCGGCTGCGCTGCGGGAGTTCCGGCATCGGGCGGCGGAAAGCCTTGCGACGCGGGTCGAGACCGAACTCTCGGCGTTGAACTTCAAGGGCGCACGCTTTGAAGTCCGGTTTGCGGAGCTTGCCGATTTCGCGGAGAGCGGCAGTGAGAGCGCGGAATTCTATATCCGGACCAATCCGGGCGAGGAAATCAAGCCGCTCCGCCAGATTGCGAGCGGCGGCGAGCTGTCCCGCGTGATGCTTGCCCTGCAGACCGTACTTGCGGCAAAAGATCGGGTAGAGACCCTGATCTTTGACGAAATCGATGCGGGCATCAGCGGGCGCACCGCGCAGCTCGTCTCGGAAAAACTGATGGAAATCAGCCGCACCCGTCAGGTGCTCTGCATCACCCATCTCCCGCAGCTCGCAGCCATGGCGGATCACCACTACCTGATTGCGAAGGAGACGGACGGCAGCAAGACGGAGACGGAAATTCGGGAAATCACGGGAGAGGCGCTCTACCTGGAACTGGGACGACTGATCGGGGGCGCCGAGATTACTGCAGGTGTCCTGAAGACAGCAGAGGAAATGAAACAACTTGCAGAGAAAAGAAAGGAAGAAATGAGATGAAGAACATCTTGTTTGCTGCTTCGGAAGCGGTTCCGTTCATTAAGACCGGAGGACTCGCCGATGTCGCCGGATCCCTGCCGGCCTGTTTCGACCGGAGATACTTCGATGTGCGCGTCGTGCTGCCAAAATATCTCTGCATTCCGGAGAGATACCGGAATCAGATGGAATATGTGACGCATTTCTACATGAACTTTAACGGCGCGGACCGCTATGTCGGCGTCTTAAAGCTGGTAGAAGACGGCATCACCTTTTATTTCATCGACAATGAGAGCTATTTCGGCGGGCTGCGCCCCTACGGCGACTGGCTCTACGACCTCGAGAAGTTTGCGTTCTTCTCGCGTGCCGCGCTTTCGGCCCTCCCGCTTCTCAATTTCCGCCCGGATCTGATTCACTGCCACGACTGGCAGACGGGACTCATTCCGGTCTACTTAAAAGAGCGCTTTGCGGGCGGCGAATTCTTCCGGGGCATCAAGTCCGTGATGACCATTCACAATCTGAAATTCCAGGGAATCTGGGATGTCGAGACCATTGAGCGAATCACCGGGCTCTCGGAATATTTCTTCACGCCGGACAAATTGGAGTCCTATAAAAACGGCAACTTTTTGAAGGGCGGCATTGTCTACGCGGACGCTGTCACGACCGTGAGCCCGACCTATGCGGAGGAAATTCAGATGCCGTTTTACGGCGAGGGCTTAGACGGCCTCATGCGGGCGCGGCGCAATTCGCTCCGCGGCATCGTAAACGGCATCGATTACCGCGAGTTCGACCCGGCGACAGATCCGAAGATTGCGGAGCGCTACGACGTGAAGAACTTCCGCCACGAGAAGAAGAAAAATAAGGCAGCGCTCCAGGAGCGCCTCGGACTGCCGGTCGACGACAAGAAGTTTGTGCTCGGCATTGTGTCCCGGTTGACGGATCAGAAGGGCTTCGATCTGATTCAGGGTGTCATCGAGGAGCTTTGTCAGGAGGACATCCAGTTCGTGATTCTCGGCACGGGAGAGGAGCGCTACGAGAACCTGTTCCGACACTACGACTGGAAGTACCACGACAAGCTCTCGGCGCAGATTTACTATTCGGACGATGTGGCACATGCGATTTACGCGGGGGCCGATGCCTATCTGATGCCTTCGCTCTTTGAGCCCTGCGGCCTCTCGCAGATGATAGCGCTCCACTACGGGACGCTTCCGATTGTTCGCGAGACCGGCGGTCTGAAGGACACGGTGGAGCCGTACAATGAATTCGCCAATACCGGTACCGGCTTCTGCTTTGCCAACTACAATGCGCACGAGATGCTCGACTGCATTCGCTATGCAAAGCGGATTTACAGCGAGAGACGGCGTGACTGGAACCACATTGTGGACCGCGCGATGCAGGCCGACTACTCCTGGCAGCAGTCGGCGCTCAAGTACCAGGAGCTCTACGACTGGCTCATCGGCTACTGAGCGGGCGGACAGACAGAGAAAGGGTTACATGAGTATATTTCATCAATTGCGGGAAAATCAGGTGCTGATGAGCGCGGTCATCGCGTTCTTTGCGGCCCAGCTCGTCAAATTCCTGCTGGAGTTCTGGTCGACGGGGACGGTGAAATTTGAGCGTCTCCTCGGCAACGGCGGCATGCCGAGCTCGCACAGCGCGACGGTTTCGGCGCTTGCGCTCAGCGCGGGCTATTGTTACGGCGCCGCTTCGTTTGAATTTGCCGTGAGTTTTATCCTCGCGATGATTGTGATGACAGATGCGATCGGCGTTCGTCAGGAGACCGGAAAGCAGTCAAAGCTTCTGAACAAGATGATGGAGACGGATTTCTGGAAACAGGAGGATCCCGATTTACTGCCGGTCAAACTCAAGGAGCTGGTCGGACACACGCCGTTGCAGGTCGCCGCGGGTGTGGTGGTCGGCATTCTGGTGGCGCTCGTCGCGGAGTACGGCTTATACCGCTGAGGAGGATGGATACGAAATTGATGAGAGAGAGAACGAAGCAGGCGCGGAAGCGGGGTGGGCAAATCCTCACCCTGCTTCTTGTCATGTTGTGCTGCCTTCTGTCGGTGGGCTGCGGGAAGAAGGAAGAGAAGGCAGCCGAGAGCACCGCACTGCCCTATTCCGAATCGCAGCTTTTGCTGGTCATCGCATCCGCGAGACAGGAGACGGAGGAAGTCTACGGGAAGGAAATCTGGGACAAACGCGTGAGCGGCGGACGGGAGACCTTCTCGGAGGCTTACTTCGATGAGCTGAAGGAGTTTTTCTATGAGCTCAGCGCGATGAACGGCATGGCGGAGGAGCGGAATGTAAAGCTCGACACGGAGGAGATGAGACGCCTCCACGAGGCAGCGGAGCGCTTCTATGCGGCTTCGGTGCAGAACCAGCCGTCCTTCGGAGGGCTCAGCGAAGAAGAAGTCGAGTTCATGTTTCAGCAGTATGCGCGCGCGCTGAAGCTCCGGAAGACGATGCGTGAGGACAGAAGGGCGGAGGTCAGCGAGAGCGAGGCAAAGGTGATACGGCTGCAGAGTGCCGCGTGCGAGAAGCGGGAAGACGCCGAAAAGCTCCGCGATGAGGCACTCGCCGGCGGCGATTTCCGGACACTTGCGCGGAAATACTGCAACGCGGATGCACCGGTCAAGAAGGTGGCGCGCGGTGACCTCGCACCGGCGCTCGAGCGGGTCGCATTCGCGATGGAAGACAATACCGTGAGCGCCGTGACGGACTTCGACGGCAAGTACTATGTGTTCAAGTGCCCGGTGAGCTATGACACCGAGGCGACCGCGGAGCGGCGGAAGAGCCTGCAGGATGAGAGACTGCAGAATCTGGTGCGCGAGGCCTATGAGCGCTATCTGAGCGCCCACCCGATTGCGGAGAATGCGGGCCTCTGGGACAGCATTGAGGGAAAAGTCAGCAAAAATTACAGCGGCAGCAATTTCTTTACTGCCGTGCGGGAGGCACTGCGCTATGAAGGCGTATAAGGCAGAGGAGTTGCGTGCATTTACCGGGGCCTTGTTCCGGAGCGAGCGCTTTGACGCTTTTCTGCTCTGTGAGGCATCTTTCCGGACAGCGTTTTCCCTCGAGATTGACGGCAGGCGCAGCAAGGACTGGTACAGCGCGGAAGAGGAACAGGAGCTTGGTTCGGAGGACTTTGTCCGCTGGGGCGAAGTCCGGGAACTCGCGTTTCAGGCAATCCGCGGCAAGAAAGCGCCTAAGGCCTTCCGCCTGGTGCTCCGCTTAAACCGGCAGGAGAGCACGGCTTTTCTTGCGGAGAGCGGGAGCCGGCTACGCCCCGAAGAGGTGAGCGGCTTTTATTGGAATTTGCAGTATGAGGAAAAGACGCTGCGCCTTGTGAGCGGCGTGAGTGTGACGGTGTTTCCGGGGGACAAGGCCCTGGAACAGCTCTGGGATCAGGCGACCGCGGCGCGCCTTCGCGCGATGGGACTGGTCATCAGTGAACTCTGAGGAGGCGGCTATGAGACGGGCAGGAGAGCTCTCCGGCGGGAGAGAAGAACAGACACAGGCGGAGACCGAGAATGAGGGCATGACAGGCGCAGACCTGCTCTCGCTCTATCTCGAGGAATTAAAGCAGATTCCGGCACTGGAGGCCGAGGAGGAGGCAGCGCTCCTCGAAAAGCTTCGGGCGGGCGATGCCCGCGCCAGAAAGCGCCTCACCGAGGGCTATCTCGGCACCGCGCTCGCGGAAATTCAGCCTTTTGTCGGCAGTATGGAGGCGGGCGAACTGATCGGCGTCGCGAATCTCGCGCTGACCGCGGCGCTCTGCGACGAAAAAATATTGGAAAGCACTGTACTTCGTGATACCATTAAACAGAAAGTGCATACAGCTTTGGAAGAAGCTGTGCGGGAGAACCGGCAGAGCGATACGGCGGAGCAGACACTTGCGGACCGCATGAACGCGCTGACGGAACTGTCTTCGGAACTCGCGGCAGAGCTCGGAAGAGAGGCGAGCCCCGAAGAACTGGCGTCGCGGCTCGACATCCCGCTCGACGAGGTACAGCGGCTTCTGGCAATGAGTATGCAGGCACTGGAGTGAGGCAATCGGTAATCCGGGAGGAAATTCAGAAATGGGCGTTAGAAGAATCTATGTAGAGAAGAAGAAAGCGTATGCCGTGCGCGCGGTAGAACTGTTTGAGAACATCAAGACCTATCTCGGCATTTCCAATATTGCGGGCGTGCGCGTGCTGGTTCGCTATGACATCGAAAATCTGGACGACAAGACCTTTGTACAGGCGCGCGGCACCATCTTTTCCGAGCCGCCGCTCGATGAGCTCTACGAGGAAACATTTCCGAAGGAAGCGGGCGACACCGTTTTTTCCGCGGAGTATCTGCCGGGACAGTTTGACCAGCGTGCGGATTCCGCGGTGCAGTGCGTGCAGCTGATTGACAAGGATGCGGCGCCTGTCATCCGGACGGCGACAACCTATGTGCTCTCCGGAAAACTCAGCGCGCAGGAAATCGAAGCTATCAAACATTTCTGCATTAATCCCGTCGACTCCAGAGAGTGCGCGGAGGAAAAGCCGGAGACGCTCACGCAGAACTATCCGGCGCCGGACGATGTGAAGACCGTCGAGGGCTTCACTGCGATGCCGGAGGATGATTTCCGGGCGCTCTACGTCTCCTTCGGTCTCGCGATGACTTATGAAGACTTCCTGGAGATCCGTCATTATTTCGAGAGCGAGAAGAGAAATCCGACTGTGACCGAGATTCGTGTTCTCGACACCTACTGGTCCGACCACTGCCGCCATACGACCTTCCAGACCGAGCTCACAAAGGTGAGTTTCCTCGACGGCGACTTCCGCGAGCGCCTCACGAAGACCTATGAACGCTATCGCCGCGACCACGAGGATTTGCTCGGCGACAGAAGCGATAAGTTCATCTGTCTCATGGATCTCGCGCTGATGGGCATGCGCCGCTTAAAGAAGGACGGCAAGCTCACCGACCAGGAGGAGACGGATGAGATCAACGCCTGCTCCGTTGTCGTGCCGATTACGGTCGACGGCAAGGAGGAGGAGTGGCTCGTCAACTTTAAGAACGAGACCCACAACCACCCGACGGAGATTGAGCCTTTTGGCGGCGCGGCGACCTGCCTCGGCGGCGCCATCCGCGATCCGCTGTCCGGCAGAACCTATGTCTACCAGGCCATGCGCATCACCGGCGCGGCGGATCCGACCCGTCCGCTCGGCGAGACGCTGCCGGGCAAACTCCCGCAGCGAAAGATTGTCAGAGAGGCAGCGCACGGCTATTCCTCCTACGGAAACCAGGTCGGTCTCGCGACCGGCTATGTGAAAGAAATTTATCACCCCGACTATGTCGCAAAGCGCATGGAGCTCGGCGCGGTCATGGCTGCTGCACCGAAGAAGAATGTGGTGCGCATGAGTTCCGACCCGGGCGATGTGATTGTGCTGCTCGGCGGCAGAACCGGCCGCGACGGCATCGGCGGCGCAACGGGTTCCTCTAAGATTCACACGACTGCTTCAATCGAGAGCTGCGGCGCCGAAGTCCAGAAGGGCAACGCGCCGACCGAGCGGAAGATTCAGCACATGTTCCGCCGCCCGGAGGTGAGCCTCTTAATCAAGAAGTGCAATGACTTCGGCGCGGGCGGCGTCGCGGTCGCAATCGGCGAGCTCGCACCGGGCCTCACCGTGGACCTCGACAAGGTGCCGCTCAAGTACGCGGGGCTCGACGGCACGGAAATCGCGATTTCCGAGTCGCAGGAGCGCATGGCCTGCGTGCTCGATCCGCAGGATGTCGATGCCTTCCTGCGATACGCGGAGGAAGAAAATCTCGAGGCGACGCCGGTCGCCGTGGTCACGGCGGAGCCGCGCCTCGTCCTGAACTGGAGAGGCAAGGCGATTGTCGATTTGTCCCGCGCCTTCCTCGACACGAACGGTGCGCACCTGACCGCAGAGGTCGAGGTGGAGCTGCCGAAGCGAAGCGAGAATCCCTTCGGCTATGCGTCCGGAGAGTCGGTCAGAGACAAGTGGCTGAATGTGCTCGGCGATTTGAATGTCTGCTCGCAGAAGGGCCTGGTCGAGATGTTTGACGCCTCGATCGGCGCGGGCACCGTCACGATGCCCTACGGCGGCAAGTACCAGCTGACCGAGACCCAGAGTATGATTGCAAAGATTCCGCTCTTAAAGGGACACACCGATGCGGCGACTGTTATGAGCTACGGTTTTGATCCCTATCTTTCGAGCTGGAGCCCCTACCACGGCGCAGTCTACGCGGTCTGCGACTCGGTCGCGAAGGTCGCTGCGGTCGGCGGTGACATCGATAAGATTCATCTGACCTTCCAGGAATTCTTCCGCCGTATGGACGACAACAAGCCGGAGAGATGGTCGCAGCCGTTTGCGGCGCTGCTCGGTGCCTACGAGGCGCAGCTCGAGCTCGGCCTCGCTTCGATCGGCGGCAAGGACTCGATGTCCGGTACCTTTAACGAAATCGACGTGCCGCCGACGCTGGTGAGTTTCGCGGTCGATGTCGCCTCGGTGAAGGATATCATCACGCCGGAACTGAAGGCTGCGGGCAACCGTCTCGTGCTCCTCACGGTAAAGCGCGACGGCGATCTTCTGCCGGACTATGAGGATTTGAAGGCACAGTACCGCGCGCTCACCGAAGACATCAAGGCAAAGCGCGTGCTGAGCGCCTATGTGTTGGAGCGCCACGGCGCGGCGGAGGCTATCACGAAGATGGCACTCGGCAACGGCCTCGGCGTGAAGCTCGCGGACAGTGTGAGCGAGGAGACCTTGTTTGCGCCGGGCTGGTGCAACCTCCTGCTCGAAGTGCCGGCAGAGGCGCTCGGAAAGCTCTCCTGCCGCACGGAACTCTTCGGCGAAGTGACGGCAACGCCCGTACTTTCCTACCGCGGCACCGAAATTTCACTCGCGGAGGCGGAAAAGGCCTGGACTGGGACCCTCGAGGAGGTGTTCCCGACCCGCGTCACCGAGGGCGGCGAGATTCTGGATCGCCCGCTCTACCACGCGGCGTCTGTCGCGGTCTGCGGTCACAAGATCGGCACGCCGCGCGTCTTTATCCCGGTCTTCCCGGGCACGAACTGCGAGTACGACTCGGCGCGTGCGTTTGAAGAGGTCGGCGCCGTTACGAGCGCGCCCATCTTCCGCAATCAGAACGCGGAGGACATCGCGGCTTCCGTGGAAGCATACCGGAACGAAATCCGGAACGCCCAGATTGTGATGTTCCCGGGCGGCTTCTCGGCGGGCGACGAGCCGGACGGCTCCGCGAAGTTCTTTGCACAGGTTTTCCGGAATGAGGTCGTGAAGGAGGAGCTCTTAAAGCTCTTAAACGAGCGCGACGGTCTGGTACTCGGCATCTGCAACGGCTTTCAGGCGCTGATTAAGCTCGGCCTCCTGCCGGATGCGAACATCAAGGAGCAGGCGCCGGATGCACCGACGCTCGCGATGAACCGGATCGGCAGACACTTGAGTCGTGTCGTGAACCTGAAAGTGGTCTCGGACAAGTCCCCGTGGCTTCGGAAGGCAGAGCTCGGCGGCGTGTATGCAAATGTGATTTCACACGGCGAAGGACGTTTTGTCGCGCCGCAGGAGACCATTGAGGCGCTCTTCCGGGCAGGACAGGTCGCGACGCAGTACTGCGATCTGGAGGGCAGAGTCTCGACCGACGAGCTCTGGACGCCGAACGGCTCGTATGCGGCGATTGAGGGCATCACCAGTCAGGACGGACGCATCTACGGTAAGATGGCGCATCCGGAGAGAATCGGAGAACACATTAACAAGAATATTCCGCTTCGCCAGGACCTCGGCATTTTCGCCGCGGGCGTAGCGTATTTTCGCGGGTGAGCTCTCCATCCCAAAAGAAACAGACAAGTAAGGAGAGTAGGAGTGCATGAAAAAGGTAGTAAAATTTGGCGGTAGTTCCCTCGCCAGTGCGGAGCAATTCAAGAAGGTCGGTGAGATTATCCGGAGCGATGCGGCGCGGCGTTATGTCGTGCCGAGCGCACCGGGCAAGCGCCACAGTGGCGACACGAAGGTGACCGACCTCCTCTATCAGCTCTATGACAGCACGGAAGATGAGGCGCTCTTTCAGGAGACGCTGAAGGAAATCAAAGGGCGCTATCAGGAGATTATCGACGGGCTCTCGCTGGATCTGGATCTCAGTGCGGAATTTGCCGAGCTCGAGAAAAACTTCCGCGCACAATGCGGCAGAGAATATGCGGCGAGCCGCGGCGAGTATCTGAACGGCCATGTGATGGCGGCGTATCTCGGCTTCCCCTTTGTGGATCCGGCGGATATGATTTTATTCCACAACGACGGAACGCTGAATACGGAGGAGACCGAGAGCGCGGTCGCCGAGAGACTGAGGGACTATGACTGCGCGGTCGTCCCGGGCTTTTACGGGCGCAAGGAGGACGGCAGCATTGCGACCTTCAGCCGCGGCGGCTCGGATGTCACGGGCTCGGTCATTGCGGGCGCGATTCACGCCGACCTCTATGAGAACTGGACGGATGTGTCCGGTTTCCTCTGCGCAGATCCCCACATTGTTGAGGATCCCGCGGTCATTGAGACCATCACCTACCAGGAGCTCCGCGAGCTCTCCTACATGGGCGCGGGTGTCATGCACGAGGACGCGATTTTCCCTGTGCGGAAAGAGGGCATTCCGATCAACATCCGGAATACGAACCGCCCCGAGGACAGCGGTACCATGATTGTGAGCTCGACCTGCAGAAAGCCGCGCTACACCATCACCGGCATTGCGGGCAAGAAGGGCTTCTGCTCGATTACGGTCGACAAGGACATGATGAACTCGGAGATCGGGTTCTGCCGGAAGGTTCTGCAGGTCTTTGAGGACAATGATATCAGCCTCGAGCACATGCCCTCCGGCATCGACTCGATGACCATCGTCGTGCACCAGTCGGAGTTCCTGGACCACGAGCAGAAGATTGTGACCGGCATTCACCGCGCGGTGCATCCGGACCAGATTATTCTGGAAGACGATCTCGCGCTGATTGCGGTGGTCGGCAGAGGCATGAAGGACCAGCGCGGCACGGCGGCGCGCGTCTTTGCGGCACTCACGCACGAGCGTATCAATGTAAAGATGATTGACCAGGGTTCTTCGGAGTTCAATATCATCATCGGTGTCAAGGGGCGCGATTTCGAGAATGCGATTCGCGCAATTTACACGATTTTTGTATTGACGCAGATTTGAGTGAATTCATGAGACAAATTATCGTAGTGGGCGGCGGCGCAGCGGGCATGATGGCCGCAGCTGCCGCCGGAGCTGCGGGCGCGCGCGTCACGCTGCTCGAAAAGAATGAAAAGTTAGGAAAAAAAATCTATATCACCGGCAAGGGGCGCTGCAATCTGACGAATGCGGCGCCGATGCGGGAAGTGCAGGCGCAGGTTGTGAGCAACCCGCGCTTTCTCTACAGTGCGTTTCAGGCATTTACCAACGAGGACACGATGCGCTTCTTTGAGGAGGCGGGCTGCCCGCTCAAGGTGGAGCGCGGCGACCGGGTATTTCCGGTCAGCGACCACGCCTCGGATGTGATTCGTGCGCTTGAGCGGGAGATGCAGGCGGCGGACGTGCGCGTCCGCCTGCACGCGGAAGTGCGAGAACTTCTCTTCGCGGGAGAGGGCGAGACACGCGCGGTTGCGGGCGCCGTGCTGACAAGCGGCGAAGAACTTCCGGCGGACGCCGTGATACTCGCGACCGGAGGTATTTCCTATCCGGCGACCGGTTCGACCGGCGACGGCTACCGCTTTGCGGAGGCCGCGGGCATGGCGGTCACGGAGCGCTACCCTTCCCTCGTGCCCTTAATTTTAAAAGAGCAGGAGAGCTGCGCTGCGATGCAGGGACTTTCGCTAAAGAATGTCACGGTCACGCTGAAGGACGGAAAGAAGAAAGTCTACGAGGGCTTCGGCGAGGCTCTCTTTACCCACTTCGGGATGAGTGGGCCCCTACTGCTCTCGGCGAGCGCGCTGGTCGGGCCTCTACTCCGAACAAAAAAGGAGCTGGAACTTAGGATAGACCTAAAGCCGGCACTCACGGAAGAACAGCTCGAGCAGAGGCTGCTCCGCGAGTTCGACGCAAACAAAAATAAGGACCTCAAGAACATACTGCCCTCGCTCTTTCCGCAGAGTCTCATTTCGGAAGTGCTTCGGCAGAGCGGAATTTCCGGCGAGAAGAAAGCGCGAGATATTACGAAGGCAGAGCGCGCCGCACTTCGACAGGCGATCAAGGGACTCTGCTTCACGGCGACCGGTCTCCGCGGGTATAACGAGGCGGTCGTGACGAAGGGCGGTGTCTCGGTGCGTTCCCTCTCCCCGGCAACACTGGAGAGTAAGACTGTGAAGGGACTGTATCTCGCGGGCGAGCTCCTGGACTTAGACGCGATGACCGGCGGCTTCAACCTGCAGATTGCCTGGTCGACCGGCATGCTCGCGGGAAAAAGCGCGGCAGAGTCGAAATGAGCGGGAGGAAGAGATGGATAAAATAAAAGCACTCGCAATCGACGGACCGGCCGGCGCCGGCAAATCCACGATTGCGCGGGCGGTGAGTCAGAAACTTGGCTGGATCTATGTGGACACCGGGGCGCTGTTCCGGGCGGCGGCACTCTCGCTGCTCGAACAGGGAATCTCCCTGGAAGACAGCGCAGTGGTTTCGGCGGCGGCGCCGAAGCTAAGACTGGACCTCAGCATTGCGGACGGGGTGCAGCATGTCTTTGTCGACGGGCGCGATGTGAGCGGCGAAATACGCCGCGAGGAAATCGGCAAGGCGGCGAGCGCGTTTGCGCGCGAAGATGCCGTTCGGCAGCGGGTTCTCGTGATCGAGCGGGAGATTGCCGCGCGGGAACCGGTCGTTATGGACGGTCGGGACATCGGCACCGTGGTACTTCCGAATGCGCTCGCGAAAGTGTTTCTGACCGCGAGTGTCGAAGTGCGCGCCAAGCGCCGCACGGCGGAGCTCCGGGAGAAGGGCATAGAGGCAAATTTCGAGGAAGTGAAGCGGGACATTGCGGCCCGCGATGAGCAGGATAAGAACCGCGCGGTCGCGCCGCTTCGGCAGGCGGAGGATGCCCTCCTTCTCGACAGCTCTGCGCTCACAATCGCGGAAGTCGAGCAGCGCATCCTCGCGCTGGTCAGAGAGAAGGAAGCAGAGTGACAGAGCGAAGAAAGAGAGAAGTGATACTCGCCGAGAGCGCGGGTTTTTGTTTCGGCGTCCAAAAGGCGGTCGAGACTGTGTACCGCGAGGCCGAGGAGAGTAAGGACACGGTATACAGCTACGGCGCCATCATCCACAACGAGGAAGTGGTGCGGGATCTGACCGAAAAGGGTGTAGTCGTCTTTGAGGACGAGGATGCCGCGGCGAAGGTGCGCGCGCTGCCGGAAGAAGCGGGGACGATTATTCTCCGCTCGCACGGCGTCGGACCGGAGGTCTACCGCCTCTGCGAGGAGAAGAAGCTCCGCATTGTCGACACGGCCTGTCCGTTCGTGAACAAAATCCACCGAATCGTGCAGACAGAGAACCGGAAAGGGCGCCGCGTCCTGATTGTCGGAGATCCGAAGCACCCGGAAGTGGAGGGAATCCGCGCGTGGGGCAGAGCGGATACGGCGGTAATCCGGGACGAGGAAGAGTTCCTCGCCCTGCAAATTCCGAAGGACGTGCCGCTCTCCGTGGTCGCGCAGACTACGTTCCGTTTGCCAAAGTTTAAAATGCTGGTTGATAAAATCAGAGAGTTAGGTTATGATATAGCTTGTTTTAATACGATTTGCAATGCGACGCAGGAAAGACAGGCGGAGGCGAAGAAAATTGCTTCCGAAGTCGATGCTATGATCGTGATCGGAGGGAAAAACAGTTCCAATACGAGAAAACTTGTGGAAATCTGTTCTGCAGTTTGTCCGCATACGTTTTACGTCCGGACCGCGAGCGAATTAGATCCTGAGCTTTTGGCGCCCTTTCAGCGAATTGGTATTACAGCGGGGGCATCCACCCCCAAACATATCATTGAGGAGGTTCAAGCCATTGTCAGAGCAGAGTTTTGAACAGATGTTGAATGAGTCTTTTAAGACGATTCACACGGGAGAAGTTGTATCGGGAACAGTACTGGATGTGAAGGAGGATCAGATCATCCTGAACATCGGCTATAAGTCAGACGGCGTCATCACCAGAAACGAGTACACGAACAACAACAGCCTCGACCTCCGGACTGTCGTGCATGTTGGTGACGAACTGGAAGCCAAAGTCATGAAGGTAAATGACGGCGACGGACAGGTTTCCCTCTCGTATCGCAGACTCGCGGCGGACAGAGGCAACAAGCGCCTGGAAGAGGCGTTCAACAACCACGAGGTTCTGAAGGCGAAGGTAGTCCAGGTGCTGAACGGCGGACTGAGCGTGCTGGTCGACGAGGCGCGTGTGTTCATTCCGGCAAGTCTGGTATCGGATTCCTACGAGAGAGATTTAAATAAATATGCGGATCAGGAGATTGAGTTCGTAATCACCGAGTTCAATCCGCGCAGAAGAAGAATCATCGGCGACCGCAAGCAGCTCATGCAGGCTGCAAAGGCGGAGCTGCAGAAGGAGCTCTTTGCGCGCATCAAGGTCGGCGATGTGGTCGAGGGCACGGTCAAGAACGTGACCAATTTCGGTGCATTCGTGGATCTCGGCGGCGCAGACGGTCTCCTGCACATCTCCGAGATGAGTTGGGGCAGAATCGAGAACCCGAAGAAGGTTCTGAAGTCCGGCGATCGCGTCAGAGTCTTCATCAAGGAGATTTCCGGCACGAAGATTGCGCTGAGCTTAAAGTTCCCGGATCAGAATCCGTGGATCAATGCGGCTGAGAAGTACGCACAGGGCAAGATTGTCAGAGGCCGTGTGGCGCGCATGACCGATTTCGGCGCTTTCATCGAGCTCGAGCCGGGCGTGGACGCACTGCTTCATGTCTCCCAGATTGCAAGAAAGCACATCGACAAGCCGTCGGATGTCCTTGAGATCGGCGATGAGATTGAGGCAGAAATTGTCGAGTTCAATGCGGAGGACAGAAAGATCTCCCTCAGCATGAAGGCACTCGAGAACATGCAGGGCGATGAGGTTGTCTATGAGGATGCCGCACCGCAGGATGAGCAGTAAGACAGAGCATTGAGAGAGGCAGGGGGCTGTCCCCCTGCCTCTCTTGTTATATATAAATAAAAAAAGGATACAAAATGGAAGGCTTACAGAGAAAAAGGGCAGGGGAATTTGCAAGCTTTTCGTACACGGAGCGGGGCAAAGAACTCGCGGCACGTGTTTCGGCGCTGCTCACGGAAGCAGGGTATCGCTGTGTCGGAGCGGAGGTCGAGGAGGCGTTTCGTCGCTGCGATTTGCTGGTTTTTGTCGGCGCGAGCGGCATTGCGGTCCGAAAAATCGCCCCCTATGTGCGGGACAAGTTTCAAGATCCCGCGGTGCTCTGCCTTGATGAGTACGGCCGCTTTGTGATTCCGCTGCTCTCGGGCCATGTGGGCGGGGCCAATGCGTTTGCGCGCTTTTTGGGGCGGAAACTCGGCGCGGCGGTCGCTGTCAGCACGGCGACGGACCTGAATCGGCGCTTTGCGGTCGATGTTTTCGCCGTACAAAACGGGCTCCGGATCGGAAGCCGCGAGAAAGCGAAGCGCGTGAGCGCGGCATTGCTCCGCGGAGAGGAGGTCGCCTTTTTGACCGACTTTCCGCTGCGAGACACGGAAAAACTGCCCGCCGGGCTTGTCGCAAAACCGATGTCGGAGGGTCAGCTCTGCATACGAATCAGCGCGGTGCCGGACCCGGAGGCGGAAAACTGTCTCATGTTGACGCCCCCGATTTATTGTCTCGGTGTGGGTTGCCGGAAGGGGACGCCGGTCGAAGCGTTTCGCAGTGCGGCAGAGTTGTTTCTAAAGAAACAAAACATTACGAAAGAGGCGCTTTTTTCAATTGCGAGCATTGATTTAAAGCGGGAGGAGACAGCGGTCCTCGCGCTCGCCGAGGACTTTGCCGTACCCGCTGTATTTTTTACGGCGGAAGAACTCCGCGCAGTCCCCGGAAACTTTGAGAGCTCGGCCTTTGTCGAAAAGACCACCGGTGTCGGCGCGGTTGCCGCGCGCGCGGCCGCAAGCTGTGCGCCGATTCGGGTTGCGGGGAAGACCGTGGTAGACGGTGCGACCTTTGCGCTCTACCGGCGCGACTTTACCCCTGTCTTTCCGGAGAGCGAAGAAACGGCAGGATTTCTCTTTCTCGCCGGTGCGCGCTACCAGGGTAAGCGCGCCTTTGCCGCTTCGTTACAGCGGGAGGGACGCATTTCGGCGTATCGCGAGGTCCCGAAGCAGTGGATTGATTGCCTCACGGCGGCGGCACTCCGGGAGGACAACGCACTGTTTACGGCAGAACTTAAGCGCGCTGTGACAGCGCTCGCGGCGGAGGCGAGAAGTCGCCGGGAAGCACTGCTGCTCGACAGTATCGGCGGTGGCCTGGTGCCGATTGACCGACGGGAGAGAGCTCTGCGTGATGCGGTCGGACGCCTCCAGTGCGCGCTCGCGGCAGCGGCGGACGAAGTCTATCTTCTCGAACTCGGCATTGCGAGACCGCTTAAGAAGTTCGGAGAAAGTGTAGAGAAATTGTAAGAAGTTTGCAAATCATTTGCAGAGCCTCTCCGTTATAATAGCAGGAGGCAAAGGAGGTAATACAGCAAGATGAGAAACGAACAGAAATGGACGCGGCGTCTCAAGGCGCTCGCGCTTACGCTCGGCTTCAGCGCGCTCTTTGCGCTGCCGGCATTTGCGGAAACCGCAGAGATTCATGCGAATGCGACCAAGGATCAGGTGACTGTGAGCGGCACCGTGAGCGGAGACAGTACCTCCGAGGACGGCAAACTCTATTTTTTTGCGCTGGATCCCTATAACGACAGCATCAAGGAGGCAAAGCCCGTTGCGAGTGCGCCGTACGGCGCGAACTTCTCGTTCACCGCGCCGCTCCTTGACGGCACGCCGGACACCAGACTCTACGACCAGTTTGCGATTGCGGTCTGGAAGAACGGTCGCTATTACGACATCGGCCGCCGCGCCTATATCACGAACCCGGAGGTGGTCGCAAAGAGCGACAAGCCCTATGAGCAGCCGCTCACCAAGAAGGGCCTTCTGGTACAGCTCGACATGCTGAGCGATGCGTTCGAGCTCGGGGTGAAGCATGTGAATGTGAACTTTAACTTTGCGCAGATTACCGCAGGTACAGGTATTGACTACACCTATGAGGGCAAGACCTACCACTTTGACAAGAACCAGATTGCCGAGTACGACAAGAACATCAGCGCTTTTTCCGGCAAGAGCATGATGGTCACGGCGATTGTCTTAAACGGCTGGAACGATAAGATGCCGGAACTTATCTACCCCGGTGTCAAGAAGATGGACGGCGCCCTTTATTACGGCTTCAATGCGGCGACCAAGGAGGGCTATGAGACGACCCGCGCGCTGATGAGCTTCCTCGCACAGCGCTACAACGGCGAGAACCCGGCTTACGGCCGCGTTTCGAACTGGATCATCGGCAACGAGATTAATAACGGCAGAAACTGGAACTACATGGGCAAGATGGACATCGACAAGTATGTGACCGAGTATGTCCGCGCCTTCCGTGTCGCCTACACGGCCATCAAGGCACAGCAGGCCAGCGCCCATGTCTTCTTCTCGGTTGATATGAACTGGAACGACCCGAACGCGGACCAGAAGACAAAGTACTCTGCGAAGCACATCATTGACAAGATCAATGCCGAGATTAACCGGAACGGCAACATCGACTGGCAGCTCGCCTACCATCCGTACCCGTATCCGCTGACAGAGCCGGAGTTCTGGGACGACCACACGACCGGTCTCATCGCACAGGATGAGAGCTCGAAGATTATCAACTTTGAGAACCTGCATGTCCTCACGGATTACCTGAAGGCGTCGAACTTCCGGAACCGCGCGGGCGAGGTGCGTCACATCATTCTCTCGGAGCAGGGCTTCAGCGCAAAGAGCCCCTCGCGCGGCGATGTCGAGACGCAGCAGGCGGCGGCCTTTGCCTATGCCTATTACATTGCGGACTCAAATCCCTATGTGGATGCCCTGATTCTGAGCCGTCAGGTGGATGCGCCGGTTGAGGTGAGAAGCGGCGCGGCCTTCGGTCTCTGGGCGTGCCGCATGGATGCGGGCGATGCGATTATCGCGACCAGAAGAAGAAAGATCTGGGCGGTATTCAGAGACATCGACAAGAAGGCAAAGACCCTGGAGGCCTCCGAGTTTGCGAAATCGGTGATCGGCATCCAGAAATGGTCGGATGCGGTTCCGGACTTCCGCTGGAGAAGCCTTGAGAAGTAAGGAAGAGAACTTGACTTTTTGCGGCCCTCAGCTTATGCTGGTTCGGAATCGAATCATCAAATGCAGTGAAGACGCACAGTAGCACCGGCAGAGCGCACAGAGAGCGGGAGAGAGCTGAGATTTCCGCCGCGACACCGGAGGGCGAACCTTCGCGTCGGAGCAGCGGAGCCGAACGGGCGTGCCCCAGTAGGTTTCGACGTCTTTCCGCGTCAAGGAAACAATGAGCGGTCCGCGGCACAAGCGGATAATGCGGGTGGTACCGCGGGTTAAATAACTCGTCCCGGATACAGAGAGCTTGCTCTCTGTATCCTTTTTTATTTTCCCGCGCAGTCAAAGAAAAGGAGAGAGGCATGGACAAGAAGCAATTTGAGGATTTAAAGCAGCGCTTCGCCGAGAGAGCCGAACAGATGCAGGAAAAGAATTCCGAGACCCTGTACGCGCTCCGGAAAGAATTTCTGGACCGAAAGGACGGCCTGGTCAGCGGACTCATGAAGCAGATGAAGAGCGTACCGTCGGCGGAAAAGGCGGACTTCGGCAAGGAAGTGAATGCGCTGAAGGACTGGGTGCTTGAAAAGCTGACCGCACTCGAAAAGCAGGCGAGAGAGGCAGAGTTAAATCACCGCTACGAGACAGAGAAGATTGATGTCACGCTGCCGGGCGCGGAAATTCCGCGCGGCAATCTCCACCCGGACACGCTGGTCCGAAATCAGATGATCGAAGCCTTTGCGGGCATGGGCTTTGAGATTTACGAGGGCGCGGAGATTGAGACCGACTACTATAACTTCACCGCGCTCAACACACCGCAGGATCACCCGGCGCGCGACATGCAGGATACTTTTTATCTGAGCGATAAGTTCCTGCTTCGCACTCAGACCTCGGCGGGGCAGATTCATGTGATGGAGAAGCAGAAGCCGCCGATTAAGATTCTCTCCCCGGGCAAGGTGTTCCGCTCGGACGACGATGCGACGCACTCCCCGATGTTCACCCAGATGGAGGGGCTTGTGGTCGACAAGGGCATCACGCTCTGCGACCTCCAGGGTATGCTCGACAAGTTTGTCGAAAAGTTCTTCGGCGCGGGTGTGAAGACCCGCCTTCGTCCCTCCTACTTCCCGTTCACGGAGCCCTCGGTCGAGGTCGATGTGAGCTGCTTCTCCTGCGGCGGCAAGGGCTGCCGTCTCTGCAAGGGAACGGGCTGGATCGAGATTCTCGGCGCGGGCGTCGTGAACAAGAAGGTGCTCGAGAACTGCGGCATCGACTCGGATGTATACTCCGGTTTCGCCTTCGGAATCGGCATCGAGCGCGTCGCAATGCTGAAGTACGGCATCGGTAACATTAAGTATCTGTTCGAGTCGGATCTCCGCGTGCTCCGGCAGATCATCAATGAGTAAGGAGGCAGAGAGATGATAGCGCCGCTCAGTTGGCTTAGAGAATATGTAGATATCGATTGCACCCCGCAGGAACTCGAGGAGAAACTCTTCTCCTGCGGCTTTGAAGTGGAGAGTTTGGAGGAAGTCGGCGCGCGGATTTCCCGCGTGGTCGTGGGTCTCGTGACAAGCTGTGAGCCCATCGAGGGCACGCATTTGCACCTCTGTGAGGTGGACTGCGGCAGTGAGGGCAAGTTCCAGATTTGCTGCGGCGCGGACAATGTGGAGACGGGCAAAAAGTTTCCGACCGCCCTTGTCGGCGCAACGGTCTGTGAAACCAACAAGGAGAGAACGGAAATTGTCGGCACCGCGACCATTCAGGCGGGCAAGCTCCGCGGTTACGATTCCTTCGGCATGCTCTGCTCCGGCATGGAGCTCGGGTTGAACGAAGACTTGTACCCGGGCGCCGGCTATAACGGCCTCCTCGTGTTGCCGGACGATGCGATTCCGGGCGCGGATGTGAAGCCCATCGTGGGTCTCGACGACTGGCTCTTTGACATCGCAATCACGGCAAACCGCCCGGACTGCCAGGGGATCTACGGCATTGCGCGCGAGGTGGCGGCTGTCCTCGGCAAGGAGATGAAGCCCCTGCCGGTTTCCTACCGCGAGGAGAAGACCGAGCCGCACACGCTTCAGGTTGAGGTGGAAGCGCCGCAGTACTGCCCGCGCTATGAGGCGCATGCGGTGAAGGATGTGAAAATTGCACCCTCGCCCGCGTGGCTTCGTCGTCGCCTGAGCCTGGTCGGCGTGAGCGCCATTTCCAACATGGTGGACATCACAAACTATGTGATGCTGGAGCTCGGTCAGCCGATGCACGCCTTTGACCGCCGCGACTTGGCGGGCGACCGCATTGTGGTGCGCACGGCGAAGGAAGGCGAGAAGCTCGTGACTCTTGATGAGCAGGAGTTGACGCTTACCGAGAGCAATCTTCTGATTTGCGACGGTGAGAAGCCGGTCGGCCTCGCCGGCATCATGGGCGGCCTCAATTCGGAGATTAAGGATACGACGACCGCGGTCGTCTTCGAGGCGGCAAAGTTTGCGCGCGACAACATCCGCCGCAGCGCCCGCGCGCTCGGAAAGCGCACCGATGCGAGTGCGCACTTTGAGAAGGGGACGGACGAGTACACAGTGGAGCTCGCGATGAAGCGCGCCCTGTATCTGACCGAAGAACTCGGTGCAGGCACCGTCACGGATGAGTGCGCAGGCAAGAATACGGGCAACAGCATTGAGAAGCGTCCGCTTACGGTGAGCCTGGCCCGCGTGAACGGTGTGCTCGGCATCGAGGTGCCGGGAGAGGCGGTGTGCCGCATTCTTGCAAACCTCGAGATGGAGCCGAAGCTTGAGGGCGATGCACTGCGCCTCAAGATTCCCGCCTACCGCGAGGACATGGAGAGCTATCAGGATGTCGCCGAAGAGGTGATTCGCTTCTACGGCTACGAGCACCTCGTGCCGAGCTTCTTAAAGAGCGCGGAGGTCACGAGCGGCGGTCTTAACGAGAGACAGCGCCGTGAGCTCAAGTTAAAGGAAACTCTCGCGGGCGGCGGCATGTACGAGGCAATTCACTATTCCTTCTTCTCCCCGGCGGACTTGAAGCTGTTCCGCTATCCGGAGGGGAGCGAGGCACTCCGCGCAATTCGCATTCTGAATCCGATCAGCGAGGAACTCTCGCTCATGCGCACGGTGCTCTCGCCCTCCATGGCGAATGCCGTCATGCGGAACCAGAAGGCCGGAAATCTCTCCGGACGCCTCTTTGAGCTCGCGAAGGTCTTCATCCCGAAGTCTCTGCCGCTCACGGATTACCCGGAGGAGAGAGCGCACTTAGCATTTGCGTTCTTCGGCAAGGAGGAGAGTTTCTTTACGCTGAAGGGAGCCTTGGACCTCGCAGCCGAGAGTTTGCATGTCAAGTTCCGCTACGAGGCGTCGACCGAGCCGTTCACGCACCCCTATCAGACCGCAGCGGTCTATGTGGGCGAGGTGAAGGTGGGTTACCTCGGCAAGCTCGCTTACGACATTGCCGGGGAGCTGAATCTCCGCACGGATGCCTATCTCGCGGAATTGGACCTCGACACCATTGATAGTCTGCCGCACGAGCCGGTTTACTTTACGCCGCTTCCGAAGTTCCCGGAGGTGCAACGTGACCTGGCACTCGTCATGGACAAGGCAATCAGCTGTGAGCAGGTCGTGAATCTGATTCAGGGCTGCAGCCCGCTGATTCGCGAGGTGAAGCTCTTCGATGTCTACGAGGGCGCACCGATTCCGCCGACGAAGAAGAGCCTCGCGTTCACCCTGACCTTCCGCCCGGAGGAAAAGGCGTTTACGCCGGAAGAACTCGACAAGCTGACGCAGGAGATTCTGGAGAAGTTAAAGACAAGCTGTGACATTGCGCTCCGCGTCTGAGTAAAGAGCGCTTAATAAGAAGAACAGTGATCGCCCCATGCGGAACAATAAGAACCTGTCTTTCCGCGGGCGAAGCAAAAAGCTGCGTGCAGATGCACGCAGCTTTTTTCATAAGCGTTCTTATTCTGCCCGTATTTCGTATAAAGCCAACTGTAAGAAGGTCAGATAGCATGCTTTCTTACCGCTTCCTTCAACCATACTGTTTCAAGGAAGCGGTAAGCAGGGAAAAGCCTTGTACCGCAAGGACTTGAATTACCGACTCTTTTGTCCGCTCAGCCGAAAAATCCGAGATGAGGTGAAACGGATACGCACCTCATACAGGAGCAATCGGAAATATCTAAAATCTGTCATTATGAGGTGTATCATCTTATCCGAACGGAGATATAACAAAGCATTTTAGCTTAGATTACAAGAGTCAACTGAATTCGGATAAAAAACTGCGTAACCATCCGCATCACAGGAGGCAGGACATGTGCCCGCACGGAGAGAGCGAAAATACATGAATGCTGCCACAGGAGGCGCATCACCCGGTCTGAAAGGCGACCAAGCGAAGCGTTTCGGTTCAGGCTACGGAAGAAAGGTGCGGGAAACAGTATGTTTGCGGGAAGGCGCATGAAGCAAACGGTTTCAGTCCTTCTTCTTCGGATTTTTCGGGAACCAGCCCTTTTTAACGCGCTCCTCCTGCTCAAAGAGTTCGAGGATACTCCAGAGGCAGCTCATGCCGAAGACGGCTGTGAGAGCGCTCGGAACCGTCCCGCGGAGAAAGAGGGAGACTGCGAGTGCCGCGACGCCGAGCAGGGCAAAGAGCGGCCAGATTTGTTTGCCGAAGTAGTACTCGCTCTTCACGACAATGGGGTGAAAGGCGCCTATCATCAAAAAGGCACCGAAACCGATCAAGAGGCCGTTCAAATTCATGGGACATCCTTTCTCTTCACAGCAATACCACGAAATGAAAGCGGTTTCATGTTGCTAATCAAGATTGACAGGATGAGAATAGCAGAGCACGGTAAGAAAAAACAGTGCCGTGGCAACAAAAAGAAAAATTATGATACGAGGAAAAAGAGAATCAAGATACAAGATAAGTAAGAGGTGAGAGAAGTAAGAAGCGAGAGAAGTGAGGGACGAGAGAAGTAAGAGGCGAGAGAATCAAGAAGCGAGAGAAATAAGAGGCAAGAGAAGTAAGAGGCAAGAGAATCAAGGGATATGAAATTCGAAAAAAGCAAAAAAACAAGAAGACAAAGGAACAAAAAATCCCTGTCTCGCGCGGCCTGATGTGTCGCGGGCGGAGCGAGACGGGGATTTCCTCGAAGGGGGTGAACTCAGAGCATCAGCTCATAGTAGCGGAGCGAAGTGGTCTTCCGGAAGCTGTTTGCCGTATAGAGGCGGACTGCCGGCGTATTGGAAGCCGTGACCTGCATGGTCGCCTTGGTGTAGCCGAGCTTCTTTAAGAGGCCCAGGAACTGCGGAAAGAGCTCACTGCCGACGCCCTGTCCCACCAAATCCTTGCGTACAGATACGCGGTGCAGATACGCGTTGTGATCCTTCATCGGCGTCACAAAGCAGCGGAAAGCCGGGCGCTTCTCGTTCGGGCGGAAAATCTCGTAGGCGCGGAAGCCTTCTGCCGAGGGTTTGGACTCGCGGAAGCGGTAGCGCGGATCCGGGGTCTCTTTGTCCTCGAGGCTGCAGGCCATCTCGGTCTCCTCCTCGGCGAGGTGAGCACCGATCGAGAGCAGCACCGGCAAAGCATCCTTGCAGGCGCTGTCCACGGCAAAGCGGACAATCGGCGCGGAGCCCTTTAAGCTCTTGCCCGGGAATGTAATCTTTGCCTTTTCCCAGAGGCGGTGGAAATAGCCCTGTCTGCGGTGGTCCGGGTCCGTAAAGGCATAGACCTCAAAAATCTGGTCGCCGAGGCCGCAGAGCGCCATTGCGGCGCAGAGCTCCTTGGCATCCTCGTCCGCATAGGCGAGAAGATACTTGGTACCCGGCTCGCGGAGCGGGAAAGACATCGAAAAGGCCTCCTTTTCATGGCAACGCTTCAGGAGAGCCAGGATTCGGTCCTGCTCCCCGTGGTTGAATCGATCTTGTTCTGTTAATTTCATAGAGCTCCCATCTGCATCTTCTGCATGACATATCAGGTCATAAATTTTTTTCATTATAGCATAGATTTGCGCCCTGTGCGACGCGGAGAAAAGCTGTAAGAAAACCGTAAAGAGGCATCCCGCATTGCACGGCGGGGCAAAAAAACATATAATGGGAAAAACATGTTTGTTGCCGCCGACAGGAGGAAGCGATGATTACAACTTTACTGAATAAAATTAAAGAGACCAAGGCACCGGTCTGCGTGGGTCTGGATCCCATGCTGGCGTATATTCCGGATTTTTTGAAGGAAAAAGCGTTTGCCGAGAAGGGCGAAAATCTGGAGGGAGCGGCCGAGGCCTGCTGGCGCTTTAATGAGGCCATCCTCAAGGCGACGGCGGATCTGATTCCGGCCGTGAAGCCGCAGATTGCGATGTACGAGCAGTTCGGAATTCCCGGTCTCATCGCCTATGAAAAGACCGTCCGCTTTGCGAAGGAGCTCGGGCTCATCGTGATTGCCGATGTGAAGCGCGGCGACATCGGTTCGACCTCGGCGGCGTATGCGGAGGGACACCTCGGCAGCATCACCATCGGCGAGAAGCAGTTCTTCCCCTTTGACGCGGATATGGCGACCGTGAACCCCTACCTCGGCAGCGACGGCGTGAAGCCCTTCCTTGAGGTCTGCGGGCGCTGTGACAAGGGTATTTTTGTGCTCGTCAAGACTTCGAACCCCTCGAGCGGCGAGCTGCAGGATCAGCTGATTGACGGCGAGCCGCTCTATGCGCGGGTTGCGGATTTAACCTCGTCCTGGGGCGAGTCTCTCATGGAGGGCGCGTGGTCCAATGTCGGCGCGGTGGTCGGCGCGACCTACCCGAAGATGCTTGCGGAGCTCAGAGCGCGTATGCCGCACACCTTCTTCCTGATTCCGGGCTACGGCGCCCAGGGCGGAAAGGCGGAGGATCTCGCGGTTGCCTTTAACGAAAAGGGCGAGGGCGGCATTGTGAACTCTTCGCGCGGCATCATTGCGGCGTGGAAGCAGGAGAAATATCGGAACTTCGGCGCGGAAGCCTTCGCCGACGCAGCGCGTCAGGCGACAGTCGACATGATTCTGGATCTGCAGCGCTGCATCCGCTTCTAAACAGAGAACGGGAGAAGCACAACATGACAAAAGTAAGAGAGCGCGCGTCCGTACTGGGACAGCGCGCGTTATGTCCGGGCGTCTATGACCTTCGGCTCCTGGCGCCGCAGATTGCGGCTGCGGCACGCCCGGGACAGTTTGTAAATGTATTTCTGAATAACGGCGCGCACATCCTGCCGAGACCCATCAGTCTCTGCAATATAGACCGCGAGGACGGTATCTTGCGTCTGGTGTACCGCGTGACGCGGGAGGGAAGCGGCACCGAAGAACTTTCGCGCTATACTGCGGGCACCGAGCTCATGCTCCTCGGCCCGCTCGGGAACGGGTTTCCGACCGAACTTAGCGATGTCGCCGTGGTCGGCGGCGGCATCGGAATACCGCCGCTCCTTGAGCTCCTCTGGGCGCTTCCCGGGAAAAAGACCGCCCTTCTCGGCTATCGCAGCAAGGGTCAGCTCTTTTTGCTCGAGGACTTTGCGGTTGCAGCGGATGAGGTGAAGATTGCGACCGAGGACGGTAGCCTCGGCATCCGGGGCAATGTTGTGGATCTGCTCCGCGCGCTGCCGGAAAAGCCGAAGGCGATTTTAAGCTGCGGTCCGCTGCCCATGCTCCGTGCGCTGAAGGCCTATGCGGCAGAGGAAGGCATTCCGCTCTGGGTCTCCATGGAAGAGCGCATGGCCTGCGGCATCGGTGCCTGCCTCGGCTGCATTACGGAGAGCGCGGAAGTCGATCCGCACTCGAATGTCAAAAATAAGCGCGTCTGCGCCGACGGACCGGTGTTTCGCGCAGAGGAGGTGACGCTTTGAACATCTCGACGGAAGTGAGCCTCGCGGGCATCCCCTTAAAGAATCCCGTGATGACGGCGAGCGGCACCTTCGGGGCCGGCGAAGAGTACAGTGAGTTTGTGGACTTAAATAAGCTCGGAGCGGTTGTGACCAAGGGCGTCGCGGCCGTGCCGTGGGCGGGCAACCCGACCCCTCGCCTCGCGGAGACGCCGGGCGGCATGCTGAATGCGATCGGCCTGCAGAATCCCGGTGTGGATGTCTTCCTCAAGCGGGATTTGCCCTTCTTAAAGCGGTTTGACACCCGCGTCGTGGTCAATGTCTGCGGCCACAGCGAGGAAGAGTATGTCGAGGTTGTGGAGCGGCTCCGCGAGGCGCCGGTTGATTTTCTCGAGCTCAACATCTCCTGCCCGAACGTCAAAGAGGGCGGCATTGCCTTCGGCACGCAGGCCAAGGCGGTCGAACACATCACCCGCCGCGTGAAGGAGAGAGCGGCGCAGCCGTTAATTGTCAAGCTCTCGCCGAATGTCACGGATATCACCGAGACCGCGCGCGCGGCGGAGGCGGGCGGCGCCGATGTGCTCTCGCTGATTAACACCCTGACCGGCATGAAAATCGACATTATGCGGCGCAGCTTTGTGCTCGCAAATCGCACCGGCGGTCTCTCGGGGCCCGCGGTGCACCCGATTGCGGTGCGCATGGTCTACGACTGCGCGCGCGCGGTCAAGCTGCCGTTAATCGGCATGGGCGGCATTTCGACTTCCGCCGATGCAATCGAGATGATACTCGCCGGTGCGACGGCGGTTTCGGTCGGCACCGCAAACTTTTATAATCCTTACGCTTCGGAGGAAGTTGCGGCGGGAATTGCCGCCTATCTCGAGCAGACGGGAACCGAGGATATCAGAGAACTCATCGGCGCAGTGCGCTGAACAAGGGGGAGACGATGGAACAGTACAAGCAGGAATTTATTGAGTTTATGATTTCGTGCGAAGTCTTAAAGTTCGGGGACTTCGTGACCAAGAGCGGCAGAAAGACGCCGTTCTTTGTGAACACCGGCTTTTACCGCACCGGAACGCAGTTAAAGCAGCTCGGCGCCTACTATGCGCGTGCCATCCACGCGGCCTTCGGTGAAGAGGCGACCTTGCTCTTCGGCCCGGCGTACAAGGGCATTCCGCTCTGCGTCGCGGCTTCGATCGGCATGAGCGAGCTCTATGAGCAGGAAGTGGGCTATGTCGCAAACCGGAAGGAAGTGAAGGACCACGGCGACAAGGGGATTCTCCTCGGCGCGCCGATTAAGGACAGCGATAAGCTCGTGATTGTCGAGGATGTCACGACGGCCGGAACCTCGATTGAGGAGACCATGCCGATCATCAAGGCGCAGGGAAACGCAGAGGTACTGGGCCTCGTGGTCAGCGTGGATCGCTGCGAGAGAGGCAAGGGTAAAAAGAGTGCGCTCTCCGAGATTTCGGAGCGTTACGGCATCAAGACGACAGCGATTGTCACGATGAAGGAGGTCATTGAACACCTCTACCGGCGTGAAGTGAACGGCAAGGTAATCATCGACGATGCGCTGATGGAGAGAATCGATGCCTATTACCGTGAATACGGTGCGGAGGAGGACTGAGTCTGTCCATGGATAAAATCCGATGGAAACATCGCCTGCTCGGAACCCTGCTTTTTGTCATTTATCTCGCGGGGCTCAGCTATTTTCTCTTCTTTGCCGAAGCACTCGGCAGGCAGGGGAGGAGCAGTGCGAATCTGCGCTACAACATTGTGCTGTTCCGGGAAATCTGGCGCTTCTGGCATTACCGCCACATACTCGGCTACCGCGCTTTTATCCTGAATACCTTCGGCAATGTCTTTGCCTTTGTGCCTTTCGGCTTTTTTCTGCCGATTGTGAGCGGAAAGCGCCACAGCTTTTTCCGCAGCCTGATTGCGGGAGTGTTGTTTTCGGGGCTCATTGAGACAGCGCAGCTTCTGACTAGGCTCGGCAGTTTTGATGTCGACGATATTTTTTTAAATACGATCGGCGTTGTCGCAGGCTATTTTATTTTCCGGCTGTTTCTGAGGAGGTTAAATCGTGCGTCTGCCTAATCCCTTTCGAAAAAAAGAATATAAATTTCTGACGCCGGTCGCAAAGAGCGATGATTCGATTCTGGAGCGCCCGGAATTTCTGCCGGAAGAAGAGCGGGTGCGCCGCAGCAAGCAGCGGCGCCCGAAAAAGAAAGGCAAACAGAATCAGCAGCTCTCTTCGCTGATCAGCTACCTGAAGAAGCCGCACTCCGAGACCGGGCTCACGGCACTTTGCGGCGGCGTGGTCGCTGTGCTCTTTACGGTGCTCGCCTTTTTCAGCATGCTACAGGCAGCAGGGGAACCCTCGCTCACGGTTTCGGCAGCGGTCATGAGCGCCATGCTGGTTTCAATCTACGGCATTTACCTCGCGGTGACCGCGCTCCGCGAGAAGGAAAAAAATCAGCTTTACACCTGGATCGGGCTCTCGCTCTGCGGTCTGGTGCTGGTGACTTGGTTAATTGCCCAGTTCCTCGGGCTCAGCAGCTGATGGAGCGGGAAACGCTGCTTACAGAGCGGCTTAGGCTTGCAAGGGAGCGACTCGCGGAGATACCGGCGGAGCGTTTTGCGACCGAGCGCTTTCAGGGGTTTTTCGGTCATGAGGCGCGTGCTCTTGTGACAGCCACAGAGGAGAGCGGAGAGGCGCGGGGCAGGGCACTCTGCCTTATGTTGCCCGGCAATACGGAGGAGGAGGCACTGCTCTCAGTCCTGTCTTCTGTCTGCAGCCGCGCGTTTTCGCCGCAGTGCGACAGGGCGCTCAGGGTGCGCTGCCTCGAACTCTTTCTCCAGTGCTACGGGCTGTTTGCCCGGGACAGCGCACCCGGAGAGATAAGAGAAGCGATTTACTACGATTTATTCGATTACGCGGAAGAGGATGTGCGGCAGCGTTTTTCGGCGCGGGCAGAGGGACCCTTCGGTCTGACGGTCATCTTACCCGGAGAGTTACCCTGGTATGCGGACCGGTATCCGGAGGTTGCCGCGGCGCACGCCGAAGATTTATCGCTTTTTCTCGACAAAGCGCTCCGGGACAGACTGCGCCCGCTCATCCGTGAAACAGCGGACAAAACGGTGCGTGAAAAATGCCTTGCGGCGATTTTGCGGTATCAGCGTGTGAGCGGAAATGACACACGATATTCCGTGCGGCAGCAGGGCTGGTTTCGCGAGCTCTATGCGCCGGACAGCAAATAAAAATTGGGATTGAGCTCAAAGAAGAGCGCCGATATAATACAAGTGAAACGAATCAATAAGGAGGGTGCAATGGCAAAAGTCGGAATTGTGATGGGCAGTGATTCGGATATGCCCGTGATGGCACAGGCAGCGGCATTTTTGGAGAAAATGGGGATTGAATACGAGATGCGCATTATCTCGGCGCACCGCGAGCCGGATGTCTTTTTTGAGTGGGCAAACGGTGCCAGAGAGCGCGGTCTCTCGGTCATCATCGCGGGCGCGGGCAAGGCGGCGCATCTGCCGGGCATGTGCGCGGCGCTCTTTTCGCTGCCGGTCATCGGCATCCCGATGAAGACCTCGGATCTCGGCGGTGTGGATTCGCTCTACTCGATTGTGCAGATGCCGAGCGGCATTCCCTGCGCGACCGTTGCGATCAACGGCGGCAAGAACGCGGGCATTCTCGCGGCAAAGATTCTCGCGGTCGGCGACAAGGCGCTCGAGGAGAAGCTGCAGGCAGTTCAGAAGGAAATGCGCGACGAGGTTGTCGGTAAGGATGAGAAGCTGCAGCGCGAGGGTTACCAGAGTTTTCTCAAGTGAGAGGAGCCGCAATGGATTACAGAAATTCCGGAGTTGACATTGAGGCGGGCTATGCGTCCGTAGAACTGATGAAACAGTATGTAAAGCGCACGCTGCGCCCCGAGGTGATGGGGGGCATCGGCGGCTTTTCGGGAGCCTTCTCCCTTGCGGGCATCAAGAACATGGAGGATCCGGTGCTTCTGTCCGGAACCGACGGCGTCGGCACCAAATTAAAAATTGCGTTTTTGCTGGATCGCCACGATACGATCGGCATTGACTGTGTCGCGATGTGCGTGAACGATGTCGCCTGCGCGGGCGGCGAGCCGCTCTTTTTCCTCGACTACATTGCCTGCGGCAAGAATGTCCCGGAGAAGATTGCGACGATTGTCTCCGGTGTCGCGGAGGGCTGCGTTCAGGCGGGCTGCGCACTGGTCGGCGGTGAGACCGCGGAGCACCCGGGACTTATGCCCGAGGACGAATATGACCTCGCGGGCTTCTCGGTCGGCGCCTGCGACAGAAAGGACCTGATTACAGGCGAAGAACTGAAGCCAGGCGATGTCCTGATCGGCATTGCGTCGAGCGGTGTTCACTCGAACGGCTTCTCTCTGGTCCGCAACATCTTTGAGATGAGCAAGGAAAATTTGACGCGCTTCTATCCGGAACTCGGCGCCACCCTCGGCGAAGTGCTGCTCGCACCGACCCGCATCTACGTGAAGGCGTTAAAGAGCGCGAAGGAGGCTGGCGTCCGCATTCACGCCTGCAGCCATATCACGGGCGGCGGTTTCTACGAGAATGTGCCGCGCATGCTGAAAGACGGCGTCCGCGCGGAAATCCGGAAGGACTCCTATGAGGTTCCGGCCATTTTCCGCCTGATGGCAGAGAAGGGCGAAGTCAGCGAACACGTCATGTACAACACCTTTAACATGGGGGTCGGCATGGTGGTCGCGGTTGATCCGGCCGATGCCCTGAAGACCCTCGAGGCCTTCCGGGCAGCGGGCGAAAATAGCTTTGTGATCGGCGAATGCAAGGCGGGCGAAAAGGGCGTCGACTTATGCTGAGAGTCGGCGTGCTGGTGAGCGGCGGCGGGACCAATCTGCAGGCAATCCTCGATGCCGAGAAAAGCGGTGTGATTCGCCATGCAAAGGTGGTCTATGTGCTCTCGAACAATGCCTCCGCTTACGCACTGCAGCGCGCGGCGGCGGCGGGCATTGCGAACGAGTGCATTTCCCCGGCGGATTTTCCGGACCGGGAGGCCTTTCACCGCGCCCTGCTCGAGGCGGTGGAGCGCGAAAAGCTGGATCTCATCGTGCTCGCGGGCTATCTCGTAAAGATTCCGGATGAGATGATACGCCGCTATCGCGGCCGGATTTTAAACATTCACCCCTCGCTGATTCCGAGTTTTTGCGGCAAGGGCGCATACGGCTTAAAGGTGCATGAACAGGCGCTGCGGCGCGGTGTCAAGGTGACCGGCGCGACTGTGCATCTTGTGGACGAGGGGCTCGATGAGGGGCCGATACTCCTCCAGAAAGCGGTCGAGGTGAAGCCCGGCGACACGCCGGAAATCTTGCAGCGGCGCGTCATGGAAGAAGCGGAGTGGATTTTATTGCCGCGTGCCATTGAAGAGATGGCGCGCGAGGCAAGTGAGAGAGGGGACAGGGCATGAGAGTACTGGTAGTCGGCGGCGGCGGCAGAGAACATGCGATTTGCCGGAAACTGCGGGAGAGCGGACGGCTCTCGAAACTCTACTGCGCGCCGGGCAATGCCGGCATTGCGGAAGTCGCGGAATTGGTGCCGATCGGCGCGATGGAATTCGAAAAAATCCGGGACTTTGCCCTGCGGGAGAAGATTGACCTCGTTGTGATCGGCATGGACGATCCGCTGATCGGCGGACTCGCAGACTTTCTGGAAGAAGCGGGACTCAAGGTCTTCGGGCCGAAGAAAAACGCTGCGCTTCTCGAGGGCTCCAAGGCTTTCGCGAAGGAACTCATGAAAAAGTATGAGATTCCGACGGCAGCTTACGAGAGCTTTACGGACTACGAGGCGGCAAAGCGCTATCTCGAGACCTGCAAGATTCCGGTGGTGCTCAAGGCGGACGGTCCGGCGCTCGGAAAGGGCGTTCTGATCTGCGAGACCCGCGAGGCGGCCGAGGAAGGCCTGAAGGAAATGATGCTCGAGCGGAAGTTCGGCGCCTCCGGCGACAAGGTGGTCATTGAGGAGTTCATGACGGGTCGCGAGGTCTCCGTGCTCTCCTTTGTGGACGGCAAGACCATACGCATCATGGCGAGCGCGCAGGACCACAAGAGAGCCAAGGACGGCGATCAGGGTCTCAATACGGGCGGCATGGGAAATTACTCGCCGAGCCCCTACTACACGGATGAAATCGCGCGGTTTTGTGAGGAGAAGATTTATCAGCGCACGGTCGATGCGATGGCGGCGGAGGGGAGACCCTTCCAAGGTGTCATCTTCTTCGGACTCATGCTGACGCCGGACGGCCCCCGCGTGCTCGAGTACAATGTGCGCTTCGGCGACCCGGAGGCACAGGTCGTGCTCCCACGCATGGAGAATGACCTCCTCGAAGTGATGCTCGCCTGCGTCGAGGGGAAACTTGACGAGGTACAGCTCAAGTTCTGCGATAAGGCCTGCGTCACGGTCGTACTTGCGAGCGAGGGCTATCCCGTGAAGTACGAGAAGGGGCTGCCGATTTCGGGACTTGAGAGCCTGAAGAGCGAGCCGGATGTCTACTGCTATCACGCGGGCACGCGCTTTGACGACGAAGGGCGCGTCGTCACGAACGGCGGTCGGGTGCTCGATGTCACGGCGCTCGGCAAGACCATACGCGAAGCGAGAGAGAGAGCCTACGCGGCGGCGGAGAAGATTTCGTTTGCCAACAAGTATATGCGGACGGACATTGCCCTTGCGGGTGTCGCGGCCGAAGAGGCACAGCAGGCGTGAATCACTGATAAGAAAAAGCCAAATCGCAACAAAACTGCGGTTTGGCTTTTTCTGCTTTTCAAAAAAAGGAGGCGGCATGAATCAGGAACAGCGGAAATATTTGAGTTTGCTGGCAGAGAAATTCCCGACACGCCAGGCCGTATGCACGGAGATTATCAACCTCGCGGCGATTATGAATCTCCCGAAGGGCACCGAGCACTTCATGAGCGACATTCACGGCGAGTACGATGCCTTTTTGCATATCATGAACAACTGCTCGGGTGTGATTCGCGAAAAAATCGAGATGATTTTTGCGGATGTGCTGAACGACACCGAAAAGCGGGCGCTGCGCACGCTGATTTACTATCCGAAGGAGGCGCTGCAGCGTCTGCATAGCGAGGGCAGAATTTCGCCGAAGTGGTACCGCGAGACCCTCCGGCACATGATTGAAATTGCGCGCGTGCTCTCCTCGAAGTATACGCGCTCCAAGGTCAGAAAGGCGATGCCGAAAGAATTCGGCTATATCATCGATGAGCTGTTGCACGCCCTGCCGGACGAGGACGGCAACCAGCTTGCCTACCACGAGCGCATTCTGGACACGATCGTCGGCATTCAGAACGGCGACGAATTCATTATCGCGCTCTCGGCCCTCATTAAGCGGCTCGCGGTGGACCACCTGCACATTGTCGGCGATCTCTTTGACCGCGGTGCGGATGCCGATAAAATTATAGAGCTGCTCATGGACTACCACTCGCTCGACATCCAGTGGGGCAATCACGATGTGCTCTGGATGGGCGCTGCCGCGGGCAATGAGGCCTGCATCGCGAATGTCGTCCGGAACAATGTACGTTACAACAACATTCGCATCTTGGAGAGCGGCTACGGCATTTCTCTTCGCCGCCTGCAACTCTTTGCCGAAAAGACCTACGAGGGCACGCCGGCAAAAGCCATGGTCAAAGCCATCAATGTGATGATGTTCAAGGCAGAGGGCGAGCTGATTCTCCGGCACCCCGAGTTCGAGATGCAGGACAGACTTCTGCTCGACAAGGTGAACCCGGAAAAGGGGACAGTCACGATTGACGGCGTTGAATATGCGATGAACACGATGGAATTCCCGACCGTCGATTGGAGCGATCCCTACCGGATGACGCCGGAAGAGCGGGAAGTCATGGACGACTTAAAGCGCTCGTTCTGCCAGAGCCCGCAGCTTAGGCGCCACATCGAATTTCTCTATGCGGTCGGCAGCGTCTACCTCAAAATGAACGATAACCTCCTGTTCCACGGCTGCGTGCCGCTGACCGAGGACGGGCAGATGGCGGAGGTCAATTTCTTCGGGCAGTTCCTGCGCGGCAAGAGTTATTTCGAATTCTGCGAAAAAGCGGCGCGCCTCGCCTATAATACCGGCGAAGCGCGCTATGTGGACTTTATGTTTTATCTCTGGGGCGGCCCGAAGTCGCCGATGTGCGGCCGCGTCGTAAAGACCTTTGAACGCAGCTACCTCGACGACAAGGCGAGCTGGAAAGAGCCGCAGGACCCGTACTACCTGTTCCTCGATTCCGAGGCGACGAGTCGCATGATACTCCGGGAGTTCGGCTTAAAGTCCGACCTCTCGCACATCATCAACGGTCACACGCCGGTGCACGCTTCGGCGGGTGAAAATCCGATTAAGGCAGGAGGCAAACTGATTGTGATCGACGGCGGCTTTTCGCGCGCCTATCATAAAACCACGGGCATCGCGGGCTACACGCTGATTTATAACTCCCACGGCATGCGCATTAAGAGCCACATGCCCTTTGAGTCGGTGGAGCGCGTGATCAGCGAGAACCTGGACATTGAATCCCGCGCCAACCAGTTTGAGATTGAGCCCTACCGCGTGATGGTCGGGGACACCGACATCGGCAAGCGGCTCGCCGCGCAGATTGAAGATCTGAACGAGCTCCTCACCGCCTACCGGGACGGCTCTATCTTGGAGCGCGTCGAGTGAGAGATCAGAGCTCCCCGCGCATAAAGCGCTGAATCAGCTCGTTGCCGACACTGGCGGTCGTCGGATTGTCGGGGATTTCTTCCCGCGGCACAAACGAGGCCTCGCAGAGTTCGCGCTCATCGAGCTTGATTCGGTCGGAGCCGTCGAGCTCTGCCGTATAGGCGAGCATCAGCGAGTCGGAGAAGGACCAGGGCTGCACGGCATAGGGACGTATGTTCTTGACCTTGAGCCCGGTCTCTTCCATGACTTCGCGTTCCACCGCCTGTTCCGGGGTCTCCCCGACCTCCACAAAACCCGCAACCAACGCCTTCCGGCGATAGTCGGAGGCGTTTTTTGCGTAGCGGGTCAGGAGAAGGCGATCGCCGTTTTTCACCGCGACAATGATGGCAGGGCTTATTTTCGGGTACTCGATGAGGCCACAGTGCTTGCAGCACATCGCGCGCTCGTGTTCGGAATGTGTCATCGGCGCGCCGCAGCGCCCGCAGAACTTCCGCTGGTCGTAAAAGCGATACAGCTGGGTGGAAGTGATGGCCGCAAAGGCAAGGTGCTGCGGCTTTAAGTCGCGGAGCTCCGTGGGACCGAGGAAGCGATAGCCCTCGCCGAGTTTTCCGGCGGGCAGGGCGCTCGCAGGCAGCAGAAAGAAAAAGTCATCGTCGATTGCAAAGAGATAGCGTGCCTTCTGACAGAGGGACGGAAACGGGAGACTCTCTGTCTCGAAATCGGCGAAGCGCGGCAGCGTAAAGCCGTCGTCCGTTGCCCGGAAGAGCACACCCTCCCGGGAGACCAAAACAAGGAAAGAACGCCGCGCGGGCGTTCTCTCTGTGTGATAGCTTACATCATAGTGATGCGGTGCAATATCCTGAATCATACTTATTCCGATACCCCTGTCTGATACTGTTCCAACAAACCGGTTTTGACATTCCAGAGCTTCCGCGAGAGATCCACATAGGTCTGGTGCGGGTACTCGAAGCGCTTTGACTCCTCCCAGAGGGTCGCAAGCTCTTCCTTGCAGTGCTGCCGGATGTCCATGACCTTCGGGGACTCGTAGACACAGCTGCCCTTTTCAAAGACCGGAACCAGGAGCTCTTTCATGCGGTAGGAACCGCCGGGGAGCAGCGTCTTTTTCCAGGTCTCGATCGGGTCGAAGAGTAGCAGCGGCTCATCCGCAGAGAACTGTTCGTCCGCGAGCGCAATGAGGTCTGCGACTATCATGCCCTGCAGGTCGTAGATGCGGTACACTTTTTTGTCGCCGGGATTGGTGATTTTCTCGGCGTTTTCCGAAATTTTGATTTTCGGCAGGAAGCGCTGCTCCGCTTCGCTCCAGATGGCCGCGAGCTTGTAGACGCCGCCGAAGGCCGGGCAGTCCTTCGAGGTAATCAGGTTGGTGCCGACACCCCAGGAGTTGATGGTCGCGCCCTGCGCCTTCAGAGAGCCGATCAGGTTCTCATCGAGATCGTTGGAGGCCGAGATAATCGCATCGGTGAAGCCCTCGGCGTCGAGCGCTGCCTTGACCTTTTTCGAGAGGTAGGCTAAGTCGCCCGAATCCATGCGGATGCCGTAGCGCTTCGGGTGTATGCCCTTTTCGCGCAGTTCCTTAAAAACCTGAATCGCATGCGGCAGGCCGCTGTCCAGCGTGTCGTAGGTGTCGATTAAGAGGATGCAGGCATCCGGATAGAGTTTCGCATAGGCGCGGAACGCAGAGAGCTCATCCGGGAAACTCATAATCCAGGAGTGCGCGTGCGTGCCGCTCACGGGGACATCGAAAATCTGTCCGCAGAGTACATTCGAGGTGCCGACACAGCCGGCAATCATCGCGGCGCGCGCGCCGTAGATACCGGCATCCGGGCCCTGCGCTCTGCGGCATCCGAACTCCATCACACCGTCGCCCTGCGCCGCGCGCACAATGCGGGCTGCCTTGGTCGCAATAAGGCTCTGGTGGTTGATGATATTCAGGAGCGCAGTCTCAATGAGCTGTGCCTGCATAATCGGCGCGATGACCTTGACGAGCGGTTCGCGCGGGAAAATGACCGTGCCCTCCGGAATCGCGTAGATATCGCCGGTGAAGCGGAAGTCCCGCAGGTAGTCGAGAAAGGCGGGCTTAAAGATACCGAGGCTCTCCAGATAGGCGATATCCGCCTCCGTAAAGTGCAGGTTCTTCACATAGTCGATGAGCTGGTCGAGTCCCGCACAAATCGCATAGCCGTTGCCCTCGGGGTTCGCGCGGTAAAACATGTCGAAGATGACAGTCTGATTGACATCCTCATTTTCAAAATAGCCCTGCATCATCGTGAGCTCATACAGGTCTGTCAGTAAGGTGAGATTTCGCATTTTTTCTGTTCGCCGCGTTATGCCTGTTTCTTGCCCTGGTTCGCGACTGCCTCCATTTTTTTCTTAAGTGCTTCCTGGTCACCGAGATAGTAGTGGCGAATCGGTTTGAAGGAATCGTCGAACTCGTAGACGAGCGGGGTGCCGGTCGGAATGTTGACCCCGATGATATCCTCCTCGGAGATATTGTCAAAGTACTTGACGAGGGCGCGGAGAGAGTTGCCGTGTGCCGCGATGATGACGCGCTTGCCGGCTTCCATCTCGGGGCGGATCACTTCGTTAAAGTAGGGGACGGCTCTCTCAATCGTGGTCTCCAGGCTCTCGCAGTCGGGGAGCAGCGCCGGGTCCACATCGCGGTAAGCCGGGCTCTTCTTTGCACTTCTGTCGTCATTCGGATCCAGCACCGGCGGCTTGGTCGAGAACGAGCGGCGCCAGATCTTGACCTGCTCCTCGCCGTACTTCTCGGCAGTCTCCGCCTTGTTGAGGCCCTGGAGGGCACCGTAGTGGCGCTCGTTTAACTTCCAGCTCTTCACGACTTCGAGCCAGTCGCGGTCCATCTCGTCCAGAATGTGGTTCAGCGTGTGGATTGCGCGCTTTAAGTAGGAAGTAAAGCAGATGTCGAAATCATAGCCCTCAGCCTTTAAGAGCTGACCGGCAGCCTTTGCCTCCTCGTGGCCCTTGTCCGAGAGGTCTACATCCATCCAGCCGGTGAACAGATTTTTCTTGTTCCACTCACTTTCGCCGTGTCGCACCAATACGAGTTTCATCATCGCAATCGCTCCTTTCGTAAGCCCTGACTCCGCGTCACAGTCGGCGTATTTACCAGGCTTTAGAGCATGATAACACAAAGCGACGGGCTTTTCCATGCGCTATAGCGAATGGGGCAAAGCGCATTGAGTTTTTGTGCCGCTTTTGTTAGAATTAGACATTATGACGAAAACGGAGGCTGCTATGGGCAAAAAATTGCTGTTGATTAACACGGGAGGTACCTTTTCTTCGGTGTCGAGCGAAAAGGGACTTGCACCGGGCATCAACCTCGAGGAAATTATGAAAACCATAGGGCCGATCGGCGACGGACACACCTTTGAGCTAAAGGACTATGCTTCCCTCGACTCGGCGAACATCACGCCGGAGGACTGGGTTGCGATTGCGAATCTCGTTGCGGCGGCCAGAGAGGACTGTGACGGTGTCGTCATTATCCACGGCACGGACAGCATGTCCTACACCTCCTCGATGCTCTCGTTCATGCTCCAGAATATCGAGATGCCGGTCATTCTGACGGGAAGCCAGCTGCCGCTCCGCGCGCCCCTGACCGATGCGATCGATAACCTCCGCTGCGCGATTACGGCGGGCTTAAGTGGCATGTTGCGCGGCGTCTATACGGTCTTTCACCAGAAGCTCATTCTCGGCTGCCGCACCTCGAAGGTGAGAACCATCTCGTTCAATGCCTTTGAGTCGGTCAACTATCCGTTGATCGGCGAATTCAATGCGTTCGGCATGCAGGTCTTAAAGGAGCCGCTCCGCCGCGCGGCGTTTCAGCTTTCGCCGGAGTACTCGGAGAACATCGCGGTCTTGAAGATTTTCCCGGGTATGCACGCGGATATCTTCCGCTATCTCTACGACAAGGGCTGTGAAGGCGTGTTTGTCGAAGCCTTCGGTCTCGGCGGCGTGCCCTTCCTCCACAATAATATCCTGGAGGAGATTGACCGCGCGAGCAGCAAGGGCATGAGCATTTTGGTCGGCAGCCAGTGCCGCTACGAGGGCAGCAATCTCGATGTCTACGAGACCGGTCTTCGCGTGCAGGAGAGCGGCGGCATCCCGGTCTTTGATATGACCCAGGAGGCGACGGTCACGAAGCTCATGTGGGCGCTCGGCAGAAGCAAGGAGAGAGAAGATGTGCGGAAGTCCTTCTTCACGAACTATGTGGATGAGGTCACGTTGCCGCGCCTCCGCTGAGGGGAAAGCGTGTTTCTTCCTTGACAGAGAAAATCAGGCTGATTATACTGGAAAAAACCTATAGCCAAAGGCGTTGACAAAGAGAGTAGACACGGAAAACAGCGACAGAGAGTCGGGGACGGTGGAAGCCCGGCGCCAAGTACCCGTGTTGAAAATCACTTTCGAGCCGCTCTCCAGAGCCGCGGCGCAAGCTGCGGGGTAGGGAGAGACGTAGGCCTCACGTCACGGGGAAAAGCGAAATACAGGTGGTACAGCGAAAGCAGAGAGCGTTCGTCCTGAGAGGGGCGGGCGCTTTTTCTTTTGAGACAGGAGGATGGAGAAGTGTACAGAAAAGTCCCAACAGACATGAACTTTGTGGCGCGCGAGGGCGAAGTCGAGAAGTTCTGGGCAGAGAATCAGATTTTTGAGAAGTCCGTCGAGCAGCGCGAGGGCTGCGAGACCTATATGTTCTACGACGGGCCGCCGACCGCAAACGGCAAGCCGCACATCGGCCACGTCGAGACCCGTGTCATCAAGGACATGATTCCGCGCTACCACGCGATGAAGGGACAGTATGTCCCGCGAAAGGCGGGCTGGGACACCCATGGTCTGCCGGTCGAGCTCGAGGTCGAGAAGGAAATCGGCATCGAGGGCAAGGATGAAATCGAGGCGTACGGCGTCGAGCCCTTCATCAAAAAGTGCCGCGAGTCCGTGTGGCGTTATAAGGAAATCTGGGAGCGCTTTTCCGGCAAGGTCGGCTTCTGGGCGGACATGGAGCACCCCTATATCACCTGCGACGATAACTACATCGAGTCGGAGTGGTGGGCCTTAAAGGAAATCTGGAACAAAGACCTGCTCTACAAGGGCTTTAAGGTTGTGCCCTACTGCCCGCATTGCGGGACCCCGCTCTCCTCGCACGAGGTCGCGCAGGGCTATAAGGCAATCAAAGACAGAACCGCGATTGTCCGCTTCCGGGTAAAGGGCGAAGAGGCTTACTTCCTCGCCTGGACCACGACGCCCTGGACCTTGCCCTCGAACATCGCGCTCTGCGTGAATCCGCACGAGAGCTATGCGAAGGTCAAGGCAGCGGACGGCAACACCTACTATCTCGCGGAGGCACTTCTTGAGAAGGTGCTCGGCGAGGGCTATGAAATCTTAGAGCGCTACACCGGCAAGGAGCTCGAACACAAGCCCTATGAGCCGCTCTACAGCTGTGCGGCGGAAGCGGCGGCGCGTCAGCATAAAGAGGCTTTCTTTGTCTACGCGGACGAGTATGTCACGATGACCGACGGTACCGGCATTGTCCACATCGCCCCGGCCTTCGGTGAGGACGATGCGCGTGTGGGCCGCCGCTATGACGCGCCTTTTGTCCAGATGGTGGACGACAAGGGAAAGATGAAGGCAGAGACCGGCAAATTTGCCGGCATGCGCTGCAAGCCGACCGAGAAGGAAATCGAAGAGGGCGCTGTCTCGGCAGATCCGGAAGTGCTGAAGGACCTCGAGGAGAGAGGCCTGCTCTTTGCATCCCCGAAGGTCGAGCACGACTACCCGCACTGCTGGCGCTGCGGCACGCCGCTCATCTACTATGCGCGCGAGTCCTGGTTCATCAAGATGACCGCGGTGCGCGACGACCTCGTGCGAAACAATCAGAAAATCAACTGGGTGCCGCAGTCCATCGGCGAGGGACGTTTCGGCAACTGGATTGAGAATATTCAGGACTGGGCGGTCTCGAGAAACCGCTACTGGGGCACGCCGCTCAATATCTGGGAGTGCCCGGACTGTGGCGAGAAGCTTGCGGTCGGTTCCCGCGAAGAGCTGGCAACGCTCTCCGGCGACGAGAGCGCAAAGACCGTCGAGTTGCATCGCCCCTATGTGGACCGCTTTACGATTCCCTGCCCGAAGTGCAGCGGTAAGATGAAGCGCGTTCCGGAGGTGGTCGATGTCTGGTTTGACTCGGGCGCCTGCCCCTACGCGGAGCTCCACTATCCCTTTGAGAACAAGGAACTCTTGGAGCAGCAGCTTCCGGCTTCCTTCATCTCCGAGGCAGTCGATCAGACCCGCGGCTGGTTTTACTCCCTCCACGCGGAGTCGACGCTGCTCTTTAACAAGCCCGCTTTCACGAATGTCATCGTGATGGGCCTTGTGCTGGATGAGAACGGCAATAAGATGTCCAAGTCGAAGGGCAATGCGGTCGATCCGATGGAGGCGCTCGATACCTTCGGCGCCGATGCGATTCGCTGGTACTTCTACACGGCGGCCGCGCCGTGGCTCCCGAAGAAGTTCTCGGAGGATGCGGTTCGCGAGGGACAGAGAAAGTTCCTCGGCACGCTCTGGAATACCTACGCATTCTATGTGCTCTATGCCGACATTGACCGCTTCGATCCGACGCAGTACAAGCTCGATTACGAGAAGCTCTCGGTCATGGACAAGTGGCTGCTCTCGAAGATGAACAGCATGGTGCGGGATGCGGACAAGAATCTCGCGGCGTATAAGATTCCGGAGACCGCTGCGGTGCTCCAGGAGTTTGTCGATGACATGTCGAACTGGTATGTGCGCCGTTGCCGCAACCGTTTCTGGGCAAAGGGCATGGAGCAGGACAAGATTAATGCGTTCATGACGCTCTACACGGCGCTGGTCACGGTCGCGAAGGCGGCGGCTCCTATGATTCCGTTCATGAGTGAGCAGATTTATCAGAATTTGGTTCGCACGGTCGATACATCCGCGACGGAGTCCGTGCACCTCTCTGATTACCCGGTTGCGGACGAGGCGCACATCGACGCAGCGCTCGAGAAGAGCATGGACGAGGTGCTGAAAGTGGTCGTGCTCGGCCGCTCGGCACGCGAGGCTTCCGGCAGAAAGAACCGTCAGCCGCTCTCGATGCTCTATGTGAAGGCGCCGGAGACGCTCGGCAGCTTTTATCAGGATATCATCCGCGATGAGCTGAATGTAAAGGCACTCGAGTTCACGGACGACGCGGAGCGTTTTGTGAATTACCTCTTCAAGCCGCAGTTAAAGACTGTGGGACCGAAGTACGGCAAGCACCTGAATGCGATTAAGGAGCATTTAAAGGCGCTCGACGGTCAGAAGGCGATGGCGGAACTCAATGCAAACGGCAGCCTCGGCTTTACCCTGCCGGACGGCACGAAAGTATCGCTTTGCAGAGAAGATCTCTTAATCGAGAGCGCGCAGTCGGAGCGCTATGTCTCTGCGCAGGACAACGGCATCACCGTGGTGCTCGACATTGCGCTTACCGAGGCACTCATCGAAGAGGGCTTTGTGCGAGAGCTGATCTCGAAGGTGCAGACCATGCGAAAAGATGCCGGATTTGAGGTCACGGATCACATTGTGCTGAACATTCGCGGCAACGAAAAGATTGCCGCACTCGCCGAGAAGTACGAAGAATTGTTGAAGAATACGGTTCTTTCCGATGAGATTCATAGTGAATCGGACAAAAATCGTGAAGATTTCACGAAAGAGTGGAATTTGAACGGTGAACTCGTTACACTCTCGGTGCGACGTGTCAAAGCGCAGTGAGAAATGGAGGAGATTGAGTTGGCAGGAGTTATCAAGAAGTTGGATAAGGAGACGCTGAAGCAGGAGATTATCAACAACCTGAAGACGCTCTACCGGAAAGATGTCAGTGAGGCGACGCTGCAGATGGTCTATCAGGCAGTCGCCTATGCAGTCAAGGAAGATGTGATCGACAACTGGATTGCGACGCAGAAGGCATATGACAAAGCGGGCGCAAAGAAGGTCTATTATCTCTCGATGGAGTTCCTGGTTGGCAGAGCGCTCGGCAACACGATGCTCGCACTCAAGGAAGAAGATGTAATCCGCGAAGCGGTCGAAGAACTCGGCTTTGACTTAACGGAGATTGAGGATGAGGAGAGAGACCCGGCGCTCGGCAACGGTGGCCTCGGTCGTCTCGCGGCCTGCTTCCTAGACTCGCTCTCGACCCTCAACTACCCGGCTTACGGCTGCGGCATCCGCTATCACTACGGCATGTTCCGCCAGAAGATTGAGAACGGCTACCAGAAGGAAATTCCGGATGACTGGTTAAAGAACGGCTATCCGTTTGAGATTAAGCGCGACGAGTATGCCTGCGAAGTCAAGTTCGGCGGCTATGTCGCGACCCGCATGGAGAACGGCAACCCGCACTTCTACCAGAAGAACTACCAGTCGGTTCGCGCGGTGCCCTACGATCTCCCGATTGTCGGCTACGGCAACCACATTGTGAACACGCTCCGCATCTGGGATGCGGAGGCGATTACGAGCTTCCGCCTCGACTCCTTTGACCGTGGCGATTATCAGAGAGCCGTGGAAGAGCAGAACCTCGCGAGAACCATCTCCGAGGTCCTCTACCCGAACGACAACCACTATTCGGGCAAGGAGCTCCGCTTAAAGCAGCAGTACTTCTTCATCTCGGCGTCTCTTCAGACCGCAATCAAGAAGTTCCTGCAGAGCCACGACGACATCCGCGAGCTCCCGAACTATGTCGTGTTCCAGATGAACGACACCCACCCCACGGTCGCGGTGCCGGAGCTCATGCGCATCCTGATGGACGAGCAGGAACTCGGCTGGGAAGAGGCGTGGGCAATCACGAGCAAGGCTTGCGCATACACGAACCACACAATCATGACCGAGGCGCTCGAGAAGTGGCCCATTGAGCTCTTCTCCCGCCTGCTGCCGCGTATCTACCAGATTGTCGAGGAGATCAACCGCCGCTTCCTGCTTGAAATCGAGCACAAGTTCCCGGGCGATCAGGCGAGAAAAAATCGCATGGCAATTATCCACGACGGCCAGGTGCGCATGGCGTTCATGGCCTGCGCGGCATCCTTCTCGATCAACGGTGTCGCGAAGATTCACACCGAAATTCTTGAGAAGCAGACGCTCCGCGACTTCTACGAGCTCTCGCCCGAGAAATTCAACAACAAGACCAACGGTATCACGCAGCGCCGTTTCCTGCTCCACGCGAACCCGCTGCTCGCCGACTGGATTACGGAGCGCATCGGCGACAAGTGGATCACGGACCTCTCCGAGATGAAGAAGCTCGGCGTCTATGTGGACGATGAGAAGAGCCGCCAGGAGTACATGAACATCAAGTACAAGAACAAGGTGCGCCTCGCGAATTACATTCTCGAGCACAACGGCATTGTCGTGGATCCGCGTTCCATCTTCGATGTTCAGGTCAAGCGCCTGCACGAGTACAAGCGCCAGCTCATGAACATTCTCCATGTCATGTACCTCTACAACAAGATTAAGGACAACCCGGATATGCCGTTCTATCCGCACACCTTCATTTTCGGCGCAAAGGCGGCTGCGGGTTATCACCGCGCGAAGCTCACGATTAAGTTAATCAATGCCGTGGCGGATGTGATCAACAACGACGCATCGATCAACGGCAAGATCAAGGTTGTCTTCATTGAGGACTATTGTGTCTCGAGCGCAGAGATTATCTTTGCGGCGGCAGATGTCTCCGAGCAGATTTCGACCGCAAGTAAGGAGGCATCCGGCACTTCGAACATGAAGTTCATGCTGAACGGCGCGCCGACCCTCGGCACAATGGACGGCGCAAACATCGAGATTGTGCACGAAGTCGGTGAGGACAATGCGTTCATCTTCGGTATGTCGGCGGATGAGGTCATTCACTACGAGCAGAATGGCGGTTACAATCCGATGGATATTTTCAATGCCGACCAGGAGATTCGCCGCGTCCTGATGCAGCTAATCAACGGCTTCTACTCGCCTGACGATCCGGAGCGCTTCCGCGATATCTACAATTCTCTGCTCACCGGCTCGAACGGCGATCGCCCGGATGTCTATTTTATTCTGAAGGATTTCCGCGCCTATGCGGAGGCGCATGAGCGTGTGGACAAGGCGTACGCGGACGAGGAGAATTGGGCAAAGATGTGCATGCGGAACACCGCGGCGGCAGGCCCGTTCAGCTCCGATCGCACGATTGAGGAGTATGTGAGAGATATCTGGCACCTGAAAAAGGTCGAGGTAAAGCTCTGAGCCTTTTACAGGAAAGACAAACAAAAAACAGCGTTCCGGTTTATTCCGGGACGCTGTTTTCTTGTGTGCTGTTTTTTGTCCTATCACTCTGCTTTATGCGCCGAGTAAATCGAGGAGTTGCGTGAGATCCTTTTTGCCGAACTGCGGCGGCTCGTCGTTTACGAGGAAGCAGGGCACGCTCATCACTTCGTACCGCTCGCGGAGTGCCGGGAAGCGGTTCAGGTCGAAGACCTCCGTCGTGATATGCGGGTTCAGCGTCGCAAGGCGCTGGGCGCTCGTCACGAGCTCCGGGCACATGGTGCAGGAGAGACTCACGAGAATCCGAATCCGGATGTCCCTGTCGATCGCGGCAATGCGGGACAAGGCTTCTTCGGCGACCGGCTGCCCCTTGCTCCCGGCATTGTAGAGTCCGAGCACGAACGAAGTGAATTCGTGGCCGCCCGGCACGCCGTGGAAGCAGAGCCCCGCGTAACTGCCGTTCTCGCGGAAAATGCGGACATAGGGCAGAGCAGTGTCCGTATCGCGAGAGGCGAGCGGATCGGGTGCGCTCTCTTCGGAGAGCGTGAGTTTATCGCTGAGAGCGGTGAGCGCCTCCAAATAGTGCCGTAGTTCGGAGGAGACTGCGCCCTCGTCCGTGTAGAGTTTCAGCGTGAGCTCCTCGGTGAGCCGCGAAAAGACTGTGTTCAGCTGCTGTATCATTGCGCTGTCAAAGGGAGTATCGCCGCTCTGTACCGCCACGGTCGCCGGTGCGCTGTCCTGAGCCGTGTGGACAGCCGCGCGGCGGGTTTGAATATCCGCTTTGACACCCGTCTCTTTCTGGCGCTTTGCAATGTATTTTTCGAGCTCGGTCGCCGCAACCGCGCCGTCGCCGGTCGCGGTCACGACCTGGCGCAGGTTCTTTTCGCAGACATCGCCCGCGGCGTAGAGGCCGTCCAGACTGGTTTTCTGATTCCGGTCGGTCGGCACATATCCCTGCGCATCAATCTCCGCGAGGCTCTTGAGGAGCGAAGAGGAGGGCGCGTAGCCCGCAAAGACAAAGACACCGAAGCTGCCGCCGTCCGCGGGGCTGAATTCAGTCACCTCGCCGGTCTTCGTGTTTCGGTAGCGAATGTAGCGCAGCATGCCATCGCCCGAGACCTCCTCGACTTCGGTGTCGTATTTTATCGTGATTTTTTCGTGCTGTTTCGCGGGTTCCGCGACCTTCGCGGCACAGGTAAAATCAGGCTCGCGAATCAAGATGGTCACATGGGAAGCGTACTTTGTGAGGAACACCGCTTCCTCTGCCGCGGCAAAGCCGCCGCCGACCACAAAGACCTCGCGGCCGGTGAAAAACTCGCCGTCGCAGGTCGCGCAGTAGGCAATGCCGTGGCCCTTATATTCCGCCTCGCCCGGGAAACCGATCATGCGCGGATGCGCGCCGGTCGCGAGAATCACACCGTGGGCGCGGAAATCCCCCTTCGGCGTTCTGACGACAAAGAAACCGTCTTCTTGTTTCAGGCCCGTCGCTTCGGCGAGCAGAAATTCTGCGCCGAAGTTTTCCGCCTGGCGGCGCATCTCGGCAGTCAGTGCCTCGCCGCTCATCGGCGCGGCACCCGGGTAGTTCACAACCTCGGCGGTAATCGTAATCTGGCCGCCGAACTTTTCCTGTTCCAGAATGAGGACGCGGTAGCAGGCTCTCGCAAGATAGAGACCGGCGGTCAGCCCAGCAGGGCCGCCGCCGATGACTACCGCGTCATAGAAAGAAGTTCTCTCTGCTGACGTCATGAATATTCCTTTCTCTTTATTACAGGGCACCGACGAGATCCAGGCTCGGCTTCAGGGTTTCCGCGCCGGGGGTCCACTTTGCAGGGCAAACCTCATCGCCGTGCTCGCGGACAAACTGGCAAGCCTGCACTTTGCGGAGCAGTTCCTCCGCATTGCGGCCCACATTGCCCGCGTTGACCTCATAAGCGACAATCTTAAGATCCGGATCCACAATGAAGGTGCCGCGCTCCGCGAGACCGGCCTCCGGAATCAGGACTTCAAAGTCGCGCGCGAGCGCCTGGGTCGGATCCGCGAGCATGGGATAGGTGATCTTCGAGATCTTCTCGGAGTGATCGTGCCACGCCTTGTGAACAAAGTGCGTGTCGCAGGAGACCGAGTAGATCTCACAGCCTGCCTTTTGGAAGGCGGCGTAGTTGTTCTCGAGGTCCTCGAGCTCGGTCGGGCACACAAAGGTGAAGTCCGCCGGGTAGAAGAAGAAGACGCTCCACTTGCCGCGGAGATCCTCGCGGTTCACGGTCTTAAAGCTGTTGTTCTGAAACGCCTGTGCGCTGAAATCGCTGATTTCCTTGCCGATAAGGGACATGTGGTTTTCCTCCTTGTATTAACTGTAAATGCAAACCTAGAAGCAACTTATAAAGATTAGATGAATCGAAATCATCTTGAGTACAGTTTACCATGTCTTACTCAAATGTCAATAATAATTCCTGTTTTTATTTGAATGTATACTTTCCGAGAAATCCTTGTCCGGCCGCATCATTTGTGATATTATATCGGAAAATGTGTCCGCATTCAGGAGAATTGCGGCACAGGCTGGAGGAACGGGATGATCATTTTAAACAGAATTTTATCCATTGTTTTTGTCATTGTCTGCGTGTTTCTCTCCGGTGTCGTTCTGATGCAGGAGGGAAAAGATCAGGGACTTGGTGCAATCGGTGGCATTGCGGATTCTTACTGGGGTAAGATTCGCGGGCGCTCGGTGGAGGGAACACTTGAAAAGCTCACGGCAGTTGCGGCGGTGCTGTTCCTCGCCCTTGCATTTGCGCTGAACTTGATAAAGTAAAAGAAAGGAAGCTCCCGCAGAACGCGCGGGGGCTTTTTTTCACGGTCTTGTTGACGACAGATTCCAAGAAAGAGGAGAAAGCGGGAGCGTATGACGCACGAAGAGTTATTGAAGAAGAGAGAACAGGTGCTGCTCAAGTTAATGGAAGACCCGATGTATCAGCCCATGCGCCTCCGGGAAATCGCATTGTTTCTGGATGTGCCGAAGTCTAAGCGGCGGGATCTCGAGGAGACGCTCAGTGCCCTTGTGCGGGAGGGCAGAATCCGCATCTCGAAGAGCGGCAAGTACGGGAAACCGGAAAAGGAGGAGAAGGAGGGCATCTTCGCGGCAAATGCGAAGGGCTTCGGCTTTGTTCGCATTCCCGGCGAGGAACACGATGTCTTTATCCCCCGCGACAAGACGAGGGGCGCACTGCAGGGCGACACCGTCCGCATTCTGATTCCGCGCGGGCAGCAGCTCGAGCGCCGCGAGGGGCGCGTCGTGGAGGTGGTGGCGCGCGGTGTGAGCCGTCTGGTCGGCTATTACCGGCGCGAAAACAACGGCGGCGTCGTGATTCCGGACAACGCGCGCTTTGCAGCGGATGTCGTTGTCCCGAAGAAGGAGTCACTTGGCGCGGAGACGGGCCAGAAGGTCGTGGTCGAAATCACGCGCTATCCGAAGGAGAAGAGCGAGGCGCTCGAGGGGCGCATCACCGAATTGCTGGGCCGGGCGACGGCGCCGGGGGTCGATCTGACCTCGATTGTGCGCAGCTTTGACATTCCGGACAGCTTTTCCGAGGAATGTCTGATTGAGGCAGCGCATGTCGCAAAGCGCGGCAAGACGGAGGAGACAGAGCCGAGAGGGCGCCGGGATCTCCGCGCGCTCTGTACGGTCACGATAGACGGCGAAGACTCGAAGGATCTGGACGATGCGATTTCGCTCGACCGCCTCGAGAACGGCAACCTTTTGCTCGGTGTCCACATTGCGGATGTCAGCGAATATGTGAGAGAGGGCGGAGCGCTGGACCGCACGGCCTTAAACCGCGGTACCAGCGTGTATCTACCGGACCGCGTGATTCCGATGCTACCGGTCGCACTCTCGAACGGCATCTGTTCGCTGAACGAGGGCGAGGATCGCCTCGCGCTCTCCTGTCTCATGGAGTTCACGCCGACCGGCGAACAGGTGAGGCACGATATCTGCGAGTCGGTGATACGCTCCGACCGCCGTCTCACCTATACGACGGTCAATCAGATTGTCACGAACCATGAGCCGGAACTCTGTGAACACTATGCGGAGCTCGTGCCGATGCTCGAGGAGATGGATGACCTCGCGCACGCACTCCGGGAGCGCCGCAGCGAGAGAGGCTATATCGACTTTGATTTCCCGGAGAGCAAGGTGATTTTGAGCCCCGCCGGCAAGCCGCTCGAAATCCGCGCCTATGAGCGGAACGAGGCAACCCGCCTCATTGAGGATTTCATGCTTGCGGCCAATGAGACGGTCGCAAAGACCTACTGTTTAAAGCACATTCCGTTCGTATACCGCATTCACGAGGCACCCACGACAGAAAAATTGCAGGTATTAAAGACCTTTGTCGCGAACTTCGGCCTGAACCTGCCGCTCAAAAACGGAGAGGTCACACCGCGCGAAATTCAAAAGCTCCTGCTCCGCGTCGAGGACACCGAGACCGAAGACCTGGTGAGCCGCATGGCGCTCCGCACCATGACGCAAGCCAGCTATTCGGTGGACTGCGTCGGGCACTTCGGTCTGGCTTCTCGCTATTACACGCACTTCACCTCGCCGATTCGCCGTTATCCGGACCTCCAGATACACCGCATCATCAAGGAGCATCTGCGAAACGGCATGAATGCAAAGCGCACGGAGCACTACCGCGCTGTTTTGCCGGGTGTCGCCGAGCAGGCGAGCAAGACCGAGCGGAGAGCACAGGAGTGCGAGCGGGATGCCGTGAAGTTCAAAAAGTGCGAGTACATGGAGCAGCACATCAACGAAGTATTCGATGGCATCATCAGCGGTGTGACGCGCTACGGCATCTATGTGGAGCTTAAAAATACCGTGGACGGCATGATACGGGTCTCGGAGTTGCAGGACGACCGCTATCAGTTTAACGAGGAGAAGGCCGAACTGGTCGGTGAGTTCACGAAGAAGCGCTATCGCCTCGGCGAGCCGCTCCGCGTTCGCGTGACCGGCGCCGACAGGCTGCTCCGCACCGTCGATTTTATCCCCGAACCGGCACTTCTGGCGGACGAGGAGGATTAAAGGAGGAGAAGAGGAGAGGCATGGGAAAAGAGAGCAAAAAACTCATCGCGAACAATAAAAAAGCCCGCTTCGACTATTTTATTCTTGAGACATTCGAGACCGGAATCGAGCTTTTCGGCACGGAGGTCAAGGCGCTCCGAATGGGGCACTGCTCCGTGAAGGAGAGCTGGGTTGATATTCGGAACGGAGAAATTTTTATTTACGGGATGCACATCAATCCCTATGAGAAGGGAAATATTTTCAACAAAGACCCGCTCCGCGTGCGGAAACTGCTCATGCATAAGAGCGAAATCCGCCGCCTGATCGGCACCATCAAGGAAAAGGGACTCACGCTTGTGCCGCTCGAAGTGTACCTGAAGGGCAGACTCGTCAAAGTGGAGATCGGCCTCGCACAGGGCAAAAAGAAGTATGACAAGCGCGCGACCATCGCGAAAAATGACGCGAGACGGGATTTGGAGCGGAATTTCAAGGGAAGCGTGCGATATTAAAACGATAGTCGGTGAGAACCTGATATTTTCAGACAATGACTTTCGTCACCGGCGCGGAAAACGCTAAAAAAAAGATAAACTTCTTTAAAAATCGCAAAAAGCGCTTGTTTTTCAAAAATAAAGCGCTATACTTGTTTTCATTGCAAGCGGAGTTTTCCGCGGGCATATAAAGGAGGATAAAATCATGAAGAAGAATGTAGTTCGCGCACTTGTGTTAGGAACTGTTGCAGCAGCAGCTCTTGCATTCACCGCTTGCGGCGGCAGCAAGAAGGAAGAGACCACTGCAGCAAAGCAGGAGTCTTCTGTCGAGACCAAGGCCGGCGAGACCACCAAGGCTGAGGAGTCCAAGAAGGACGAGACCACCAAGGCAGGCGAGACCACCAAGGCAGGCGAGACCAAGGCTGATGCTTCCAAGAAGGATGACAAGGCAGCTGATGCTAAGGAGTCCACGATGGTCGGCACCCTTGACGAGGTGAAGGACTTTGCATTCACGCTTGTCGATGAGAAGGGCACGGCTTATCAGTTCACCTTCGAGCAGGGCAAGGCACCGGAAGGCCTTTCCGATGTCAAGGCTGGCGACAAGGTCACCGTTACCTACACGGGCACGATCTCCGAGACCAATCCGTTCGAGGGCACGGTTGTCTCCGTCAAGAAGGCTTGAGAATCATAAAAATCACGAACAGCTCCGGGCAACCGGGGCTGTTTTTTTGTCCGGAAACTTCTTTTGGCAGAAAAGGTTGACGCGCTGTGGTACACTGTAACTGGCAGCAGAATCACCAAAGTTCAACTGCCACAAGGAGTAAAACACATGAATATTTTCAATATCATCGGGCCCGTGATGATAGGGCCCTCGAGCTCGCATACGGCCGGCGCGTGCCGCATCGGGCGCGTCGTCAATAAACTTGCCGGTGATGCCCGCATTGTCCGCGTGCGCATTCAGCTCTCCGGTTCTTTCGCGCGCACCTATCAGGGACACGGCACGGACCGCGCGATTCTCGCCGGCATTCTCGGCTACTACAGCTGGTCGGAGGAGCTCCGCGACTCCATGCGCATTGCCGCAGAGCGCGGTCTCTCTTATGAATTTGTGCCGGAGGATATTCCAGGCACGCATCCGAACACGGCGCGCGTCTATTACGAGTGCGACAACGGCAAGCAGGGCATGGTTGAGGGCGCGAGCATAGGCGGCGGCAACATTCAGATTACCAACATCGACGGCATGGAGGTGAACTTTACCGGCGATAACAACACCCTCTTAATTCTGCACCTCGATCGCCCGGGTGTGATTGCGGCGGTCACCCACTTAATGTACGAGAAGTACGGCGACCTGAATATCGGCAACTTCCGTCTGAGCCGGAAGGAAAAGGGCGGCGAGGCGCTCATGATGCTGGAACTAGACCAGATGCCGCCGGAGAGCGTGATTGAGGATCTCAATAACATTAAAAATGTGGAGCGCGCCATTCTGATTCGCGCGCTTGGCTGACGGAGGGCAGAATGATTCAGTACAATTCCATTCAGGAAATCGTGGAGGCAGCCGAAAGGGCAGGCCTTAAAATCAGCGAGCTCTGTCTGAAAGACCAGGCGCAGCAGCTCGGCATCACGGAAGAAGAGCTGTATCGGGAGATGGAGAAGGACTTTGATGTGATGATCGAGGCGGCGGACTGGGGACAGCAGCCCGGCAGAATATCGCGCTCAGGTCTCACCGGTGAAGAGGGCTACCGCATGAAGCAGTACGCCGAGCATAAGGGCGGCTTAACGGGCAGCCTCATGACCAAGGCCATGGCGCGCGCGCTTGCGGTGAGCAACTGTAACGCGGCGATGGGACGCATTGTCGCGACGCCGACTGCGGGCAGCTGCGGCATTTTGCCCGGTTGTCTGGTACCCATGTACGAGGACAGAAATTTTTCAAAGCGCGATGTCGTGATGTCTATCTTCACGGCGGGGGCGTTCGGCATGGTCATTGCGACCAATGCCTGCATTGCGGGCGCGCAGGGCGGATGTCAGGCGGAGTGCGGCTCCGCAGCCGGTATGGCGGCTGCTGCACTGGTTGAGCTCATGGGCGGCACGCCCGCGCAGTGCGCGGATGCGCTCGGCATGGTCATTGTGAATGAACTGGGCCTGGTCTGCGACCCGGTCGCGGGCCTGGTCGAGATACCCTGCATCAAGCGGAACGCGGCCGGTGTGATTCTCGCCTACGCCTGCGCCGATATGGCACTCGCCGACATCGGCCTAAAGATTCCGGCGGATGAGTGCATCACGGCGATGAAAGAAGTCGGTGACCGTATGTCGTCCGATCTGAAGGAGACCGCGGGCGGCGGTCTTGCGACAACGCCGACCGGAAAGAGACTGAGGGAGCAGGTCTTTGGAAAAGAGTAAGCCGGAGAACGCGAACATAGAACACACGGATAACAGGAGGAAGATATGAAAAAACTTGTGACATGGACCCTTGCGCTGAGCCTTGCGCTTCCGCTCGTTGCCTGCGGTGGCGGCAAAAAGGCGGAGACAAAGAGCGAGACCGTAGCGGCAAGCGAGGCGAGCGGCGAGGCAGAGAAGCCCTTTACCATCCAGCCCTTTCAGGCCGTCGACAAGCAGGATTACGGCATCCGCGTCGACGGGTATATGACGGACCCGATCGACAATGGGTTCATTTCCTTCACGCTGCAGAATAAAAGCGAGACGGTATCGTATCGCTTCCTCTTGGATTCCTTCACCGGAGACGGCATCCGCCTCTATGGCCCGATTAACAAGGTCGTGGAGCCGGGGCAGGAGACGCCGGTACAGCTCCCGATTCGGACGAACCCGGACTATAAACTTCAGGATTTCGGCGACCTCGAGTTCCGCTTCCTGGTTCAGGATTCGAAGCTCTCGGTCTATACGCCGGAAAAGGATGAGGTGTTCCACATCTACCCGAACGGAGAAAATAGCAAGGTTCACTACACTTGGAAGGAGAAGGAGGGCGATAAGCTCCTCGATGAGAACGCGTATTTCAAGGCGACGAACACCGGTGTCACGAAGGACAAGTACGGCAATTACGTCCTGAACCTCTATCTCGAGAACCGCTCCGATAAGCTGATTACCCTGTATATTCAGGGCGGCGCAGTCAACGGCATCCCGATTGAAATGAATAACTACCATGTTGTGGGGGCGGGACAGGCCGCGTTCATCCCGATTTTCTGGGATCATTCCTATGTCGAGGACACGAAGGTCGAGGAGATTCAAAATCTGAGCTTCAACCTGTTTGTGGACGAGGGAAATACCTTCGTGATGTCGGAGCACCCGGCGCTCGAAAAAACCTATACGGTGGAACCGTAAATAGAAAGGCAGTCCCGAGGGGCTGCCTTTTTGTATCGGGCGACAAGCAAAGGCTTTGTCACAGGGCGGACGGAAGATGAGATGAAGGGGGGCTGTATTGTAAAGTCAGCCCCCGCGTGCTATGCTTTTTCGGTAAAGTGACAGGCATCGCAAAACGGAGGAGACTGAGGGATGAAGAGACGCACGGCACTTGCACTGGCATGTATTTTGGCACTTTCCCTGACGGCTTGCGGCGGCAAGAAAGCGGCCAAAGAGAGCGCAGAGACAACTGAGATGACAGAAACCGCAGAGAGCGGGGCCGGAACCGAGAAGCAGGTGAAAGCCGAATTCCGCATTACTCCGTTTCAGGCTGTGGACAAGGAAGACTACGGCGTCAAAGTCGTCAACTACGGAAAGGTCGGCGAGGACCAGGAATACCTGCAGCTCAGCTTGCAGAATAAGAGTAAGGACAAGAGCTATGTCTTTGTGCTAAAAAACTTGGAAGGCGACGGCATTGTGCTCACAACGAGCGGAATCAGCGAGACCGTAGAGCCCGGACAGGAAAAGCAGGTCAATCTGATTTTCCAAAAGAACAGCATATATAGCCTTAAGAGTTTCGGGGATTTGACCTTCCGCTTTGCGATTGTGGACAGCTCTGCGCAGAATCAGAAGGGGGAGACCGATGTGTTTCACATCTACCCCTACGGCGAGAACCAGGAAGTGAATTATGTCTTTGCGCCGAATGACAGCTACAAGCCGCTCGATGACAATGAGATTTTTGAAGCGGTGGTGACAGAGTGCAAGCAGGACCAATTCGGAGATGAGAATGTGTTTTTCTATCTTCGGAACAAGACAAACAAGCGGCTCTATATCAACAGCGATAAGGGAAGCGTGAACGGAGAGACGCGTAGCACAACGCGCTACTTTGATATAGGTCCGGGGCAGTCCCTGTTCGGCTTTATCACATATCAGGATCTCACGATACCGGAGGCGAATATTAAGGAGCTGCAATTCAATCTGCGGGTGCAGGATGTCGACAATCTTGCGGGCGGACCGCTCCTCGATAAGACCTATACCGTCACGCCGTAAACAAGAAAGCAGCAAAAGAGCAGCCGGAGGAGGGCTGCTTTTTTGTTGGGAGAAATATCAAATTATAAATCTTAAGTATATAAATACTTGTATGAAATGTTGAGAGCGTGGTATGCTTTTTGAAAATAGTTGCGTGCACAGCCGGAACCTGTGCCGCGGCAGCGGCACACGGAAAGGGGACAACAGGAGGAAGGCAGATGAAAAGACACCGGAGCGCGGCAATTCTGCTCGCACTGGCACTCTCCGTGAGCGCCTGCGGACAGAAGGCAGAGAAGCGGGCGGAGACAGCGAAAACCACAGCCTTAGAGCCCTTCACCGCGGCGGATCAGGAGATGTATTCGATTGCCGTGGATGGCATACAGTCCGAAGAGGACGGGGCGTATGCGGTCCTCGTGACCTTAAAGAATAAGACAACGGATAAGACCCTCAAGTTTTCGCTCGAGCACGCAAGCGGAGATCAGCTGGTGCTGGACAGCTATCTCGGCGCAGAGCTTGCGCCAGGCAAGACCGTCAAAGAGAACATCGAGTTTCGCAAATCGCCGTATTACGCGTTCTCGGATTTCAGCGATATCCGGCTCGATTTTGAGGTGGAGGATGAGGCAGATCCGCTTGCCCGTCGCGATCAGCAGGACGAAGTGCACATCTACCCCCGCGGCGGGAACAGCGGCGCCCGCTTTGAGCGGCAGACGAAAAAGCGCGATCAGGTGATTGCGGAAGAGGATACCTTCAAGGTGGTCTTCCTTGGCGGCGAATTCAACGACAGAAAAAACTATCTGATGCACTTTTATCTCGAGAATAACGGCGAGAAAGAGATGCGCTTCGCAATCGACTACCCGTCGCTGAACGGCAAAATGATTGCGAATGTCATGACCGTGTATCTGGAGCCCGGCGAGCGGCGCTTCGACACGCTGCGCTTTAGCAAATCGAAGATTGAGGAGAATCAGATTACGGCGGTGCACGACGCAGAGTTTTCGCTCAAGGTGACGGACGGAAAAAATATTTCGAGCGCGCTGCTCTTTGACGACACGATTCGTTTGAAGCCCTGAACAAGGCAACGAACCCGACAGGAGGTACAGCATGGGAAAAAAGCGATTGGCAGCGGCACTCGTTCTGGCACTCGCGGTAACGCTCGGCGTTTGCGCGCGTAAGCAGAGCACGGCGCAAAAGAGCGGCGCGGACAGCGGAAAGCACGCGACAGCGCCGCAAATTGAGTCCTTCCTCGCAGTCGATCAAGAGTGGTATGCGATTACCGTGGAGGGCATCGAGAAGGGAAAGCGCGGCCGGTATCTTGTGAATCTCAGCCTTGAAAATAAGACAGACGATAAGGAGCTCTTATTCCGGATGACAGCGGTGAGCGGCGACGACCTAATCCTCGAGGCCTACTGCACCCCGAAAGTGAAGGCCGGAAAGACAGTCAAAGAGCAGGTGGTGTTCCGCGAGAACCCGAACTATGACATGTGGGATTTTCAGGACTTAAAGTTCACCTTCGATGTCGAGGACACGGCGGATATCGGCGCACGCCGCGATACGCCGGATGTGTTTCACATCTACCCCTACGGCAAGGGCAGCGGCACGAGCTTTGTGCGTCGTGCCGGAGAAAACGAGCAAGTGCTCGAAGAAAATGAAAATTTCCGGGTGACCCTGCTGAAGACAGGATTTGAGGATGGCGCGTACTGTGCAAACCTCTACCTCGAAAACATCGGGGACAAGCCCTATTTCTTCGAGTTTGACCATGTCTCCGCCGACGACTGCATGATGCATGAGAGCTTTGACGAAAACCTGGACGTCGGGGAAAAGACCTTCCTGACTGTGAGCTGTGAGGAAGAGGAACTGAAGAAGTATCAGCTTACGGAAGTGAAGAAGCTCGAATTCATGCTGCGGGCCGGGGAGGGGCGGTACTTCTTTGACGAACCGACATTTGAAAAGACATTTACCGTGACGGCGGGGGAGAAAACATGAAGTATACCGGTCAAAACGAGGCCAGCATCAATGCCTGGAAGGAAAAGTACGATTTGCCCTGGATGAAGCCTCTCACAGAGGCAGAGTTCCGCGCGGCGGCGCGCGGAGAAGCCATGCTGACGCTCACGCCAAACCGGAAGGTGCCGTTTTCCTGGTATGAGGACTGCAAGGGGAAACAGGTGCTCGGCCTTGCGGCGGGCGGCGGCCAGCAGATGGCTGTTTTGTCGGCCCTCGGCGCAGCCTGCACGCTGTTGGATTTTTCGGAAGAACAACTGACCGCAGATCGGCTTGTGAGTGAGCGGGAAGGATATTTGATCAAGCTCTGCAAGGGAGATATGACCGAGCGGCTTCCGTTTGCGGATGAGAGTTTTGACTATGTGGTGAACCCGGTTTCCAACCACTATGTCGAAGAGGTGCTGCCGATATTCGTCGAGATATACCGCGTGCTGAAACCGGGCGGCGTCTTTCTGGCGGGACTCGACACCGGAATTTACTGGGCCTTTTGGGGCGAGGAAGATACGACGCTCAAGCGGCGCCTTCCCTTTAATCCGCTGAAGGATGAGGCCCTCAGACAGGAATTGCTCGCAGAGGATATGGCGCTGGTCTTTTCGCATACGCTGGAAGAACAGATCGGCGGACAGCTAAAAGCGGGTTTTCTTTTAAAAGACATATTGGAAGATACGAACGAAGCCGGTCCGTTTTTCGAGCACAACATTCCGACCTTCATTTTGACCAGGGCGGTCAAGGCCTAAGACAGAACATCACCTCCCATCGCGGCATAGGGCAGCGCGGGAGGTGATTTTGTTTGCCGGGAAGGAAGCAGGACGAAGGAGGAAGGAAGAGGCAGCACTTCGTTTATTGCAGAGATTGTGACAATATGCAGAATAGTTGCTCTTTTGTACTTGACAAAACGAATTAAAATTTTGATAAATTGAGAAGCATAGTGAAATATAATGTTGAATAATTTGTAACATAATGTTGAATTATTTGTAACATAATGCTACGATTTGCTCATACGGCCGGTACTTGTTTTGACAATACAAAAGGAGAGACGAACGGATGAGAAAGCGGATTGCACTGGCACTTGCACTGGGTTTGGCACTGACAGTTTCTCTTAGCGCCTGTGAGCAGAAAAAGAGCGCGAAGAAGGCGAATCGGGTCTCGACCGAGCAGGCGGATGAGGACGAAGAGGATGAGAGCCGGGACATCGAAAAGAACGCGAGTCTGGATGTCGAGAGGGGAAATCGCAGCGAAACAAGCGAGAGTAAGCGCGACAAGGCTGCGGACAGGGAGACAGCGAGTAAGAACAAGGTAAAGCCGAAGCAGGCGGGCGAGCAGACGACCGCGAAGGCAAAAAGCGAGGCGATAGAGCCCGTCCTCGCGGTGGACAATGAAATGTATTCGATTACGGTCAACGGCATCGATTTTGAGGCGGACAATCGCTGCGCAATCCGCGTGGCTTACGAGAATAAGACGACGGATAAGACGCTGAATTTTATGATCAGGTCGGTAAAAGGTGATGATTTAGATCTGAACGGCGTTATGTTTACGGATGTCACGGCGGGCAAGAAAGCCAATGAAGTGCTGTATCTCAGAGGCACCCGCAATTATACGATGCAGGATTTCGGTGACTTGAAACTGACTTTTGAGGTCGAGGATATAGCGGATCGCGTTGCAAGGAGAGACCAACCGGATGTGGTTCACATCTACTCCCACGGCGAAAACAGCGGGATTCGCTTTGAGAGGGCGCCCGGTGAGAATGACCGGGTGCTCCTGGACAATGATACGCTGAAGGTGACGATGATTAGCGCCGGGTATAATGAGCTCGGCAACTATTCGATGGACTTTTACGTTGAAAATCCCGGTGACAGCGCGGTGCGCTTCTTGATGGAAAAGACCTCTGTCAACGGCTATATGACGGATGCCGGTTGCATAGAGGGTATCAACGCGCATGAGAGAATGTTTGCAAGCATCAAGTGGCGCAAGTCCGAGCTCGAAAAGAATCAGATTTCCAAGGTCGAGACGGCGGAGTTTACGCTGAAGGTAGAACCGGCGGACTATTTCACGACTGAAGTCTTATTTGAGCAGATCTTTACGGTCGGTGTAGAGTGACACGGTTTCGAGCGCTGTGCCGAGCGGAATGTCGGAGACGAAAAAAGCTCCCGTCCTTATAGGACGGGAGTTTTTTGTGTCAGGAAAGCGTGTTTTCACAGCACGTCGCCGAGTTTTGCCTCTTTGATGCCGTGCTTTTCCGCATAGCCCGTGAGAATCAGGGTCAGAGCGCCGTCGCCGGTCACATTGCAGGCAGTGCCGAAGGAATCCTGCAGCGCAAAGATGGTCAGCATGAGCGCAGTGCCGGTCTCGTCAAAGCCGAGCACGCCGGTAATCAGACCGAGGGACGCCATGACGGTGCCGCCGGGCACGCCGGGGGCGCCGATTGCGAAGACACCGAGCAGCAGACAGAAGAGCACCATCTTGCCGACGGACGGGAATTCGCCATAGAGCATCTTCGAGACTGCCATCACGAAGAAGGTCTCTGTCATCACGGAGCCGCAGAGATGGATGTTCGCAAAGAGCGGAATGCCGAAATTCACGAGGTCATCGCGGAGAGTGGGCTCCGACTTTCTCGCGCACTGCAGTGCGACGGAGAGCGTCGCGGCTGAAGACATGGTGCCGACTGCGGTCATATAAGCGGGGCCGTAGTGCTTCAGAATGTTCAGGCCGTTCCGACCGGAGTAGACGCTCGCGATGCCGTAGAGCAGGGTCAGCCAGAGATAGTGGCCGATCATCACGATCACAATGATAATCAGGAAAATCGGAAGCTGCTTTGTGATGCTGCCCTCATAGGCGAGGGTGCAGAAGGTCGTGCCGATTAAGAGCGGGAGCACCGGGATCAGGAACTTCGTCACAATCGAGAGCACAATCTTCTGGAATTCTTCGAGCAGGTTGGTCGTGTACTCCGAATGGTTCCAGACCGCCGCGAGACCCACCGTGACCGAGAAGAAGAGAGCGGTCATGACGGTCATGACAGGCGGAATCTGCAGCTGGAAGATGACATCCGGGAGTTCGCGGAGTCCGTCCACGTTCGGGTTAATCGAGAGATGCGGCAAAATCGAAAAGCCGGCAATCGTCGAGCTGAAGGCAGCGCCGATCGAAGAAACATAGGCAATCAGCAGCGCGACGCCGAGCATGCGGGACGCGTTGTTGCCCATGCGCGTAATGGACGGCGCAATGAAACCGATGACAATCAGCGGGACACAGAAACTGATGAACTGGCCGGCAATGTATTTGACGGTGACAACAACATTGAGGATGCCGGTGAGCAGCGCGGAATCCTCCATTCCGTTCATGGCGAGTCCGGCGACAAGACCTATGATGAGTGCAAGAACCAGCCGGAACGGCAAACTGTGTAGAAAGCCCTTCTTTTCCATAAAAACTCCCTCCTTATGTTTGAAGCTCAGACGCAAGCATTGACATCAACTTTGTCAATCATGACATTCAGAATCTCGTGGTCGGTGGGTTTCATGCCGACTTTACCGATGTAGCCTATATTCCGTATGGTCTCTTCGACATCTTCCTCTACGATGCCCTCGCCGGGCTGGAACTGCTGGTCGCGCATACTCATCTGGTAGGCCAGGATCGCCGCGTGCACCGAAGAGGCTATCTTCGCCGCACAGCTCGGTTTTGCGCCGTCGCAGACAATGCCGCCGACATTGCCGAGGGTGTTGGTAATCGTACAGGCAATGCGTTTTTCATCACCTCCTGCCATGTAAGTAATTGCCGCGCCTGCGCCGCAGGCTGCACTGACGGCACCGCAGAAAGCGGAGAGCGGGCCGATAAAGTGTTTGATGTAGATAGACACCAGATTGCTGACGAGCAATGCGCGGTACAATTTCTGTTTTGAGACTTGAAACTCCTCTGCGTAGACCAGAACCGGAAGGGTTACGGTGATGCCCTGGTTGCCGGAGCCGGAATTAATGACAACCGGCAGAGCGCAGCCGCTCATGCGAGCGTCGGAACCGGCGGCGGCTCTTGCAATCGCCCGGGTCTTCACATCGCTGCCCCAGCTCTCGAGCATGGTTTTGCCGATGCGGGCGCCCCAGCCGTTGTCGAGTCCCTCCTGGGAAATGGCCCAGTTATAGCGAATTTGTCGTTCGAGAAGTTCGCTGACTTCCGAGAGATCCACCCGGGCGGCGTAGTCGAGCAGTCCCCGCAGGGTCATTTTGCTGCGGTCGGCGCTTGAAAGGGCGGCATTTTCCGGGTAAGCGGCGGCATTTGCCTGCTCAAAGACCGTGACGCCGTCACGCGCCATGCGGACAATGTTGGTGTGGTGCTCCGCAATCACGACTTCCGCCGTGTGCGCGCTGCCGCGGACTTTTGCGGCGATGTAGAGATTCGGGACATCTTCCGCAAAATTGACCTCACAAAAGCCGGCGTTTACGAGCTCCCGACAGCGTGCGCGCGCACTGTCATCCGCGGCGGAAATGACTTCGAGCTTCTTGTCCGCCTGCCCGCCGGTGATGCCGAGGGTCGCGGCAACCTTGATGCCCTTTTGCCCGCCAGAGTTCGGCACGGTGACGCCCTTTACGTTTTTGATGATGTTGCCGGAGCAGTCCACCGTGATGTGGAGCGGCTCCTCCCCCAGCAGTTCCTTTGCCTTTGCCGCGGCATAGGCGATTGCAATCGGTTCGGTGCAGCCCATTGCGGGCACCAGCTCTTCCTGCAGGATTGCTGTGTAATTGCTAAACGATTCCGGATTTTCAACGAACATAACAGGCCTCCTCTCACAATGATAATACCACTGATATTATCAGAATCAAGTGATTTTGACGAAAAAGCCTGTAAAAATTATAAGAAAAATGGAGAAAACATAAAAAGGCCCTCTTTCCCGCAGGGACAGGAAAGAGGGGAGTCAACAGAACAGACAGTGCTTCGGCTCAGAGGCCCATATACCCGCCGAAGTCGCGGAGATCGTCGCGGATGTCCCGCACGAGTGCCTCCGGATCTTTCCTGGCGAGGTCGGCGATGATCAATTCGTGATGTTTCGTGTCATAGGAGAGGAGGCGGTCGGCGCGCCTGTTCCAGTAGAGCTGGGAATAGGCGCGGAGCAGACGCGACATGCAGCGCTTTACATTCATCGTGATAAAGGTATTGCCGCAAAACTCCATCAGTTTTTCGTGGAAGTCCATGTTGAAGCGCCAGTGCTGAATGGGATCCACATCATCCCGCTGACAATTCCGGTTCAGCAGTTTCAGCAGCTCGATTTCGGCTTCGCCGAAGCGCTTGTAGTTCTCGCGCAACGCACCGCTCTCCAGAAATTCCCGGTACTGGAGCATTTCATAGATGTCGATATGTGTCAGGCGTATGACTTCATAGCCGTAGCGCGGAATGCTCTGGACAACGCCGTCCGCGCAGAGAGCAATCAGAGCATCCCGAACGGGAGATTTGCTGACTTCGTATTTCTCAATGAGTTTCTTTTCGTTCAGAATATCGCCGGGTTGATACTTGCCGGAGATAATCTCTTGAAGAACCGCATTGTAGACCATTTCTTTGAGGTTTGTGTATTTCTCCATAGTTTACGCTTACCTCCCTGATGAACTTTATTATACCGAAAACAGCGGAGAGTATGAAAGGGGAAATCTTCTACCGGTTCCATCTTTACCTTCTGTACGGGACGTGTGGCTGCTGGTAGCCTCACTGCACGGCAGGTCTCGGAACGCTGTCTGCTGTACGAAGGGTAAATGCGGGCAGTCACTTGCGCTGAGTGTCTTGGAAACGTTGCTCTCCGCACGGCGTGTGGCTGCAGGTAGTCCACCGCACGGCAGGTCTCGGAACGCGCCGTCTGCCGCACGGAGGGGATATGTAGCCGCTTGTGCCGAACGGCTCGAGAACATTGCCTTCTGTGCGGAGCCTGAATGCGGGTATCCCCGCCTGCACCGCATGTTTCTGGAACATTCCGCGCGTATACGAAGAGCGAATGCAGGTAGACGCACTGGCACGGTATGCCTCAGGGAAGCTGTCTGCTGCGCGGCGCCGGGTGTCGGATAAGGGGAGTTACGATAAACTGTTTTTAATCGGAGGCAGAGGTTTGCGGGCGTATGAGAAGTGTGCTCCCGCAGAGCGGAAAGAGAGGTCAGCTTTTGTTTGTATTTAGACTTTTTTGTCGTATAATAAAAGTTAATGTTTCTGCAAGAAATTGAGGCGGACAGGGAAAAAGAAGGGGGAAAGAGAGATGGGTTTAAAGGATTTGTTAAAGAAGGCGCTGACGGGAGCGTCCGATGAGGACAACCGGAAGAACAAGGCAAAAATGCGGGAGATTTTCAACTCGCTGGTTGCGGACGGAGATGCCTACACGCTGATTTACTGCCACATGCAGGATTCGCACAACGCAGTCGTTGTGGAAGTCAATGTGCACAGCAATTACATTGTGGGCTACAAGCCGGGTGAAGTTGTGATTGTGCCGGTAAACGCGCAACTTACCGAGTGGGGCGAGGCCGAGGTCTTCAATAAAGAGAACGGCGGCAAAATCGCGTCCAGCTGGACCGGCTATTGCTCGGCGTCCAAGGAAGGTGTTCACTATCAGTTGGAGCCCATCACCTATGATCCGGGCATCAAGGCTTCGGCGAAGTACTCCGTCGCAGTTACCCAGTCCACGGCGGAAGTCGCAGAATTCCGCAAGTTCTTTAAGGCCGGTCTCTGAGGCAGAGTACCGGGTATCGCAGTACGAGGCGACAGTGTGCACCGAGACAAGGCCGCGTGAAGTTTGAACGGAATAAAATCGAGGCGGGTAGAAGCCGGGTTCGGTTTTGCAAAAAAGCCCCGGGACAAAAGGCGGTGCTACTTAGGGATTTCAACCCCTTAGAGTTTTATTGGCGTAGTCATGCGTATGCGGCTACGCCGTTTTTGTACTCTTGGGCGGCACAAACTCGCCGATGCAGTTCCATACGATTTTAATTCTCTGTACTTTCCTGCCGCCGATGAGTTCCGTCTGGTAAATGTAAACCTTCTCCACGAACTCCCTGATAAGATCGGGCGTAAGCTCCGTGATATCGGTGAACTTCCTCACGAGCTTCAGAAAAGAATCAGCGTTGACAGTCGCTTCCTGTTCAGTGGAAATCATCCACTGAAGCTCCGCAATGCGGCTTTCAAGTGTGCGCTGCTCGGATTCGTAGCTTTCCGTCATCTTCATGAAACGCTCATCGGATATTTTGCCTTCCACATTATCCTCGTAGAGCTTCTGAATGATGCCGTCCAGTTTTGCACTCCTCGCCTGTGGCTGCTCAAGCTTCCTTTTGGCATCGCGGAAGCTACTGTCTGCTTCGGCACGGGATCTGCTTGTAATCATCTCCACAAACTCATCCTCGTTTGCCTGAACATAGCCCGTTATCTCCCTTATGCCCGAAAGCAGGAAAGCCTCGATGACGCTGTTGCGTATCTGGTGGGAAGGGCATAAATCCTTTCCTTTCTTGCGGTAGGTCGAGCAGACCATATACTCGCTCTGCGGGAGCTTCCTCCCCCTGACCTGATAGAGCTTCTGTCCGCAGTCTGCGCAGAATACCATTCCCGACAAGGCGGGCATTTCGCCCATCGGTGTTACCCTGCGTCTGCCGTCACGGATGCGCTGGACGATGTCAAAGGTTTCCTTATCGATAATCGCCTCGTGGGTATTCTCGAATATCTGCCATTCGGAAGGGTCGTGGTGGAGCTGCTTTTTCTGCTTGTAGGACTTGCGGTAGGTCTTGAAGTTCACCGTATGCCCCAGATACTCCGGGCGTTCGAGCAGATGTGATACCGTGCTGTCAGCCCATGCCGTGTTGCCGCTGTCGCTTCGGTTATCTGGAATGCCGATAAATAGGCAAGCTCGGCTTGGAACTTGAGACAGAATAAAATCAAAAAGTGTCACCGGTGATGACATTTTTCGGAAACGAGGATATTTGAACGAGCTTAACAGTATTGATACAGTAAAAACAAACCTTAAAGGTAAATAGTTCTTAAAATAGTGTTGAAAATAGTAATTACCTTTGATAAAATGTTCCTCATGGAGGTTTAGCGCATGATGAATAAAGAAACAGAAAAAAATTTAGATTATGTTATTCCTGATAACCATACAGCTACAGAATTTTCAAGGGGGCAGGCTGCAAAAATCTTCGATTCAGTGGTTGACGGTGATAAGGTTGTGATTGTTAATAAAAACAGCAGACCTCACAATGTGATTATATCCTATGCGAGATATTTAAGACTAAAGCAAGACGGTGCTGATATTTAAAAGCGAGGTGCATGATGAAAAACAGGGAAATACATCCGGTTATCAAGTGGGCTGGCGGAAAAATCCAGCTTATTGAAGAAATAGGAAAGAAATATCCTGATGAACTTGGCAGGAAAATCAACAAATATGCCGAACCTTTTATAGGTGGCGGTGCGGTTCTTTTTGACATACTAAGTAAATACGATCTTTCTGAGGTATATATAAGCGATACAAATGCCGAACTTGTTAATATGTATTGTCAGATTAGAGACCATGTAGATGAGTTAATCAAATTGCTTGAGGAATACCAATGCGAATACATTCCCCTCTCCATGAGTGACAGGGCAGAGTATTTCTACGGAAAAAGAGACAGGTACAATGAACTGATTAAAAGCGGAGAATCAAAAGTTACTATAGAGTCCGCTGCATTGTTTATTTTCCTCAATAGAACTTGCTTTAATGGACTTTACAGGGTGAACAGAAAGGGATTATATAATGTTCCGTCCGGTAAATATAAAAACCCGAGAATATGTGATTCGGATAATCTGAAAGCGGTTTCGGATGCACTTCAAAAAGTGACGATAGTTTGCGGAGATTATAAGGATTCCGAGCGATTTATCGACAGCAATACGTTTGTGTATTTTGATCCGCCTTACAGACCGCTTACGGAAACCTCAAGTTTTACAGCATATACCGAAAATGAATTTGATGATAAGTCCCAGACAGAACTTGCTCATTACGTTCAAATCCTGACAGATAAAGGCGCATTGGTTGTTGTCAGCAACTCCGATCCGAAGAATACCAATCCAGATGACAACTTCTTTGATGTCCTTTATTCCATGCAGATTATTAACCGTATATTTGCAAATAGAATGATAAACAGCAATGGTGATGGGCGCGGAAAAATAAGCGAACTGTTGATTTCAAATTATTAGGAGGTAGCATGATAAAAAGCGGAAAAGGCGGCGGAAATACCAAAACAGGTCTTGTGTTTGAAGGAAAGACGGATTTAAAGACTTTTCTCGAATCTCAACCGGGATATAGGATTCAATCCATAGATGGTGACAATTATAGGCATACCGTTTATTTTGGTGACACCGAAGTTGCGAGCATATTCAAGAAACATGGATTTTACAGATATCTGAAGTCAATAGGGATTAACTGGAAAGACCATATTTCAAGACGGATCTTCCCTGATGACTCGGTATATGTGATAGTGAACAATACCCTGTTTATTATTGAATGCAAGTATCAGCAGACGGAAGGCTCGGTTGATGAGAAGCTTCAAACCTGCGATTTCAAAAAGAAGCAGTATCAGAAGCTTATGGCACCAGCGAATATTGAGGTCGAATATGTTTATATTTTGGCAGATTGGTTCAGAGATCCCAAGTATAAGGATGTTTTGAATTATATCATCAGTGTGAGATGCCAGTACTATTTTGAGTATATACCGCTTCAGAAACTGGGGCTGCCTGTTCCGGAAAGTGAGGATTGAATATGAAGAGAGATTTCAACACATGGCTGGCTTCTTTTCGTGATAGTATAGCCGATTATGGATATTACATCGATTTTGAAAAAGTTCATCGAAATGTTGATGGAATAAAAATAGAACTCAACATACTCAACAGCCTTATAGGGTCTGATAATATTGAAGAGGATTTTGACAGCATCATCACCAAATATCCGGAAACGCTTAAATGCATTCCTATTCTGCTTGCCGTAAGAGCAAACGAAATTGCTACGATAGATGAAGACGGAGAATTTAAATTCTCTTTCAAAAAGCAGAATTATTCGAATGATGAATACAAGATGTTTATGAGGAAGACGGGACTGTTTGATTTGCTGCAAAATCATATCATCAGCAATCTGATTGATTATGTAACGGGCGTTGAAACAGGACTTGATTCTAACGGCAGAAAAAACAGGGGTGGTCATCTTATGGAAAACCTCGTTGAAAAATATATTATAAGAGCTGGGTTCGTCAAAGATAAGAGCTATTTTAAAGAGATGTACATACATGAAATCGAAGATAAATGGGGTATAGATTTGTCAGCGATTTCCAACCAGGGAAAGATGGAAAAACGCTTTGACTATGTTGTTAAGACTGAATCTATGATTTACGTTATAGAAACAAATTTTTATTCAGGAGGCGGCTCAAAGCTGAATGAGACAGCACGGAGTTATAAAACTCTTGCTGGCGAAATTGATACCATTGACGGACTAACCTTTGTGTGGTTTACAGATGGAAAGGGCTGGAATAGTGCAAGAAATAATCTGGAGGAAACTTTTGATGTAATGGAAACTATTTATAATATCAAAGATATGGAAGCGGGGATTATTTCAAAGACATTTATTTGATAGGAAAGGAATCATGCTTTGTCGGATAAAAAAATAACAAAATGGGAGCCTGAGGATTTTGAACTCGAAATGACCACACATTGGTCTTTCCCTAAACGAGGTGATTGGGCTACGCATGATGCAAAGTGGCGCGGCAATTGGTCTCCGTACATTCCAAGAAACATAATACTCAGATACTCTAAAGAAGGCGACTTGGTTTTAGATCAGTTTGCCGGAGGGGGAACTACACTTGTTGAAGCAAAACTCTTAAACAGGGATATTATCGGTGTTGATATCAATGACACAGCATTGGAGCGTTGCTCTGAAAAAATATCCTTTGAGCATGAGGGGGCTAACGGAAAGGTCTATGTTAAAAAGGGAGATGCCCGGAATCTTAATTTTATTTCCAGTGATAAAATAGATTTAATATGCACGCATCCGCCCTATGCAGATATTATTAAATATAGCGAAGATATAGATAACGACCTATCTCTGCTTAAAGTGAAAGATTTTCTTGAAGAAATGAAACCAGTGGCTTTTGAATGCTATCGGGTTTTGAAAAAGGGGAGATGCCCGGAATCTTAATTTTATTTCCAGAAGTTTTGTGCGGTGCTCATGGGGGATACGCGGCAGAAAGGACACATGATCCCCATGTCATTTGATGTAATGAGAATATTTCAAGATGTGGGTTTTAAACTTAAAGAACTTATTATCAAAGAGCAGCATAATTGCCGGGCAACAGGATATTGGAAAACCAATAGCGTAAAATACAATTTTCTGCTCATTGCTCATGAATACTTATTTGTATTCGAAAAATAGGAGGTATACCAAAATGGCTCATGGAATTTATGCAGAATGCCCGCAGTGTGGTGTTATTGCCTATGGTGAGGAAGAAATAGAAGAAATATTTGGCTTCAGATATGGGCACACAAAGCCTCAGTCGTGGTGCAAATCTTGTAGAAGCAACCAAGGAACAAGCAGGGAATCCCTGAGTGTTTATGATGCTGCTGACATATGGCTCTCTAACGGTATGGATGAAGATTATACTTTCGGTTACACAGAGGAAGAATTACGACACGCTTTGCGCTAATTAAACAGATTTCACTTGGCAGAAGAAAAATCTGAAAGAATTTCTCTGCCTTCTTTTAAGTTGCACTTCCTCATGGCTTGCTTGTCATAATGAATTGCCAGTATTCCTGCCTGTGCGCTTCAATCCATAGAACCAGTGCGTAGTACCCCATTTCATCAGCAATCCGCTGGACACCGTAGATATCAAACATATTGACTCTGCCACCAGATCTGATATCGAGAATCATTTGCTTTATATCATCCGTCATAAGCCGCCTCCTGCACAACCTCATCCGCTCTGGTGATGGTCAGCACTCCGCCCTCGCACCGTACCGTTATCGGTGTTCCTGCCGGAAAGCTTAACTGCTCCAGCCACTGACCTTTAAGCATAATCACGGGTGTAGGCTTGTAGCGGTAGCCGCTCTGCTCGTAAACCTTGAGTTTCCTATCCTTTTTATACATCTTCGTCCTTCTTGTCTATCCTGCAGTAGCGGTCGATTTCGTACAGGCAGTTAAGTCCTGAGTCGTTGCTCCAATCAACCATAATCGAGCCTGTCGAATCGATTCCCGTTACGGTTCCGATTGTTCCCCGTGGCGGTGCAAACCTATCTTCCATGAGCAGAAGCTCCACCTTGCATCCAACGGTATATTCTTTTCGCAGCCGTTCCAATGCCTCTTTACTTATCATCTGGAGCACTTCCTCTCCATGCGGCGGAGCCGGTAAGATTACGGGAGCAGGATTTTCCTTGCTGTCCGATACTCGTCTCCGATGAAGCCAAGCCGGAGCAGAAAGCATCTCATAGCGTACTTCTCCGATTCCACGGGATGTTCCTTTGCGGTAATTCGTTTCTGCTTCCTGACCATCTCCGCCATCTTGGCGATAAACGCCGTGTAAGCCGCCGTCTCGTCCGCCTGATTGCCTTCCGTGAGCGTAAACCATGGGAATGCAAGCCTTTCCCCGTCAGCCTTGATTTCAAGGCAGTCTGTGCCAACAACCTTACTTATAAGAGTACCCTTGCTTGCAATAAGCCTGACCAGATTCTCAAGCTCCGTCTCCGTGAGCGTATTGGGAATTTCAACAGTGAGTGTCATCGGCTCATCTTCTTCAATGGGACAGAAGCCTTTCTCCTTAAGCCACTCAATCAAATCCCAGTCATCCGGGCAGTCAATGCTCCCGTCACGGAGCACCTTCATCTCCCCGAAGTCGAAGTTGTAGGTCGGAGCTTTTTGGTAGATGCCCTTAAGGCCTGTCAGTTCCTCGATTGCCGTGACCAGTGCCTTTCTGGCCGTTCCTTCAAGATTTATTTTTGTAACCATGCGCTGTACCTCCATTGCGTTTTTGGTAGGTACATATATGGCTCTGAAGCAGAAATATAGCAAGCAAAATGTGCCTGAAATTACTGACAAATGCAACCGTTTGAAATTGTGCATAAAGAAAACAGCCATGCAGGAGCATTCGCTCGTACATGACTGTATTTTCTTCTCCGCTTGAAGGCTGCACTTAAGCCTGTTTTATGTTCTTTTCATAAAATCCCTAAGTCCAACCCTCTAAAGTCCCGGGGCTTTTTTGCGGCTTACGGTCAATCCGCCTGTGTGAGAAGCGACAACAGACAAACTATATGGGTGCAAATTTGCCGTGTGGGCGAGAGCGGAGCGGTACCCATAACGCGCCGAGGCATTTCCTCCGAAAGATGACAAAGAACAGATACTGTACTGTGCTTTGTAGGCTCACGGTGTTTTTCTGCAGGGAGCGAAGAGCGTGTAGCGGTTTCCGGAGACCGAGAGCAGGCCGTCCCTCTCCATTGCGGCAAGCTCGCGGCAGAGCGAGCTCCGGTTCACATTCAGGTAGTGCGCGAGTTCCGACTTGTTGAGGGGGAGAGCTACGGTCTGCGCGACGGCGGCTGTCGGCGGCAGCCCGGGTGGTGTCTGAAGTCCTTCCGGACGGAGGTGCAGGTAGGAGAGGATTTTCTCCCGGAGCGTGTCTTTTGAGAGAATGTCAAGTGTCTGCATGAGCTGCCCGTTTTTCTTTGCGAGGAGCTCATACATATTCTCGGTCATGATGCGGTGAAAGCGACAGCGATGCTCGCAGCTTCGCATGATTTTTCCGAGCGGCAAAAAGAGAGCGGTCGCACTTCTGGCGGCGAGGAAGGAGACATGGGCCGGCGTCTTTTTCTTGCGGAGCGAAAAAGATTCGCCGAAGAGGTCGCCCGGCATCATGTAATTTAAGAAAGACTGGTGGCCGTTCTCATCTTCCTTCAGCATGAAAATCATGCCGGAGAGCAGCATTCCGACATAGGGGACAGTGTCCTCATCGAGAATCAGGAAGCTATTCCGCGGATAGGAGCGGATGTAGCCGTCCAGACAGGGGAGCAGTGCTTCGAGCTCACCGGCGGTGAGTCCCTCAAAGAGCGGAAAATGGGTTAAGGCCTCTAAGCTGAATTCAGCGGATTCCATTGTGATACCTCATACAAGACCAACAAAAAACTGTTGCATAGGAAACAGTTTGCTTTTTCCTTTAGTATAAACTGAATTGTGAGAAGATGGTAGAGGGCGGAGAAGATTGTTATAGAAATAACAATCTTGCCGTCCCTCGGCTTGTGTTTCGGAGAAAGGAAGATGATGAAGAAGAAAAAAAATTGGCTGCATTTGGCACTATGTCTATTGTTCGGAATTCTGTTCTGTGTCGCCTGCGGCGGGAAACAGCAGACAGAGACGACGACAGCCGCAAAAGCGGAGAGCAGTTCTCAGGCTGCGGCGGCAGAGGAAGGGCTCTCGGCGGATTCGCGCGTGGTGGCACTGTCCCGCTCGGTCGGTGAGATGCGGCTGCTCGCGGGCGGAAATCTGGTCGGTGTGACCGACGATGCGACGGATCTCGAGGGGCTTTCGAAGGCGTGCACTTCGGTCGGCAAACTTTCGGCGCCGAGCGCGGAAGCGATTCTCGCGTTGCACCCGGCACTCGTGCTGACGGCGCCGGACATTCCGGCACAGCGCGAAGTGCGGAAGACACTGGAGGCGGCCGGTGTCCGCTGTCAGGCGGTCGACATCAATAACTTTGCTGATTACGCGTCGGTGATGCAGAGCTTTACCGCTGAGACCGGTCGCACGGATCTCTACGAGAAGAATGTCACGGCGGTGCAGCAGAAGATTGACAGCGTCAAGGCAGCGCTGCCTAGCGAAATTAAGGGAAAGACCTTCCTCGTCATCCGGGCTTCCGCGGCAAAGACCAAGGTGTTAAAGTCCGATCACTTTACGGTTGCGATGCTCGAGGATCTCGGCCTCACGAATGCCGCGCCCGAAAGTCTTTTGAATCAGCTCAGCATGGAGGGTATCACGGAGGCAAATCCGGACTACTTATTCGTGATTTTTCAGGGAGAGCCGAAGGAGGCAGAGGCAGTCTACCAGGAGCTGATCGGCGGACAGCCTGCCTACGATCAGCTGAAAGCTGTCAAGGACGGCCACACGGCTGTATTGCCGAAGGACTTGTTTCAGTATAAGCCGAATGCGCGCTGGGGCGAGGCTTACGCAAAGCTCGCAGAGCTCCTCGGGGGTGCGGCGGAAAAGCAGTGAAAAAAGGATCCTTTGTGTCCGCGCTCCTGTTCGGGCTTGCGCTGACCCTGCTTTTCACCTGGTTTTCGGTGTTCTTCGGCCTGCGCGGCGCTGCGGGAGATGTGTGGAGAATTCTCTGCTATGTGCGGGTGCCCCGCACGCTCGGCGCGCTGCTCTCCGGGGCGGCGCTCGGGGCTTCGGGCTATCTCATGCAGGAAGCGCTGCACAACGCACTTGCCTCCCCGAGTGTCATGGGCGTCAACGCGGGCGCGGGACTGTTTGCGCTGCTCGCCGCCCTTCTGTTTCCGGCGGTGACGGCAGCCCGCTTTGTGCTGGCCTTTCTCGGGGCGCTACTCTCGATTTTGCTAGTACTGCTGATTGCGAGAAGGGCGGGCTACAGCCGGAGTGTGATTGTGCTCTCCGGCGTTGCGGTATCGGCGCTCATGGGCGCGGCGGTGAACGGTCTCGTGACGTTCTTCCCGCATGCGGTTGCGGACAGGCAGGCTTTTACGCTCGGCGGCTTTGCGGGCTTACAGTATGACGGACTTTTCTTTTCGGCGGTTTTTATTCTGCCGGGGCTTCTCGCGGGAGCCCTGCTCGGCGGCGGCATAGATCTTTTTGCGCTCGGCGACGAGGTCGCACAGGGACTGGGATTATCCGTGGCGAGACATCGCCTGCTCACGATGGTGACCGCGACCGTGCTTGCGGCTGCGGCGGTCTGTATCGGCGGACTGATCGGATTTCTCGGTCTGATTGTGCCGAATGTGCTGCGGCGCTTTTTTGCGGGGCGGATGTCGGCGCGGCAGATGTTCACGCTCTCGGGGCTTTACGGCAGCGCTCTGCTGATCGCGGCCGATTTTCTGGCGCGGCGTCTCTTTTACCCCTATGAGCTACCGGTCGGGCTGCTCTTAAGCCTTCTCGGCGCGCCGTTTTTTATCTGGATGCTGATGCACAGAAAGCGTGGCATATGATTGAAATCAGAGAGCTGACAGCGGGCTATGCCGCGCCGGGAGAGAGGGGCGAGCCGCCTGTCATTTCGATTGCGGCGGAGACCTTTTCCGCGGGCAAGATAACGACTGTGATCGGAAAAAACGGCTCCGGCAAGTCCACATTTTTAAAGACACTCGTGGGACTCTTGCCGTATCGGGGCAGCATATGCTGCGACAAGCGGGAGCTCAGAACACTTTTGCCGAAAGAGCGCGCGGCCTGTATCGGGTACCTTCCGCAGACACTCACAGCCCCGCACATGGATGTGCGGACGCTGGTGGCACACGGTTGTTTTCGCCGGAAAAAGATGTTCCGGTCGCTCGGGGAGAGCGACAGAGAGCAGATTGAGGCGGCACTCCGGATTGCGGACCTCGCGGCGTACGGCGATAAGCTTGTGCCCGCTTTATCCGGCGGCGAAAGGCAGCGCGCGTTTCTCGCGATGCTGATTGCCCAGGATCCGGCCTTTTTTCTGCTGGACGAGGTGACATCCTATATGGATATAGCCCACCAGAAGGCAACGGTCGAGCTGGTGCGCTATCTCGCGGCAGCAGGCAAGGGCGTGCTGATGACCTCCCATGACCTCGCACTCAGCTTTACGGTGAGCGACCGGATTCTCGTCATGAACGAGGGACGCATGATACTCTCCGGGACACCGGAGGAACTGCTCGAAGAGCGGGATACCCTGCGGCGCTGTTTCGGCATTTGCCTCGGGAAGACAAACTCCGGGAATGCCCTCTACGCATATGAATTGCAGAACTAACATTTTTCCATAAGGAGGAATTTCAATGGGTTACATACTGACAGAAGAAGGATTTCAGGACGCTCTGAAAGAACTTCGGAAAGAGTACCGCATTTTTGCACCGGTCCGCAAAAAAGGAGCGGGGCGCTTCACGGACATTGACGCCGTGATTTACGACGAAGTGGAAGAGGGAAGCCCGATTGAACTCGAGGCGAAGTCCGATTACTCCGCAAAAGAGGTATTGACGCCGCTCTCGGAAACCCTGTTCTTCTTCACGGAAGAGCAGTGTAAGGAGGCGGATATCGACACGAGACCGGTGCTCCTTTTCCTTCGGAGCTGCGATTTACAGGCGATGAAGCGTCTCGACGACATGTACTTGCACAACGGGCGCGAGCAGGACTGGTTCTATCAGAGACGCCGCGAGAAGCTTCACTATGTGCTGATCGGTTGCGGCCACAGCTATGAGAACTGCTTCTGTGTGGACATAGGAGCAAATATCACAAAGGACGGCTACGCTTTCTCGGTCGATAAGATTGACGAGAACTACCGCATCAACGTGCTCGAAGAGGCGGTACGTAGCGCATTTGCAGCGAGCAGCGAGCGACAGGAGGAAGTGGTGCCGCGCCATGTGACCGAGAACGAAGTCCACGTCACCGTACCGGAGACTATCCCGATTGAAATCGTGAAGCATCCGCTCTGGGATGAGTACAACACCCGCTGCATCGGCTGCGGACGGTGCAATTACGCCTGTCCTACCTGTTCCTGCTATACGATGCAGGACGTCTACTACACGGACAACGGCAAGGTCGGTGAGCGCCGCCGGGTCGGCAGCTCCTGCATGGTGGACGGTTATACGAATGTGGCGGGCGGCGGTCAGTACCGGAAGACACAGGGCGAGCGCATGCGCTTCAAGACCCTTCACAAGATTCGCGACTTCCGGAAGCGCTTCGGCTATGACATGTGCGTGGGCTGCGGTCGCTGCGACGATATCTGCGGCGAGTACATCAGCTTCTCCAACATCATAAACAAGGTGGCAGCTGCGGTCGAAGAGATGGAAAAGGAGGGCAGCAAGAATGCGTAATCCGTATATTCCCTATCCTTCCAAGATTTTGGAAGTTATCCGGCACACGGAGAAAGAGTTCACATTCCGGATGGAATACAAGGGCGAGGAAGAAGTAAAGCCCGGACAGTTTTTCGAGGTTTCGATGCCAAAGTACGGCGAGGCGCCGATCTCGGTCTCGGGTATCGGTGAGGGCTTCGTGGATCTTACCATCCGCAAAGTGGGTCGCGTGACGAACGAAGTCTTTGAGAACTATGAGGGCGATACCCTCCTGCTCCGCGGTCCCTACGGAAACGGCTTTGACACCGAACTCTATAAAGACGGCGAGACTGTGGTCGTGGCGGGCGGCACGGGTGTGTCCCCGGTGCGCGGTGTGATTGAGGCGCTGAGCGGCTTTGAGAATGCCAAGCAGAAATATGTGATCGCAGGCTTCCGTAGCCCCGCGGACATGCTGTTTCGCGATGATCTCGCGGATTGGAAGGACAAGCTGAATCTGATTCTGACCGTGGACGGCGCACCGGAAGGGTACGAGGGCAACATCGGCCTCGTCACAAAGTATATCGCAGACCTGCCGCTCGCGGATCCGGCAAAGGCAAAGGCCGTTGTGGTCGGCCCGCCGCCGATGATGAAATTTACGATCATTGAACTCCTGAAGAAGGGCTTCAAAGAGGAGAATATCACGGTCTCTTACGAGAGAAAGATGTGCTGCGGTCTCGGCAAGTGCGGACACTGCCGTGTCAGCGACACCTACATTTGCCTAGACGGACCGGTGTTCAACTATGTGGAAGCCAAAGAGATGATTGACTGAGTCAGAACGGAGAGAAGAAATGGGAGCTTTAGATATCAATTTAGGAAAACTGAAGAAAAATGCATTCCGTTACTCAAAGGTGCGCGGGGAGACGGCTTCCAGAATCCGTATTCCGGGCGGCGTCATCGACGCGAAGTCCCTGGGACGTGTCGTTGAGATTGCGGAGAAGTACGGAAACGGTCAGATCGACATCACGAATCGCCAGGGTATCGAGATTCCGGGCATTCGCCTCGAGGATATGGACAAGGTCAATCAGGAAGTGCAGCTGATCATTGACTCGCTCCGCATCAACCAGCCGGAAAAGGGCAAGGGCTATCCGGCATCGGGCACGCGCAACGTGATTGCCTGCCCCGGCGCGAGACTCTGTCCCTTTGGCTGCTACGACACAACGGCGTTTGCGCAGAAGATGGAAAACGAGATTTTCCCGAACGATCGTCATGTGAAGGTGGCCTTCACCGGCTGCTCGAACGACTGCGCAAAGGTGCGTCTGGCGGACTTCGGCATCATCGGTATGACCGAGCCGCAGTACGACCCGAACCGCTGCGTGGCCTGCGAGCAGTGCATCAAGTACTGCAAAAAGCGCTCGGTCAACGCGCTCTCGCTCGTGAACGGCAAGATTGTCCGCGACACGAAGAAGTGCATCGGCTGCGGTGTCTGCATCACCTACTGCCCGACCAGAGCCTGGACGAGAAGCAAAGAGCATTACTTCCGTCTGGTGCTGCTCGGCCGCACCGGCAAGCGGAACCCGCGTCTCGCCGAGGACTTCATCAAGTGGTGTGACGAGGAGAGCATTCTCCGCATCGCGGCAAATACCTACGCTTACATCGAGGAGTACATCGATCCGGATGCGGTTGAGCACAAGGAGCACATCGGCTATATTGTGGACCGCACCGGCTTCGAGAAGTTCAAGGAGTACATCTTCAAGGATGTGACACTCAGCGAGAAGGCGGAAGTCGCCCAGCAGGTTTACTGGGGCGGCAAGCACTACGACCGCTACGGCGGCTGAGTCGATTATAGAAAGAGGACAGCCCTGCGTGAAAACGCGGGGCTGTTTTTATGTCGCGTTTTTGCTACAATCAAAACAAGCAAAATAGTGAGAAAAGGAGCAGCAGGATGGATCGAGATCAATTTTCGGGTGTTATTACCGTAGCCGTATGGCGAAAAAAATCCGCCAAGGACTTGATGCTGTGCAATATCCGGATTACAGGGTATTGGTTCGCATTCTTCTGAATACGGAACCGGAACTGTTTGCGGCATAACGAGGTACCGCGCGGTAAGGGCTGGGATAGTCTTAGAAAGAGAGGTTTTACATGGCAGTATATGAGGGGCTCAGAAAGAGAAGAAGTTATTATCAATTGAACAAGGAACTTCCGGTTTCGGAGGACGCAGTGCGGGCGCTCATCGAAGAGACGACAGAGCTCGTTCCGGATGCCTTCAACATGAAGAGTGCGCGCGTCGCAGTGGCGCTCGGAGAGAAGCAGGACGAACTCTGGGATCGGATTTACGAGGCCTTTCAGGGTAAGGTCGCAAGGGAAAAGGTTGACGGCTTCAAGGCAGCGGCGGGTACGGTGCTCTATTTCTACGAAGAGAATACGGTAAAGGCTTTGCAGGAGAAGTTTCCGCTCTATGCGGACAATTTTCCGGTCTGGGCAAATCAGGCGAACGGTATGCTGCAGATCAACATTTGGAGTGGGCTCCGCGAACTCGGTATCGGCGCAAATTTGTAGCACTATAACCCCGTGATTGATGAGACCGTGCGGGAGCTCTTTGATCTCCCGAAAAGCTGGAAGCTGCTCGCGCAAATGCCTTTCGGCGGCATTGTCGAAGAGCGGGAGCCCAAGGCGAAAGAGAAGATTGAAGAGAGAGTGAAGTTCTATCGTTGAAGACGGAAGTTTGAAGCAGCGTAAACCGGTAAGAAGCCCTGAGACCTAGTCTCAGGGCTTCTTTTGCGGATATTGTGCGGCGAGGCGCTGCACCTCGGATGTCATCTGGTCAACGACAGTCTGCGGGGCGACTATCTTCACATCGCCGCCGAGTCCTATAATCCAGCCGAGGAAAAGGAGACTCACCGCGACGGTGACATGGCAGCGAAAGTGTCCCTCATCAATCGGCATAATCGGGATGTCCTTTCCAAAGCGGTCTATCAGGATTCCGACCTTTTCATTGCTCGCCTCGAGTGTCACAACGGTCTCTTCGCCGCCGTTCATTCCAAAGAGAATCTTGGAATAGCGCGCCGTGTTAAACTGCCGGAAACGCTCGAGACCCTGCCGCCTGTCTTCAACCACAGAGATTCGTTTCATCTTGTCGACGCGGTAGTGCTTGATTTTATCGCTCTCGGCCTCATAGGCGACGAGATAGTAGTACTCGCTGTCCCAGACGAGTGCCCAGGGACTGATCTGATACCAGGCACCGTTTCTGCGGAGTTCCATCTCCTTTTTGAGGTTCCACTGAAAGTACTTGAAGCGAATCTGACAACTGGCGTTGATTGCCTCGTGAATCGCGTCCACATTGTAGTAGACACTCGTGTTCATGGTTTTGATGCGGTCCGAGATGATGACCTGGCGCTGCAACTGCATTGCCTCATACCGGCTCACAAGGGACTCGAGTTTCGCAATCAACTCCTTGGATTTTTTGTCGGTGATAAATTTGGCCGACTGTACCGAGTCCACGAGGAGCTTAAGCTCCGGAAGCTCAAAGCGCCGCGATGAAAGGCGGTATAGCGTGTTTCGTCCCGCCTTCATGGCTTCGATGTCCATGCCGAAATCCTGTAATTCCACGAAGTCCAGATACAGGGTCTTTCGATCGGCATTGACGCCGCAGTCTGCGAGCCTTTCAATGATCTCCGCCATGCTGAGCGCGTGCTGCGCATCGGTCTCCTCCGTAAAAAGTTTTGCGAGATACAGGAGCTTTTGCTTCTGATGTTCCCCGCGTCGCGCATTTCCTGCCATAGCCTTACCTCCCGCTTAGAGCGCATATAAGAGCGGCTTTTTCTGTTTTCAATATAGCAGAAGCGAGGCGGCAAGGGAAGAATCCGGTCCGTTTTTCTGGACAGAAAAAGAGCGGAGAAAAAAGAAATTGCGGCTCCGATTGACACGGAAAAAGCATGGTTATATACTCCTAACGAATGGTTAAATAGCATAAACCATAGCGAGCCGCCGACTTAAGTTCCCGAAAAAACGACCAAAACAGCTTAGACTCGGCTGGCTTGCAAAAAAAGAGGAGGGTACAAATGAGTCAGAGTAAGACGAGACTGGAAGTCAGGGATTTGGTGACCATAGGCGTGTTCGGTGTGATTTATTTTGTCTGTATGTTTGCGGTCGGCATGATGGGCGTGGTACCGATCCTCTATCTCTTTTATCCGACGGTGTTCGGCGTGGTAGGAGGCCCCATTGTTCTGCTCTTTATGGCAAAAGTACAAAAGCCCTGGGCACTCGTGATTTTCGGTATGATCACCCCGATTATTATGTTTCTATTCGGACATACGCTTCTGGTGCCCGGCGTAGCGCTTGTTACGATGCTGGTCGCGGAGGACATACGGCGTATCGGAAAGTACCGCTCTCTTCGCTATAACATGCTCGCCTATGTGGTCATGGCGACCATTCTCTGCAGTTCTCTCTTGCAAATGCTTGTGATGAAGGAGCGTTATTTAGAGCTCACCGAGGCGGAAATGGGAAGAGAGTACACAGAAGCTCTTAAACAACTAATCAGTGTCCGGAACATGGGGTTCGTATACCTAGGCGCTGTGCTCGGCGGCACAGTCGGCGCGTTTCTCGGGCGCAAGCTCTTAAGAAAGCACTTCGAAAAGGCGGGCATTGTCTGATGGAGCGGCAGTTAAAACCCTGGGAAAGTCTGCAAAGTCCCTTCAATCCGAATCCCATAACGAAATTACTCGTTATGGGGTTTTTCGGCTTAACCATTGTGCACCCCCTCCACCTTTATGCGGAGTGGAGTATTGTTCTCTTACTCTCGCTCTTTTATCTCTTAAACGGCGACCAGAAAAGCGCGGTGCAAAACGCAGTCCTCTTTGCGCTGCTCTGCGCCTTTCCGAGTTTTCCGAAGCTGTATGCGCTCCCGATTCTTTTAAAGATGTTTTTGACCGTGCCCTACATGATACGCCTACTCTACTTTCCCGTCGCAAGCGGTCGTTTCCTCATGAAGACTTCGGATGTGGGGAGCATACTGGCATCCATGGATTATCTGCACATTCCTGAGAGTATTTCCATCCCGGTCGCGGTCATGTTCCGCTTTTTCCCGTCCTTTGCCGAGGAGCGGCGTAACATTGCGATGGCCATGAAGATACGCGGCATACGAACGCGGAATCCGCTGCGCTATCTTGAGTATGTGACCGTTCCGCTGCTCATCATCTCTTCCAACATTGCGGAGGATATCGCAAAGGCGGCGGAGTGTAAGTGCATTGAGAATCCGGTGCCGAAGACAAGATACACGACAGCGCGCTTACAGCCGGTGGATGCCGTGTACGCGCTTTCCATGGGCGGGCTCATGTTGCTCGGCTGGATTGTATTGCGTTAGGAGGAAGCCATGCTTGAGATAGAGAATTTTTCACTTTCCTATGGGGAGGGAGAGCCGGTCTTAAAAGACATCAGCCTCTCCTTAAAAGCCGGGGAGTGCCTGGTGGTCACAGGGGAGAGCGGCAGCGGTAAGTCCTCTCTGATTCATGCAATCAACGGCCTCGCCTTTCACTATAATCAAGGCGTGGGAAAGGGACATATACGCTTCGATGGGGAGAATATCGAAACCCTGCCGATTTATCGGATTGCGCTGCAAATCGCGAGTGTGTTTCAGAATCCGAAGACACACTTTTTCAATGTGAATACAACGCTGGAACTGCTCTTTTACATGGAGAACATGGGGCTAGATCGCGCGGAGATGGATAGGCGCATGGAGGACTTACTGAAAATATTCCCCATAGAACACCTCCTCGGGCGAAATATCTTTGCGCTCTCCGGCGGCGAAAAACAGATATTATCGGTCGCCTCCTGTTACCTCGCGGGCTGCAAGCTCATTGTCATGGATGAACCTTCTTCCAATCTGGATGAGGCTTCGATTGCGGTTTTAAAGAAAATGCTGCCGATGTTAAAGGAAAAGGGCATAGCCCTCCTCATCGCGGAGCACAGGCTCCACTACCTGACGGAACTCATGGATCGCCTGATTTTCCTGGAGGCGGGGAAGATAGACAGGGCGTTCTCTCGGGAAGAATTTCTTTCCCTTTCCGAGGACGAGCTTGCGGATATGGGACTTCGGAGCAGGGAAAAGCCCGTGCTTCGGCTTCCAGCGTGGAAAAACGAGGGAGAGCTGACCGTGGAAACACTCTGCTGCCCCTTCCGGCGGGATGAAGAACTAAAGCTCAGTCAGGTCTCCTTTTCCTTCGGAAAAATCTATGGCATCATCGGTGAAAACGGCTGCGGAAAATCTACGCTGCTCCGCGCAATGACGGGACTGGATACGCCAAAGAAAAGCCGTATTACATTGAAAGGAAGAGCGCTGTCCGCGCGGGAGCGCATATCACGCTCTGCCCTGGTCATGCAGGATGTCAACAGTCAGCTGTTCACGGATTCGGTCGAGGAAGAATTGCTGCTCGCATGGAAGGGGAGATGCCGGAGAGAAAAGACGGCGGGAGAAATGCGAGAAAAGGCAGCGAGAGAGGCTGCGCAGCGCGAAATCGAAACTCTACTGCAGGCGCTCGGTCTCGCGGAATGCAAAGAGCGCCATCCCATGAGTCTTTCCGGCGGACAAAAGCAGAGACTGGCGCTTGCGACCTGCCTCCTGCAGGACGCGAACTTTTTCTATTTTGACGAGCCGACCAGCGGCATGGATCGTAAAAACATGCTGCGCATCGCGGCGCTCTTAAAACAGCAGCAGCGGGAGGACCGCATTCTCTTTGTGGTTTCCCACGACACTGCGTTTTTACAGGAAGTCGCGACGGAATGCCTTGATTTGGAGACATTTCGGGAGCGTACGGCGGGATCGCGGAATTAAGTCGGGATGTGGGCAGCGAAGCGCAGGAGCTACGCTTTCAAGAGCGAAGAGACAGCGAATCCTCATGCAAGCCTCGCCGATTATCCATTTCGGTTTTCGATAGGCGTGACGGCAGTGATCGCGATATGCCCGAAGGCTGTCCGCAGTTGGGTGTGACTGTGTCCGCTTTTCGGGACAGGTGGTGTGATAAACTGGAAATAACGAAAAACCGAAGAGGGGACAGCAAAATGAATCCGATCTATTTCACCGTTACGGGGACCAATTACTACTACGGAAACGAGTACTTTAAGCCGGAGATGAAGCTTCGACTCATCAAGGAGCCGGATAACAAGGCAGATAAAGAGGCAATCCGCGTGGAGCTCGAGGGGCTCGGGAAAGTGGGCTATGTCGCGAACAGCCCGCACTCCGTGGTCGGAAACAGCTACAGCGCGGGGCGCCTCTACGATAAAATCGGGGACTCGGCGGAGGGAAAAGTGCTCTATGTCCTGCCGCAGGGAGTGCTTTGCACGCTTGTGCAGGGAGAGGAAGGAGAGAACCAAGAGCAGGGGGAAAAGGTGTGACTGAGAGGTGGATGAGGACCTTGCGGAAGAATATCGCGCGGCGCGTTTGGCAGGCGGTTTTGAGACAATAGTCTTTGACTACCAAGCTTGGTTCAGGGAACAGCAAATAAGGCTTAGGCACGTTCCGGAGCGGGAGATTACGGCCGTCTATCGCGGCTGGATGATGAAACCGGAACAATACGCTCTCTTTTATCGGGAGTTGCTCTCGCAGAAAATACGACTGCTCACAACGCCCGAGATGTACGAGAGTTTGCACTTATTCCCACGAGTATACCCGGAGCTTTTGCCGGATACCGCGCGTATGCTCACATTTCCGCTGCATTCTGAAATCGATGTGCGGGCATGCCTGAGAGCGTTTGGACGCTTTCTGGTGAAGGATTATGTGAATTCCGTGAAAGGCAGCGAGTTCCCAGCCTATTTTGACGAGAACTGTTCGCAGGAAGCATTCAATGGCTGGATGGAGCTTTTTTATCGCTACCGCGGCGACTTGCTGACAGGCGGAATCTGCATCAAAGAGTTTCTGGAGCTAAAGCGCTATGAAGGCAGAACCAACGAGTACCGCGTGTTTTATGTGAATGGTGCGCCGATTCGCATAAGCCGCAATTCCGGGCAGGAGGGCAAGGTGGCAGAGCCGCCGACGGAGCTGGTGCAGCGCTACCGGAAGCTTGGCAGTGTATTTTACACTTTGGATTACGCAGAACTTTCCGATGGGCGTTTTATGATACTGGAATCCGGAGACGGTTCGGTTTCGGGGCTTGCCAAGGGGGAGGATGCAGCGAGCTTTTATCGCTGTCTGTTCGAACATATTCAGGAAGTGCAGTATTAGACACAAAACAAGGACTCTGCCGGAAATATTCCGGCAGAGTCCTTGTTTTCATGATTGTTTTCGCAGGAAAGAGATTGCTTCGTGGACGGTAGAGAAGGTTTTGCAGTGTGTGCAGAGCCACTGATTGCGTTCATCTTCATCGCGAATGGTAGAAGAAGCGGTTAGTTTAAGAAGACCCTGAGATTGTGATAGATTATCCAGCACCTTGCGGCTGTTGCTTTCTGCAGTACTGTAGTTCTTTGCAATCTGTTCTATGGATGGTACATGTGCTTTTTCATAGCTTGGGATATACTTTTTAAGATTAGCGAAAATGTTATCTTTATCAGGCGAAGTTACGCAGGAAGGTGCAGACGACTCAAAATGTAACAGGAACCAGTACTCAATACAGCCACTGGTCATGAGGAGACGAACGGTAACACCGGGTTTTTTGCGGAGCTTTCGCAATTCTCGGATAATTTTAAGGCGCTGATTCCACCGCTGGACGTTCTCGTCTTTTTTGCTTTGTGTCAGAAGATTATGGTCTTCCACATCGAAGAAGAACCAGATTTCATCGATGGAATCAACACTGTTTCGGTATGTCGCATTCTTTTGAAAGAGGAGCTTGGTTTCTTCAAAGAGCCTCGTTGATGTCATTTTTCTAGTCTTTATGACAAAACTACTTTGAAATTCATGCTGAAGAAAATTTGCATAGGCGACTTCACTTTCACCTTCACAGAAGACACAAATCAACGGCTTGGTCTTTTTTTGTTTGCGCGGCATTATTCCACCTCTTCCGGAGTAAGCGACGGAATGGCTCCATATTTGCCAAGTAAATAAGATTTTCGAATGTTTTCACTGGTCCGTGTGCCCAAATCACTGATGCTATAGAGTTCAGAGATTCCACTGAAAGGATCCTTGTCGACAAAGTAGAGTTGGTCTTTTCGCAGCAACTCCATGGAGAGAAGTTCAGTGTCATGTGTTGTAAAAATCAACTGTGCCCCCAGCGGATTGCTTTGCTTGCTCTGGAATTTTGCCAGAATGTACTGCACGAGCAACGGATGCAACGCAGTGTCAATTTCATCGATTAAAAGGACACCTCCGGTTTGCAAGGCATGCTCAATGTCAGGGGCAAGCGCCATGAGCTGTCGAGTACCATCGGACTCGTCATCTAGTGTAAGTGGGAAATAGGAGTGCTCACCACTTTGCTTGATGCCGGGATGATAGGCGGTTGCCTTTAATTCGCGGAAAAGCAACTGTGTATCAATAGCGTCAATGTTTTTTCGGAGGGCTTGCAGAAACTGAGCAAGCGTTGTTTTAACATCATCAGGAAGAGTGTCGGGTAAGTGATCTTCCGGTAGTTTTTTGTGATTTATTTCAAATTTCATATCGGAGATGCCGAGGTCAGCTGCTTTCGCATAGCTGTTAATAGCGCGAAGCATATCGGGGTTTTCCGCATATGCAAGCAGTTGATGAGGGATATCGGGATAATCTCTGGAAAAGGTAACTTGCTCTCGAAACCATTGCATTGCTCGGATACAGTCTCGGTCCTTCATTGTAGAAGCGACCGAAAAATAAAGCTGATTCTCTGAAACTATTTCAGTAATCAGTTTACGAGTTGCCTTTTCCTCTGTAAATTTAAATTGTTGTCCTTCGCGAGAGAAGACAAGAGCCTTCTGACCGTGCGGGGAATGGTACAGACTCTCATGAACAATGGCATTGCTCGTGGCAGAGAAAGAATACCAGTATTTCTGCTCATTTAAGATAAAAGTAAAAGAAAAGATGGTTGGCTTCTGATGCGAGTAGTCATCCAGGAGAAAAGGGTGAACGGGAACTTCAGCGCCGGCATGTTGTGTGCGCTGTGCATTGCGTATAAATTGTACAGCAAGCCAGAAAGCACGTATGACATTCGTCTTACCACCCCCGTTCTTTCCCAAAATGGCAACACTGGGGAGCAGTTGCACTTTACTGTTCACCGGAATCAGGCAGGACTTAAGTGCCGAGAGGCCGGTTGCCTCCATTGAGAGAACCGTCTCATCACGGAATGATCTGTAATTCTGAAAACGAAATTCAAGTAACATAGTGCTCACCTCCGACTCGATTATACCATAAAAAGAAGATATAGAGCTGAAATTAACACAAATAATGATATAATTTAATTGATTTCACCAAAACAGGAATAAATTAAAACCTGACATGTGTGTGCCCTTGTGCTAAACTGAAAGAGATTCCTAAGCCGATAGGCCAATCAAAAGCGGAAGAGAGGAGTAAGGCAGCATGGAAAAGTTGACGATTGCGGAGGCAAAACGAATCAATGACACTATGGTCTCCGAGGCGCATTTAAAACTGCACGCGGCGAATGTGGCGGCTTGCATGGGCGCAATGGCAGCGCATTTCGGTGAGGACAGGGAGCACTGGGAGGCGGTGGGCTATCTCCACGATTACGACTACGAGAAGTTCCCGGAAGAACATCTTCTGCATACCGAGAAAGAGCTGCTCAGAGAGGGAGTGCCGGCGGAAGATGTGCGCGCCATTTTAAGCCACGGCTACGGGCATCGGAACGAGGTCGAGCCGAAGAGCAAGATGGAGAAGAGTCTCTACACGGTCGATGAGCTGAGCGGCATCATTCAGGCGGCGGCGCGCATGCGCCCGAACGGCATTGCCGATATGGACATCAAGAGTTTTATGAAAAAGTTTAAGAGCAAGGGCTTTGCCGCAAAGTGTAATCGCGAGATTATCCTGAAGGGTTGCGAGATGCTCGGTATGGACATCAAAGAGGTCGCGGAAATCGCGATTGCGGGCATGAAGGAACACGCAGAGGAATTGCAGCTCACCGGAAATCAGGCCTGAATCAGAGCCCTTTTTTAGGACAAAACAGACAGGGAGGACAGCATGGGACAGAAGAGACCTAAGATTAAACTGACGGTCATTGACCGGCGCGGCAAGATGGGCTGCCATCGCGGTCACCGGATCGGACAGACCTTTGACTATGACACGGAGCGGGGGGAGCTCTGTCCGATGGCGATGCACTGTGCCTTTCCCTATATTGACATTCTTCGCTACGGTGGCAAATTGCCGGGACAGCCGGAAGGAGTTGCGGAGTTTTGCTGCTCCGATGCGGACACGATTATGGTATTCCGGGCGGAAGTCGTGAAAGAGGAAGAAAACCGACCGTGACAGGAAACAGTGAGACACGGAAGGGAGCAAACGCGGAAAAGTGTCGGCGAAATTCTGCTAAAATGCAAGAAAATCCGTAGCAATCGGATGCAGAACTTGTTGTCGGAAAGAAGAGAACTTGCCGCTTGAGAGCGGAGAGGAGTCAGAGATGCGGAACGTATATTTTGTGCGGCATGGAGAGACGGTCTGGAATGTGGAAAATAAAATCTGTGGGGCCACGGAAAGTGCCCTGACGGAACGGGGGCGGGAGCAGGCACGCGTCATCGGCAGAGAGATCAAAGCGCGCATGGACGCGGGCGAATTGCAAATTGACCGTATGCTCTGTTCGCCGCTTAGCCGCGCGCGGGATACCGCGCAGGAAATCGCAGACATACTCAAACTGCCGCTCGCGATCGAGCCGCGCCTCCGGGAGCAGAACTTCGGCATCTGGGAGGGGACAGCCCGGGACGGCGAGGGCTTTCAGCGCGCCAAGGAAAACTTTATTGATAGCTTCGGGACAGGTGAGTCCATGCTACGGCTCGCGCAGCGCATCTACAATCTGCTGGACGATGTGCGGGCGGATGCCGACCATACCTATCTGCTGGTCGCACATAACGGCATCTCCCGCATGGTGGAGTCGTATTTCCGCGACATGGATAACGGGGAATTCGCCTCCTTCGGAATTCGAAATGCAGCTCTCCGTACCTACTGCTATCCGGAAGAGGCATGAGAGTCCTGATCTACGGCGCGGGTGTCATCGGCTCACTCTACGCCGCGCTCTTTGCCGAGGCGGGCATACCGACCGCTGTTTATGCGCGGGGCGAGCGGCTTGCGGAGTTAAAGCGGGAGGGGCTACGCTACCGAAAGAACGGGCACTGCCGCAGAGCCGAAATTACCCTGCTTTCAAGGCTGCGTGAGGACGATGTCTACGACTTTATTTTCCTTGCGGTGCGGGAGATGCAGGCGAGAGCGGCGCTGCTCGAATTAAGAGTGAATCAGAGTCCCACCATTGTGACCATGGTTAACACGCTTCAGGACTATGCGGACTGGGAAGAACTCTGTGGCACGGGCAGAATACTCCCGGCCTTTCCCGGCGCGGGCGGCGGCTTTGAAAACGGTATCTTAGAAGCGGCGCTTACGCCAAGGCTGGTTCAGCCGACGACCTTTGCTGTGCTACGTCCGGAGCAGAGGGAAGAAGCACGGCATTTAAAGCGGCTGTTTCGAAGGGCGGGCATCCCATGTCAACAGGTCGCGGACATGCGGTGCTGGCAGCTCTGCCACCTCGCACTGGTTGTCCCGCTCGCAGATGCCTATTATGAGGCAAAGAGCCCCGCATACGCCGGTGAAGAAAGTGCGCTCATGGATAGGACAGCGAGGCGGCTCCGGCGAAACATGAGGGCGCTGAAACGGCGGGGCATCAGCCTCTCTCCGGCCAAGCTGCAGCTCTTTTGCTTCTGTCCCCTGCCTTTGCTTGCCATGGCGCTGAGGCTGGTGTACCGAAGCCGTTTCGGTGCGCTTTTCATGTACCGCCATTCGATGAAGGCACCGGATGAAATGCGGCAGCTGCACCGACAGCTTTATGCATTTCTCCGGAAAACAGGGAGAGGTACACAGCTGCTTGACAAGCGGAACAATGTAATGAAAGCTTGATGGCAAGCGCGGAGGGACAGACTGCGACTCGGAGATGCGCGAGAAGCCGTGCAGTGCGCAATAAGAACTGTGGGCAGTCTATCGGAATTTCAGTAAAACCGGGTATCGGCAAGAGAGAAAAAACCGCAAAAGCGGTCTTTTCTTGTGATGGGCGGGAGTCTACATCGGGACAAGGTCAAACCTCGTTGGCTTCAATCCAATGTTTCGATTTTGCCTTGTGGAAAGCCTGTACTTGTGTTTGGTGCTAGAATGGACTGAGATAATTTCACAGGGAGGGAAGGTATGACCCGGCAAGAATTATTTGTCCTCGCGCAGCAAAAATACGGCACAGCGCCGGAGTATCCTTGGCAGGATGATAACGCCGTGCTCCGGCGAAAGGACAACGAGAAGTGGTACGCTGTGGTTTTGAAGGTTGCCGCGTCGAAACTCGGACTGACGGAAACAGGGGAGATAGAACTTCTGAATGTGAAGTGCGACCCGGTGTTGCTTGCCTCACTCCGCACGCAGGCGGGCTATTTCCCCGCCTACCACATGAACAAGGAGAAGTGGCTCAGTGTATGCCTCGGTGCCCCGGCGCTCGATGCGGCTATCGCCGAGTTGCTTGCGCTGAGCTACGAATTGACGGGACCGAAAAAGCGTGGCTGATTGAGAAACAGATATAGGCTTGTTACTTACTTTTGCAGATTGCCAAGCCGAAATTTCTGAGAATAAGGATGAAAGTATAAGGGTTAGCAACGAGAAAAAAGAAATTTGACTTTGCACGGGAGTATGGTAGTCTTTTAAAAGGCGCGTTAAGAATAGAAGAATGGGAGATGAAAATGTCTGATAGCACTATAAAAGTCGGGGCTATAGAAAAAAATGTTGATCGAAAAGAATTAAAAGTAAAAAAACGAGATGAAAAACTTGACTTTTATCGTGGCCTCGTGATGTTGGAAGTGGTTCTTGCGCATACCTGTTATTTTTCCGGTCAGAGCTATGTGCCGGAAATTATGCGCACCATCTGTTTGTTGTACGAGATGCCTCTCTTGGTTTTTCTTGCGGGGCGCAGTGCACAGCATCGAAGCGGCCTCTCGTCCGTTTTTGCCGGTCTCTTGAATATCTGGCTGAAATGGGTGTTGATAAGCACTCTGGTTGTATTCGGATATCGCATTATCTGTGGAAGAAGTGCGGTGACTCCCACACAATATTTACAGGGATTAATGTTCTATTCTCTGGAAGTAAATGATTTAGCTGTCTTTTTCCAGTCGATGTGGTATATGCGGATGTATGTCGTGGTTGTTCTGGTTGCGGGGATACTGCAAGAGCTGGATAAAAGAGTACAATTTTCAGGCCGCTCCAAATGGTCCTTTGTGTTGTTTCTTGTGCTTGGACTGGCATATGCTTCCTTTAGCGAGGTGGACAGCTTTTTTGGACTTAGCAGAATGCAGCTTTGCTATCTCTCTTTTTTCATGATAGGTTATCTCACAAAACCGACAGCTCATCTCACTCTGAAAGCATATCTTTTAGGAATGGCGTTTTTCGCAACACTCTGGATTGGCATAAGTCGTATGATGGGACTGAATTTCTTGAATATCCAGGGAGTCAAGTTTCCTCCGCATTTCATTTATTGGACTGAAGCCATGCTGTCCATCTGGACTTGTTTCTTCCTTTGGCAGTATGGAAGTAAGTGGATTCATCGTTGCGGTTTTATCCGTTTTCTCGGAAGGCATTCCCTCTGCTTTTTCTTTAGCCAGGGACTTGGGGCGGGTTTCATCTACCGCTTTGTGTCGCTGAATGAACAGTATGGATGGGTGAAGGTTTTTCTACTCTCCCTTGGGGTAAACTATCTGATTATGTTCTTTGGAGGTTTAGCGATTTTCGGAATATTCCGGATATTTGATCGGGTTGCAAACAAGATTCAGCTTTCAGAACGGCTCGGAAGAGTGTTGCAGTTTGAAGAAGGCTTGCCCGGAGGAGAATCATGAATGAAGATAACATGAATGAAGATAAATTTGAGAAACTACGGGCGAAACAGAGCGGAAATGAGGGACTCTATCTGGAATTTGAGGACAAGGAGTGGCCTTTTACTTACACGGATCACGACAGGCAGATTGCGAGAGCCATCGTGGTGGATGACGAAGAGAATTACTACTTTGTGCGCATGGAGCGAGCGGATGAATTCGGAACGGTGACGCTGATCGAGACCTCCGGCGGCGGTGTGGAAGAAGGGGAGTCGTCGGAAGCGGCGATACGGCGGGAACTCAAAGAAGAACTCGGCGCGGAGGTCGAGATACTCTGTAAGCTCGGACTGGTCAGCGATTACTATAATCTTGTGCATCGCCATAACTTAAACCACTATTTTCTCGGCCGGGTAAAGTCCTTCGGTGAGACCAAACTCACCCGGGATGAAGAAGAGGAGTTTCATCTGAAGAAAATAAAACTTCGCTACGAAGAGGCCGTGGCAGCGTACGAGGCGGGACTGGACAGCCGTCTCGGGCGCCTGCTTTTGCAGCGGGAATTGCCTGTTTTGCGGCGGGCAAAAGAGCTTCTCAGCTGAAGTGCGGAAATTATGAGCATAAAAATAATACGGGTCGGGAATACAAGAGCTGTATTCCCGACCCGTGTTTTATTTATTTACTTGAGAATTCCGCTTCCGTAAAGGATGCAGTAGAACAGGAAGAGCAGCAGAAAATACTTCCAGGAATTTCTGATAAGATAGATGGTGATTTTTTCCAGACGATAGGTGCGCGGATATAAATCTTTCCACTGTTCACTGGCATGATAATTCTTGGTGAACTTGCCGGTGAACCACTTGTCTTTGTCAAACAAAAAAGTGATTAGTCCGGAAATAAGCATCGGAACAAAGAGCCAGCGTTCCACAAATTGAACGGGGCGAGTCAAGGTCTGCAGTGGGATGAGAGAAATACACCAGCACAAGTACATGCAGCATACACTCAACAGGCTCACAAAATAAACACGAGATAAAATATGGTTTCTTGACATGCTTTGCTCCTTTCTGAAACTTCTGGCTTTCCGGCACCAAAATAGTGCAACGAACTCTGCTCATCTGTATTTATTGTAGCATCTATTGCAAAAAAAAATAGGAGAAAACAGAGCGTGTTTCTTACAAAACCGTAAGTTCCGGTAAGAAGTTTGAGGAAGCTCCCGCGAAGGCTTACGATACTCTGTAAAGATTGTGTTTACAGCTTAGCTGCGTTAAAATAAGAAAATATGATTTCAGACGCAAAGGAGTAGCCATGCAAATATCCAGTCGTTTCAGCATTGCCCTTCACATCTTCGCCTGCGTGGATGCATTTCAGGCGACCCACAAAATGACCAGCGACTTTCTGGCGAGCAGCATACAGACAAATCCGGTCATCATCCGGAACATTCTGTCGCAGCTTCGGCGCGCGGGACTTGTCCGCATTGCGCGCGGCACAGGCGGCATCACCCTCGAGAGGGCGCTGAAGGATATCTCCTTCTACGATGTCTATGTGGCCATTGAGCCGGTGGAGCACGGGGCGCTGTTTCGCTTCCATGAGAATTCGAACCCGAACTGTCCGGTCGGCAAGAACATCCACGCGATTCTGGACGACAAGTTCTCGGACATCCAGCGCGCCATGGAGGCAGAGATGCGAAAGTACACACTCGAGGACATTCACCGGGATTTGCTGCGTCTCAATGCCTTGCAAGAGGTAAGTCCGTCTGTCTGAGCGTGAAACCGGAAAGAGATGTATGGAGAGGCAGTTATAACGAGTTCGACAAAGACTGCAAAGGTTTACGGGGCGAGTATGGTTGCGGTTTACGGGAGTTTCAAGAGTAACCCGATTAGTATTTTCATGCAGGGCGGACTTCCGATTATCGGGCTTGTTACACTGCTCTTGTTACACTGAGATTATTTCATCCAAGTAACACTACCGGGGCGTATCCCGGAGAGAAGGGGAGGGAAAAACATGTTAAAGTATTTGATCATCGGTGCAGGCGGGGTCGGCGGCACGCTCGGCGCATACTTGCAGCGTGCGGGACTTCCGGTGAGTTTTCTGGCACACGGCAAGACCTTGGAGGCTCTTAAAAAGAAGGGACTCACGTTGGTAAAGGACAGCGGCGAGGAGACATTTTCGCCGGTCGCCGCGTTTGATGAGGCGAGTTACAACGAGACGCCGGATGTCATCTTCCTCGCCTTAAAGTCCTATTCGATTGAGAGTGTCCTGCCGTTTCTGGAGCGCATTGCCACGGAGCACACAGTCATCATCCCGCTCTGCAATGTCTTCGGGACGGGAGAGAAGTTACAGAAAAAATTGGAGAAGCCGCTGGTCACGGACGGCTGTATCTATGTGATGGGCAATGTCGAGGAAGCGGGCAGAATCCGGCAGCTCGGCAACTTGATGCGCGTGGTCTACGGCGTCCGGAAACCGGAGGAGGCGCGCCCGGTCCTCGAGGAAGTGAAAGCGGAGCTCACGCGGGCGGGTGTCGAGGTGGTGCTGAGTGACAACATCCGCCGCGACTGCATGAAAAAATTTGCCTACCTCTCGCCGCACGGTGCGGTCGGGACTTATTTCTATATCACGGCGGCACATTTGCAGCGCGAGGGCGAGTACCGGAACTTTTACCGCGGTCTGGTGCGCGAAGTGCTCGCGATTGCGGAGAAGATGGGCATCGCCATGGACGGCTACAGCGAGGCGGACAGCCTTAAGGTGGTGGACGGACTTGCGCCCGAGATGACCACCTCGTTTCAGAAGGATGTCGCGGACATGAGAAAGTCCGAGGTCGACGGGCTCGTCTATGAGGTGCAGCGCCTCGGCGCGGCATACGGCGTCCCGACCCCGTATTACGATGAGGTGATTGAGGCGCTCCGCTCGCGCGGCTTGGAGTGAGGCATGGGAAGCTGGGAAAAGAAAAATACAATCTGGCAGTATCGCGAGAACGGCGAACTTGTCACGGGCTGGAAAGAGATCGACGGAAAGTGGTATCTCTTCGGCAGCGGCGGCAATATGCTGCTCGGCTGGCAGAAGAGTAAAGACCGCTGGTACTATTTAAAGCAGGAGAGCGACCGGAAGGCGGGCGAGGCGAAAAATGCCTACGGCTTTATGCTGACCGGCTGGCAGCAGCTGAATGGCAAGTGGTACTTTTTCCACGAGGACGGCAGCATGGCGGTCTACGAGTGGGTCAAGGACAAGGGGAAGTGGTATTTTCTCCGCAGCAACGGCGAGATGGCGCGAAACCAGATGCGTTCTTATAAGGGAAAGAGCTATTACTTCAAGGCGGACGGCAGTATGGCGGTCTCCGAAGCCGTGTCCTGGAACGGCGAGCGCTACCGGGCGGATCAGGACGGCGTGTGTCTTGAGGAGAGACCCGCGCCGGGCGACCACAATGTGAGCCGCTTGCATCCGCGTTTAAAGCGTCTCCAGAAAAAGCTGATTGCGCAGTGTGCGGCGCGCGGGCTGCCGATACGCATTACGCAGGAAGTTCGCACTGCGGAGGAACAGGATGCGCTCTACGCGCTCGGACGGACGGCGGGCGGCAGCATTGTGACGAATGCGCGCGGCTCTTCTTATTCGTCTCACCACCAGTGGGGCACGGCCTTTGACTTTTGTCGGGACGACGGCAAGCCGCCTTACGAGGACGGCGACCGTTTTTTTGAAAAGGTCGGTGCAATGGGAAAGGCGCTCGGGCTCGAGTGGGGCGGCGACTGGAAGTCGATTGTGGACAAACCGCATTTTCAGCTGCCCGACTGGGGCAGCGGGACGGCAAAACTAAAGGAGCTCTACCATTCACCGGAGCGCTTTGAGAAGACATGGGAGGCTTGAGGATAGGTATGAATCAGAAATTGAGAGAAGCGTTTGTGCGCTGCCCGGAGGCGGCGGAAGCGCTGGAAAAATTAAAGGCGGGCAATGCACGCTTTGTGGCGGGAAAAACCCAGGAATTACCGCGTGACAGCGCACGCCGGGAGAGCCTTGCGCGCGAGGGGCAGTACCCCTACGCATTTTTGCTGACCTGTTCGGATTCGCGCGTCGTGCCGGAATTTATTTTCTCGGCGGGACTCGGCGAGCTCTTTGTGACGCGCGCCGCCGGCAATGTGCTCGGCACTTCGATACTCGCCTCGGCGCAGTACGCGGCACAGGAGCTCGGCGCGAAGCTCTTTGTGGTGCTCGGGCATAGCCAGTGCGGCGGCGTGAAGGCGACGCTCTCCGGCGAAGAGCTCTCGGGCGCACTCGCGCACATGGGACAGCGGATTCGCGCCGGTATCGGGCGGGAGACCGACTACCTGCGCGCCGTCGAGCTGAATGCGAGAGCCGAGGTGGCCGATCTTGCGGCGCGGCTTCTCGAATACTGTCCCGAGCAGACGCTGGTTGTGGTCCCGGCGGTCTATGACATCGAGACCGGCAGCGTGCGCTTTCTGGAAGATTGAGCGGTATAGGACAGAAAATAGAAGTTATAAAAAACCCCGCAGCGCGAGTCAGAGCAGGCGCTGCGGGGTTTTTCTGTTTTCTCGTGCCAATGACGCAACAAAAAAGAATCGACGACAAAGGGGGAGGTCGTCGACTCTTTTTTGATGGCGATATACTCGCCATCTTGATTCATTGACTCAGATGTTCCGCTTCTTTTCGAGCAGCAGGGCCGAAATCACAAAGTAAGCGGCGGAGAGCAGAAGGCTCACAAGAACCTGGCCGAGGGCGCGCATGCTGAGATAGGAACCCGCAAAGGGGAACAGCATGTAGGAAGAAAACGGCAGGTGCATGAGAATTGTCGTGCTGAGATACATGAGCAGGAGATAGAGAACGAGGATCACAAAGCCCGAGCCGCGCTTCCAGTGGAGGAAGGTGGCCTGCAGCACAATCGCAATCACCGCGATGCTCTCAAACTGCAGGAGACCGGCGAAGAAAAGGAAGCAAATCTGCAGGACAATCTGGAGCGTCTTCGGCGTGAGCGCAACCTGTACGAGTTCGTTGAGTCTGGACATGACATCGGGGGTGAAACCGAATGTCAGATGGATGAGCAACAGGGTATCTATCGTTGCGAAAGCTACGGCGAGCGCAGTCCAGATGACAGTCTCCATCAGACTGAGAATCCACTTCGCGCCGAGAATGGTGAAACTGTTGTGCGGCGTCAGGTAGAGCATGTAGGCTTCCTTGCAGTTCAGCTCGCGCTGCAAGAGAGAGAGGTTTTGCAGAATGCTGATAATGGGGGAGAGCATCAGTCCGAGGGACAGAATGAGAATGCTCACATTCATGGCGAGCGAATCAAAGTCTCTGGTGAAGGCACAGTATAAAAAGATGGCCTCGCCGATCAGCACGACGGCAAGCAGAAACAGTTTCAGAAAGAGTGTTTTTTTCCACTCGTATTTGATGAGATGCATCATAATAGATCGGTTCCTTTCCTGCCTACAAGGCAAAGCATTACGGGCTCAGGCGAGCAGCTGGCGGTACTTCTCGGCGAGCGAGAGTCCTTCTTTGACGCGGAGATCTTCGACATCGAGATCCGCAATCATGTTGCCGTCCTTTACGAAAATAGCTTTGGAGATAAAGCGTTCCATCTCTTCGACGAGGTGGCTCGAGAGCAGCAGTGCCGACTCGTGTCCCGCGCGGGAGATGATGAGATCCATGACCTGGTCGCGCGCAATCAAGTCAATGCCGTTCAACGGCTCGTCGAGCAGGATGACATCCGCCTTCCGGGACATGGTGACGGCGACCTTCACCTTTGCCATCATGCCCGAGGAGAGACTCTTGGTACGGAGATTCGGGTTCAGCTGAAAGGCATCCAGAATCTCGCGGTAGGTCTCCTGCGAAAAATCCGCGAAAAAGTCGCGGTAGTATTCGCCGACATCCTTAATCTTCATATAGGGATAGAAATAGGGCTCGGTCGACATATAGGCGATGTGTGCTCGGCTTGCGGCGGAGACCGGCGTTCCGTTCAGGAGTATCTCGCCGCTGTCCGGCAGAATCAGATTGGCAATCAGCTTCATCAGTGTGGTCTTACCGCTGCCGTTTGCGCCGAGCAAACCGTAAATTTCACCCGGCTCCAGCACACAGCTGAAATCCTGCAGCGCTTTCTTGCCGCCGTAGCTTTTGTTGACATGGTTTACTTCCAGCATGGAATAACCTCCTTGGTTCAAATGAGTGTCCGCATTTCTTCCTCGGTAAAGCCGATTTCGGACATGTCTTTTTTAAAGCGGGCAATGAAGTCCGCCGCGAGTTCCTTCCGCAGGCTCACATTGACCGCGGTATCTTCTGTCACAAAGGTGCCGAGGCCGCGCTTCGTGAAAGCGACACCTTCGGCCTCAAGAGTCTGGTAGACGCGCGCCGCCGTGTTGGGGTTGATGTGATACTCGAGCGCGAGTTCCCGGCCCGACTTCAATTTCTCACCGTTTTTCTTCTGACCGGTGACAATCTCTTTTTTGATCTGCAGAACGACCTGCAAATAAATCGGTTGCGATTCGTCGAATTGCATCGAAGCTCCTTTCTGCAAGACTGCACTTGCGGACTACATAGATAGTACACTAGAAATTTCTGAGTGTCAAGAAAATCAGAAAAATATTTGTGTGATACTTGACAGGGTCGGTGGGCAATGCTATCATACGAAAAACCTTCCAAATGAGTAGGAAATAGGGTTTAATAAAAACAAGAGAGGAGAGCGCAGATGGATTTTTCGTTTATGGAGCGGTTTTTGCCGATGTATGTGACGGCGGCACAGCTGACCCTCACAATCGCTTTGATCGGCATTGCGATTTCCACTTTGATCGGCATTGCTGCGAGCCTTGCGCTCTATTACCGGATTCCGGGGCTTGGGCAGCTGGTCGCGGTCTATGTGGAGCTGTCGCGCAACACGCCGCTCCTTGTGCAGTTGTTTTTCCTTTACTTCGGACTTCCGAAAATCGGCATACGCCTGAGCCCGGAGCTCTGCGGCATCATAGGGTTGAGCTTTCTCGGCGGCGCCTATATGACGGAGACCTTTCGCGCGGGGCTTGAGACGGTCGAGCGGATTCAGTCCGAGTCGGCGCTCTCGCTCGGCATGAGTCAGTCGGCGACCATGCGCTATGTCGTCTTGCCGCAGGCAATGGCGGTCTCGGTGCCGTCTCTCGTCGCGAATATGATCTTCTTAATCAAAGAGACTTCGGTTTTCAGCGGCATAGCCCTCGCGGATCTCATGTATGTCACCAAAGACCTGATCGGCATTTACTACCAGACCACGGAGGCGCTTTTCATGCTGGTCATCGCCTATCTCGTGTTACTCTTGCCGATTTCGCTCTTTGGCAGCTGGGCAGAAAGGAGGCTTCGCTATGCAGGCTTTGGCAATTAATGCAGCGAGCGCATCGCCGCTCTCCATTCTGCTCGCCGGCAACAATATGCAGCGTCTGCTTGGCGGCCTCGGCGTCACCATCAAGATCAGTCTGATTGCCGTGGCGCTCTCGGTGCCGTTCGGCATTCTCTTCGGACTTTTCATGACAAGAAAAAATCCGGTCACGAAACTCTTAAGCCGCGTTTACCTCGATTTTATCCGCATCATGCCGCAGCTCGTATTGCTCTTCCTCGTCTTTTTCGGAAGTGCGCGTGTCTTCGGACTAAGCTTAAGCGGAGAGTTCAGTTCGATTCTCGTCTTTGTGCTCTGGGGCACGGCGGAGATGGGAGATTTGGTGCGCGGCGCGCTCGAGAGCATCCCGAGACATCAGTACGAGAGCGCCGCGGCACTCGGCTTAACGCCGGGACAGTGCAGCCGCTATGTCATCATTCCGCAGACCTTGCGGCGGCTCTTGCCGCTCGCGATTAATCTTGTGACGCGCATGATTAAGACCACCTCGCTGGTTGTTCTGATCGGCGTTGTAGAAGTCCTGAAAACGGGACAGCAAATTATTGACGCGAACCGCTTTCAGTATCCGACGGCGGCACTGCCGATTTACGGTGTCATATTTCTCCTCTATTTTCTGGTGTGCTGGCCCGTCTCGATGCTGGCGCGCTACCTGGAAAAACGCTGGGCAGTCTGAGTGTTTCGAGTGAGAAGGGAAGGTAGACAGATGAAGGAATTCAAGCAGGAAGTACAGCTAAGCATATGCGGGCTGAAGAAAAGTTACGGCGACGCGGAGATCTTGAAGGGTGTGAATCTGGATGTGCGACAGGGAGAGGTGGTTGTGATTCTCGGGCCGTCCGGCAGCGGAAAATCGACCTTTCTCCGCTGCATCAATGGTCTCGAAGAGATTCAGGGCGGCGAAGTCCGGCTGGACGGTGAGACCATCAGCGGACTCAAAAACAGTGCGTTGCCGGCGGTGCGGCAAAAGCTCGGCATGGTGTTTCAGAGCTATGACCTGTTCCCGCACATGAATATCCTCGATAACATCACGCTCGCGCCCACAAAGGTGCAGAAGAGAAGCCGGAAAGAGGCCGAGGCCGAAGCAAGAGAGCTCCTGTCGCGCGTGAATCTCGCGGACAAGGAAAAAGCCTATCCGCGCATGCTCTCGGGCGGGCAGAAGCAGCGCGTCGCAATTGTGCGCGCCCTCGCGATGCATCCGGAACTCATGCTCTTTGACGAAGTCACGGCAGCGCTCGATCCCGAGATGGTTCGCGAAGTACTGGATGTCATCATGGAACTCTCGGAGCAGGGACTCACGATGCTTATTGTGACACACGAGATGAGTTTTGCCCGCGCTGTGGCCGATCGCATTGTCTTCATGGACGGCGGTTACATTGTCGAGACTGGCACACCGGAGGAGTTCTTCACGGCGCCGAAGACCGAGCGTGCGCGTACCTTCCTCGATAATTTTCAGTTTATCGCAAAGAGTCGGAAGGAAGAAAAGAGCGCATGAGAGCATATACAATGAGAACGGAGCGGCTCGGAAACCGCCTTGGGCGCACGGACCGATGTCACCGCCGGGTGAGACAATAAAGCCGAAAGACGGAAAGTAGATTAACTTTTTTAAGAAGAGACGAAAAACACAGGCAGGAACAGACGGAGGAAATAAAGATGAAGAAGACTTTGGTATTGGCGGCAGTGACGGCACTTGCACTCGGCGTGCTCGCCGCTTGCGGCGGCAGCAAGAAGGCAGACGGCAGCGCAGCGGAGACGAAGGCCGCGAGCAGCGGAAAGACGACCTTCCGCACCGTGGATGAGATTAAGAAGTCCGGTGTGATTCGCATCGGCGTGTTCACGGACAAGGCGCCGTTCGGTTATGTGGACGCAAACGGCGTGAACCAGGGCTACGATGTGGTCTATGCGCAGCGCATTGCGCAGGATCTCGGCGTCAAGGTGGAATTCACCTCGCTGGATCCGGCGGCGCGCGCGGAATATGTCAACACCGGCAAGGTGGACATTACCCTCGCAAACTTCACGGTCACGAAGGAGAGAGCGGAGCAGGTCGACTTTGCAAAGCCGTACATGAAGGTCGCGCTCGGCGTCGTTTCGCCGGAGAAGGCGGTCATTCACTCGGTCGATGAGTTAAAGGGTAAGACCCTGATCATTGCGAAGGGCACCACGGCAGAGACCTATTTTGAGAAGAATCACCCGGAGGTAAAGCTCCAGAAGTATGATGCCTATGCGGACGCATACAATGCGCTGCTTGACGGCAGAGGCGATGCGTTCTCGACCGACAACACCGAGGTCATCGCATGGGCCAAGGCGAATCCGGGCTTTGAGGTCGGCATTGACAGCCTCGGCGATTACGATACGATTGCGGCGGCGGTTGCGAAGGGCAATGAAACACTCCTCAACTTCCTGAACGAGGAGATTGTGACGCTCGGCAAGGAGAACTTCTTCCACAAGGACTATGACGAGACGCTGAAGCCGGTCTTCGGCGATGCGGCAAACCCGGATGCGATTGTCGTGGAGGGCGGAGAGTTCGGCGATACCAAGCAGTAAGGCAGTACAAACAAGAGAGAAAGTGCGGTCGCGACCCTGCGGCTGCGCTTCTTTTTTGTTGTTACATGCATACGCGCGATTTGAAAACTGCTTGCGGATATGCTATATTTTTTTTGTTACTCGGTAACCTGACACAGCAATCAGAGGAGGCTTTTATGGCATTGCGGTACGAGAATGAGGCGAATGAAATTGTCGGCTATGATGAAAATGGCGTGAAGCTCGCCTGTGTACAATTTCCGGCGGTAAGCAGCGACACGGTCGATGTGGAGCACACGGAAGTGGATTCGTCTCTGCAGGGACAGGGCGTGGGCGGTGAGCTCATGGAGCAGCTCGCAAAGCGCCTCCGGGACGAGAAGAAGAAGGCGGTATTGACCTGCCCCTATGCGCAGCACTGGTTCGACGGCCATCCGGAGAACAAGGATCTTGTCGCAGAGTAAATCAAGAGATGAGGAAATCGAAACAGCAATGGAGTTGACAGAGATTCGAAACAAAATTGATGCACTCGATGAGGAGATCAAGGCGCTCTTATTGCAGCGCCTTGTCTGCTCCAAAGAGGTCGCGGAGGCAAAGGCTTCCGAGGGAGAGACGAAAATCTACCGCGCCGACCGGGAGGAAGCCATTTTGGAGCGTCTCGGAAATAATGTGCCCGAGGCAGTGCGCCGCGAGTATCTCGCGATTGTTAGGAAAATCATGGAGACCAGCCGCATGTATCAGTACGGCCTGCTTTACGATTGGAATCCCGCGCAGTACGACGGGCTTTTTGTAAATGTCCCCTACGAGTTCCCGAGCCGCAAGGTCAAACTTCTGCTGACGCGCCCGAACCGCCCGAATGCGATGTCCTCGATTCTCAGCATGGTCGGCGATTACGGCTACAATATGGAGAAGATGGAGCTCCTGTCTTATACGGAGGACAGGCAGGCAGTGCGCTTCCTGCTGACTGTGCGCGGGGATTTGTCCGAGCGCCACATGCAAAAACTCATGGTACAGCTCGCCGGTGAGAGTCGGGATTTCTGTATCATGGAAGTGCTGCGCTGAACAGCGCAAAGACGAAAATAAAAATTTTAAAAAGTTGTTGACAAAGCACGAGGATAGCTTTATACTCTGTACTTGCAATAAGCAATGAGTGTGTGTAGCTCAGCTGGATAGAGCACTTGGCTACGGACCAAGGTGTCGGGGGTTCGAATCCTCTCACGCACGTATAACCCTCAAGCCCGTGTGGACTTGAGGGTTTTTGCGTTGTAAGACAGAATGTTCAATGGCAAAGGCGGAAAACCATGAAAAAGCTTTTTTGGGGGGCAATGTATGTCCTGGCGGCCGTGATGGTTGCCCTGACGATTTATCTTTATGTGGTGCCGGAGGGCGAGATTATTCTCGGGGATGACAAGCTTGAGCAGACCACCGAGCAGCGTCCGGTGCCGGTGGTCAAAGTGGGCGGTGTCGAAGTGGAAGTCGGCGAGACCAAGCTCTCCGCACTTCTCGACGCGGGCTTTCGGCTGATGTATGAGAACAGTGACGGCAACTTTGTGCCGCTGCAGGCAGATGTGACGGCGGATGCGGCCATGCAGTACAGTCTGGTGCTGGTCAAGGACAACGGCTATGTTGCGAGTATCAAGTACAGCAATGCAAATGCCTACAACATTCCCGTTCCGTCCTGCACCGTTGACGCGCTGACCTTTAACACCGAGGCGGCGGGATACGGGAAGACCGAGGTGGAGCTCTCGGGTGTCGATATGACCAACGGCCTCGCGATGGGCGAGGTGCCGGACAAGTTTAAGGACTACACGAAGGCGAGCGGCGACACAGAAGAGTACAGTAAGACTGTGCTGACCGATCAGCAGTTTGTGGTCGCCTATGTCCGCGCCTCCGATCTGCAGAGTGACAAGGTCGGCGAATTCGGCGTTGTGAATTATCAGCCGGGCGATGAGGGCACAGGCGGCGGCAAGAGCGCAGATGCCGCAACGGAAAAGACAGCAGAGAGCACGGACACGGCTGCGGAGACGACAGGCAGTGAGACCGCGGCGGAGGAGAGCAATGGCAATCATTGAGACGAAAGAGCTCGAGTTTGACTATGTCACCCGCGACGAGGAGGCAAAGGTCACGGAAGTGGACCGCGCAATCGACGGCGTGAGCCTTCAAATCGAGGCAGGGAGTTTTGTCGCGGTTCTCGGACACAACGGCTCCGGCAAATCCACCCTGGCGAAGACGCTGAACGGCATTCTCCTGCCGAGCGGCGGCACGGTGCTGATTTCCGGTATGGATACCGCGAACGATGCAAACCTGCTCAACATTCGCCGCGAAGTCGGCATGGTCTTCCAGAATCCGGACAACCAGATTATCGCGAATCTCGTCGAGGACGAAGTGGGCTTCGGTCCCGAGAATCTCGGTGTGCCGACCGAAGAAATCTGGCAGAGGGTCGATGCCGCACTGAAGGCTGTCGGCATGACTGCCTTCCGGCTGAAGTCGCCGAATCACCTCTCGGGCGGACAGAAACAGCGTGTCGCGATTGCGGGCGTCATGGCAATGCATCCGAAGTGCATCGTCCTCGATGAGCCGACCGCGATGCTGGATCCGAACGGCAGAAAAGAAGTGATACGGACAGTCACGGAGCTCAACCGCAGCGAGGGCGTCACGGTCGTGCTGATCACCCACTACATGGAGGAAGTAATCGGGGCAGATCGCCTGGTTGTGATGGATGACGGAAAAGTCATCATGGACGGAACGCCGCGGGAAGTCTTTGCCCGGGTGGAAGAATTGAAGCGCCTGCGCCTCGATGTGCCGCAGGCAACCGAACTCGCATATGAGCTGAAACAGCGCGGCGTAAGTTTACCGGACAGTGTCCTCACGATGGAGGAACTCGCGGAAGCTATACTGCCGCTTTGGAAGGAGAACTAAGCTTTGGGAATCCGCGCAGAACACCTGAGCTATACCTACGGAGGAGGGACTGCCTTTGCGCAGCCGGCACTCCGCGATGTGAGCTTTGATATTCCGGACGGACAGTTTGTGGGGCTCATCGGGCACACCGGCTCCGGGAAATCCACACTGATCCAGCATCTGAACGGTCTGATTCGCGCGACGGAGGGCAAGCTCTTTGTCGACGGCGAGAATATTTACGAGAAGGGGTACAACATGCGCGCGCTCCGCACCAAGGTGGGGCTCGTGTTTCAGTACCCGGAGCATCAGCTCTTTGAGATCGATGTGTTTCAGGATGTGTGTTTCGGTCCGAAGAACATGGGACTCTCGAAGGACGAAATCGAACAGCGCGCAAGAGAGGCGCTCGGGATGGTCGGGCTTCCGGAGAGCTTTTACAAGAAGTCTCCGTTTGAACTATCGGGCGGACAGAAGCGCCGTGTCGCGATTGCGGGTGTCCTCGCGATGAGACCGAAGGTGCTTGTTCTGGATGAGCCGACCGCGGGCCTCGATCCGCGCGGCCGCGACGAGATTCTGGACCGCGTGAAGGAACTGAATCACAGCTGGGGACTCACGGTCATTCTCGTGTCCCACAGCATGGAGGATGTCGCCAAGTATGCGGACCGCCTGCTCGTGATGAGTGACGGGGAAAAGCGCTTTGACGGGACACCGAAGGAAGTCTTTAAGCACTACGCGGAACTGGAGGCACTCGGCCTCTCGGCGCCGCAGGTCACCTATCTCGTGCAAAAACTCCGCAAGGTGGGAATGCCGCTCAGCGATGAGATTACGACAGTCGCCGAAGCGCGGGATGCGCTCCTTCCGCTTCTGAAAGGAGGTGCGCCGTGCTGAAAGATGTGACACTCGGCCAGTACTATCCGGTCGACTCCGTGCTGCACCGCCTGGACCCGAGAACCAAACTCGCGGGAACCCTGATTTACATTGTGGCCCTGTTCTGCTGCGACAACTGGCAGAGCTACGCGCTCGCAACGCTCTTTCTCGCGGTCAGCATAGGCCTGTCCCGCGTGCCGCTCTCCTATATGTTGCGGGGCTTAAAGGGCATACTCTTTATTCTGTTAATCAGTGTCAGCTTTAACCTGTTTCTAACGGACGGCAAGGTGCTCTGGCAGTGGAAGTTCATTAAAATCACGGAAGAGGGGCTGGTGCTCGCCGGGTTCATGGCGCTCCGGCTCGTCTACCTCGTCGTCGGTTCCACGATCATGACCCTGACCACGACGCCGAATGCGCTGACCCAGGGCATGGAAAAGGGACTCGGCTTTCTGAAGGTGTTCCGTGTCCCGGTACATGAGATTGCAATGATGATGAGCATAGCGCTCCGCTTCATTCCGATTCTCATGGAAGAGACCGATAAAATCATGAAAGCGCAGATGGCGCGGGGCGCGGATTTCGAGAGCGGCAACATCATTCAGAAGGCGCGTGCCATGGTGCCGCTCCTCGTGCCGCTCTTTGTCTCGGCTTTTCGTCGTGCGACCGATCTCGCAATGGCCATGGAGGCGCGCTGCTACCACGGCGGCGAGGGCAGAACCCAGATGAAGCCGCTGCACTATCGCCGCGCGGACCGGATTGCCTATGCGATTCAGTTTCTCTTTCTGGCCGCGGTGATTGCCTGCCGCCTTCTGTTCTGAGGAGCGCTATGAGAAGAATTCGTTTGATCGTGAGTTACGACGGGACAGCCTACTTCGGCTCCCAGATGCAGCCGAAGGCTGTCACCGTAGAACAAAAACTCACCGAAGCCGTGCAGGGACTCACAAGAGCCCCTGCACAACTTATATTGGCGAGTCGCACGGATACGGGTGTCCACGCGCTCGGCAATGTCGCTGTGTTCGACACCGACTTCCCGATGCAGGCCGAGCGCTTTGCAACCGCGCTGAATGCCTACCTGCCGCCGGACATCCGGATTCAGGCGGCCGATGAAGTTGCGCGAAACTGGCATCCGCGGAAACAGCACTGTGAAAAGACCTACGAGTACCGTATCTGGAACGGCCGCATCATGAATCCGCTGCTTCGGAACAGTGCGGCACACTGCTATGTGCCGCTGAACCTGGCGGCCATGCGCGCGGCGCTGCCTTCTCTCCTCGGCGAGCACGACTTTGCGGCCTTTTGCGCGAGCGGTTCGGCGGCGTCGCACACCGTGCGGCGCATATACCGCGCGGAACTCACGGCAGAGTGCGAGGAGAGCGGCAGCTTTGCGGGACTCATTACATTCCGCATCACGGGAAGTGGTTTTCTCTATCACATGGTGCGCATCCTCGCCGGGACACTCCTCGAAATCGGGAGCGGCAAAAAGGAGGCGGAGGCCTTCCGGAAAGCGCTGCGAAGCCGCGCGCGTCGCGATACCGGCCCCGTGGCTCCGG